>Ga0209793_1001407_pt1 | contig 15470 bp, 12 predicted proteins | sample EBPBio122009_DNA_FD_185863 | JGI IMG/M metagenome (GOLD analysis project Ga0209793, IMG submission 185863) | Wastewater treatment Type I Accumulibacter community from EBPR Bioreactor in Madison, WI, USA - Reactor 1_2/2/2009_ DNA (SPAdes) (version 2) | ecosystem: Engineered > Bioreactor > EBPR >... | reverse complement strand
TCGTCGGCCTATTCGCTGTCGGCGGCGATCCCGGCCGACGGGTTCGCGGTTGTCGAGGGAGAGCCGGTCATCGGTGGCCTGCATGGCCCCGACGCACGACATTATTTCTGCGGCCATTGCATGAGCTGGATGTACACGCGGATCGCCGGGCTGGACGGGTTCGTCAATCTGCGCCCGACCATGCTCGACGACACCTCGGGCATCGCGCCGTTCGTCGAGACCTACATGAGCGAAAAGCTTGCCTTCGCCGAAACCGGCGCGCCGCACGGTTTCGAGCGATTTCCGCCGATGGACCGGATGCCGGAACTGATCGAGGCCTACCGGAACTGGTCGCCGGCCTGAGATGGAACATCGGGAGCCCGCGCTTTTCGGCGCCGGCCCCCGATCCGGTCATTCAGCGTTGAGCGTCAGCGAGGTTCCGGCCGCAGCCAGGTTCAGCCCGAGCTGGCCGGTGACGCTGACCGTCTGCAGGCTGATCGAGCCCGACGTGCCGCCAACCAGCACATTGGCGCCGACGCCCGCGCCGACGGTCGCCTCGACGCTGGCGCCCTCATAGACGCCGCCAAGCGAGCCCTTGTGGTAGCCGGCGGTCGGCGCAAACACCGCCCATACCAGCCTGCCCTTGGTGGTGAAGCCGAGATCGACGCCGAGCTTCCTGATCGCGCCGGTGTAGCGTTCGGCCTGGCCGCTGGTGGAGCGGAAGGTGCAGTCCATCTGCTTGGCGGAGCCCAGCACGTAACCGAAGCCGCCGCCGACATCGCAGTTGAGCGCGCCGATCTTGACGCCGCCGAAGTCGTCGGCCTGCGGGCTGACGTCGCCATTGACCTGGTCGGCTGCCTGGGCAAGCGCCGCGCCGATCAGCACGGGCGCCGCGACGAGCGCGGCAAGAAAAGTCTTGTTCACTTGGTCTCTCCAATCTTGCCGGGACAGATGTCCGGCCGCCGGAGTGGTCGGCTTTGAAACCGGCGGAACATGGGAGCGGATGTGGCGATCCTGCGGCGATTGCGTGACGATTGCGCCCAGGCCCGCCGCCAGCCGAGGGCGAGCGCGCGAATGCCGCAATGACCGGTTGCCGACCCGCCGCAGCCGTAATAAGCCAGCGGCACGCGGGCGTGGCGGAACTGGCAGACGCAAGGGACTTAAAATCCCTCGACCTTTGGTCATGCGGGTTCGATCCCCGCCGCCCGCACCAGATCGAGACCGCGCTTGGCCGCGTTCGCGGCCGGGCTGCGGACTTGACGGCTATTCGTCCTCGACAAACACCTCTTCGCGCTTCCTGCGCACCGATGGCAGGAAGACGACGACCAGCACGGCGACGGCGAGCAGCAGCAGGCCGGCGCTGATCGGGCGGGTGACGAAGGTCGTGGGGTCGCCGCGCGACAGGATCATCGCCCGACGCAGGTTTTCCTCCAGCAGCGGCCCGAGCACGAAACCGAGCAGCAGCGGCGCCGGCTCGCAGCGCAGCTTGACCAGAAAATAGCCGAGCAGGCCGAAGAAGGCGACGGCATAGAGGTCCCAGATGTTGGAGTTGACCGAATAGACGCCGATCGAACAGAAGGCCATGATCGTCGGGAACAGCACGTAGTACGGCACCTTCAGCAGTTTCACCCACAGGCCGATCAGCGGCAGGTTGAGGATCACCAGCAGCAGGTTGCCGATCCACATCGAGGCGATCAGCCCCCAGAACAGGGCCGGGCGCTCGGCCGCGACATTGGGGCCGGGCACGATGCCCTGGATGATCATCGCGCCGATCATCAGCGCCATCACCGGATTGGCGGGGATGCCGAGCGTCAGCATCGGGATGAACGAGGTCTGCGCGCCGGCGTTGTTGGCCGATTCCGGTCCGGCGACGCCTTCGATCGCGCCATGGCCGAATTCATGCGGGTCCTTGGCCATGCGCTTTTCGATCGTGTAGGAGGCGAACGCCGCCAGCACCGCGCCATTGCCGGGCAGGATGCCGAGCGCCGAACCCAGCCCGGTGCCGCGCAGGATCGGCATCGCCATGCGCTTGAAATCTTCCTTCGTCGGCATCAGCCCGGTCACCTTCGACATCAGCACCTCGCGGGTGCGTTCGTCCTCGAGGTTGCGCAGGATTTCGGCGATGCCGAACAAGCCGACCGCCAGCGCGACGAAATTCAGCTGGTCGCCGAGCTGCGTCATGCCGAAATTGAGCCGCGGCGCGCCCGAGATGACGTCCTGGCCGACAAGGCCGAGCAGCAGGCCGAGTATGACCATGGCGACCGCCTTGACGACGGAACCGTGCGCCAGCGCCACCGACATCACCAGGCCGACGACCATCAGCGAGCAATATTCGGCGGAGCCGAATTTCAGCGCGATCGTGGTCAGCGGCGGGGCGAACAGCGCAATCAGCACGGTGGCGACGGAGCCGGCGAAAAACGAACCGATCGCGGCGGTGGCGAGCGCGACGCCGGCGCGGCCTTTGCGCGCCATCTGGTAGCCGTCGATGGCGGTCACGGCGGACGAGGATTCGCCCGGCATGTTGATCAGGATGGCGGTGGTCGAGCCGCCGTATTGGGCGCCGTAATAGATGCCGGCCAGCATGATCAGCGACGACACCGGATCGCCGATCTGGAAGGTGATCGGCAGCAGCATGGCGATGGTCGCGGTCGCGCCGATGCCCGGCAGCACGCCGATCAGCGTGCCCAGCAGTACGCCGATCAGGCAGAAGGCGATGTTGTAGAGCGACGAGGCGGTGGAAAAACCCAGCGCGAGATTGGAGAACAGATCCATGTCGAGCGCCTAGAAGCGGAGCCAGGGGCCGACGCGCTCGAACGGGAGCCCGAGGCCGTAGCTGAAGACGATCAGGGAGAAGACGGCGAGCGCCGCCGCCAGGATCGGCGCAACCCACCATTTCATCCGGTAGGAGGCGAACGAGGCGAATAGCGAAGTGACGAAGACAGCGCCGACGAAACCCAGCCCGCGCACCGTCAGGCCGAAGATGATTGGCGCCAGCAGGATGAAGAACATGCCGCGCCAGGCGATCTTGCCGATCGGCTCGCCCCCGACATTGATCGCCCCGACGAAGATGACGACGCCCATCAGGATCAGCAGGCCCGACAGCACCAGCGGCATGCCGCCGGGGCCGATCCGCAGCCACGAACCAAGGTCGACCTGCAAGGACTGATAGCCGAAGATCAGGCCGCACAGCACAAAGAACGCGCCGCAGATGGCGTTCTCCTTGTCGAACGTCAGTCTATTCATCCTGCCCCCCGTGGTCCGGCGTCAAGCTCCGGCACGCTGCCGAACGAAGCGGGGCGACATTTCGGCCGCCCCGTCGATATCGATCAGTCGGCGAACTGGCCGGCCGCTTCGATGATCGGCTTCCAGCGGGCGATTTCGCTCTCGAGCTTGGCCTTCAGCGCCGCGGGGGTTGCGTCGGAGGCAGGCGAGGGCGAGGTGCCGAGTTCGGCGAAGCGCGCCTTGACGTTGTCATCGGTCAGCGCCTTCTGCAGCGCCTTGGACAGTTTGTCGGTGATCTCGGCCGACGTGCCCTTGGGCGCATAGATGCCGTGCCAGATCGCCACTTCCATGCCCGGCAGGCCGCCTTCGGCGGTCGTCGGCACGTCGGGCAGCACGTCGAGGCGTTTTGGCGTCGTCACGGCGTAGGCCTTGATCGTGCCGGCCTGGATCTGCTTGGTCGTGTTGGTGGTCTGGTCGCACATGATGTCGACCTGGCCGCCGAGCAGGTCGGTCATCGCCGGTCCGGTTCCCTTGTAAGGCACGGTGACGAGCGGGGTGCCGATCGCGGTCATGAACAGCATGCCGCACAGATGCGACGCCGCGCCGATGCCGGCGTTCGCAACCGTCACCGTGTCCTTGTTGGCCTTGGCGTAGTCGACCAGCGCCTTGATATCGGTCGGCTCGAGATCCTTCTTGCCGACGATGGTCATCGGAACTTCGGTGACGAGGCCGACATATTCGAACGATTCGGCGGGTTTGTAGGGCAGCTTGCGGTAGAGCGTGGCGCTGGTCGCCATGCCGATATGGTGCAGCAGCAGGGTGTAGCCGTCCGGATCGGCCTGGGCGACGCGGGCCGCGCCGAGCGTGCCGCCGGCGCCGCCGACGTTCTCGACCACGATCTGCTGGCCAAGGTCCTTGGACATGGCTTCGGCGACCAGGCGCGTGACGGTATCGGTCGGGCCGCCGGCCGAGAACGGCACGACCACGGTGATCGGACGTTCCGGATAACCCTGTGCAAATGCGGTTCCCGTCATCGCCAGCGCGGCAGCGGTCGCAAAGGTTGCGAAAAGTTTCTTCATCGATTTCCTCCCATTGGCCCGTCACTGTGATTTGACGGTGTTTTTCAATCTTGCCCCGAAAAGGCCAGATCCGGCGCTTTGCCGCCGCTGGCGACGATAAGAGTACTAACAGGCTGGGGCGTCAAGACTTTGGTTCTAAACCGTTTGTATTAGATGTGCGCAAACCGCGGGCATCGCGAGGCCGCGATACTCATTCAAAATCCCGGTGGCTGGCAAACGGCGGCGGGACGCGGCAATGTGTGCGAAAGGGAGATTCCAGCATGAACGACGCCGCCTTTCCGCACCCCGCGCCGCGCGAGGCCGTGGCGCCAACCCTTGTCGACGTCGCCATGGGCCGCCGTCCGGCCGACCTGATAGTCAGGAACGGGCAGTGGGTGAACGTTCACTCCGGCGAGATCATTCCTGGCATCGATCTGGCCATCCAGTCGGGCAGGTTCGCCTATTGCGGCCCCGACGCCAGCCACACGATCGGCCCCAACACAAAGATCGTCGACGCGGCGGGGCGCTACCTGGTTCCCGGCCTGTGCGACGCGCACATGCATGTCGAGAGCGGCATGGTGACGGTGACCGAGTTCTGCCGCGCGGTGATCCCGCACGGCACCACGTCGATGTTCATCGATCCGCACGAGATCGCCAATGTGCTTGGTCTCGAAGGGGTGCGGCTGATGCATGACGAGGCGGTCGCCGCGCCGGTCAACGTGCATGTGCAGATGCCGTCCTGCGTACCGTCGGCGCCGGGGCTGGAGAACAATGGCGCGGTGATCACCGAGCAGGACGTCGCCGAAGCGATGAAGTGGCCCAATATCATCGGCCTTGGCGAGGTGATGAATTTTCCCGGCGTTGCGGCCAACGACGCGCTGATGGTGGCAGAGATCGCCGCCACCGTGCGGGCCGGCAAGACGGTCGGCGGCCACTATGCCTCGCCTGATCTTGGCCTGCCGTTCCACGGCTACGCCGCCGGCGGACCCGAAGACGACCATGAGGGCACCCGCGCCGCCGACGCGATCGCGCGGGTCCGGCAGGGCATGAAGGCGATGCTGCGGCTGGGGTCGGCCTGGTACGATGTCGCCGAACAGATCAAGGCGGTGACGGAACAGGGCATCGACCCGCGCAACTTCATCCTGTGCACCGACGACTGCAACGCCGGCACGCTGGTCAATGACGGCCATATGAACCGGGTCGTGCGCCACGCCATCGCCCAGGGCCTGAAGCCGATGACCGCGATCCAGATGGCGACGATCAACACCGCCCAGCATTTCAAGGTCGAGCGCGAACTCGGTTCGATCGCGCCCGGCCGGCTGGCGGATTTCCTGATCGTGTCCGACCTGCCGGCGCTGGTCATCGACGAGGTGTACGGGCGCGGCGTGCTGCTCGCCGCCGACGGCAGGCTGGTCGCCGACATCCCGCCCTACGACTATCCGTCCAAGGCCAAGAGGACGGTCAATATCGGACGCGAGGTCGTCGCCACGGATTTCGACGTCAAGGCCAGGGCCGGCGCCAATTCGGCGCGGGTGCGGGTGATCGGCGTGGTCGAGAACCAGGCGCCGACGCGGGCGCTGGAACACGATCTTTCCGTCAAGGACGGGCTGGTGGAAATGGACCGCAAGGCCGACGTCGCCCAGATCGCCATCGTCGAGCGCCACAAGGGTTCCGGCAAGGTCGTCAACGCCTTCGTCTCCGGATTCCGCTACAACAAGGATTGCGCCATCGCCTCGACCGTCGCCCATGACAGTCACCAGATGGTGGTCGTGGGCACCAACAAGCTCGACATGGCGCTGGCCGCCAACCGGCTGGCCAAGGTCAATGGCGGCGTCGTGATGTTCTCCCAGGGCAAGGAGATCGCGATGATCGAACTGCCGATCGCCGGCCTGATGTCGGACGAGCGCGCCGAGATCGTCGCCGACAAGGCCGAGAGACTGAAGCAGGCGATGATCGCGTGCGGCTGTACGCTCAACAACGCCTTCATGCAGCATTCGCTGCTGGCGCTGGTCGTCATTCCCGAACTGCGCATTTCCGACATCGGCCTGGTCGACGTGCGCACCTTCGAGAAGGTCGACTTGTTCATCTAAGGGATCGCCTCAGCGCCGCCAGAAAGTCGGCGAGAACACCACCAGCACGGCGAGAAGCTCCAGTCGCCCCATCAGCATCAGCAAGGTGAGGATCAGCAGCGCCGGGTCGGACAGTTTCGAATAATTGCCGGCCGGACCGATGACGTCGCCAAGGCCCGGACCGACATTGGTCAGGCAGGCCAGCGATCCCGACAACGATGTGAGGAAATCGAGCCCGGTCGCCGCCATCAGCACCGTGCCGCAGGCCCAGATGACAAAAAAGGACGCGACGAATAGAACCACCGCTCGCTGCATGTCTTCGCTGACGCTGCGGTCGCCATAGCGCACCGGATAGATGGTGTTGGGATAGACCAGTCGCCTGACGCCGTTGGCCAGCAGTTCGAACAGGACGAGGAAACGGTAGGCCTTGATGCCGCCCGACGTCGAACCGGAGCAGCCGCCCAGGAAGGTGGCGACGAAGATGGTGGAGACGATGAACGGTCCCCACTTGGTGTAGTCCTCGCTGGCAAAGCCGGTGGTGGTGATGATCGAGACGAAGTTGAACGTGGCGTTGGATAACGCATAGCCCGACGGCGCGTGGTTGGCGACGATGATATAGACGGTCGCGGCGAACGAAAAGGCGGCGCAGTAGGCGGCGTAGACCTTGATCTGCGGATCGGCCAGCGCCTCGAACCGGCCGCGCAGCGCGATCAGGATCATGATCGAAAACGGCAATCCGCCCAGGAACATGAAGAACGATCCGGTCCACAAGATCATCGGGCTGTTGGCGTATCGGGCAAACGAGCTGTCGTGGGTCGAAAAACCACCGGTCGCCAGCGTCGCCATCGCGTGGTTGATCGCGTCGAAGCCGGTCATGCCGCCGGCGGCGTAGAGCAGGGTACAGGCCGCGACCAGCATGGTGTAGATGGCGATCAGGCTGACGGTGAACGTCGCCAGCCGCTCGAACGGCCTTGCGTTGATGTCGGAGGATTCGAGCCGGAAATAGGTGATGCCGCCGATGTTGAGGAAGGGCAGCAGGAACAGGCCGATGGCGATAACACCGAGCCCGCCGATGAAATTGAGGATCGACCGCCACAGGAGGATGCCGGGCGGCGCGACATCAAGGCCGCTGATGACGGTGCCTCCTGTGGTGGTGATGCCGGAGACCGATTCGAACAGGGCCCCGGCGAGGGTCATGTTGATCGACGACGCCGCCAGCGGCAGCGCGCCGCCGACGGCCAGCGTCAGCCACAGCAGGTTAAGCACTAGAAAGCCGAAGCGCGGCGTCGCCGGCGGCGGCCGGCCCTGCGTCGCCATCGCCACCGCCATCGCCAGTCCGCCCTGGAAGAAGGCCGACAGCGCAAACACCTTCCAGTCTTCATGGCCATAGTAGAGGTCGATGCCGGCCGGGACCAGCATCGCGATCGACAGATAGAGCGCAAAGATCGCCGAGATATGGATGGCGGCGCGAATGACGTGGCCGTTCATCGGACGGCCCTCGCGTCCCGGCAGTCCGGCGCGGCCCGGGTGAATAACGACAGTCCGCTCATCTCTACCGCCCCCAGAAAGCCGGCGAGAAGATCACCAGCACAGCGAGGATTTCGAGCCGGCCGAGCAGCATCAGGCCGGACAGGATCCATTTTCCGGCGTCGGGCAGGTTGGAATAGTTTTCGACCGGGCCGATGCCGGGGCTGATGCCGGGGCCGACATTGGTGATGTGCGACAGCGAACTCGACAGCGATGTCAGGAAGTCGGCGCCGGTCGCCGCCAATAGCAGCGTGCCGATCGCCCAGATGACGAAGAACGAGGCGATGAACAGCACGACTGCGCGCTGCATGTCGTCGGAGACGCTGCGGTCGCCATAGCGCACCGGATAGATGGTGTTCGGATAGATCAGGCGGCGCACGCCATTGGCCATCAGTTCGAACAGGATCAGGAAGCGATATGCCTTGATGCCGCCCGACGTCGAGCCGGAGCAGCCGCCGAGAAAGGTCGACACGAAGATGCAGGCGATCGCAAACGGTCCCCAGGCGGCGAAATTGTCGCTCGCCAGCCCCGTCGTGGTGATGATCGAGACGACGTTGAATGCCGCATGGGTCAGCGCGAACGAAAACGGCAGATCGTCGACCACCCGGATATAGATCGCGACCGCTGCCACCAGCAGCACGACATAGCTGGCGTAGACCCTGATCTGCGGATCACCGAACGATTCGAAGCGGCCGCGGACGATGAACAGGATCATGATCGAGAACGGCAGGCCGCCGATGAACATGAAAACGGTGCCGGTCCACAAGATGCCGGGATTGGATGAATAGCGGACGAACGAATCGTCGTGGGTCGACAGGCCGCCCGTCGCCACCGTCGACATGGCGTGGTTGATCGCGTCGAAGGTCGCCATGCCGTTGGCCGCGTAGCTGAAGGCGCACAGCGCAACCAGCGCGGTGTAGATGGCGATCAGCGTCGTGGTGAAGGTCGCCAGCCGCTCGAAGGGACGCTCCTGGATGTCGGAGGATTCGAGGCGGAAATAGGTGATGCCGCCGATGTTCAGGAACGGCAGAAGGAACAGGCCGAGCGCGATGACGCCGAGGCCGCCCATGAAGTGCAGCAGCGACCGCCACAGCAGGATGCCGGGCGCTGCGTTGTTCAGCCCGTTGATGACGGTGGAGCCAGTGGTGGTGATGCCGGAGACAGATTCGAAAAACGCGTCGGCCAGATCCAGTTCGATCGACGACGAGGCCAGCAGCGGGATTGCCCCGACCAGCGCCATGGTGAACCAGAGGAGATTGATCAGCAGGAAGCCGAAGCGTGCGGTCGCCGGCGGCGGCCGGCCGCGCGTGGCGATGGCGATCGCCATCATCAGGCCGCCGGTGAAGAAGCCCGAGAAGGCGAACGCGCGCCAGTCGTCATTGGCGTAATAGAGATCGACGGCCGCGGGGATCAGCATCGCCGCCGACAGGTAGATGCCGAAGACCGAGGCGACGTGGACCGCGGCGCGTATTGTCAGGCTATGCACTCGGGAACCTCGATGGCGCGGCGCGACGGTGTGGCTTCGCGGGGCGGAATATGCAATAGCGCGCCCGATGAGCCAACAGTTTTCGGTCGACGCGTGTCGCGCGCCCGGATCGGGGAGAGCCTGCCATGGCCGATGACTTTGTGCGCGGAGTGCGGCAGGCGGCCGAAGCGCTGCGACCGCTGTTTGCGCCGACGCCGCTGCAGGAAAACGCGCATCTGTCGCGCCGTTATGGCGCGCATGTCTGTCTCAAGCGCGAGGACCTGACGCCGGTTCGCTCCTACAAGCTGCGCGGCGCCTTCAACTTCTTCCGCAAGGTTTTGGCGGGCAGGCATGTCCCCGAGGTTTTCGTCTGCGCCTCCGCCGGCAATCATGCGCAGGGCTTTGCATTCGTGTGCCGCCATTTCGGCCGCAAGGGCGTGGTGTTCATGCCGGTGACGACGCCGCAGCAGAAGATCGACAAGACCCGGATCTTTGGCGGCGAGTTCATCGAGATCAGGCTGATCGGCGACTTCTTCGACGACTGCTACCGCGCCGCGCTCGATTTCGCCGCAGCGTCGGGCGGCATGATGGTGCCTCCCTTCGATCATCGCGACATCATCGAGGGCCAGGCGACGGTGGCGCTGGAGATCGAGGCGCAACTGCCGAAGGGCCGGTCCGCCGACATGGTGATCATGCCGGTCGGCGGCGGCGGACTTGCGGCGGGCATGACGCAATATTTTTCCGGCCAGGGCTCGGGCGCGCAGATGGTGTTTGCCGAACCGGCCGGCGCGCCGAGCCTAGGATCGTCGCTGGCGGCGGGCCGGCGGCTGAAGCTCGCCAGGGTCGACAATTTTGTCGACGGGGCCGCGGTCGCGGAAATCGGCAAGGAGCCGCTGCGCCATCTGTCGGCCTATCCGGCGGATGCGGTGCGGCTGATCCCGGAAAACCGGCTGTGCTCGACGATGCTGGAAATGCTCAACATCGAAGGCGTGGTGCTGGAGCCGGCGGGCGCGCTGTCGATCGATGCGCTGAAGGATTCTTCGAAGAAGGAGTTGCGCGGCAAGACAATTGTCTGCGTCGTCTCCGGCGGCAATTTCGACTTCGAACGGTTGCCCGACGTCAAGGAGCGGTCGCTGCGCTTCGAGGGGCTGAAGAAGTATTTCGTCTTCCGCTTTCCACAGCGCCCCGGCGCGCTGCGCGCGTTCCTCGACCTGATGGGTCCCGAGGACGACATTGCGCGGTTCGAATATCTGAAGAAGTCGGCGCGCAACTTCGGCTCGGTGCTGATCGGCATCGAAACCAGGGACCGCAGGAATTTCCCGCTGCTGGAAAAGCGCTTCCAGGAGGCGGGCTGGGCCTATGAGGACATCACCGAAAACGACACGCTGGCGGGCCTGCTGATTTGAGCGGCACGGTTCACATTGTGCTGTTTCGCGGCGTCGGCGGGGCGACGCAACTGCCGACCGCGCCGCTGCGCGCGGCGCTCGCCGAAGCCGGGTTCGATCGGGTCGCCACCTATATCAACAGCGGCAATGCGGTGCTCGTCAGCCGCTGGGACGCGGCCCGCACCCGCCAGGTGCTGGCCAAGATGTGCGCCGAACGATTCGACTTCCGCAAGCCGATCTTCATCCCGACGCTGGACGAATGGCGGCGGCTGGTCGGCGCCAACCTGTTTGCGGTCGGCGAGGGGGCCGGCAATCTTCTCCACGCCGCCTGGTTCGACGAGACGCCGACAGCCGCGAACATCGCGCGGCTGAAAGAACTGGCGGTCGGCGGCGACGGTTTTGAAGTTGCCGGCAATGCGGCCTATCTGTCGACGCCGAACGGCTTCTCCAGATCGAGGCTGGCCGAGCGGTTCGACAAATGGATCGGGACGCCCAATTCTGCGCGCAACTGGAACACCATCCTCAAGTTGCGCGAGCTGGCGGAGAAGGCTTCGGCCTAGGCCGGATTTTGTGCGCCGCACAAACTATCTTGCATTCCGGCCGGAAAAGCGTCATATGCAGCTCAGGCGCATGGGCCGGTGATCCGGCTTTCCATGATGTTGGACTGGTTGCGTCGCCTCATCCTCCGCCGCGCTTGCGCGACAAGATGAGAAGTCCCGGAACAAAAAGATGTCCGGGCACGACAGCGCAGCCGGCGGATCCGCCTGAGGATCAGTCGCCTTGTCGTTTCCATTGAAGATTGTGCGGCGGGCAAGCGCGCCCGGCGTTTGACGCGCGGCGAAGACGCCGCCGAAAGAAGAGAATTTTGACTGCTGAAAACAACACCAGCCGCTCGGGCTTCGAAGTCCTCGGCATCACCGGCCAGCTGTTGCGCGCCGCCAATGCGGCGGGCTTCGTCGAGCCGAAGCCGATCCAGGAGAAAGCCATCCCGGCGCAATTGGCGGGCCGTGACATCCTCGGCATCGCCCAGACCGGATCTGGCAAGACGGCGGCTTTCGCGCTGCCGATCCTCAAGCGCATCCTGGCGCTGCATGACAAGCGCAAGCCGCGCACCGCGCGGGCGCTGGTGCTGGCCCCGACGCGTGAGCTCGCGGTGCAGATCGAGGACACGTTCAAGGCGCTGTCCAAGGGCACGCATGTCGCCACAGCACTGGTGCTGGGCGGCGTGTCGCGCGGCACGCAGGTCAAGAAACTGTCGCTTGGCGTCGACATCCTCGTCGCCACGCCCGGCCGGCTGACCGACCTGGTGCGCGAGCGCGACCTCAACCTGTCGGAAACCACCTGGCTGGTGCTCGACGAGGCCGACCGCATGCTCGACATGGGCTTCATCAACGATGTGCGGCGCATCGCCAAGGCGACGCATCCGGCGCGCCAGACGGCGCTGTTTTCGGCGACCATGCCCGACGAGATCGCTGAACTTGCCGGCAGCCTGCTGCGCGATCCGGTTCGCGTCGACGTCGCCCCGCAGGGCACGCCGGCCGCCGAGATCAAGCAAAGCGTCATCATCGCGCGCACCAAGCAGAAGCGCGACCTGCTGACGAAGATGCTGGCCGATCCGGCGATGCGCTCGGTGCTGATCTTCGCGCGCACAAAACATGGCGCGGATCGCGTCGCCAAGGATCTCGACCGCGACGGCATCGAGGCCGCGGTGATCCATGGCAACAAGAGCCAGAATGCGCGGCAGAAGGCGCTGAACGGCTTTCGCGACGGCAGCATGCGCATTCTTGTCGCCACCGACATCGCCGCGCGCGGCATTGACGTGCCCGGCATCACCCATGTGATCAATTTCGACCTGCCGGACGAAGCCGAGAGCTATGTCCACCGCATCGGCCGCACCGGCCGCAACGGCGCCGACGGCATCGCCATCACGCTGTGCGATCCGTCGGAAGGCGTAAAACTGCGCGCCGTCGAGAAAATCATGCGGGTCAAGCTGCCGGTCGTCGCCGACCATTCCGGCGCGCCGCCGCTGGAGGCGGAAAAGCGCGCGGCGCAGTCCGCCGGAGACCGCAACGAGCCGGGGCGCGCCGCCAACGGCAATCGCGGCGGCCGCAACGCGCAGCAGCGTCCCGCCGGCAATCGCGACTGGGTCGGTCGGGGCGGCCCGGGCAAGAAGGCAGACGTGGTCGCAAAGCCCGCGGCCAATGCCGCCGCCGACGGCGACAAGGCGGCCGGCAAGCCGAAGCGGCGCTTCCGTCCGAAGCGCAATTTCGGCAACCGCGGCGCAAAGCGGGCGGCGTGAGCCAACAGGCCGACAGGCTGACCGCCTGTTGGTCCATTGATCGCCAGGTTTCGATCGGGTAGGGGCGGCGGGCAATCTCGCCGCCTCTTCTTTTGCGGGCCGATCTGGGGAGGACGCATGGCTGGCTTCGCATCGCTGATTTTCGCCTACACGCTGTCGCAGTTCTTCCGCTCCTTCCTGGCGGTGCTGACGCCGGCTTTGAGCGCCGAACTGGGCGCGACCAAGGCCGATCTGTCGCTGGCGTCGGGCGCTTGGTTCATCGCCTTCGCGGCGTCGCAGTTCGCCGTCGGCGTCGCGCTCGACCGGTTCGGGCCGCGCATCACGGCGGGCGCGCTTCTGGCGATCGGCGGCGGCGGCGGCGCGCTGTTGTTCGGCGTCGCGACCGCGCCGTGGATGCTGACCGTGGCGATGGCGATGATCGGCATCGGCTGCTCGCCGGTGCTGATGGCGTCGGTCTTCATCTTCTCGCATTCCTATGCGCCCGCGCGCCTGGCGGTGCTGATCTCCACCGTCATCGGCATCGGATCGCTCGGCAATGTCGTGGGCGCCGCGCCGCTGGCCGCGGCGGCGCAAGCGTTCGGCTGGCGCGGCGTGATGATCGCGCTTGCCGTCATCGGACTGGCGACGGCCGCGGCGATCCTGCTGTTCGTGCGCGACCCCAAGACCGAGGACCACGGACCGAGCACCGGCTTCGCCGGCTATTTCGAGCTGCTGAAGATCCGCCAGCTGTGGCCGATCATTCCGCTCACCGCGATCAATTACGCGCCGGCCGCCGGCATTCGCGGCTTGTGGGCCGGTCCCTATCTCGGCGACGTCTACCAGGCCAGCGTGCTCGACATCGGCAATGTCACGCTGGCGATGGCGCTGGCGATGGTGGCCGGCAATTTCATCTACGGACCGCTCGACCAGTTGTTCGGCACCCGCAAATGGGTCGCGTTTGCCGGCAACAGCCTGTCGGTCGTGGCGCTGACATTTCTGGCGCTGCATGTCGGGCAGGGCATGTTCGGCGACGCCGTGCTGCTCGCGATGATCGGCGTCTGCGGGGCCAGCTATGGCCTGCTGATGGCGCACGCCAGCGCGTTCGTGCCGCCGCACCTGACCGGGCGAGGCGTGACGCTGATGAATTTCTTCTCGGTCGGCGGCGTCGGGCTGTTCCAGTTCGTCACCGGCGCACTGGTGACGCACGTCGCCGAACCCGCAAACCCGTCGGCGGCCTACGAGACCCTGTTCTGGTTCTACGCGGCAATCGTCGCGGTTGCGCTGGTCATCTTCCTGTTTGCCCGGGACGCGCCGCCCAAGCGCTGAAACTGAATCAGTTTCCGACGCCAACGCCTTTCAGCCATTGGAGAATTTCGGCCGCCAGCGGGTCGGTGTTCTGCGGCGAATAGGCATCGCCTGCATTGACATGGCTGGACGGATCGCCGGACTTGTCGACCGTCAGCAATTGGTGCGGCGCGCCCCAGCGGGCGGCGATGGCGCGGGTTGCGGCGGGATCGACCACCTTGTCCTGGTCGCTGATCACAAACAGCGCCGGCACGGTCATCGCCTCGACATCGACCGCTTGCGCGGCCTTGACCGAGGCCGCCATCGGCAGCGTCGCGGTCATCGGGTAGCGCGTCGTCCACAGCCGTTTCACCAGGTCGTTGGGCGGGTCGAAGCTGCGCTCCTTGCCGCCGACCAGTTCGGCGATCTGCTTGCCCCAGGGGCCGGCCAGCAGCGATGCGCCGGCGGCCTGGACGCGGAAATTCGGCGACAGGAAGATGGCGGCCGCGACATCTTTCGACACCGCCTTGTCGGCAAGCAGCAGCGTCGCCAGCGTGCCGCCGGTCGACGTCGCCATGACGACGACCCGGTCGCCGATGGTCCGGCCGATGGCGAGAGCTTCGGCGACGTCGTTGACCCAGTCGTTCAAGCTTGCCGTCGCCATCGCCGCGCCGTCCTGCCCGTGGCCGGTCAGCCGGGTGAAGAAGATGTTTGCGCCGAGCGCCGCGGCGACCTTGTCGGGCAGGGGCCGCAGTTCGCCCTTGGAGGCGGAAAAGCCGTGCACATAGACAAGCGCCAGCGGCGTCTTTGCCTTGGTCGCGGGGTCGGCCCAGACGATTTCCTTGGCGAGTTCCGGGCGCAGGTCGGGAATGTTCGCCTCGCGCGCCGCCAGATAGGCGTCGACGTCATTGCCGATCGAAGCCGGGTCGAAGGTCACCGTCGTATCGGCGGCAACGCGCGGCCCGGCCAGGTAGAGCGCCACCGCGCCAAGCGCGATCGCCGCCAGGGCAATCAGGAATTTTCGGACCATCGCTGCACTCCCCAGACATCGCGCAGATTGTTATCGCGGCGGGCTCGGGACGGCAATTCGGGCAATGGGTTTGCGCGAACGGACAGGCGGGGCATGCCGATCCGCAAACCGATCCTACATTTCGGCTGGTTCTTGAAAAAATCTCCCTTGCCGCGTCGTGGCCCAGTTCGTAG
>Ga0209793_1001402_pt1 | contig 15574 bp, 17 predicted proteins | sample EBPBio122009_DNA_FD_185863 | JGI IMG/M metagenome (GOLD analysis project Ga0209793, IMG submission 185863) | Wastewater treatment Type I Accumulibacter community from EBPR Bioreactor in Madison, WI, USA - Reactor 1_2/2/2009_ DNA (SPAdes) (version 2) | ecosystem: Engineered > Bioreactor > EBPR >... | reverse complement strand
GACGTCTTCTGGCAGATCTACAAGGCGGACGTGGACGGCCGGCCGGCCGGCGACACCATCGAAACCCAGTACAAGGGCGCGTTCTCCGGCAGCTATCCGCCGGGCAAGTACGTCGCCGTCGCCACGCTGCAAAGCTCGATCAAGCGCGAGACGCCCTTCGAGGTGAAGGACGGCGCGGTGGCCAAGCCCTTCGTCAATTTCGACGCCGGCCACGTGACGATCACGCCGAAGCGCACGCCGCAGGATGCGGAGGCCGATTCCAACGCCGCCGTCGAAATCGCCTTCGGCGATTATTCCACCACCTATTATGGCACGGCGAAATTCTACGCCTCCGCCGGCGAGGTGACGGTCAACGGCACGCTCGGTCCCGCCAAGGTGACGGAGACCTTCCCGGTGAAGGCGGGCGAGACAGTCGAGCGCGACCTCATCATCGGCTCGGGCATCGTGCTCAACAAGGCGATCTATGCGGAAGGCGGGCCGGCGGTCGATTCCAGCGAGGTGTTCTTCGAGGTGGTCGAGGCCAAGAAGACCCTTGACGGCAAACGCAAGAGCCTGACCTACAGCTACGGTACAGGCAGCAAGCTTGACGTGCCGGCGGGCGACTTCGTGCTGACGGCCAGGCTCGGCTCGGCGACGAACGAGATCCCGTTCTCGGTGAAAGCCGGCGAGATGAAGGAGGTCGTCGTCAACCTGAATGCCGGCGTTCTGGCGGTCAAGGCGCCCGGCGCGGCCAGCGTGGAAATCCTCGTTGCCACGAAGGATATCCAGGGCGACCACCGCACCTCCATCGCCACTCTTTTCGGCCCCGAGGTGCAGGATACGCTTCCGGTTGGCGACTATGTGCTGCTCGTCAAATACGACGGCGACGTTGCGCCGAAGGAAGTGAATGCGACGGTAAAGGCCGGCGAGCGCTCGGAAGTCGCCGTGCAGTAAACCCGCGAGGCGGCCTGCCAAGGCAGGCCGCCTCCGGTCAGGCCGCGTGAAACGCGCGGCTGTCCCCGGGCGCTTCATCACGGTCGTTGAGGCCGTAGTCCCTGACGATGCTGGCGATGCGCAGGCGATAGGCGTCGAAGACGCCGTTCCGGCCGAGGGACTGGGCGGCGCGGTGCTCCTCGGTGTTGCGCCAGGCCTTCACCGCTGCTTCATCGCGCCAGAAAGAGAGCGAAAGCAGCCGTGCCGGATCGGTGAGGCTGCGAAAGCGCTCGATGGAGATGAAGCCGTCTATGTCGTCGAGCAGCAGGCGCAGGTCGCGCGCCGTGTCGAGATAGAGGTCCATGCGGCCGGTCGCCGGCACCACTTCGAAGATCACCGCAATCATGGCGTCACCTTCGGGGCATGAGGCAACGAGACGTTCCTGAGGAAGATGCGGTCCTCCTTCATGATGAAACGTTCCCTGCGGGAAAAATCGTAGTTCGCGCGGCCGAGCGGATCGGCGGTGAGCCGGGCGCGATAGGCCTCGTAGGCCGCCAGGCTCTCGATGTTGTAGACGCCGTAGGCCGTGGTCGCCGAGCCTTCATGCGGGGCGAAGTAACCGAGGAGATCGGCCCCGCAGCGCGGGATCGCCTGGCCCCAGTTGCGGGCATATTCAGCGAAGGCGTCCTTTTTGAAAGGGTCTATCTCGTAGCGGATGAAACAGGTGATCATCGTCGTCTCCTTGCGTGCGATGGCCTCTTTTCCCACATTGCCCGACGCGAATGCTTCGACTATCATCGAAGTATGAAAGAAGGACCGGACATTTCCCAGATCGGCGCGCTCATCGGCGATCCCGCGCGCGCCAACATGCTGACCGCGCTGATGGGCGGGCAGGCCTTGACCGCAACCGAGCTTGCGGGCGCGGCGGGCGTCACGCTGCAAACGGCCAGCTCCCATCTTTCCAGGCTGGAGGCCGGCGGGCTGGTCGACCAGCGCAAGCAGGGCCGGCATCGCTATTTCGCGCTTGCCGACGACGAGGTGGGCGCGTTGCTCGAAGGCATCATGGGCTTTGCCGCGAACCGCGGCCTGCTGCGCACCCACCCCGGGCCGAAGGACCCGGCGCTGCGCAGGGCACGCGTCTGCTACAACCACCTCGCCGGCGATTTCGGCGTGCGCATGCTGGACCGGATGGTGGCCGACGGCAATGTGACACTCGACGGCGACGACGCGGCGCTGACGGCGTCCGGCGAAGCGCACGTGACGGCGCTCGGCATCGACGTATCCGCCCTGAAGGCCCTGCGCCGTCCCGTCTGCCGCACCTGCCTCGACTGGAGCGAACGGCGCTCGCATCTCGCCGGCTCGCTCGGCGAGGCCCTGCTGGCGCGCTTCATCGCGGACGGCTGGGCCAAACGGGAAAAGGACAGCCGCGCCATCCGCTTCACCGGCGAAGGCGAGCGGAAGTTCATGGCGCTGTTCCCGTGAGGGATGACGAACGCCCCTCATCCGCCGGCCGTCGCGCATGGCTCCCTCCCCGAATCGGCAATTGTCCGGCGGCTGCCTTTCGTGTAGGGAAACCGCGGCCTCACGGGTGCCCCGCACCCCATCGTTCTTCCGCAATTCCGGATGCAGCCTTCCCGGACTTGCCCCTTTGAAAGACATGCGCTCATGAACGGTTTCGATCTCATCATCTTCGACTGCGACGGGGTTCTGGTCGATTCGGAAATCATCGCGGCGGAAGTCGAATCCGCGCTGCTGACCGATGCCGGCTATCCGATCGGCGTCGAGGAGATGGGCGAGCGCTTCGCCGGCATGACCTGGCACAACATCCTGCTGGCCGTCGAGCGCGAGGCCGCCATTCCGCTGTCCGCCACCCTGCTCGACAAGTCGGAAAAGCTGCTGGACCTGCGCCTCGCCCAGGAAGTAAAGGTCATCGACGGTGTGAAGGCGATGCTCTCGCGCATCCGCAAGCCTTACTGCATCTGCTCGAATTCCTCCGCGCACCGCCTCGACATGATGCTCTCCAAGGTCGGCCTCAAGGAGGTCTTCGGTCCCTATGTCTATTCGGCGAAGGACCTCGGCCCGGACCGCGTGAAGCCGAAGCCGGACATCTTCCTGCACGGCGCAAAGCAGTTCGGCGCCAATCCGTCGCGCACGCTGGTCATCGAGGATTCCGTGCATGGCATCGCGGGCGCAAGCGCCGCCGGCATGCGCGTCGTCGGCTTCACCGGCGCCTCGCATACCTACCCCTCCCATGCCGACCGCCTGACGGAAGCCGGCGCGGAAACCGTCATCTCGCGTATGAGCGAGCTGCCGGAGGTCATCGCCGCGCTGGCCGAGTGGCAGGAAGCGATGTGAGGCTTTCGACGACCTGAATGAAAAGGCCGCGGAACACTGTTCCGCGGCCTTTTCATTTGAGACCTGTCGAAGCGGTTACTTCCGCCGCTTCTTCGCCGATCCCTCTTCAAAGCCGACATAGGCCTTGGTGAAGCCGCCGGAGCCGCCCGGGATCGAGACGTTGGACTGGGTGAAGATGAACTGGCCCGCGCTTCCGTCCGGCGGGATCGTGACCGGGAACTGCACGAGTTCGGAATAATGCGCGGTATCGCCGTCCATGACGGAAACGCGGATCGGCACCATCACGGTGCCGCTGGCGCCGGCCGGGCCGACGACGACGCGGCCCTGCACGACGATGGTCATGACGAGCTGGTTCTCGTTCATCACGCACTGGCGGGTCGTATCGGCGAGCGTCACCTGATAGGCGAGGTTCTGCGGATCGTCCTTGGCGCCCTTGCCGAAGCGCTGGAGGACGGCCGTGCCGTCGCGCAGGAAGACCTGCGGGCACGAACCCTGGATCACCGCGACCTGCGTCTGCTGCTGCGCGGCGGCCTGGACGCCCGACGGATCGCTCGTCACGCCGAGATCGGCGGGCTTGTCGGTCTGGTTGCAGCCGGCGACGACGGCGAGAAGGGAAATGCCGAGAAAACGGCCGATGGTCATTCCAAACACGATACGTTCTACCCCTGCGATCAGGCCCCGCCCCCGGCGCACAAGCCTTTCGGAACTCGTTTCACGGGCCTTTTCACGACCCTAGGCGATGGTCTATAGCAGCGGCGCGGCGAAAAATCGATTGTCGAATGAAACCGCCCTCAGAAATTCGGAGAGGTTCGCCTTCCTCGCGAAGACGGGCCGGACGCAACGGCATTTGCAAATCCAAGGACGCAGCAACGTGGATTATGTTTCGACCCGGGGCGAGGCCCCTTCCCTCGGTTTCTCCGATGCGCTCCTGGCGGGCCTTGCCCGTGACGGCGGCCTCTACGTGCCGCGCGAATGGCCGACTTTCTCGAAGAAGGAAATCCGGGCGCTGCGCGGAAAATCCTATCAGGAGATCGCCTTCACCGTGCTCTCCCCCTTCGTCGAGGGCGACATCCCGCTCGAAAAATTCCGGACGATGATCGACGAGGCCTACGCCACCTTCCGTCATCCCGCTGTCGCCCCGCTCGTCCAGACCGGGCCGAACGCCTTCGTCATGGAGCTGTTCCACGGCACGACGCTCGCCTTCAAGGACGTGGCGATGCAGCTCCTCGCCCGCCTGATGGACCATGCGCTGGCCGCCCGCGGCGAGCGCGCCACCATCGTCGGCGCCACCTCGGGCGATACCGGCGGCGCGGCCATCGACGCCTTCGCCGGCCGTGAGCGCACCGATATCTTCATCCTCTTCCCCGAGGGCAAGGTCTCGCCGGTGCAGCAGCGCCAGATGACCACCTCGACGGACAAGAACGTCCACGCCCTCGCCATCAAGGGCAATTTCGACGATTGCCAGAGCCTCGTGAAGGCGATGTTCAACGACGCGAAGTTCCGCGACGGCGTAAAACTCTCCGGCGTCAACTCGATCAACTGGGCGCGCATCATGGCCCAGATCGTCTACTATTTCACGACGGCCGTCGCGCTCGGCGGACCGGACCGGAAAATCTCCTTCACCGTGCCGACCGGTAATTTTGGCGATATCTTCGCCGGCTACGGCGCCAAGCGCATGGGCCTGCCCATCGACAAGCTGGTGATCGCGACGAACGAGAACGACATCCTCGCCCGCACGCTGAAGACCGGCCGCTACGAGATGAAGGAGGCCAAGGCCACCACCTCGCCGTCGATGGACATCCAGATCTCGTCCAATTTCGAGCGACTGCTGTTCGAAGCCTATGGCCGCGATGCCGGCGCGGTGCGCCGCGCGATGGAGTGCCTGAAGCAGTCCAATGCCTTCGACATCGAGGACAGCGCGCTGAAGGCGATCCGCAAGGAATTCCGCGCCGGTCGCGCCTCGGAAAAGCAGGTCGCGCAGACGATCAGGGAGACGCTGGCCGCGACCGGCTACCTGCTCGACCCGCATTCGGCCATCGGCGTCTTCGTCGCGGCCAAGCACGAAAAGCCGAACGCGCCCATGGTGACGCTCGCCACCGCCCACCCGGCGAAATTCCCCGCCGCAGTAAAATCGGCCTGCGGTATTGACCCGGCGCTTCCGACGTGGCTTGCTGACCTCATGCAAAGGGAGGAGCGGTTCGACATCCTCGAAGCCAGGCTCGATGCGGTGGAAACCTTCATCGGGAAGCATACGCGGGTTCGGGGCTAGAATCGCAGAAAGTGCGTCTGATGAAAGTTGAGTGCACCCGGCTTCAATCCGGGTTGACCGTGGTGACCGAGAACATGCCGCATCTCGAGAGCGTCGCTCTCGGCGTGTGGATCAAGTCAGGATCACGCAACGAAACCACGGACGAGCACGGCATCGCCCACCTTCTGGAACACATGGCCTTCAAGGGGACGGAGCGCCGCTCCGCCCGCCAGATCGCCGAGGAAATCGAGAATGTCGGCGGCGAGGTCAACGCCGCCACCTCGACGGAAACCACCTCCTATTACGCCCGTGTCCTCAAGGACCACGTCCCGCTCGCGGTCGACATCCTCGCCGACATCCTGACGGAATCCGTCTTCGACGAGGAAGAGCTTCGCCGCGAGAAACACGTCATCCTGCAGGAGATCGGCGCGGCGAACGACACGCCCGACGACGTGGTCTTCGACAAGTTCTCCGAGGTCGCCTATCGCGACCAGATCATCGGCCGCGCCATTCTCGGCACGCCGGAAACCGTTCTTTCCTTTACCCCCGGCGAGATCCGTTCCTATCTCGACCGCAACTACACGACGGACCGCATGTTCGTCGTCGCGGCCGGCGCGGTGAACCATGACGAATTCGTGCGCCAGGTCGAGGACCGCTTCTCCTCGCTGCCGACCGCGCCGAAAATCTCCCCGGTCTTCGAGCCGGCCCGCTATACCGGCGGCGATATCCGCGAGACGCGCGACCTGATGGACGCGCAGGTGCTGCTCGGTTTCGAGGGCAAGGCCTATCACGCCCGCGACTTCTACTGTTCGCAGATTCTCGCCAACATCCTCGGCGGCGGCATGTCCTCCCGCCTCTTCCAGGAAGTGCGCGAGCATCGCGGTCTCTGCTATTCGATCTACGCCTTCCACTGGGGCTTTTCCGATACCGGCATCTTCGGCATCCATGCCGCGACCGGCGGCGAGAACCTGCCCGAGCTGATGCCCGTCATCTTCGACGAGTTGAAGAAGTCGTCCGAGACGATCGAACAGCAGGAAATCGAGCGTGCCCGCGCGCAGATCCGCGCCCAGCTCCTGATGGGGCAGGAAAGCCCGGCCGCCCGCGCCGGCCAGATCGCCCGCCAGATGATGCTCTACGGCCGCCCGATCCCCAACGAGGAACTGATGGAGCGCCTTGCCGGCATCACCATCGAACGCCTGACGGACCTTGCCGGCCGGCTGTTCTTCGATACCGTGCCGACGATCTCGGCCATCGGTCCGCTGGAACACCTCGTCCCGGCCGGCGACATCACCCGCTCGCTCTCGCGCGGGACCATCGACCGCGCGGCGAGCTGAGGCCGCGCCCCGGCGGCCGGATGCGGCCGCCGGCTGAAAAACACCCTTCCCATGTCGGAACTCGCTCGGCCCGCCCGTCCTTGTGCCATGTCCACGGGAGAGGAAACCCATGCAGAAGCTCGCCGCCTTGCTCGACCGCACCGAATGGGCCGAAAGGCCGGATGCCTGGAAGGGCCGCTTCGAGGGAACCGTGTTCGGCACGAATGTCTCGGTGATCTTCTACACCACGGACGAGGTGGGGCGCGGCCCGCGGCTCCACCGGCACGCCTATGACGAGGTCTTCATCGTCCGCGAGGGCCGTGCGCTCTTCACGGTCGGCGACCGGCAGATCGAGGCCGTCGCGGGGCAGATCGTGTTCGGACCGGCCAATGTGCCGCATAAATTCGTCAATCTCGGCCCCGGCCGGCTGGAGACGACCGATATCCACGTCACGGACACGATCGCGCAGGAAGACCTGGATTAGCGTTTTTGCCTCCATCTTGGGCAATCTGCCGGTCGCCATGCACCAAATGCATGCCTCTGCTGCAAGCTTATGCATTTTCACGGATCAGGCGATCGCATACATAGTGGCCAACCCAAAGGAGCTGACCATGAACATCATCGCAAAGATCAAGAAGAACGCCGCCGACCGCCGTGCCGTCCGTGAGCTGAACGCCCTCGACGACCGCGCCCTGCAGGACCTCGGCATCTCGCGCTCGCACATCCAGTCCGCCGTCAAGGGCTTCCTGGTATTCGGCTGATAGGATCGTCCCGGCACTCTTCACCCCTCCCGTGAATGGAGCGCCGCCATCCTGTATGACGTAACCCGCCGCAAGGCGGGTTTTGTCTTTTCGGGCCTGCCCATTTGACGCCGCGGAACGTGCTGGCATAGTCTTGCGGCAAGGTGCGCGGAGGATTGAATGGCACGGTCGGTTTTTCGGTTTCTGTCCCGGCAGTCCGACACAGTGGAGTTGGCCGGCGACCGGCATCTCCTGCGCCTCCCCCGCTTCCAGGACTATCGCCAGTGGTATGCGCTGCGCTCCGAGAGCCGGCGTTTCCTCGAGCCATGGGAGCCGACCTGGCGGAACGACGAATTGACCGAGAGCGCCTTCCGCACCCGCGTCATCCGCAACGAACAGGAATTCTCCTCCGGCCAGGCCGTGCCGCTGCTCGTCTTCACGCGTGCAACAGGCACGGAAGCAACGCTGCTCGGCGGGTTGACCATCGGCTATATAAGGCGCGGGGCGGCGCAATGCTGCATGATCGGCTACTGGATGGGCGAGCGGCATGCCGGCCAGGGGCACATGTTCGGCGCCCTCAACCTTGCCATCCCCTATATCTTTTCCAGCCTTCAGTTGCACCGTATCGAGGCAGCCTGTATTCCAGACAATACAAGAAGCATCCGTCTCCTTGAAAAGGCCGGCTTTCGACAGGAAGGCTACCTTCGGGAGTATCTGAAGATAAACGGGGAGTGGCGCGACCACGTGATGTTCTCGCTTCTGGCGGCCGACAGGCAGCCGTGAGAGCGGCGCGATGGACGCGGCAGGACTGGGCAGCTACCTAAGGACAATGCACTTTCAATGACGTCTTCCTCCGTGCCGCAAGCGTACTCCGCCAGCCGGCTGTTCGCCCTCATTCTCCTGGCGACGATGCTGCTTGTCGGCCTCTTCGCCGGCCGGGCCTTCGCCGTCGAGCCGGTGAAGATCTCCCGTGACGACACGGCGCTCGACCTCACCGCCACCACGGAAATCTATACGGGCCGGGGCGAAGCCTTCCAGATATCCACCGCGCCCGGCACGGACGGCATCGTGCGCCGCATCGAGGTCCGCGCGACCTCCGAGACCCATCAGGGCGACTGGGCCGTCTTCGCGCTCGCCAACGTTTCGGAAGAGCAGATCGACCGCCTGATCGTCGCCCCGCATTTCCGCCTCGTGCAGTCTGGGCTGTTCTGGCCGGACCTCGGGGCAAAGCGCATCATCTCGATCACCCCAAGCGAGGGCTTTGCCCTCGACCGCCAGCCGAGCGAGGAGGCGGACGTCTTCCGCATCACGCTCAACCCCGGAACGGTCGTGACCTTCGTCGCGGAGCTGACGACCCCCGACCTGCCGCAGATCTACCTCTGGGCGCCGGATGCCTACAAGGACACGGTCAACGCCTTCACGCTCTATCGCGGCATCGTGCTCGGCATCGCCGGCCTTCTCGCCGTGTTCCTCACCATCCTCTTCGTGGTGAAGGGCACCTCCATGCTGCCGGCGACGGCAGCGCTCGCCTGGGCGGTGCTCGGCTATATCTGCGTCGACTTCGGCTTCCTCTCCAAGCTCATCTCCATAACAGCGGGTGACGAGCGCATATGGCGGGCAGGAACCGAGGTGTTCCTGGCGGCGGGCCTCGTCGTCTTCCTCTTCACCTATCTCAACCTCAACCGCTGGCATGCACACCTCTCCTACGCGACGCTCGCCTGGGTGCTCGGCCTCGCGCTCCTCTTCGGCGTGGCGATCTACGATCCGCCGATCGCCGCCGGCATCGCCCGTCTCTCCTTCGCGCTGACCGGCACGGTCGGCATCGTGCTCATCGCCTATCTCGGCTTCAACCGCTACGACCGCGCCATCCTGCTCGTGCCTGCCTGGGCGCTGATCCTCGTCTGGCTGTTCGGGGCGTGGCTGACGGTGACGGGCCAGCTCAACAACGACATCATCCAGCCGGCGCTCGGCGGCGGCCTCGTGCTCATCGTTCTCCTCATCGGCTTCACGGTGATGCAGCACGCCTTTGCCGGCGGGGCCTATAGCCAGGGCCTCTTCTCCGATCTCGAGCGCCAGTCGCTGGCGCTGACGGGCTCGGGCGATACGGTCTGGGACTGGGACGTGGCGCGCGACCGCGTCGTCACCATTCCCGACATCTCCATCCAGCTCGGCCTTGCGCCGGGCGTCATGCACGGCCCGGCGCGCAACTGGCTGCCGCGCCTGCATCCCGACGACCGCGACCGCTTCCGCGCCACGCTCGACGTGCTGCTGGAGCACCGCAAGGGCCGGCTCAATCATCAGTTCCGCGTACGCGCCGAGGACGGCCACTATCACTGGCTCTCGATCCGCGCCCGGCCGGTGCTCGGCGCCAACGGCGAGATCATCCGCTGCGTCGGCACGATCATCGACATCACCGAGCAGCGCAATTCCGTCGACCGGCTGCTGCAGGACGCCCTGCACGACAACCTGACGGGCCTGCCGAACCGCCAGGTCTTCCTCGACCGCCTCCAATCGATCCTCTCGCTCACCGCCAGTTCCGACACGGTGCGCCCGACGGTGCTGACCATCGACATCGACCGCTACAAGCAGGTCAACGACGCGCTCGGCATCGCCGCCGGCGACAATATCCTCATCGCGCTGACCCGGCGCCTGCGCCGCCTGCTGAAGCCGCAGGATACGCTGGCACGGCTTTCCGGCGACCAGTTCGGCCTCATCCTCGTTTCCGAGCGCGACCCCGCCAAGGTGGCGGATTTCGCCGATGCGGTCAGCAAGGCGATCATGGTGCCGATCAATTTCGGCGGGCGCGAGATCATCCTGACCGCCTCCATCGGCCTCGTCTCCTGGGTGGACCAGCAGGAGGATGCGGCGGGCCTGCTCAACGACGCGGAGCTTGCCATGTACCGGGCCAAGAAGGCCGGCGGCAACCGCGTGGAGCCCTTCCGTCCCGCCTTCCGCACCTTCGGCGCGGACCGGCTGCAGATCGAGACCGACCTTCGCCGCGCCATCGAGCGCAAGGAACTCTCGCTCGTCTACCAGCCGATCGTGCGACTGGAGGATGCCGAGATCGCCGGCTTCGAGGCGCTGATGCGGTGGGACCACCCCAAGCGCGGCAATATCTCGCCGGCCGAGTTCATCCCCATCGCTGAGGCCTCCGACCTGATCAACCAGCTCGGCCTCTTCGCCTTCGACAAGGCGGCGAGCGACCTGATGGACTGGCAGATGCAGACCGGCGACCTGCCCGTCTTCGTCTCGGTCAACCTGTCGAGCGCACAGCTTCTCAACAACGAGCTTTACAACGACGTGCGCGCGGCGCTGGCCCGCACCCGCTGCGAGCCGCGCAAGCTGAAGCTGGAGCTCACCGAATCCGTCGTGATGGAGAACCCGGAACAGGCTCGCCTCATCCTCTCGAAACTGAAGGATGTCGGCCTCGGCCTGGCGCTCGACGATTTCGGCACGGGCCATTCCTCGCTGTCCTACCTCACCCGCTTCCCCTTCGACACGATCAAGATCGACAAGGCGCTGGTCTGCGACGGCTCGGACAAGCGCACCGTCCTCCTGCGCTCGGTCATCTCGATGGCCCGCGAACTGGACATGCAGGTGGTGGCCGAAGGCATCGAATCGGAAGAGGATGCCGTGGAACTCGGCAAGATGGGCTGCGAATTCGGCCAGAGCTACCTCTTCGGCCCGCCCATCGGCTACGATTCGGTGCTGCGCCTGCTGAAGGAACGCTTCCCGCTGATGAAGCGGGCGTGAGGCCCCGCTAGCCGCCTGCCCCGAGCACTAGCCGGTTGATGAAGTCCAGCTTCTCCACCACCGGCGGCGGCAGGAGGAAGGGGTAGCTGTCGGGCTGGCCCATGGAGCGCTGGATAGCGTTCATGGCGACGCTGAGGGGGATCCACGCCTCGACGAGACGGCCGGCATTCGGGGCACGGTAGGGATCGAAGGTGACTTCGGCTTCCAGCTCCTCATGACCCTTCGGATCGGTGTTGAGGCCGAAAGCGCGGGCGGTTTCCAACGTGTCGACGATATGGAGGTAGTGCGCCCAGCATTCGGCGAAATCCTCGGCGGGATGGCAGCTCGCATAGGTGCTGATGAAACGGTCCTGCCAGTCCGGCGGCGGGCCTTGCTCGTAGTTACGCCGGAGGGCGGCAGCGTAGTCCTCGCGCTCGTCGCCGAAGAGACGGCGGGCTTCCTCCAGCGTGGCCGTGTCGCGAACCAGCTCCTTCCAGTAGAAATGCCCGATCTCGTGGCGGAAATGGCCGAGCAGCGTGCGGTATGGTTCCCCCATGGAGACACGCACGCTTTCGCGCACCGCATCGTCGGCTTCGGCTGCGCGAAGGCTGATCAGGCCGTCCTCGTGCCCGGTCATCGCCGCGGTGACGACATTGCCTCCCGCATCCAGTTCGTCCGCCAGGAAATCAAAGACGAGGCCGCCCGACGGGTCTTCCTCGCGGGTCGGGTGCGGCAGGCGCCAGCGCAGGATCGAATAGAAGAGATGCCGCTGGGCGGCGCTTATACGCCGCCAGCGCTCCAGTCCCTTCGGGTCGGTGGTCGGCACGATGCGGTTATGGCGGCAGGCCGCGCAGAAGACCTGCGGGTCGTCGGCGGGCAGAATCCAGTTGCAGACATCGTGCGCCGCGTTGGCGCAGAAGCGATAGAGGCCGTCCCGCGGCACGATGCTCCAAAGCCCCTCGCCTTCCGGCGTCAGCGCGTGCAGGGTCCCGTCTTCAGCCCGAAAACCGAGGACCGCGCCGCAACGTATGCAGAGGCGATTGTCGAAATGGGTCGTCTGGCCGCAGACGGCACAGGTGAAGAGCTTCATGTCATCCCCGGATGATGCGACCTTCGGCACGATATCCGCGTCGCCACCGGCGACACGGATATCCGCTTTTCACGATGACGGGATGACGAACAGCCATCCCGGAGAGGCTCAGAGCCGGTCGACCGCGTTCTTTACCGCATCCTTGGCCTTGCCGACGGCCTTCTGGGTCTTGCCCTTGGCCTCCTGAGCCGCGCCCTCGGCGCGAAGCTTCGGGCTGTCGGCAGCCTTGCCGGCGGCCTGCTTTGCCTTGCCGGCCAGTTCGTTGGCCGTGCCCTTGATCTTGTCGCTCGTGCTACCCACGGTCATGCTCCTTGTTAAGGCGCCGTCGTTGACGCCCCCGCACAACGGCGCGCGGGACCACAAGTTCCAGCCTGCGGGGAGAAAATCGGCGGGGCGAGGCTCAGGCGTGCCCGGCCTCGGTGGACAGCATGGCGGGCGTGATGCCCATCAGGCCGAGGGCGCGCTCGTACTTGCTGTCGAGGTTCGTGTCGAAGATCAGCTCTTCCTGTGCCGGGCAGCTCAGCCAGCCGTTGGCGCCGATCTCGTTCTCGATCTGCCCCGCGCCCCAGCCGGCATAGCCGAGCATCATCAGGCCGCGCTGCGGGCCGCGCCCACGGGAAATGGCGCGCACGATATCGAGCGTCGCCGTCAGGCAGATGTCGTCGCTGACGGGAATGCTCGATTCCGAAAGGTAATCGTCCGAATGCAGGACGAAGCCGCGCCCGCTCTCCACCGGCCCGCCGCAGCGGATGGGGAAATCGAGCGTCGCACCCGGCAGGCGGATCACCTCTTCCTCGCCAAGAAGATCGAGATGCAGCAGCACGTCGGAGAAGCTCAATTGCTGCGGCCGGTTGATGACGAAGCCCATGGCCCCGTCTTCCGAATGGGCGCAGATATAGACGACAGTACGGGCAAAATTGGCGTCGGCCATGCCCGGCATGGCGATCAGGAATTGACCGTCAAGGAAGCCGCGTTCTCGTTTGTTTTTCAGAACCGACATAGCCATAGTGCGGATAGCCTACCAATTCGCCGCCAAATGAAAAGCGTTCTTTTCGCGGAGCAAGGCAGGCCTGCCCTGCGAAACGGCCATGGCGCAAAGGCCCGCGATCAAGCTTTTATGATCGGCGCGTGCGCTCTTGCCGCTGGAAAGCGGCGGCGCGCGGCGATAGACATGATGCCATGAAACGTCTGCAAACCGCTGCCCTGGCATTGCTTTTCATCAATTCCACAGCCGCCGCCGCGACCTCTTCCTGGGTCGAGACGCCGGGTGGGGATGTGCGTCTCGTCGCGCTGCCGGCCGACGCGGACGGCTCCGTGCGCGCCATGCTGGATATCCGCCTGCATGACGGCTGGAAGACCTATTGGCGCGATCCGGGCGGCAGCGGCATCCCGCCATCCATCGCCGTCAGCGGAGCGGAGCTTGTGTCCACCGGCTTTCCCGCCCCCAAGCGCCTCGGGGACGAGGCCACGCACTATATCGGCTACGACAAGCCGGTGCGCCTGCCCCTGACGCTCGGCAAGGCGACGGGCGAAGCGATCTCCGCGAGCGTCTTTATCGGCGTGTGCAAGGATATCTGCATTCCCGTGCAGGCAGAGTTGACGGTGGACGTCTCCGGGGAGAGCTTCGCCAATCCGCTAGAGGAGGCGGCGATCGCCGAAGCCGAGGCCTCCCTGCCGCAGGGGGCGAGCGACGGCTTCAAGCCGCTCGACGGCCGCTGGGCGGCGGATGGCAAGAGCGTGACCGTGCGCTTTGCGGCTCCGTTGGACGGGGCGATGCCGGATGTCTTCCTCTCCGGCACGTCGGGTTTCGAATTCGGCGCGGCCGCGCCTGCGCGCCGCGAGGGCGACGCCTTCGTCGCCGAGGTGCCGGTGCTGCACAGGCCGAAGGTCTTCGACCTTGCCAAGGCCCCGATCCTCCTGACGGTGCGCGCCGGGGCGAGGACGATGGAAAGCCCGCTTGCCATCGACTAACCCTCCCCTATAGTGCCGCGGCAAGCCATTCCGCTGAAACAGGAGAGACGCCGTGACCATAGCCGTTGGAGACAAGCTGCCCGACCTCAAGCTGAAGGAGCGCACGCCGGACGGTCCCGTCGACATCTCGACGGACGATCTCTTCAAGGGCAGGCGCGTCGTGCTCTTCGCCGTTCCGGGCGCCTTCACGCCCACCTGCTCGCTGAACCACCTGCCGGGTTATCTGGAGAACCGCGACGCGATCCTCGCGCGGGGCGTGGACGACATCGCCGTCGTCGCGGTCAACGATCACCATGTCATGGGCGCCTGGGCGGTCTCGACGGGCGGCGCGGGCAAGCTGCGCTTCCTCGCCGACTGGGACGCCGCCTTCACCAAGGCGCTCGGCATGGATGTCGATCTCTCCGCCGGCACGCTCGGTGTGCGCTCCAAGCGCTATTCCATGCTCGTCGAGGACGGCGTGGTGAAGACGCTGAATGTCGAGGAAAGCCCCGGCCAGGCGACCGTCTCGGGTGCCGCCGCGATGATCGAGCAGCTCTGAGCTGATCCCTGCGGGTCACGGCATCGCCGTGGCCCGTTTTCATTCGCGGAGATTTTGCCGTGCCGCCGATCTATGTCGCCATCCTCACCTATGTCAGGCCGCTGGACGAGATCGACCGGCATGTCGATGCCCATATCGCCTGGCTGCGCAAGCACTATGCCGAGGGCACGTTCCTGCTTTCCGGCCGGCGCGTGCCGCGCACCGGCGGCGTTATCCTGACACGCGGCGAAAGCCTCGAGGCGGTGGAATCGCTGCTGAAGACCGATCCGTTCCAAGAGCACGGGCTTGCGACGGTGGAGATCATTCCGCTTCAGGTCGCCATGGCGGCCGAGGAGCTGAAGGACGTGTTTCTAGACTCCTGAGGGCTAGCCACCCTTCTTGAACGGCGCCATGCCCTTGCGGGCGAGTTCGTCGGCGCGCTCGTTCTCCGGATGGCCGGCATGGCCCTTGACCCAGTGCCACTCGACCTTGTGCTTCAGGCGCGCTGCATCGAGCGCCTGCCAGAGATCGCCGTTCTTGACCGGCTTCTTGTCGGCGGTCTTCCAGCCGTTTTTCTTCCAGCCGAAAATCCATTTCGAAATGCCGTCCATGACATATTTCGAGTCCGTGTAGAGATCGACCTCGCAGGGCGTCTTCAGCGCCGTCAACGCGCTCATCGCCGCCGTCAGTTCCATG
>Ga0209793_1001387_pt1 | contig 15748 bp, 20 predicted proteins | sample EBPBio122009_DNA_FD_185863 | JGI IMG/M metagenome (GOLD analysis project Ga0209793, IMG submission 185863) | Wastewater treatment Type I Accumulibacter community from EBPR Bioreactor in Madison, WI, USA - Reactor 1_2/2/2009_ DNA (SPAdes) (version 2) | ecosystem: Engineered > Bioreactor > EBPR >... | reverse complement strand
AAGCATCGCAAACGCGGACGTATTCAACCGGCTCGGGCTCCGGCGCCATGACGGCGTCGGCGGCGCGAGCGCCGGAAACTGCGACCAGGGCCGCAGCGGAGCCGATGAGGAGGCTCTTGATGTTCATGTGTGATCTCCAGTCAAAATAAAAATTCCAGGTCCGGAAGGCGATGCCAAAAGACAGCATTCCCTGCCCCTTCCCCACTTCTTGAAAACCCGGCATTCGAAATACGCCCTGTCTTCGCGAGGTGAGGAATAACGACGCGATCCCTCATTGCAATCGACAAATGTCGTCCTGCCCTTGGGGAAAGCCATTGATCGGAAAGGCATGTTGCCCAAATGCCACGTTTTCCTGAAGGGTGTTAAGACGCTGTTAAGCAATATGGCGCGGTTCGCCGTCCAGGGAGGACAAGGCCGACAGCATTTCCGATTTCGATGGAATCACGCAGCGCGACAGTCGCACCGTCAATATCCTCGAACAACGCCCGGCGGCGGCGTCCCTGGGCCCATGTTCGCCCGCAGCAGAGCTTGGCCGGTGCTCGTTGCGGCGGGTCTCAAGGCAAAGATGATTGCCCGAAAACGTCGTTCCGCCCGGCGCGTTCCTTCATCGCCTTCACTGCAACCGCATCCGCCACGGCCTGCGCAGCGCCAAAGGCAGCCAGCCTACAGCGCCGACACCCGGTTACGGCCGGCCCGCTTGGACTGGTAGAGGCCGGCGTCGGCGCGCGTCAGGATCTCGTTGGAAAAACGGTCGGGCAATCCGAATTCGCTGACGCCGCCGCTGATCGTCGATTCGTAGCGCACGGTCTTTCTCAGCGCGACCGGAACATGGCTGCGCAGACGTTCGGCAAGCTCAAGTGCGTCGGCGCGACGCGTTTCGGGCATCACCACAACGAACTCATCGCCACCAAACCGGGCGATAATGTCGTCCTCGCGCAACACCTCGCGGCACAGGCGGGCGATCTCCACCAGCGCCGCGTCGCCGGCGTGATGGCCGAGCGCGTCGTTGAGGCGCTTGAAATTGTCGAGATCAAAGACCAGCACGGACGTCTGCGTCTTGTCCTGTTCATATACCGCCAGCCGGTCGTCGAGCGTCTGAAGCAGCTTTCGGCGGTTGTACAGTCCAGTCAGGGCGTCGGTTTCGCTCAATTGTCGCAGTTGCCGCTGAACCTCGTTCTTGTCGGTGATGTTGCTGGCGATCCACACCACCGCGTCCTCGCCGTCGACCTGAAAATCCAGCGCCTGAATGCGGCCTTCGAAACAGATGGCGTGATCGGGACCGTCGCCGGCTCCCTTCACGTCCTTGCCGCTGAGCTGGTATTCGACGATATGCATTGCGCGGCTTTGCAGCGCCTTGCCGACCTCGGCGGTGAACCAGCGCGCCTTTTCCTCATGCAGCACGTCGAACATGCTGCAGCCGACGAGAAAGCCGCTGTCATGATAATGCCGGACGTCCTTGCCGCCGAAAACCGCCGCGTAACGGCCGCTGCGCGTCAAAATGAAGGCGGGATCAGGCAGGGAGGAGAGGATCGCGGTCAATTGCTGCTGAGTAAACACAAGACAACTCGCTCAATATGACGTCGCGATAATTGCGACAGAATTTTTCATGCGCCTCTGCGCATGCCGGGTCTTTCCGATAAAAACCGCATTTCCAGCATCGTTAGTGACACGATTGCCTTTCGATTTTCTGAACGCTCCCCCGACGTCAACGCCGTGGGCACGGGCGTCACCGGCCGTCAAGTTCACAGACGCGCCAGTTCCTCGCTCAATATGTTGCGCACGAGGCGGATGCGAGGGCTGGCCTGCAATCCTTCGTGGGTGACCAGCCAGACCGGGACGACGATCGCCGGCAGGTCGACGGGCAGACGCGTCACGCCGGGTGTGCGCTCGGCCACCTCGCGCAGCATCGGGGCGACGCCAAGCCCCTGCCGGACCATCTGCCACACCGCCGCGCCGGAGCTGGAACTCAATCTGAAATCGGCCTCGCGCACCGGAATTCCGATGTCACGCAGATAGGCGGCATAACGCCCGACATCGTCGATGGCGATGAGATCGCAAGCCGCCAGGTCGGTGGCGCTGCGCGGCGCACGGTTTCGCGCGACCCAGCCGTCGGACGCATAAAAGAACGCCTCGGTGTCGCGCAGGCGCTGCCCGGCCAGCCCCTTGCGGTCGGGCGCAAGGTGGCGGATGGCGATGTCGGCCTCGCGCCGGTGAAGATCACTCAGATCGTTGGACGACAGCACCGTCACCGCGAGTTGCGGCGCTTCCAGCCTGATGCGGGCGACGATTTCGGGCAGGATGTAGGCGGAATAGGTGTCGGTGGCCGATATGCTCACCCGGCCGCTCAAGCCGTTGATGTCGCCGCGCGCAGACAGGCAAAACGCGTCAGCCGCGTCGCCCATGAGCTGAATGTGCTCGAGCAGCGCGGCGCCGGTCGAACTCAGGAACAGCCGGCGGCCGATGCGTTCGAACAGCTCAACGCCCAGATCCGCCTCAAGCGCGATGATCTGGCGCGACAGCGTCGGCTGGGTCAATCCAAGATGCCGGGCGGCGGCGGAGAGCGATCCGCGGGTGGCGGCGGCGTGAAACGCCCGCAGCAGGTTCCAGTCCAGGCTTTTCATGCATTCATGTATATATATCGTGCCGACTTAGGCAATTGTCGTGCCGAATGCATATGATATGTCCCGCTCAAACGCGTGGAGCACAAGATGACGGCAGCAGCAGACGCCCGCTTCTGGGACAGGGTCGCGACAAAATACGCCGCCGCCAGGATCGGCGATCCGGGCGGATATGAGCACACGCTGGAGCGGACGCGCGGCCTGCTGCGGCCGGACGACCATGTGCTTGAGCTTGGCTGCGGCACAGGAATGACGGCGATGCGCCTGGCCGGGTCGGCGAGGTCTTATCTTGCGACCGATTTTTCCGGCAACATGATCGCGATCGGCAATGACCGGCTGCAACAACAGCCTGTCGCCGGCCTCGCCTTCCGGCAGGCGGCGGCGGATGACCTGGCCGCCGAAGACCGCCGCTTCGATGTCGTGCTCGGGTTCAACTATCTGCACCTGACCCGCGACCCCCGGGCGACGCTGGAAGCGATCGGCCGGCTGCTCAGGCCCGGCGGGCTGTTCGTCTCGAAAACCCCGTGCCTGGGCGAAATGAATTTTCTGGTCGGCCGGGTGCTGCTGCCGGCGATGCGCGCGGTCGGCCTGGCGCCGCATGTGAACGTGCTGACCGGCGACGGCCTCAAAAAACTCGTCGCCGAGGCGAATTTTTCCATCGCCGCGGTGGAGCATCACGCCAGCAAAGGCTCCAAGGCCCGGCCGTTCATTGTGGCGGTCAAGGGATGAGCCGAAAGGCCGAGGGGCTGTCGAAGGCCGGTTGAGATCGCCGGGGGCGCGTGGCGGGGCGGAACCAACGAAAGGGAAATTTCGACCTGGCTATGGGTCCGTTCAAGGTTCAGAGATTGTCGAATTGGCCATCCATCCGGTTGTATTCTCGTTTACCCTTACCTGACTCCATGCTCCTTTGACTTCAACAACCGAGACGCCAACCCCTTTCGGAACGACGGTAATTACTGAGAATTTGGTACTGGGACCTTCGCGCAGGTTCACCGCAGTCTTTGTATAGCGTATCGACGCATTTTCGACGTCTTCCATTGAGACCGGTTCTGATTGAACCGCGTCAGTCGCAGCGACTTCCCTCACTTGGCGAATGGGGTCAGACGCAATTGCTTCTGTCGGCGCGACTTCACTTTCTGCTTGGGTTGCAGTGCTGGATACGTCCTCGCTCTGGGCTAATGACAACCCAGTATCCGACATCTTTCTGTCGGATCCGAAAATCACGGCAAGCAATAGAATGCTCAAAGATACACCGAGAACAGTCAACATTGCGACTTTGATGGGGCTGCGCTTTCTTGCATTCGCGGCGACGGGAACAACGTCATAGGCCTCGTTCGTAGACGCAGGTGGCAACTCGCCCTTACGTTCCCGCGGCAGCGCTGCAAGTTTCCAGCAACCATCTGCAAAAGCCGCCGCCACTCCGGGCTTTGAAAACTCTAGAAGTTCATTCACGCCACTTTTGCTCGTGAGGTGCATAGCGTCATACAAGCAGATCGGAATCTGCCTGTTGTCCCTGAAGCGCCGGTCGGGTCCACCGTTCTTGTTGGGGTGTTTCCAGGTATGGCCTACGATCGTAGCGTCGCTAGGGACGCGCTCGATTTCAATAAACCTGGAATCCTGCCATCGCACATTCAAGTCAGGGTAGTTGACTGCCCCGATGCGGCTGCCGTCCTGCACGAGCACAATGTCCGGCATAAAGAACATGACTTGCCCACCCACGTTCAGGGCAGGAGGTGTCACATTGCTCTTTATTACCGCCGGGAGCTTGTATGCAAGCGTGGTCGCCTTCCTGTCTACAAGGTGCGACGCTCCCGCACTACGCTTCCATGCCGTTAGACTGCGGACTGCGCCCCCAGCTTCGATATGCCATTTGGCGGCACACCCAATAAGACCATCAAACCCTTCGACCAAGCGACGATAGGCCGTTTCAGCGTCGCCTTCGAGGTCGTAATAGAGCACTGACGTTCTGCGATAAGAGTCCAGCCATTTGCCGATACCCCACGCCGGTAGCGCAGCCACGCACAGAAGCAACCCAAGCCCCCCTGTCGCTAGACTCGCTATCGCACCGGTTGCGAGAACAATCCAAAGAAACGCCACAGACATGCGCGTCTGTTTGGCCTTAGAGTTTATTTCATCGAGAAGTTCCGAAAACGACTCGTCCCGCATATTAACAACGTCGCCGGAGTCGATCTCGATCATGGCAACATCATCATTGCCAAATTTCGCCTGCGGTGCTGCTGATTGCTTCAGCGAAGATGTCGATGGCCGGCCTTGCCCAGCGCGACCAAGCGTTGCCCGATAATAAAGACCACCTCGACCTGCATGGATGTAGTGCCCGCGAGGCCCGGTTCCTATTCGCAGGCCTTTCACGCCTACGGAAGCACCAACCCCCGACTTTGAGAAATTGAAGCGAAATGGGCCTGCCGAAACCGATTTTCTAATGTAGAACGGCAAATTCGCCCCCACACCAATCCCTTCTCTTGCCACCGGGAAATTGCTCCACTGTGGCGACAAGCATGAATTCAGCATCAAACCGGAAGGCAGATCAAGCAAGCTTACCAATGTATTTGTAAATTCCGGCGCTGAGAGCCGAAATTCAACGACGGAATGCGCGTGACAAAGATGACTACATCACACTTCTACGATGGAGCTACGATCGAAAGTATGCTCTTGGCCGAAATCGAACTGGCGTAGCCTAGCGCAACTGCAAATCTCGATGCGGGCTGACAAAGTATAGCCCTCACTTGCATCGTCTAGCTTTTGTCAAACTGCTTCTGGACCCGGGATTGTCCCCGGCGCAGGCGGGTCGAGCGGCGACTGTTGGGCGAAAGTGGAAACCAGTCAAATGACCAAAATCCGGCCCCTTCCCGCCATCGCCGATCGTCACGACAAATCGCTCAAAAACGTCGAACCGGGTCATACAGTTGGCGAATGGCGGACATAGATGTAGCAACATCGAACGCCATCTTCCAAATATTAGAGGAATGGAACACCCTCTTAAAGTCCGAAAATATCGAGCCACCACAGGAGCATAGGAGGCCGCCCAGCGGTCCGAAGCGCCGGGGGCCGTCGCTATGAGGCCGCAGGAAACCCCCGATGTGGTCAGCGCGTTCCGGGGCGCGGCTACAGGGCCACGAAAGAAGCTGCCGCCGAAACGGAACCTCACCATCCGCCTGAGCGACGATGAGCGGGCCACGCTGGCGCGGGAGGCCGGGAAGTTCTCGCTGGCCGCCCACGTCCGCCGCAAGCTGCTGGGCGCGTCCATCACGCCACGGCGCGGGAAAAAACCCTCCCGCAAGCCCCGCGTGCCGGCGGCCGATCAAATGGCGCTCGCCAAGGTGCTGGCGCTGCTGGGGCGCTCCGAATTCTCCCGAAGGCTGGATGAACTGGCGACGGCGGCGGTCATGGGCGCGCTGCCTCTCGGCCCCGAACTGATTCAGGAGCTTCATGCCGTTTGCGCCCATATTCGCGACATGCGCAACGCGCTGATGAAAGCCCTGAACGTCGAGCGGGGCTTCGAGGAATGATCCTTGTCGGCAACCAGCGCGGCGGGGCGAAAGAACTCGCCCGGCATCTGCTCAAGGCGGAGAACGAGCATGTTGAAATCCACGAGCTGCGGGGCTTCGCCGCCCGCGACCTGCGGGGCGCGTTCAACGAAGCTTATGCTCTGAGCCGGGGGACGCGCTGCACGCAATATCTGTTCTCGGTGTCGTTCAATCCCCCGGCATCGGCGCTGGTCGGCATGGATGGGTTCGAGGCGGCGATTGCCCGCGTCGAAACGGATTTGGGGCTGATGGGCCAGCCGCGCGCCATCGTCTTCCATGAGAAGCAGGGGCGACGCCATGCGCATTGCGTGTGGTCGCGCATCCGGGCGGACGACATGAAGGCGGTCCAGCTTTCCCATACGCACCGGAAGCTGATGAGGATCGCGCGCGACCTCTATCTGGAACATGGCTGGAAGATGCCGCGCGGCCTGACACAGACCAAGGCCAGCGATCCGCGCAACTTCACGCTGGCGCAATGGCAGCAGGCCAAGCGCCGCGCACAGGACCCGCGCGCCATCAAGGCGGCCATTCAGGACGCATGGGCGATCTCGGACACGGGGGCTTCCTTAAGCCGTGCCTTGATGGAGCGCGGCTACCGGCTGGCGCGGGGCGATGGCAAGGCATTCGTGGTGCTCGACCGGCACGGCGAGGTTTACTCGCTGCCGCGATGGGCGGGCGTCAAAACCAAAGATGTGCGCGCCCGGCTCGGTGACGGCAAAGACCTGCCGGACGTGACAGGCGCCAAAGGCGAGATTGCAAGCGAGATGCAGCCGGTCCTTATCAATCTGAAAGGCGAACTGCTGATCGACCTGCGCCAGCGCAACACGAATTTGCATGGTGAGCGCGCGCGGATGCAGGGCCGGCACCGCGAGGCCCGGCAGGCACATGGCGAGAAGATCGAAGCGCGCCGGTGGGAGGAAGCCCGTATCCGGCAATCGCGTTTCCGGGCGGGCATCAAGGGCATGTGGGATTGGGTGCGCGGCGAGAACCAGCGCATCCGCGTGCGCAACGAGGCCGAAGCCCAGGCCGCCATGCAGCGTGACAGGGCGGAGAAAGACGCGCTGATATTCGCGCAACTGGAAGAACAGCGGCGCATGACCGGCTTACGGGAGGAAATCGCCCAAGCCTTTGCCGACAGGGCCCGCGATATCCGCGCCGACCTGCGGGCCTACGACCATCTGGCCCGGCCACCGGAAATCGTAACAGAGCGCAGGCGAAAGCGGCAACGACTCTGACGTGCCGTGCCGGAGTGTGCCATAGTGAAGGGGAATGGAGGCCCGGATGGACCAGGAGCGCAGCGAGAGGATCACCGCCATAGGGCATCCGCCAGACTTCTCCCGGCTGACGGTTTCGCTATGGGCTGAAACGGTGCAGGCGCTGGAGGAATTGGCCCGGCGCGAAGCTTGTCCCGAGCAGGACTATTTACCGAGCGTGGAAGAGGTTGCCGCTACCATCATCGAGCATGCCGTGTTGCGGGCGCGCATACACGGCGACCTGCCGGCCCTTCCCGACGATCATCCTTTCTGATGGCGCGCTAGGCAGTGAGCCGCCTGTAGGCCCAGCCCCGGCCGCTGGGGTGGCGGTGCGTGTACATGCTCGGCTTCTTGAGGAACGGCCGGACGTAGGATTTGCCGCCGACGATCTCGGAGAGAAGGCAGCGCCACGCGCTGAGCAGGTCAGTCGCAAGGAGCAAGGCGATGTCGTGCAGTTCCTCGCGGAAGTCGGCGCTCAGGGCATCGCCCCTGTCGAGCCGGCACACGGCATTGCGGTGCCCTTGCATGTCGTCGTGCAGCGCTGCCGCTTCTTGCAGCGTCATGCTGGAACCGATCCCGCGCCGGGCCATCTTGGCCCGGTGGATCATGCGCGCCATCATGTTGAAATAGTCGCGGGCCGCGTCCAGCACCGCGCGTTCTTCTGTTGTCAGCCGTTCGGTCATATTGCGCCTCACGATTTGGGGGCGAGGAAACGGGCGATGGTGGTGTAGCGCCGCGCATAGGCGAAACGGTCGCGCAGGTAGATGGTCCAGATTCTCTGCATCGCGGCATCGCTCGGATCGAGCATGACCGCGACCTGCGCGGGGGTCATCCGCAGCCAAAACAGGCAGAAGAAGGCCATGTCCTGCCAGCCGCTGTCTTCGTGGCTCAGCCTACCGGTCATGGCTGCGCCCATGCCGGAAGATCGATGGGCTGGGGCCGCGCGCGGGCGGACCGCCGCGCGGCCATCACGCACAGCCAGCGCCACGTCGATAGAAGCTGTTCGCTCAGTGAGCGGCCGAACAACCATTGTTCAGGGTCGGCCTCCCCGGTGGCCCAGCCGACATTGCCCCGCTGCTCGTGCATGGCGTCGTGCAACGCCATGACTTCCTCCATCCCGATCTTGTGGCCGCGCTCGTAGAAGGTTGCCACCATGTCGTTGTGAAACGCAACGGCGGCGGCCACGACGCTGCTCCTCGCCTTGCCGATCCTCGCCACGGCCAACCTCCTTATCCTGCACCGCTTCGTATTATCCAAGGTGGGCGAAATAGCCCATCCGGCCGATGAATATCACGCTCAGGATCGTGGCAAGGAAAAGCAGATGCTCCCACTTCCACGTATAGTAGAACTTGCCCTTGTTGCCGGCTTCGTCGACCATTTCCAGCCGCAGGTGGAAGGGAACGCCCGCGCGGTTCATGGCGTCGGCTTCGTCCTGCGTGCGCACCGTAAACGATATGACGAACTGCATCATGAACAGGATAACCTTTGTCAGCAGCGCCGCCATGCCCACGCACAGCGCGACGGCCGCAATCGTGACCGCCAGCGGCGTGATGCCCTGCACCAAGCCGGACAGCATGTCGCCCATGGTGGCGTAGTATTTCGGGAAGCGGGAAGCATTCGCTCCGCTCAACGCCGCCACGCAGACAAGGCCGACGATGGTGCAGGCATTCTTGGCGGTGCGCGCGGCGGCGGGGGCCATGGTCATATCGGACATGCTTGCTCACCCCGCGCACGGCATGTGGAACTGGTTGTCCTTCTGGCTGACGCAGACTTTTTCCGGTGCGATTACCTCGCACGCATAGAGCGACGCCTTGGGCGCGAAATGGGCGAGCGCATCGCCATACACGCCGCCATCGCCCCGGTCCTTCACGTTCTTGTCGTAGAGGAACAGGCCGCCCATGTCGGTGAAGTCCGGCTTGCCCATATCGAAGGCGGTATCGCCTTCCGACAGGCGGGCAATCACTTCGCTGAACGCGCCGTTGTCATGGGTGCCGCCGATGAACGAAAGCTGGATGGGCAGCTTGTTCGCGGCGATATATTCCTGCGCTTTGAGCATCTGGCCCGGCGCGAAGAACCTGACATGCTTGGCGGGGTCGGCCCCCTTGAAGCGACATATCGCAATGCCTTCGGCCTCCTGCGCCATTGCCTGCGCGCCAAGCGCGGCAAGGGATGCGAGCACGTAAACGGGCATGATGCTGGATTTCATGGACTATCTCTCCCGGTGTTGAGTGGATGGGCAGCGGCGCGCAGGCAGGCAATCAGCGCGCGACGTAGTAGAGCGCCGTGACCAGCGCGATCACGGCCACCTGCCGCCAGTAGCGGATGGCGAAGCCGAGCGCGGCAACGAGCAGGAGAAGCCAATAGGCGATGTCCGTCACGATATTCTGGGCGAACCACGGATACGCTTGGCGGCTTGCGATAAAGACCACTAGGAATAGCGCGGGCGGGGCCATGAACCGAAACAACCACGCCACCGCATCGGGTTCACCTGAGTATGAGCGGCCCGAATGGCTTGACCCTGCCGACACCGAGGACGGCAAGGTAAAGCTGCTGCCGGTGGATGCCGCACCGGAGGATGACGACACGCTGCGGCTGCGCATTTGCGCAATGTCGCGCGCCTGCTTCTGCTGGCGCTGCTGGTCTTCGTAGGCGATGCGGTAGTAGGGATCGCGCGCGGCGCGGTCGAGGTTGTTGTAGCTCATGGGGTCGTCTCCCGTTCCATTGCGGCAGCGGGTTCGGTCAACCCTTCGACGCCGACGCGATATTTCTCGTTGATCTTGCGGCGGGCGAGCACGCCCAGCAGGAACCACGCGCCTGTGGCGATGCCTCCAACCAGCAGGCCACGCCCGATAATCTCGTGGAACGGTGCGCCTCTGGCCGCCGCGCTCGCGACGATGAAGCCGGTCACGATCACGGCCCACCAGAACCGTTTCCGCTCACCTTTCGCCTGCTCGTCGCGCAGGCGTGTTTGCAGGGCGATGAAAGCGGGGCTGTCTTTCAGCCGGGCGGCCTTGTCGGTGAGGCGCTGAATGCCGCCTGACGTGACGCCGCCCGCAGGCTGCATGGGGGGCGTGGCCGGGGCCGCCGCCACGGCCTTGATGGCCTCCGGCTGCGCCGCGCCGCAATGTTTGCACTTGCGCGCGTCCTTCAGAATAGTCTCCGCGCACTCCACGCAGGACTTTTCGTTTTTGGATTCGAGGTAGCTGCCGATCCCGCCAAACAGCAGAGCGATAGGCAGGCCGATGCAAACCACGGCGAGCAGGAATATACCGAGCAGTCCCATGCTAACCTCCCGTTCGTGCGCGGTAGCGTTGCAGCGAGCAGGAGAGCGTCCATGGATCAACGCCAAGCACCGCCGCCACGGCGCTGTAGGTCGCGCCCTTGGCGATACGCCGCTCAGCGCGGTGCAACTGCCTGTCGCTGAGGATCGGCGGACGCCCCAGCCGCTTGCCGCGCGCCCTTGCTGATGCCAGCCCTTCCTTGGTTCGACGCGAGAGCGTGGCCCGCTCGAATTCGGCCAGCGCGCCCATGATCGTGTAGACCAGCCGCCCGTGCGGCGTGGTTGTGTCGATATCGAGATTGGCAATCAGGAAGTCGATGCCGCGTTCGCGCAGCTTGTCCAGTTCGCCCAGCGCATCCTTGGCCGAGCGCCAGGCGCGGTCTAAATCCCAGATGATGAAGAGATCGCCCGGCTGGAGCCGGCGCATCACGGCCTCATAAACAGGCCGCCGCCGCGCAGTCGCCGATAGGGTTTCGATATGCAATTCGTCGCAAATCATCTTCAACCCGTCGATCTGGCGATCGGGCTTCTGCTCGGCAGTCGAGATGCGCAGGTAAGCGATCTTTCTCGTGTGCGGCGGCCGCCCGTTCGTTGATGTCGATGCTGATGTTCTGTTGTGAGCCCTCACTATGGATCGTTTTCGAGCGCAGCCCCCGGCGACGGCGGCACGCCTTCTTCATGATTAAGAAATGACGGGAATCCGGGCTTCTAAGAAAATTTTACCGGATTGCACAAAGGGGATTCAAATTCGCTCGAAAACGATCCTTTTTGAGCGCTACGAATGCCGACTTGAAGCCCGCTCGCCTAGTTTCGTGTTGAATCAGATTTGTGGATCACGCTACGATTGGACCGGGCGATTCCTGCCTGACCAGTCGCCGGGTCAAAGTGGACTGTGAAAAATCTGGCAACGTGCATCGATCCTTTGGATCGTCCGTAACCGGCGATTGACGATCTATTTGAAAGGAGCGGTCACATGGCCACTTTTCTGCTTACAACTGCGAACATCGATTTCCTTAAAGCCGCTCTGCGCAAATCGTTTCCGCAGATAAAATCCGCGCATCTTACGGAAGCGCTCGCTTTCGGAGCCGGTTACAACACCCATGCGGCGATGCTTGCATCACTTAGGGCCTGTCCGAGCCAATGGCCAATCGTCGTAGAGATCGATGATGAAAGGATAGCAAATCGCCTTTGTGCATTCGGCTATGAACGTCTCGCCGTGTCCACGGCTGATGTTATTCATTCTCCAACCTTGCCGGAACGGATTTGGGTAGCGTTCGAAAGCGGCGATATCGACGCCAACAACCGGTGGTTCCGGGAGTGCCAGCAGCGCAACATTCCAAACCTGCGCATCGAGCGACGCAAAAAATTCGTCGAACTATCTTGGGACTGCATTTCTATTGATACGCGCAATGATGCTCATGTTCGTGATGAGGCTGGTGACGCGCTGATGCGAGAAATGTTCAGCACATACCAGCGCATTGCGAGGTGTATTCCCGGCAAGTCGGAATTTTGCGGCTCAAGCTTTGTCGGCTCAGTAGTTCGGCTGTGGCCGGAACTTGCCTACGAACTGGCCGATGAGTTCTTTGCCATGCTGTACGATCCGATGCGCGCGCAGCCGATGGCGGCCTAGTGTAATGGTTGCTGCATTAGGGCAGCAAGGTCGCTCCGAAAAAGCTGATCTGAGCCAGCGGCCACGCAAAACCCAGCACGAACGCGATAGCGGATACAATCAGACTCGCTCCCCACGCAGCAGTATAGCGCTGACTAACCGTCCATGCGCGTTCGGCCCGTGCATGTTCTTTGTGTGAGTGTTCGATTAGCTGATTTCTTGCGCTGTTGGCTTCGTCGGCCAGCCGTGGGGGAGAGGATATAATCTCCGGGATCGACCTGATCGCATCATTGGTCTGCTCACGGTTATGCGATGCCGCGAAATGCTCGCCGAGCGCATTGGCCCGCTGTGCAAGGAAAAACAGGCTCAATCCTGCGGCGACAACGCCAACCAGAAAGGACCACAGCGATGGTTGAAGGAAACGGAACACGTAAGCCGGATCGGGCAGGTTCGCGGCAAGCGAAACCATTGAGATTGCGCCACCTGCAGAACCGACGCCAAGCCAAACGTGCAGTTGACGCGTATATGCTTGGCTTTCGTCGTTCTTGTTCTGGATAAGCCGTGTGGTATCCGCCGTATCAATTTTCATATGAACACCCTCCTGCGCCACCAATATCAGATTCGTGGTCTTGAACTTCCGGCAACCAGCAAGGGGGTGCTTTTAAGTGTGGACTATTCTGCGCGCTCGGACTCAAGGCCTGATGGCCACCAGCTTGCCCTTGAGCGACTTGCCGACATGGGCGGCGATCACCTCGCATGCGAACGCGTCCGGCGTCAGGCCGGGAACCAGCGCGGCGTGCAGGCCCATGAAACTGCGATAGCCTGTTTGCGAGAGGAACGGTTTGTCCCAATCGACCGCACGCGCCGCAAAGTTCATCCATGTCATGTGGCGTGCGCCGATGCCGAAAAGGCCGTCCATGTCGATCTGCACGCGCATGGTGCCTGTCTTGATGATGAATGTGCCGGACTGCCCCCATTGCGGGATTGTGCCGTCCGGTGCGGCGGTGCGATCCGCCAGCATACAGCCCGGCGCATCCGGCCCGGCGAGGATGCCGTGTTCGCCCCCATTGAGCCGGAGCGCCAGTTTTTCTGCGTCACGGCGCAGGGCCATGACTGTATCAAGATCACCCGCCACCATCGCGGCATGGTGCCGGTCTATCAGCCCGAAATAGTAGGGGAAGGCCTCGTCCATCGTGGCAGGCAGATGGCCGTATGCCTTTTCGAGGGCGGCGGCGCGGTTAATAGACTCGGCCTCATTCAGAAGCGCGTCAAATCCTAGCTGGGACATGGCACACCTCACGCGCATCTGTAGGCATAGCGCGTGCCTGCAATGTCGGTCATGGAATAATCGAAGGCCAGATCGCGGGCGATGGCGTCGTAGTCTATGTAGTGCACCAGAGGCGCGGGAATCTCCCCGAAAAGACCTTCATCGGCAAACTGCTCCGCGAGATCGCGCAGGCTGTCCACCGCGTAAAGATCAACGTCGAAATCGCCCGGACCGTCGGTCTTCGGATCGAAACGGTAGCCGCATTCGCCCACTGCAATGATGAAGGCGATTTTCTCACTTTCGGCCCAATCCTCCACCGCTTGCAGGTAGTCAGCATAATTGGATTGGTAGAGCGCCCACGCGCCCGCTAGGACGCAATCCAGATCATCGCCGTCGATGAACTGAACCTCGAATTCCTCGACGGGATCGCCAAAGCCGTTCACGGCACGGGTAGCCTTGCTGGTGAACTCGTCCGCCGATCTGAAATAGAAACCCGTGGCTGAAATATCGTAGGGTTGTGCATATAAGGTGGTCATGTTCGTCTTCGCTTTCTCAAAGGTTGAAACCAGCGAAGCCACCAAAGAAGAGCCGCGCCTGAACCCCTGGCCAGCGCCGAGCGTCCAAAAAAAATCAGAGAAGGAAGTCCCGCGCGCGCTTTCGCGGGCGGGTCCATCTCGGACGATCGACCGAAAGGCGGGCCGCCAACGCCTCACCGCTGCTTGCAGCGGCTTGGTTCCGGCAACACGGGAGGGCTTCAGCCCGAATGGAGCGGGCAGCCGGGACTGAGGCGATTGGAGCAAGGCCCGGCGTCGGTGTAAGCTGGAACAAGGGGTTCAAGCGCGCGGCCAGCGCGCTTGCCAGTGAACCGGGCGGCCGGTACCCGGTCGCCGCCTTCGAATCTTTAGGCAGGGATCGTCACCCGCAAGGGCTGAAACCGCTTGGGCGGGTTCAGTGGCGCAGCCATAGAGCCCGACCGGCTTAGCCGGTGCCTCTAAAAAGCAATATGAAAATAAAACCCTTCTTCGCGGATAGGCTGCGAAACGCTACACTGAGGCGATACAACAAGACGAAGTGCCGAGGGGGATGAATGGCCGAGATCGTAGACGTCACGGCGGATAACGAGAGTACCGCAAAATTCCTGCAATCCTACATTCAGTCGGGAAACATCAACTTCTTGATCGGTTCAGGCGCATCTTTCCCGGCCATTGCGACAGCGGGGAACATCGAAGGTGAAATAAATACGTTGCTTGCCGGCGGCGACCTAGAGCAGGCCAGCCGCAGATGCCTCGAATTTATCGAACAGATCGACACGGTGCACGGTCAGATGGAAACGACCGACACTGCAAATCCGATTCACGCCGTGGCGCAGAGCTACAAGCTATTTTTGACGACGATAGACCGCATTCTCTTCGAGAGAAAAAACATCCTTCTTCCCCGTCAGGCAACCGTCTTTACCACGAACTACGATATGTTCCTTGAGCATGCCTCAAGTCTGGTGCCGTCTGTGATTTTGAACGACGGCTTTGAGCGCTCTTCCAGTCTGAGTCCGGAATTCATGTTTACGCCGGAACGCTACTTCGACCGAACCTACCGGTCAGGCCCGGTCTACGGACACCAGACGGAGATACCTACCATCAATCTCGTGAAGTTGCACGGATCGCTGTCATGGCGACGTAAGGCCGATTCCATTGTTTTCGATCCGGTCGCGGTTTCGAAACTGACCGCAGCCGAGAAAGCCGACATAGCGAATGTCGATGGCTACCTGGCAAAGCATTTCCTGATATTGCCCAACCTGCGCAAGTTTCATGAAACACTGATGGAGCGGGTCTATTACGATCTGCTGCGGCTTTTTTCGAAGGCTATGGATCGTGAGAATACGGTTCTGATCGCCTTCGGGTTCTCGTTTGCCGATGAACATATTCTCGATATGACCCGCCGCATGCTGCGCAACCCTACGACGCAACTCATCATCGTATCGTTCGACCATGCCTCTGCCGCCGGATTCGAGGTAAAGTTCGCAAAGCAACGGAATGTGAGCGTCCTGCGACCAGCCGCAGGCGTAACGATTGATTTCAAGCACTTCAATGAAATGCTGGCATCGATACTGCCGGGGTCAAGCCATGGCAGTTGAGCCTGACCGCCTCGCATTAGAGGCCGCTTTACGGGTCGGGGAAGT
>Ga0209793_1001386_pt1 | contig 15785 bp, 15 predicted proteins | sample EBPBio122009_DNA_FD_185863 | JGI IMG/M metagenome (GOLD analysis project Ga0209793, IMG submission 185863) | Wastewater treatment Type I Accumulibacter community from EBPR Bioreactor in Madison, WI, USA - Reactor 1_2/2/2009_ DNA (SPAdes) (version 2) | ecosystem: Engineered > Bioreactor > EBPR >... | reverse complement strand
CCGCAGACTGAAATGCCGGCGACGGCAAAACCGTCGCCGGATTCACCGTCGCCGGGAAAAACGTCACTTAGTAATAACTCAGATTCAGCAAATACTGATGATCAGCAAGAGAGAGAGGGCGTGAGCGCGATCTCGGGATCTGAGAAAAAGCCTTCCAGCCATGCCGATCTGGTCAAGCGGGTGCAGCGGTTTCTGTCCGGCGAGGGCTACCAGGAAGGGGAATGGCCGAAATGGTCATCCTCGACCATCGGCCACATCACCCGGCAGTTCGAGTTGCTCAGCGAGGATGACCGCGACAAGGCCTGCCGGTACCGGGACGTGTTTTTGGCCAAATGCAAGCGCGACAACGTGAAAAAACCGATGCCGGTCGCCAATTTCTTCCGTGATCGCGTCTGGGAGATGCTGGAAGCACCATCGGTGCGGCAGAATGGAGCCTCGCGGCCGGATATGGCGTTCGCCCCGCCCTTCGGCCCTCTCTTCGGTGCGCTGCGCGCCTGGCTTTGTCTGCAGGGGCCCGACGATAGCGATGTGCCGCTCGATGTCCGGGATGCGGTCATCCGGCACTACGACGGGATCAAGCGTAACCCAGCCCTTGCTGAGCGGTATCTCGCCCGCAAGGGGGTGACGGTGCTGCCGGATGGCCGGCTGGAATTCCCAGCCGGGTTCGATGAGGACGAGCGCCGTCTTCGCCTCTCGGAGATCGGCTTTCCGGCTGTCAACGCGCTGCATGAAAAGGCGAAGATGTACCAGCCGGCGCGCGTCGATGTGCGTTTCCTGCCGCTTCGCGACCTCTGCGAACCCGTGCCCGTCGATAGCACCCTCTTCGCGGAATGGCTCGCCCATGATGAACGGGCAGGGTGGCCGCGGCTGCCGGACCCGGGACGCATGGACGTCATCTGGCTCCCGCGCGGCGGGCCTGCGGGCCTGAAGGCCTTCGAGACGGCGGTAGTGGAAGCTCTTGAAACGACAAGCCGGGCGGAAGCGGCGGAATGAAACAGATCGGAAAGGGCGCGAGGATGATGACGGTGGGACGGGTTGAAGGAAAGCGGCTGACCTACAGGCCTGTGGCAGAGGCCGAGCTTTCGCCGCGAGAGCGGGAGCGTATTGATGAGGCGAGGCTCCGTGCCGATCGCTTGCGCTGCGGGCAGGACAGCCTGATGCATGCGGCGTCATGCCATCGCGCGGACTTCGAGGCCTCGGCGCGGTGGATCGTAGCAACATGTAGATCGGGCAGCGAGCAGACGATCGCCGCCGAACTCGAAGAGGCGGGAATTCTCGCTTGGTGCCCGACCGAACGGCATCGCCGGCCGCCGCGCCGAGGGCGAAAGGCTGTGGATATCTTTCTGCCCTATTTCCGCGGCTACCTCTTCGTGAGCGTCGTTCCGACGCAGGAGGCCTTCGCCGGTGTGCTCGCCGCCTCGCGCCTTCAGGGGCTTATGGGCAGGGACGGAAAGCCCTTTCTGATGCCGCCGAGGATGATGGATGCCCTTCTGATTTCGGCCATGAAAGACAAGAAGGATCAGGAGGATAGGCCGAAGCTACCTTTCCGTGTCGGCCAGCGTGTCTCTATCCGTTCCGGTCCGTTCGCGGACTTCCTTGCAACGGTCCGGCGGCTCATTCCCGAGCGGTGGAAGATGGAGGCGGAGGTCAGCCTCTTCGGGCGGATGACCCTTCTGGAGATCGATATTGACTCCATCGAGCCGTGAGCATACCGATTCCTTCCATGGTCGTGACAGAGTCGCGGCCATGGGATGACCGGGGCGTCTGATGCTCCCTTGGGATTGACTTGTTCTCCCCCGGCCCCGCCCTGACGGCCTGCTCGCAGGCATAGATTCAGGGACAGTGCGTGAGCTATGACTGGATGATGAGGCGGCCGAAAGGTCGCCTTTTTTGTTGTCTGAGGGTATGAGCGCCGAATTGCATTTCGATGCGGCCGACTTCGATGTCCTTGGCCGAGCCATTGCGCGCCTGCCTGGGGAAATCAAAGTTAAGGCATTCTCGCGCGCCATGCGGCGCATCCGCGACATGGTGCGCACGCGTATTGTGCGTCGGTCGAGTGAACGCACTGACATTCCCGTCGGTATGGTTCGGGCGCTAACGACGGCTTACTTCAATGCCGGTGGCAATTCGATCGAGACCGTCTTGCGCTCAGGCTGGATACCGCTCGCCCGGCTTGGCGCCCGCCAGACCTCCACGGGCGTCGCGGTTCGAAATCGCGGTTCGTACCGCTCGGCGTTCCTGGCTGAAATGGCTAGCGGCCACAGGGGCGTGATGATCCGGGAAGGGGCGAAGAGGCTGCCGATCCGCGAACTCTTCGGCGCCAACCCGGCCCACGATGTCACGAACAATCCGGATGAGTTCCTTCCGGTCCTCGCCGAGGTCATCCAGGATCACCTGATGCCTCGTGTGCTCCATGAACTCGAGCGCCTCCTCCCACGCTGACCCCCCCGGGTCTAGGGACCGTAAATCTCGCCACCCCGCCTACGGGCCGGGGCGACCCCGAAATTTCGCCAGTAGGTGTCGTGCGAAGCGGTACACGCCGCACGCACGATGCACGGCAAATGCACGGAAGCTGCACAGATGAATGAATTCGTCACAATCACGGAGGCCGCTGTGCGGCTCACCGAGAGCGGAGAGAAGATCGACCGCTCGACCCTGTCGCGCTACCTGAAGCAGCATGCCGAAGCCGGTCTCATGAATGCGGATGGGCTGGTCAACCTCGGCGCGCTCGTCGATCATCGCTCGGAAAACATCCGCTTACGGGGGCGCTCGTCTTCTCCGGCAGCCCGGCCGGCTTCGACGTCCTCGTCTTCCGGCGCCCGCGTGACGCAGAACGATGCAGCGGCGCGTGACAGGATGGCCGTCGCCGAGATGCGCGAGATGGACCTTGCTGAGCGGCGTAAGGAATTGACACCCGTTTCGGAGGTCGACCAGGCTGGGCGCGACGCCGTCGCGTTGATGGCGAGTGCCTTCGAACGTGCGATCGACACGGAGGCCTCCGCACTATCGCTGAAGTATGGCTGGGACGAGCGCACCTTACGCCTGGCGCTGAAGGAATTCGGCCGGCTCGGCCTCAAGGTTTTCAACCGCGAAGTCCTTGCCCGCCTTGACGCCATGCGTCGTGACGCCGAAGCAGGGCTTCCGGTCTCGGTGCTCGATGGTGAAGGGGCCTCGCTCCAGTGACCATGCATGATGTCCGGCTGCGCTTTCCGGCCCTCCAGCATGGCGGCCTCGTCCTGCTGTCCGGGATGGAGGCGGCTAGCCGGCCCGTCGACGACCTTACCATAAGCGAACATGCTGACCGGTATCGCAAGGTCTCGGCTGAATCCGGATCGCCGTGGCCGGGTGATTTTCGCACCGACCGGGTGCCGTACCTGCGCGAACCACAGGACTGCCTGCATCCCGACCATCCAGCTCGACGCGTGACATGCCGCTGGGCCGCGCAGCTCGGTAAGTCGACTGCCATTGAGAACTGGTTCTGCTATATCGTCGATCAGGCTCCGGGTTCGATGATGATCATCCTTCCGACCCTTGACGAGGCAACGAAGTTCAACCGCGTAAAGCTGCAGCCGACGATCGAAGCTTCGCCTCGCATCAGCCATCGCGTCATGCCGATCAACAGCCGTGACGAGGCGGGATCCACGACCTCGTTCAAGAAGTTCGCCGGCGGCTTCTGCCAGATCGTCAACGCAGGCTCGTCGAAGGGCCTGCAGATGGTCTCGATCAAGTATCTCGCCATGGACGAGGTGACGGGATATCCGGCGGATGTGGACGGGCGCGGCAGTCCTCGTGATCAGGCGCGTGCCCGTCAAAAAATGTATGGCGATCTCGCGAAGGAGTGGCAAGGATCGACGCCCGGTATCGCCGGAGAATGCGCGATATCGGCTGACTTCGAGGCGGGCGACCAGCGTTATCGGTATCTGCCTTGCCCGCACTGCAGCCAGTACCAGGCGCTCGAATTTCCGCAAATGCGCGGACCAGACGCGGAAAGCGGTCTGCCGGCGCACATCCGGTGCCTGTCGTGCGACAAGCCGATCCTCGACGGCCATAAGCGAGACATGCAAGAGCGCGGACACTGGATTGCCCGGCGCGTTCGAGAAGGTGAGGCGGCTGTTCCGCTCTTCATGAGCGAGGATGAGCTACAGGCCTGGCGTTGCAATCCATGCGAGGGGCGCTGCCGCGACTGGCAGCCTAGTTATCACCTGTGGGCCGCGTATGCACCGCGCGAGAAGTTCGGCGATATCTGGGATCGCTGGATCGCGGCGGAAGGCGACACCACGAAACTCAAGACGTTTTCCCAGCAGGACCTCGCCGAACCGTATGATCCGGGTGGCGTTGCAGTTGACTGGGAACGCATCGTCTCCACCGCGAAAGGCGAGGAAATCCCCACCCGGAAAATCCCGGACTGGGCAGCGCTCGTCATATCGGCGGCCGACGTGCAGGGCTACGGCATCAAGTGGGCTGTCTATGCCTTCGGTCCTCGCGATCAGGCGTGCTGTATCGACCGTGAAATATTCATGGGCGCACCCGATCAGACTGATGAGCCGTGGATCGAACTCGCAGACGCCCTGGGGCGGACCTATCCCGGCGCCGGCGGATTGGAGAAGGGCATCGATCTGTCGGGGGTAGATTCAGGCTTTGCCACGGATCGGGTATACCGATTTTGCGCGGCTCGCCCGAACGTCTTTGCTCTCGACGGTCGTCACCAGCGTGGCCTTCCGTGGCTGGGATCGCCCACGAAGCGGGACATCAAGGATCAGCACAAGCGGATTATCGCCAAGGTGCTGCTCTATCCTGTCGGTCTCTATGACGTGAAAACGGCCGTTACCGCGGCGCTCGCCAATCTCGTCGACGGTGCAAACGACAAAGGACAGTGGCCGCGGGGCACGATCCATTTCGCTGCCGATCTATGTGACGAGGACTTTGCGAAGGAGCTTACAGCGGAGCGCCTCGTCGACCCAGATGAGGAGGCGCGCGCCTCAATCGGGCGTCGTGCCCGCCGCCTGATTAATCCGAAAGCCGGCCGGGAATGGAAGAAGATCGTCGGCCGCGCGAACGACTGGTTCGACGTCACGGTCTATTCCTATTCGCTGTTCTGGCACCTGACGCGAAAGCTCAAGCTGACGCTCGACCGTTGGAACGATCTGATCGTCGAGGTTCACGGAAAGCCCGTCGAGCAGGACCTGTTCTCACTTGCGAAGGACAGCGTGTTCGTCAAACCGCCGCGGCCGTCGCGGGAGCGTAAACCCAACAAGTGGAAGAACCGAGGATGAAGCGAATCCGCTCCGTTCCAGCGATATCGCGTGACGGCCCCGTCCGGGACGGCGTCGACCGTGCGCCGCGCCCGCAGGCGAGCTATCTGCGCGACACCCGAGCAGGGCATATCGCATCCCGGCCAACGGTCCTGCGCGAGCACCGCGACGAGATCCGCCGCGCATGGGATCGTGCCGCCGGCCTTGCTATGGACCTTATCCAGAATTCCGGCCGGCTGAAGGGCGCGTGCGATCAGATTCTCGCCGATACGGTCGGGACGGAGCTGACCTGCAATCCCCAGCCCGATCTGTCGGGGCTCGGATACAGCGACAAGGAACGCGCCGAGCTCATCTCGCTGATCAAGCTCGGCTGGAAGCAGTATGCCTGGAACCCGGCCGAGTGCGACTTTCGCGGCAAGCTCACCGTTCCGCAAATGGGTGATATCGGTGTCCGCTGGTGGATAGCCTACGGCGAAAGTACCGCCCTCAGTTCGTACATGGGGCCGAGCGATCGTCGCCGGTATGGCATCCGCACGGGTTCAAAAACGCTGATGGTGCCGCCCATCCGTCTCGTCCGCGAAACGCGGGAGGCCGAGCGTCTCTATCAGGGGGTGTTCCACGACGATAACGGTCGCGCGACGCGCTACAGGTTCAACAGCCGTGTAAACGGCGCCAACCTTCCGAAGGACTACGAGGCGCGCGATCGCAACGGGATGCAGCAGGTCCTGCACGTCTTTGACGCGCAGGACGCGAGTGATGTGCGGGGAATCTCGCTGCTGGCTCCGACGTTCCGCAAGCATATCCAGCACGAGATCCTCGATGATGCGACGCTGCAGATGGCCGTGCTGCAAACCGTCTTTGCCGTGACCCTCACCAGCGACCAGGTGAGCAAGGATGCCTTCGAGGCCATGCAGGCGATCGACGACGAGGACTTCACCGACGAGTACAAGGAATACTTTCTTTCCCGGCTCGACCAGGCCGCCGGCAGCAAGATCAACATCAGCGGGGATCCGACCGTCTCGCACCTTGCGCCGGGCGAAAAGCTCGGCATCGAGAGCGCCAAGATACCGGGTGGCGAGTATCTGCCGTTCGCGGCCAGCTTGTCCCGCGATATGGCCCGGGCGATGGGAGTGACCTACGGCGGACTCACGATGGACTATCAGAATGCGACATACTCGTCCGTTCGCATGGAAACGTCCGCTCTTTGGCCGGTCGTCTTGCGCCGCCGCGAACGCATCGCCGCCCCGCACTACCAGATGCCGTTTGAGGCCTGGCTGGACGAGGCGATCGGGACGGGCCGCATTCCTTTCAAGGGCGGTTATGCGGCCTTCGCTGCCAACCGCGACCGGGTTTCCTGGTGCTTGTGGCAGGGTCCGGCAAAGCCGACCGCTGACGACGGGAAGGCTGCGAAAGCCTCGTCCGAGCGCATCGGCAACGGCACCACGACGCTCGCGCAGGAATGCGCCGATCTTGGCCTCGATCCGGATGAGGTTTTCCAGCAGCGCCAGATTGAACACCAGCGTTATCTCGATGCCGGCATGCCTTCGCCCTTTGCGCGCGGCGTGGGCGGGGACGGCAGTGGCGCGGATCGCGACGAGGAAAAGGATCCGAGAGCGGCATGAGCACGATGATGAAGCTCAATGGAGCCATGGTCGACATCGAGGATCCTTGCGCCCTCTACATCGCGCTTCAACAGGTCAGGTTGCGCCTGATTTCGGGCGAGAGCGTCGAGGAGACGGAGGTTCGCTCTCCTGTCACCCAGCGACGGCTTCGGCTCGCAGCGGGAAACCTCGCCGCGCTCGACAAGGAATTGCAGCGTCTTCGCGCTGAGTGCCTCGCCAGGCAAACCGGCCGCCGCCAGCGCTATGCGGCCCGCACGCGGATCATCTGAGGACAAAGTATGACCTTTCTTTTGCATCTCGCCGACCGGGTACTCAATCGACCGCTGCTGATCACGCCTGACAAGGCGCAGGTCATTCTCTCGGTTCTTGCGAACCGGATCGGTGTCGAGACATCAGAAGCCAGCCGGTTCGTCGGAGAAAATTTCACGGTCGACGACAACGGCCGCGCGACCTCACATCCGTATCGGCGCACGCCTGATGGTGTTGCGATTATCACAATCACAGGCTCGCTCGTGAATCGCGGCGCCTGGGTTGGCGCGAGTTCCGGCCTGACCTCATACGAAGGCATCAAGTATCAACTCGCTGCAGCCGCTCAAGCGTCTGACGTCAGGGCGGTGATCCTCGATCTCCAGTCGCCCGGCGGTGAAGCAATCGGCGCCTTCGAAACGGCCGAAGCCGTCCGTGCTCTTGCGGCGCAAAAGAGAACTGTCGCCGTCGTCAACGGAATGGCCGCGAGTGCCGCATATGCGATCGCCTCGGGAGCCTCGGAGATCGTGACCACGGAGACCGGCGTATCGGGGTCGATCGGCGTTGTGATGCTGCATGCGGACTGGTCCCGGCATCTGGCGAACGAGGGCATAAAGCCGACGCTGATCTTCGCCGGCGCGCACAAGGTCGACGCCAATCCGTTCGAGCCGCTCGGCGATGCGGTGAAGGCCGACCTGCAGCAGGAGGTCGAGACCTTCTATGCCGCCTTTCTTGAAACCGTCGCGAAGGGACGCGGGCAGCGTCTGACAGCCGAGGCAGCGCGCGCCACCGAGGCGCGCACCTTCATCGGCGCGCGTGCGGTCGAGGTTGGTCTCGCCGACCGTGTCGGCACATTCGAATCGGTCCTTTCGGACCTTTCCCGCGCTGTCACGCGCACCAACGTCCAGAAACGGAGCCCCAGCATGGACAATCCCCACGGCGCGCCCTCGGCCGGAAGCGAGGGTGTAACCAAGACCGAACACGATGCCGCCGTCGCCAAGTCGCACGCCGACGGCGTTGCCGAAGGCACGAAGGCGGCGACCGACCGCTTCGCTGCCGTGCTCGGCCACGATGGCATCAAGGGGGATGGCGGCCGGATGGCTGCCGCCCTCGATCTCGCCGTCCAGTCGCCCGGCATGGCGGCGGATGCAGTTGCCTCGTTCATCACGGCGAACGTTGCCGCCTCCACACCTGCGGCGAGCACCGACGTCGAGGAATATGACAAGCGCCGGATCGCCGCGGCCGCTCTCTCGCAGCCGGACGCCGGCGCCGGCAAGAAGGCCGGCGGCCTCAGCAGCCTCGTATCCACCCATGTGGAAAGCGCGAAGCGGTCCGCCTGATCTCTTCCATCGCTTTTTCTCACCATAAGGACGACGATCATGTCTCTTTCTGTTTACAAGGTCAGCCGGGCGCCCGCCATGTCGACCCTGCTGAAATGGGAGGTCCATCAGGATTATTCCCGTGAATCCGGCGTGCTTCTCGCCGGCGACGGTGCAGTTCGCTCCGTGGAACTCGGAACGCCGCTCGGCAAGATCACGGCCGGCGGGGCAGTCACCGCTTCACAGGCCGCGGAGGCCGGCAATACCGGCAATGGCACGCTGACGCTTGCCGATCCCGCATTCTCCGCCGGCGCCAAGCTGGGCGTCTATACCGCCGTCTGCACGATCGGCGGAGCTGACGGAACGTCGAAGTTTCGCGTCGAGGATCCCGATGGCGTCGCCGTCGGCACGGCGACGGGTGGTGCCGCTTTCAACAAGGCCGTCAAGTTCACGATCGCCGGGGGAGGAACGGCATTCATCGCCGGCGATCGCTTCAATGTCACGCTCGTACAGGCTGCCGGGGCCGATGACGGTAAGGTCGTCGCCTGGGATCCGGACGCCGTCGACGGCAGCCAGGTTATCTGCGGCTTCTCGCTGCGCGCGGTCGATGCCGCAGACGGCGAGGACAAGCCCGGCCTCGTCTACAGCCGGCGCATGAGCCTCCTTTCGGCGTCGGCCGTCCGCTGGCCCGACGGCGTCTCCGATGCCGCCAAGGCGTCCGCCATCGCCGATGTCGATGAGCGGCTCGGCATCGTCATCCGCACCTGATCCATGGTGCCCGGCATGGGCCGGGCGCTCTCATCTCTGTCCAATGTGAGGCTTTTCCCATGCCGGAACTTATCCTTCCTTATACCGACTACGATCTGACCGAGGAGGTCAATCGCCTGCCGAACCAGTTCGGCCTGATCAATGCCCTGAACATCGCTCCGAGCGAGGGCAAGTCGTCGAAATACGTCCGCATCGAGTACCGCGATGGCCAGATCTACGTCCTCGCCGCAAAGGATCGCGGCGCTCCCGCCGACATCGGGGGCGTGGAGACGGAGCAGGGCATCATCCTGGAAATCCCGCATTTCCCGCATCTCGACAAGATCAGCGTCGACGACGTCGACGGTGTGCTCGAGGTACTCAATGGCCAGATCACGCCGAAGTCGATCGACGCGGAACTGTTCCGCCAGCTGAAGATCATTCGCCAGAAGCATTCCATCACGCGCGAATATGTGCGCCTCGGCATGCTGAAGGGGCTGATCAAGGATGGCAAGGGGCGCACCCTGTACGATATCTACGACGTCTTCGGCATCACGAAGAAGACCATCGATTTCAAGCTCGGCACGGCCGGGACCGATGTACTCGCCAAGTGCGAGGAACTCAACGATCACGTCATCACCAATCTGAAGGGCGAGACGATGAACTCGGTCGAGGTCATCGTCGATACCAAGTTCTTTGGGAAGCTGATCCAGCATCCGAAAGTCGAGAAATACTGGGTGCAAGCCCAGAATGCGGCGCTGCACACGACCGTCGCGCGTCAGCATCTCGGCGGCAACTGGGGGCGTGTCTTCGAGTTCGGCGATATCCTCTGGCGCGAGTACAAGGGCGCCCTTCCGGTCCGCAATCCGGCCGGCGCGATCGTCATGGAGAAGAACGTGACGGACAATACCGGCCATGCCTACCCGACGGGTACGCAGAGCATGTTCCGCACCTTCGACGGGCCGTTCTACCATATGGACCGCGTCAACCGGGCGCCCTCCGACGGTGGCGTCGGCGAGCCGATCCTGATCACGACGAAGGAACTCGACCACGGCGAGGGCTACGAGCTGAAGTCCCAGTCGAACATGCTGGCGGTCTGCAAGCAGCCGGAATGCCAGGCCGAAGTCGTCACGTCGGACTGATCGGCAATGCATGACTGGCAAGCCGCCTTGCAGCGGCTCGACGAGACTGTGCAGGCGACGTTCGACGACGTTGCCTGCACGATGAAACCGCGCGCGGCCGGCGTCGGAGTCAATCATGGCCGGCAGGACGATCCTTCCCGCGTGCCCTTTGGTTTTTTCGGGTCGATCGATCTCCAGCCGTCGGGCGACCTGATGGCGCGGAACCGTTCGGCCGATCCGAGCACCGGAAAGGCCAACCCGTACTTTGATGCCGTCCTGACCGCGCTTGTGACCGCTTGGCCCTGGCTGCCTCGCAAGGACGACCATGTCATCGCCGATGGCGTCACCTGGAAGATCATGGCCGAGGCAACCGACGGCGGTGATCGCCGTGCCTGGTACATAAACAGGAACTAGATCATGCTTTTCGCTGAGGCTGTCCGGCTGGCGGCCATCGAGACGATCTGCCCGACCGCCGCGGTGGTTGCGGACGCGAATTTCCCGACGATGGCGGGAAAGCTCGTGTTCGACAGTCGGGCAGCGCGCGCGGCCGAACTCGACGCGTCGCGGACATTTGTGCCGACGATCGCGCTCTATACCGTAGAGAGCTCGGCCAATCTGCGCGGCGCCCTCTCCGATGCGTCCGACCGGGAGGCGCGGGCGGTGCTCGATGTCGTGACCGAGCTGTCCGTTCGTGACGGCGATGAATTCACCTCGCCGCTCGCGGAGAACGATCCGCAGGCCCGCCTGACGCTCGCGGCGTTGACATCGCAGGTTCGGTATCTGCTCGAACATGCGCCCTCCGGCCGATCCTTCTTCCGGAGGCAGGGATATTCGGTCGAGCGTATCGAGACGAAGACGCTCGTGGTGCCGGAACTCGGACTGAGGGTGCAAAGCCAGACGACGCGTCTCGTCGTGCTATGCGAGGATGACGATTTTGCCGTCGCGCCTGGCGAGCTTCCCGAGCCGATGCGGTCCTTGCTCGCCGAGTTGCCCGAGCAGTCCTATGCGCGCGGGCAGCTCGTAAAACTCGCCGCGGCGTTTTCGCCGCAGTCGTTGCCCGACCTTCAGAGCGCAGGCATCACGACCGATCTCGGCGTGACGGGCGAAGGCCTGCCGCAGAGTTAACCAGAGGACATCGTCATGGATCTTTACCGACCTGCGCAGGGGCGGCGCGTGCCGCTGCCTGGCAGCAATCAGGCCTGGCCGGCGAGCGGCCTGCCGGCTGATCTCTCCAATCCGTATGTCGCGCGGCTCGTGCGCGACGGCGATCTCGAAAAAGTCCCGGCAACGGAGGGCCAGCGGAAGGCCCGGAAACCCGCAGGAGATGACGCATGACCAGCAATATTCCGGGCAACCTGACGGCCCCGATCCTCGCCTTCGACGTCACGTCCGGCGGGCAGTTCGAAAACGAGAGCCGCGTGATCCTGATCGGCCACGGCCTCAGCACCGCCACGCTCGCCGCCGGCGCCGTCGCTATCTGCTCGTCCTCGATGGACGCCCGCATCCTCGCAGGGGCAGGGTCCATGCTGGAAGGCATGTTCCTTGCCGCCCGGCGCAACGCGCCCGCGCAGGAAATCTGGATCGGCAATGTCGCAGACACGGGTACGGCGGAGGTGCGCACGATCACCTGCTCGGCTCCGCCTGCCGCCGGCGGGCAGGGCATTCTCTCCATTGCCGGCCGGCCGATCTCCATCGAAATCGCGGCCGGAGCGACGGCGGCGAATGTCGCCACCGCTCTCGTCGCTGCGATCAACGGCTATTACGACCGGCTCTCGAAGCGCTCGTTGCCGTATACGGCGGCTATCGACGGGGAGGACGCCACGATCGTCCGCGTGACCGCCCGCCATAAGGGCGTCTATGCCGCCGGGCATGATTTCCACATTCCGGCTTCCGACGGGAACAATGCCTTCACCGGCAAGCTCGCCTTCGCTACCGCGACGGCCGGCGCCGGCGTGCCGGACATTTCCAATGTCCTGGCGGCTATGGGCGACGATCCCTTCGAAACGATGATCTCGGCCTTCGGGGATGCCGACAACCTCACCAAGGCGGCGGGGTTCCTCAACAATATCTCCGGCCGCTGGTCCTATGCACAGCAGCTCTACGGCCACTACTTCTATGCCAAGACCGGGTCGTCGGCGGATATCACCACGGCCGGCCTTGCGCGGGACAACTGGCACCTGACCCTCGTGCCGCGGCTCGCCTCCGGCGGTAATGCGGAGCCGGACTACGAATTCCTCGCCGGGGTCATCGGGCGTATTGCGCCCTGGCTCGGCGGCGGTTCGAACGGTGACGTCTCCCGCAACCAGACCGGCCTCATCGTCGACGGCGTCTCGACGCCGCGCGATCGGGGGTACTGGCCGGAATACGAGACGCGCGAGGCCTGGCTGAAGAACGGCGTCTCGACGTGGAAGGTCTCGCGCACCGGCGAGGTGACGATCGACAAGATCATCACGCAGCAGCAGACGACGAACGGCGCGCCGGACACGACGTTCCGCGATATCCAGCGGCCCTACCAGCTGATGTACGCGCTGAAGAAATTCCGCGCGGACCTTGCAGCCGAGCATTCCAACAAGGCGATCGCCAACGACAATCCGGACAACCTCGATGCCCTGACCACGGTGAAGGACATCAAGGCGACGCTGGTGCACAGCTACCTGGAGATGTCCGGCGTGCTGGAGAACGCCAACGCGGCGATCGAGGCGATGACGGTGGTGCGCGATCCGGAGAACCCGAACCGCGTCAACATCCACCTGCCGCTCGACTTCGTGAACCCGCTCGACATCTTCGCGGGTCTCGCCGTCGCCAACAGCCAGATCAACACCAATCTCGCGGCCTGATCCGCCGCGCTAAGAAGGACCTGAGACATGGGCAAGAAAGACTTTGGCGGCGTGATCCGTATGCGGCTTTCGACCGGCGAGATCATTCCGCTGCGCGGCACGCTCAACATGAGCACGTCCGGCATCGCCAGCGAAGCCGTGACCAATCAGGACGGTTCCGTCGACAGGACGATGACGCCGACGGCGCGCCGCGCGGAGATCACCTTCGCGGACCGTGGCCTCGACCACAACAAGCTGATGCAGTCCGACCGCTTCAACGTGACCTTCATCGAGGAGAGCACGGGCGTCACGCATTATTTCACGCGGGCGTTTCTCGTCGGCGACCCCGTCAAGAACCGCATCACCGGCGAGGTGACGGGCATTTCCATCGCCGCCGAGGCGTATCGGAAGACGGAGGACTGATCGATGGCGAACATCACCGTCCCGCTCTCGAAGAGCTATACCGGCCATGATGGCCCGTTCTCCTCCGTCGAGCTGCGCGAGCCGACCTTCAAGGAAATCTACATCGACGGTCTCGGCGAGCCGCAGCAATGGCAGCCCGGCCCGAACGGCCAGCCCGTCCTCATCACCCTGCCGGACGTAATCAACGCCTATGTCGAACGCCTGGCCGTCAAGCCGACCGCCGACAATCTCGGCCAGTTGAACGCGCGTGACAGCCTGGCGCTGGCGACGAAGGTGAAGGCTTTTTTCACGGCCGAGCCGGAACAGACGAGGTCGCCGACGTCCTCGTCTTCCGGCTCGGATGGGACGCGGATCGCGTCGGGCGAATGACGCTCGCGCAGATCCACTACTGGTTTGAACGGGCAATCGCCATGAAGGAGCGCCAGTCGTGACAAGGGAAGTCGAAGCTCGCCTCAAGATATCGGCCGTCGACAAGACGGGCCGCGTCATGCAGCAGCTTGCCGGTCGCATGCAGCAGGTCAACCGGCAGGCTGCATCCTTGAACCGCCAGCAGGGCATGCTCGGAAAGACGACCGCGTCCACCATGGCCGTCATGTCGCGTTATCTCGCGCCTGCGGCTGTAGCGGCGTTCTCCGCCGGCGCGCTGAAAAACTTCGCTGCGGTTGAGCGTCAAATGACCCGCATCGGCATCACGGCCGACGCCAGCGCCGCTGAGACCGAAGACGCGTTTCGGCGCATGCAGACCGTCTCTAAGGAGATGGCCCTGCCGCTCGACGCGGCAGTGACTGCTGTCGATACACTGGTTTCGTCCGGGCTGTCGCTGAAGGACGCCATGGACTTCCTGCCGTCCGTCCTGGCGACGGCGCAAGCTTCCGGCTCTGCGACTGAGGATATCGCCAACACTGCGATCAAGGCGGCCTCCGCGCTGAAGATCGAGGCCTCGCAAATGCAGCGAGCCTTCGACATCATGGTCATGGGCGGCAAGGCAGGGCAGTTCGAACTTAAGGATATGGCGACTTATATCCCCGAGCTTGCCAATTCGTTCGCGTCACTCGGCTATTCGGGCGAGGAAGGCCTAAAGCAGCTTATCGCTATGTTGCAGACGATCCGTGAGGATACCGGCTCCGCATCCGCTGCGGCCACCCAGGCGCAGAACATCTTCGGCAAGATGTTCAACGACGATACGGCGAAGAAATTCGCCAAGTTCGGGATCGACTTGCGAAAGGAGCTGAAGGCCGCTCAGGAGCAAGGGGAGGGCGCCCTGCAGGCATTCGTCCGCTTGTCTCAGGAGGCGATCAAGGGGGACCTCTCCAAGCTTCCCCAGCTCTTCACCGATCAGGAATTCCGGCTCGGCATGCAGTCGCTCATAACGAGTACGGATAGCTGGAGGGGCTTTCTCGAATCGGTCAATTCAGCCGAGGTCGACGGCACGGTATTCCGCGATCTGGAACGTGTAACGAAAGATGCCCAGGCGAGCATCGATAGGCTCTCAGGGAGCTGGGATGCGCTGGTGAAACGCTTCGGTGAGAAGGTGGCAACCGTCGCCACCCCGGCAATCGACGCCGTTGTGTCCGCTACGGACAAGCAGGATGCCATCGACCGCGCCCTAAAGAAACGCGGCATGGGTTATGTGGAAAGCCAATGGCACCAAGTCGGTCTCAGCCAGAAGGATCAGGATCTTCTCGCCATCGAGGGCGGTTTCAAGGATTCTGAACTTCGCGCGAAATACGAATTCGGCCCGGGGTTGCCGGAGGGGTGGCAGCCGGAGAAGGAATTTCCCGGTGGAGGAACCGGCGCCATTCCCATTCCCGGGAGTCGTCCCGATCGCTCCGTGGCTAATTCGGGTCGCGACCATATGACCGCATTCATGCTCGCCCGCCGATCGGAGATCGAATATCTCAACAGCCGCGGGGCCGATTGGGATCATCCATCCGCGCCCGCCGACTATTCCGGTTCGGCTACTGGATATACGCCGACGAAGGCTTCCATTCCCTCCGACCGGAGATGGAAGGTCGGACAGCGTTCCTATACGGATCGCCATGGTGATATGGAGCCGTGGACGCCGACGCGCGTGTTTAACGGCCTGAAGGACTTTTTCAACCCGCACGAAGCGGAGCCGGTCGGGGAGGCGCTTGCGCAGGCGGCGATTTCACGCCTCAGTTCCGATGCCGGCGCGGTCGGGACCGAACTTGGCGGCGTCATTCGCGAGGCGATCATGGCCGCGACACCACAGATCGGCGCC
>Ga0209793_1001384_pt1 | contig 15803 bp, 19 predicted proteins | sample EBPBio122009_DNA_FD_185863 | JGI IMG/M metagenome (GOLD analysis project Ga0209793, IMG submission 185863) | Wastewater treatment Type I Accumulibacter community from EBPR Bioreactor in Madison, WI, USA - Reactor 1_2/2/2009_ DNA (SPAdes) (version 2) | ecosystem: Engineered > Bioreactor > EBPR >... | reverse complement strand
GCCGCTCATGGATTCTCTGGCGAAGAGTCTACCCGATCAATTGCGAAATCTACACGGTGATTACTCCAGGTTTCGTTTAGAGCTGTCGAACTCCCCGCTCTGCGTGACGACCGTAGTAATGGAGTACCCGAGTTCGACAGTAAATCCCGTAAGCCATTGAATATGCGCAATTCTCGTGTGCGAAATTGGCACTACAAACGCTTGGCGGACGGTTCTGGCAGGGCGACGGTCTCGAAGAGCTCCTTCTGTTGTGGCGTCATGGCCGACAGGCCGGACGCCGACTGACGTTGATGCAAGGTGATCTGGTGAAACTGGATGCGGCGCGCTATCTCCAGCGCACGCTCGGGTGAGAGCTGGCTATCCCTGGCCTTCAGGCGCATGCGTAGCACCCGATAGAGCACCAGAGCCAGGAAACAGATCAAGGCATGCGCCCGAATCCGGTTCGGCAAACGATGGAAGACCGGCGCGATCTCGATCTCCGACTTCAGGACACGGAAACCTCGCTCGATGTCGGCGAGTGCCTTGTAGCGCGCCACGATCTCAGCCGGCGTGTGATCCGGCATGTTCGAGACCAGGATCAGCTTGCCATCCATCATGCGCGCGCGGCTCAAAGCACGCTGGTCGATGTCGTAGGTGAATACCTCCGCCGACAGATTGACCTTGATGATGTTCGCCAGGTGAGCCTCTGTGACAGCGCGGTAGAAGCGGGCCGTCGTGCCGGCATCCGACAACTTCCGGCCACGGTGGGTCTGGCCGGAATCCTGACCATCGAGCTTGCCCGCCCACCTTGCCGCATCGGCCTCCAGCGCCGCGATGCGTGCATCCCGCGCCTGCCCCTGTTCGCTGGCGGTGCCGGGGCGATGCGCCACGATCAGACGAAAGCCTTGCCATTCCAGTTCGCCGACAACCTCTTCGGTCGCCGACAGGCAGCGCTGCTGATGAAATTCGGCGAGCAGGGTATCGAAGTCCGCGTAGCGGCGGGCCGGGACGGCCAGAATGAATTCCAGTGGCTGACCACCCACCCGAATCGCCCGGATGGCTTCCAGATTGTCCAGGCTGAGCAGTCCACGATCGGCAACCAGCACCACCCGCTTGATCGGATAGCGCGCCAGGACCTTCTCGATCGTCGGCACCAGCGTCGTCGTCTCGCCGCTGTTGCCGGCGAAGACCTCGTGATGAATCGGCAGGCCTTCGGCGGTCTGTACCACACCCAGCATGACCTGCCGCACGATCCCGCCATCCTTCGACAGGCCGAAGCGTCTCACCTCGTCAGGGAGTTCCGTGCCGCCTTCGGTACGGATCGTCGTCAAATCGTAGAAGACGATCGACAACTCCTGATCGATCAAGGGGCGCAGAAGACCGGCCAGGACCTTATCCATCGTCTCGGCGCCGTCCGCCAGCGTATCCATGGTACGCAACAGATGCTGATGGGTGACCGATTCGCTGGCGACTTCGGGAACGCGTGTGCCTTCCAGCCAGCGCAGGATACCCAGCTTCGATTCGGGATCGCACAGGCGGTTGAAGACCATCACCCGCAACAAGCGCTCGGCGTCGAACTGGCGGCGGTTGCGCAATACCCGGCGGAAGGCATCGGCGAAGCCCAGTTCTTGCCACAGGGCGGTGAGCAGCCAGGTGTCGCCGACCGACAACGCCGGCGCGAAGGATACGTCACCGGTGCCCTCGTCAAGGGACGGCTTGCCTGCTGCGCGCAACAGGCCATTGACCAGCGAGTCGGCTTCGCCGGCGCGCACGGCTTCGATCCGCCCGAGGGTGGCGATGACTCGCTGGCGGGAGACGCCGCCGGTGTCGCGGTAGGCCTCGACGAGCTTCACGTAGCGCCTCGGCCCCGAAGTGGTGATCTTTACGAACATGTCGCTACTGTAGCGGCCACAAAACCTATAGGCAATAGCCTAAAGGAAATAACGTGTCACTACATGGCCATTTCCCGCAAAACACTAACGCATTGTTTTTGCAAGCCTTGGGGCGTCATTTATGCGCTTGGCACGCGGAAAGTGTCGAACTCGGGGGAGTACGAAGACGGTCGCTTGGAGCCGATGGTCTCGTCCTGCGCTTGACAGACGACACACGTCGAGCAACGAGAACCCTCGAACGAACCCTGGGCAGAGAAAAAATCTGTAGGAATTCCTGCGGACCACGCCGGCAAGGGACGCATGGCAGACGACGTCGTCTTCTTTGCGATCTGCGTCGGTCAATGCTGACACGCGCCCTACGGAGTGCGCTTCAACGTTTCGGCTTGCTCGCGCAGCACTCGCGCCACGTCACGCAGCATGGCCCGGTCGCCGCCCTTGAAACCGCGCATCGCGGATCGCGCCTTACCGTCTTCGGACTTTGGCCCGGTCGAGGTTTCCCAAGGTTTCCAGCGCCGGATCAGTGCTGCGCGCATTGCCCGATGCTCGGGCGTCCGAAAGTAGCTCATGGCTTCCTCCTGATAGTTGGGTTGGCTTGGTTTTCTTTCCGCGCGCCCGCGAGGGTGCCGCCGCGGCGTTGTTGATCTGCTGCGGCCCGGTCGTCACGTTGGCCTGCTTGGCGTAGACAATCGGCGGGTTCTTGATCGCAACCAGCGTTTCCAGCGTCGCCCGACACTGACTCTGCGCTTTTAGTGCCAGGCGCATCGCTGTTTCTTGTTGTGGCAGCATTCCGGCTTTCATGCTCGACTCGACCAGCCGTGCAAACAACGTTTGCAGCGCCGTGGCCTGATTCATCAGCATCGATTCCGTTCGTGACAGTAAAGTGGACCCCTGAGTCAAGACAAATATCAACCCTGTTTAAGTTGTGCATTCGACTTCGCTAGCAGCTGGACGGCGCTGCCCCGGTGCTGCCTTTGGCTCTGCTTTTGATGCTGTCGTTGACTTTGCTTCTGCGGGTGGGGAATCGCCTGTGGAGCGTAGCGGAACAGGCGATTCCCCACCCGCTCGGCCAAACTTGTCGAGGATCAACGCCCCGCCACCTATGCCGTTTCGATAGACGACTGCGGGTGACGCGTTGCCCAGCGACTGGTGCGGACGCTCGCCGTTGTAGAAGGCAAAGTACTCGGCCAGGCCAACCATCAATTCGCCCATCGTCGCATAGCCCTTCAGATACACGTCCTCGTACTTGACGCTGCGCCAGAGCCGCTCGACGAAGATGTTGTCGAACACGCGCCCCCGCCCATCCATGCTGATGACCACGTCTTCCCGTTTCAGCACCCCGGTGAAGGCTTCGCTGGTGAACTGCGCGCCTTGATCGCTGTTGAAGATTTCTGGCTTGCCGTGGCTACGCAGGGCCTCCTCCAGGCAATCGACACAGAACACCGATTCCATGCTGTTGCTGATCCGCCAGCTGAGCACCTTGCGGCTATACCAGTCGATCACGGCGACCAGGTAGGCGAAGCCGTGGGCCAGACGGATGTAGGTAATGTCCGTGCTCCACACCTGGTTGGGTCTGACCACGGGAACGCCGCGCAGCAGATAGGGATAGACCGCGTGCTCAGGGCGCGGACGGCTGGTGTTCGGCCCCGGCGCCATGCCCGACAGCCCCATCAGTCGCATCAGCCGTTGCACCCGCTTGCGATTGACCGTGTGCCCCACCTTCTCAAGGAAAATCACCATCCGGCGCGTACCGTAAAACGGGCGCCGCGTGTACTCTTCATCAATCAGCCGACTGTGGACGAGATCGTTGGCATCAACCACCGGCGGCCGGCGCTGCGCATAGACCGTGGCTCGGCATACTCCTGCCAGAGCGCATTGCTGCACCACCGCGACGGGCTCGCCTGGGTCGATCCACCCATGCCGTATCACGGCAGGCTGATCCCAGACTTTTTTTTCAGCCAGTCGAGTTCCATCTTCAACTTGCCGATCTCGCTGTACAACAGCTCTGGCTCCCGGTGCGCAGCCGCTGGCTTGGGGCCGCGCTTGCCTTCAAATAGCGTCTTGGCATTCTCCTGGATGGCTTTCTTCCATTGCCCGACCTGCACAGGATGCACGCCGTACTCCCGCCCAATCTCGTTGATCGTCTTGACCCCCCGTACGGCCTCCAGACCAACCTTGGCCTTCAACTCTGGCGTATGTACTTTCCGCGTCGTTGCTTCACTCATCGCTTCTCGCCCCCTATGATGGAGCACAGCTTAAACCACTGTCTGATTTCCAGGGACCACTATACAGATCGCCGCAATGCACAGCTGCCGCCTCGTTTCGCAATTGCTCCAGTATCGTCGGCACGTCGAGATGGTCGCCAACTGATGTAGTTGCTTCAGCGGCACCAATTACCCTGTACGCCGCCAACTCGGGCGAGGTAGTCAAGCGCGCCATATTGCACTTGCTTTCGTCACCGCTTGAAAGGGCTTCGCAAGGCGTGTTCTCGCGAGGTGCTTCGTCTGCCTTGGATGTCGCCCGTATCTTCGTCTTGTTCATCGTCGTGCTTTCCGCTGTCATGTTCACGTCGCCCTCGTCAGACAATCGGTGGTCGGCGAATAGCCGGCGCAGCGATGCAGTATGTCAGGCGCCGGTCGGTAACCTCGGGGCGCAGATACCGCGCCGCCGGGCTTGGCGGCGCTGCACACGCCAGAGCGAAGGTTTTCGCACTGCGTACAGAATCGCCGGTCGTCAAGGTCGTCTCCTACAGCGCGACGCGCACGGCCAAGGTAGTACGCACGCGCCTCGCTGTCTTGCTTGCATCTGATCAGCACGTCGGTAGTGATCGCATGGTCGGTTTCGCCGGTGTCGGCCAGCCACCGAACGATGGCGGCTTCTTGGTTGCAAGTGATCGGCGCCGATCCTTCCTCAATGTCCGCCACGAACGGTTCAGCCGCCAGCGCGTCTGGATAGCTGGCGAGAACTTCGGCATGGCTAGCAGCGGGCGATATAGACACTTCCAACGGGCCGCGGTCCATGAGGTGGACCAGCCAGCGCGACGAGGTGATCTCTAAAGAAATGGGGCTTTTAAGCGCCATGGGCGAACTGCATAAACCGCGTAAAGTACTTTTTGCAGTTTGTGCAGTTGCCCCCGCTGGCTTTTTCTGCCTGAGAAGTGCGAGGTAGTCGGTCATGTCTTCACCGCCGGAGACGCGGCGTAGACCGGATCGCCAGGCCTGCCACCGTTCGACACGCCACCTTCCTGTATCTCGATCAGCCAGCCAAACTCGAACAGCAGGCGGCACGCTTTCTTGACTGCTTCGCGGTCGGCCAGCCCATGCCATCCCTTGCGCGAGATTTCCCAAGCCTTGAAGGTGTCGGGCAATTCGCCGCGCCGCATCCGTGCGAGCAGGAGGTCGGCCGCTCCGGTTTCGGGGTGCTCCGCCGCGTGATAGACGCGCTGCGCGTGAGGCGTCAGGTAGTCGATCCACGCCAACGCCTTGAGAATGGTTCGCTCGGATACCTCCGTACCAGCAGGGTCATCGGCAACGTGTATGATCAGCGCCAGCTTCCCGACAAGCCCAGGGTATTTCCCGAAGTGGGCCGATACTGGTCCGCTCTCGTCGGCCGATGCCTCGACAGATCGGCGATTCTGCATGAAGGTGACGTACCACTCGTTGAAATGGCTTTGCGCCTCGCTGGAGAGACGAACAAATGGCGGGTCGTTGCCGAAGCCGTCGGTCTGGCCCATGGCCATTGGGTCAAAACTATCTGCCCGTTCAAACAGCGCGTCCACCGCGGTGCGTGCGTCGCGATTCGGGAATCGATCGACAAGCGCAAACGGTTCAGAATCCGGCCAGACGATCAGTTGGAATCGCTGCAGCAGACCATCCGCCCGGTCGCCTGAATATGCGCTGCGCACGTAGCGCGATAGCGGCCCAGGCTGCATTCCGCCGGCAACGGAAAGCGCGAACTTTGGCAGCGCCGTCGTGCCCCTGCTGATTGAGTCGAATCGGTATCCCTCGTTGCCGGACCACCCGGACAGGTACAGGCCCCGCAACGTCGCGTTGCGATCGTCTTCCAACTTGACCAGCAGCGACGATAGCTCGTCGCGCTCAACCAGTAGTCCATGCGGATTCTCGGCCAGCATCACGCCAAGCTTTTCGGCAGTCGGCTCGCTTGTCCAGTAGGCCCGCGCAACAGGCGCTGCAGGCAGTTCTTCATCACCCAGATCGACTGCGGTGCTGGAGTCCTTCGCCAGTGCTTCGACGGCTTTCTTCCGCTTTGCATCCTTGCGCAACTTGAATGCTTCTGCCCTAAGGTCGTGTTCGGCCCGCTGTTGCCGGTGCAGATCGTCAGCCGCGACTTGCAACTTCTTGAACGGTCGCATGGCTGCACGTTCCGCAGGTGACTTTAGCGCAGACGGCGGGCCAATCATTGCAGCCCAGACGTTAGCGTACTCCGTCCAGTCGTCGCAGCGCTTCAGGCGAATACCGATCTTTCTGCCGATGACGCTGCCAAGAGCGGCCATGATCGCCACCGCGGCGAAGTCCGGCCGAAATCGTGCTCGTTCCGAGGCATCTCGAACGTAATCCACCAGATCATCGGGCAGCAAATCCAGCGGGAAGTCTGGCACCTTCGGAAGTCTTGGCAGCGGTTGCGGTGCAGGCCATGCAGGGCTTGCAGAATCGCCTGCTGGCCTGCTTTTTCCTCCCATCTGATCCTCTGCCCTTGCCAGTGCCGGTGCGCCGGATATGGAGCGCTTTACGGCTTCCAATCCGCATAGCTGCGCCATGTCGTTGAAGTCTTTCGCGTCGTCTGGTCGGTCAGTGCCGAAGTCGGGGACTGCCAGCTTGCCGCCGACGGATCGCGCCGCCTCGATCGCGTGAGGATCAGGCTCGCCGGTCGCCTTGAGGAGATCAGCACCAATGACCAGCGGCCTCGTCGGGTAGCGTTCGCGCATGATTGTCGCCATCGCGATTAGGTTGCCGGACGAGAGCGCCGCGACACTCAAGTAGCCATTCGCCTCCTTCCCGGACAGCGTTGTCGCGACTCCCTCGAATATTTGCAGCGGCTCCGGCCCGTCGCTATCTGGCAGTGACTGTGCCGCCCAATATCCGCCTATCTTCGCGCCACCATAGAGGGCCGACTTGTGCCCGTCGCTGTCGATCAGCTCTAGCGTCGACAGGGTCGCTCCGACTTTGACAGGCGCCACCAGCAAACGCCCGGTCAACGGTGCGCCCTTCGATTTCGGCGAGTAGCCCAGGATCGCGGCGGCCTCAGCGACATCGATTTCGCGCAGGGTCGCTACCGGCGAAACACCCTTGCGTTTCAAATATGGATTGGCGGCGGTTGCCGTCGTCGCTGCCCTCCAGATCGTGGCCGAATTTTTGGTGGCTTCGGCCTGTCGCCGCGCTTCGTCGGTTTCGCGTTCGCGTCGCGTGGCTTCGACCTTTGCCCGGTGCGTGGTTTCTTCTACGGGCGTCAGTGAGCGGCCAATGTCGGCCCGCCAGGATTGCGTCAGGCCTGTGCGCCAGTCGCCGAAGCTGCCACATGGTATTCCGTCGCCGTGCAATAAATACCAGCCGGCATCGTCATTGCGCCGGCCGTTGCTGGCGAAGCGCCGCAGTTTGCCGTCTGCCTCAATGCTGTCCGGCGGCGTCAGCCCCGATGCCTGGATCGCATCCCGGAATTGCTCGATAGGATTGTCCACCATCATGCTGGCACCTCGCTATCAAGGAATCCAGGCGCCGACCATTCAGGTGTGCACATCGTGTGCAGCGATTCGGGGAAAGGGCGTTGCGGGGTATAATGGCGCTTGCTTGGGGCGCTCTCGAATGCTGTTTGGTTCGGGGGCGTTTTCATTTGGCCACCTCGCCGGCAATCAAGCGCTTGGCGGCGACCTTGCGGGCAATGTGCTCGGGAAGTCTTGCAGGATTTGCGGCCTTGCGCGCGAAGTGCCTGTCGATTTTTCCGGCTTCTGGCGTCTTCGCAGACTCGCCAGCGACAAGCGCATTAACTTCGTCAACGTTCCATGCTAGGCGGCGATTTGCCAGCTTGATCGGAATCAGCCCGTGAAAATGGCCGAGACTACAATAGCTACGGCGGACGGTTTGCGGAAGAACGAGAAGCGCCGCGGCTACTTCTTCCGTTGAGAGCTTCGCAGCCGGGCGGATGCTCGGTGCGGCGTGTTTTTGCTGCATGGCGATGTCCTTGTGAAAAAGAAAACACCGCCATTCAAAATCAACAAATCAGCGTCATTTGTCCATTGGGAATCTGGGAAGCTCCGGGGAATCTCCGGGGAATCTCCGGGAACAAATCAGGGAATCAACTTTTCGCGACGAAGCACTGCCAGCCTGTTTTGAACGCCCTTTAGAGTCGGCTCCCGTTGGCTCTCATCCTTCTCTTTGAGCAACACCCGCAGCACTTGGCGACCGTCTGCCTTGGGTCCGTACCGCAGCTCAATGGTGTTCCAGTGTTCAAGAATCAGCCGCCGGCACCCTCGCTCGCTGGTTATGTCGTGCTTCGCGCGGCGCTCTGCTGGCGTCAGGCTGCCGCCTTGTTCGTCGTCGCCATCAGGCTTTACCTCTGGCGCGGCGTTCTCTGACGCTCCTGAAGTAGTACTGCTCGTCGCCTGCGCGCTCTCGGTCACCGCCCGCTGAAACGCCTCCGGTACGGTAAACGCATGAACTCCTACTCGCAAGATACTGACGAACTGAAGAAGCTGCGTTGGCGTGCAAGGAAAAGGTAACGACGGCATCTCATTGTCGCGGAGCATGTTGGGTTGCCACCCTCTAGGCGCAGAAATGAGAGCCTGTTCATCCCAGTTTACAAAACTGACGCCGGATTTCTTCACGAGATAATGCGTATAGTTTCCCAGGCCAACGCCGGTAAGCTCGATCCAGTCCGCTACTTGGAGACAAGGAGCGCGCGCCAGTTCAATGCATATTTCGTCCGATATATTAACGGCACGCTTTCCTCGCGCGTACAAGGAAGCAAGAACTGCCGGTCCCATCTGCTCGTGATAGCTGGAGGGCTCCAATTCATCCCACGCAGAAACATCGTTTTCGTCGTACATCCTCGTCTCTGGTTTTTCGCCAACAACCGGGGGAGTAATAGCGGCCAGTGGGAGTCCCTCGAAGCCCTCCATAATTATCTCTCGGGTTTCTGGCAGGGAGATCAGGGGCGAAAATTTCAGTGTCAGGTCGCCGGGGCGCGCGTGAAGCAACTTGAAGCGCGAAGGGGAATAGCCTCTGCGGAATTCCCGCTCGAATTCATCGCGCCAGAGGAACACTCCTGCAGGCAGCAGCTTTGTCGACTCGGTCAACCAAATCGGGCGAGTTCGCTTACTGTCATCGTTCATAGCCTGGATTGCACTGTCGAGCCCTTGTAGGTGGTCGGAAACGACATCCCACTCGCTAGGAAAGACTTGAGAATACCCCCCATCAGCCAGCAGTTGATAGGCAAATACTCCCTCAAAGCGGTTCATTGAATCAGCGTGTGCGAGCGATTTCGCAACCACATCGGGCGACATCCACCTGCCTGTGACGAGCGGAATAGCCCGCACCGGAATGGCTTCACCGCCACGAATGAAAACTACAACGCTCGTATTTCTCGCTCCCCAATGGACGGGCTTGGGCCGATCTTTCCTTTCACGCGGTACGGTCAGTATGGGGTCTGTAGTCGGTCGATTATCAGTCGCCACATCATTGGGTTCGTTCCATCCGCGCTCGTCAATCCAGCCAACGCGCGATATTGAAAACTCGTCACCGCGCTCACGAGCCCATTCGTTCAGACTGCTGAGCGTCGTATAGATGCACAGTGCGTGCGTCATATTTAGGTCGACGTCGGTTGAACTAGGGCCGCTCGAGACCTCGCTATATGTCCCGTCGCTCTTAGCTCGCTCGATAACCTCATCGAACGTTCCAGGCCTACCGTCTTGGTCCGTAACTGCCAGTCGTCCCTCGCGCGCATCGTCGAGAATCCAGTCGATGACCTTGCGGAACTTGCCTTGGTAGGTGGGCTTGTGAAACGGGGTGCCTCCAGCAGTTGCGACCGCGCGAGCTACAGCATCGGCGATGGCTACGAGCGGCAACACGTCAAGACTCGGGGCGGACAGTCTCAGCTCGTACTGCATTTCGCGTTCCTTCGTTGCGCTCCTTCAAATAGGATGCCGCGCCAGCCGGGGAAGGTGCCCGGATTTCTCCCCCTCGGGATAGGCGCGGCAAAACTCGGTCAGGCGGCGAGTCGTGCCACCGGGGCGCGTTCCTTGGCACGTTCACCTGCGGTCCACAAGTCGCGTTGCGCCTGCAGGCGCAGCCAGTAACCGGGCGACGTGCCCAAGGCTTCGTGCAAGCGCAGGTCCATGTCGGCAGTGATGGCCGCGTGTCCGTGCAGGATGCGAGACAGCATGACGCGACTGATGCCGACGTGCGCAGCGAACGCGGTCACGCTCATGTCAAGGTCTTCCAGCCAGCCCGCGAGCAGTTCGCCGGGTGGCGCGGGGTTGTGCATGTCCATGTGTCGGGCCTCAGTGATAGTCGATGTAGTCGAGTAGCTCCACGTCCGTTCCGTCGAACCGGAAAACCAGCCGCCAATTCGCCTGAACCGTCATCGCATGAAAGCCGGCGAGTTTCCCGGACAGGCCATGCAGGCGCCAGGAAGGGCGGGCCAAGTCGTCAGGCGCGGCCGCGGCGTGCAGGGCGGCCAGCATTTCCCGCAGGCGCTTGGCGTGAATCGGCTGAATGCCGGCTTGCGTGCCAGAGCGGAAGAATGCTTCCAGCCCTTTGTGGCGGAACGAAGTAATCATAGTCTGTATAGCGCCGCTTTACAATCTGTTCCGCACGACACGCAAACCCGCATCGGATTCGCCGGGCTGCTCGATCCCCGCTTCGGTCAGAATCCAGGCCTCTATCTTCGTGTGCCACTTGCGCAGCAGGTCGAGCGGCCGAACGCGGTAATGCTTCTCGGCGGTCGCGCTCGGCGCGTGTCCCATGATTTGCGCCGAGACTCCGGCGGGGCATTCTACCCATTCCGCCAGCGTACCGAACGAGCGGCGCAGGCCGTGAATGGTGACGTTTGGCAGGCCGGCAGTGGTCAGTGCTTTGTTGTGCTGTATGCGCGGCTCTTGCAGCCGGCCAGACGCGGCGGCAGGGCTTGAGAATACCCACTCATTGCGGCGGGGCAGGGCGGCCAGCAGCGACGCGACAAAGGGCGTCAGCGGAATAGTGCGATTGCCTTGCACCTTGTCGCCGATGGTCAGGGATTTCCACTGGAAGTCGACATCCTTCCACCGGATGCCCGCCACTTCTTCCCGGCGCGCTCCCGTCAGCAACGCCGTTTGCAGATAGGCGGCAATGACAGGGTTCTGTATCTGGCGCACAGTGGCGAACCACGACGGCAACTGCTCGCGCTGCAAGCAATCATCCTTGGCAATCTTCTTCGGCAGCTCGTTTTTGGCCATACGACTGCCGCAGGCGTCCACGTGCGCCTGATTGCGGTACTCGGGGCGATCGCTGCACCAATTCAGGAAGGCACGCAGCAGCCGGAAAGCAAGCGCTGCTTGTGTTGGTCGTTTGGCGGCCTCGTCTTTCAGCCAGACTCGCACGCAGTCGGCGGTTATCTGTTCCAAGGGGCGATCCAGCAGGGCCAGCAGTGCGCCTGGCATCGTGGTGTCGCCCTCGCCAGGCCGGCGGCCTCGGGTCTTGGGTTTCCCGCCGGGGTCGACAAGTCGCTGATGGTCAAGCAAAGTGCGCTCGCCCCACTTCGGCGCACGTGCCACGAGGTACGCTTGCCAGGCTTCAAGGGCCGGTGCCTCGATTCGCTGCGCCTCGACTCGTTTGGCTTCGTCCTCGGCGCGCTTGGCGTCAGCGGCCGCGATTCGGTCGGCCTTCTCTTGGCGCGGGTCGATTCCCCGGTCGATCAGCGTTTGCAGTCGACGGGCTTCGTCGCGGGCGGCGGATAGCGTCCACGCCTTCGGGTCGCCAATCGTCACCCGGACGGTGGCACCGGACTCAAGACGGCTTTGCAGAACGTAGCGTTTCGAGCCACCGGCAGACGCCTTCAAGCCAAGCCCGCTTGCGCTGGTGTCCCACAGGAACGCTGCCTGCTTACCTTCCTCGCAGCGGAAACCCGCGACGTTCTTAGCCGTGAAATTCACCTTGTTGTCGCTCATCTCTGCCCCCGTTTTCTGGCTACCAGCTAGTTCTGGTAAGCAAACAGTAAGCAGATTATAGGACTGTGCTTCAACGTCGTGCAACGTCTAATTTCGGCAACGTGTTGAAAGTACGCGTATTTAGCAGTATCGGAGCACTCGGTTCAACGTCGAAAAATGCCATTGTTTGCGAACTGTTAATCCGTAGGTCCCTGGTTCGAGCCCAGGTCGGGGAGCCACAGAAAATTCCTAGTAGTACAAGCGCTTAGCCTGCTCTTCGGAGTGGGCTTTTTTGCGTTCTGGGAGGGCGTCCGGGCCTATACCGACCTAGGGGTGGGTCTGCGGTGTGGGGCAGGGGGCTTGCGCAAGGGAAGGGCTCGGTGGCGGTACGTTTTGGCACAGGAGCGCTCGTGGACGTATCCGCGGCATTCCGGCAGAATATCTCCCACAATAGGCCACCCGGCCAAGTAGCGGCCCATAACGGGAGGGGCATCATGGCGATCAGGTTCCGCCGACGCATCAAGCTTGCGCCGGGTCTGCATCTCAACGTCAGTGGCAGCGGGCTGAGTCTTTCCGCTGGTCCCAGGGGCGCCTCGATGACATTTGGCGGGCGGCGCGGCGCCTACATGATCACCGGTATACCGGGAACAGGCCTCTACGCTCGCCAACGCGTCGGCGCCACCGCCCAACCCCTCAGCCCCGCTACTTCCCCAGCGACCAACAGCTCCGGTACCGGCACCGTTTCCATCACTATCACGGTCGAGAATGACGGAACCGTGGTGTTCCGGGATGAGGAAGGCAGCGTCCTCGACGACCGGCTCACACGGCGGGCCAAGCAGCAGGCCAAGGACGCCATACAGGAGCTCATGCAGCGCGCCTGCGATGAGATCAACAGCCAGGTAGAGACTCTCAACAGATTCACCATGCCACGCCATCGCCGGACTGGCGTGCCGCCTACGAGCCCCAACCGTATGGCGAACCGAAGCCTGCGAGGCCGCCACCGCGCAAGTACGGCCTGCTCGACAGGCTGCTCAGCTCCAGACGCGCCGGGGTCGACAAGGAGAACGTTGAGGCGGAGGCAGCCTATAACGCCAGCCTTCTGATCTGGAACCGACACCGGCAAGAGCACGAGGCACGTGAGGTTGCTCGCAAGGCCATCATCGAAGAGAGGGTGCTCACTGAACTGCCGGCTATGGAGATCGTCCTAGAGGAGAGCCTGATGGACATCGTCTGGCCTCGTGAAACAGCCCTGTCCTCAGATATTCGGGACCATGGTCGGGTAGTGATGATTGATGTCGATCTGCCGGAGATCGAGGACCTACCAAGGAAGACAGCAGCTGTGCCGGCCAGGGGCTACAAGTTATCCATCAAGGAACTTCCCGGCACTCGGCACCAGCAACTCTACATGCGGCACGTCCATGGCATCGGCTTCCGAATCATCGGCGAGGTATTCTTCGTGCTGCCCAAGGCGGAGGAGGTCGTCCTATCCGGCTGCACTCAGCGCCCTGACAAGGCCACCGGTGAAGTTCAGGATCAATACGTGTATTCGGTTCGGGTCAATCGGCGCGACTTCGCTGACATCAACTTCGCCAACCTCAAGGCCATCGATCCCGTGGAGGCTCTCGGTCGATTCGACATCCGTCGGGAAATTGCAAGGGGTGGGCTACTCAGAACGATTGTGCCTTTTGAAGACCCTGCCGCAGTATGAGCGAGGGCACTGAGAGCGCCGTGGGGCGATACGGCCAAGCCAAGGTTCGTGTTCAAGAGGTTCTGACCGGTGTCGGGGGTCTGTCATGGGTAGAGTAGAGAACAGGTTTTCGCCTGCCCTCCCTCATCAAACCGTGCATGCGGTTTTCCCGCACACGGCTTTCCGATGTTCTTCACGCCAAGGCATGCGCCGAGTTCCAGCCCGCCCTGGTAGGGATTTTGTACAGCCCGTGGCGCCGGTAGAGATGAGCACTTGGAAACAGGCGGAAGCCAGTTCCTCGGTCCTTCACCTTGTGACGCTTCATCAAATGGATCCGCAACCGGTCTTCCGCGTGGTATCTCACTTTGTTCATCGCCTGGCTTGAGTTCCGGTAGTGGAAGTAGTTTGCCCAGCCTCGCAGGCTGCGGTTCACGGTTCCCACGACGTCACTCAAAGGGATGGGGGCCAGATTCCTTCCTGTCAGCTCCGTCAGCCTCGCCTTGATCTTCGTCAGCGATTTATCGGCTGGCCGGACGTTCGGGTACGGTTTTCCAGTCTTGGCCCCTCGACTCATCTGAATCGCGAAACCCAGGAAGTTGAAGCTTGCTTGGGTGGCGTCCACGATGTGAGTCTTCGCCTCGTTGAGACTGAGGTCCAGACGTTCCAGTACGTAGCGCACCACTTTCAGCGGTTCCTCTACATCTTTTCGACACATGACGACAAAGTCATCCGCGTAACGCACGAGATGTGCGGATAACTTGCCCTTCAGGTGCCGCCGTTGCCATAGTCGGTCGAGAATATGCAGGTAGCAGTTGGCCAGCAGCGGGGAAATCACACCACCTTGCGGCGTCCCCTGACGATTGGCTTTCCCACCGCCCACGGTCTTCTTCACTCCGTTGTCGTCCTCGCCGATGACCGGGGCTTTGAGCCATTGCTTGATGAGGTGCAAAATCCCCCCATCGACGATGCGCTCGGCCACCACGGCCAGTAGCTTGGCGTGCGGAATGCTATCAAAATACTTCTACAGATCGGCGTCTATGACTTGGGTGTAGCCGGCCCAGAGCGCATTGGCAATGTCATCCACCGCATCGTGGGCCGATTTCTTCGGCCGGAATCCGTACGAATGCTCGCAGAAATCGGCTTCAAAGATCGGTTCGATGACGAGTTTCACCGCCATTTGCGCAACTCGGTCACGGAGCGTCGGAATCCCGAGCGGGCGCTGACTGCCATCCGCTTTGGGGATCATGACGCGCCGCACCGGTTGGGCTCGGTAGGTCTTGTCTTTCAGATCACGGGCCAGGTCCTGCAGGAACGTTTCTACCCCAATGCCGGTTTCTATGGCCTCGAAGCTGACCCCATCAATACCAGGACTGCCTCGGTTGGACCGGACAAGCCGCCAAGCATGACTGAGGATGTCTTCCCGGCTGAGCTTGTCGTAGAGCGCGTAAAAGCGGTAGGCCGGTTCTTGCTTGGCCTTGGCGTAAAGCTTCCTCTGTAGCGTCCTGATCGTATCTGGGGTGGTTAGCGACATGGCAATCCCTCGATCCTCCGCTCTTCGGTTGCGCAAACAAAGTAGGGTCCCTTCCCTCGACCGGGGTTATGTTGTCCCGCGATCTCGATCGGTACTATGAACCCCTCCGACTCCCGCCCGCAGCCGCTGCGCTTTCGTTGCCTTATACGCAGCGGTCGGTGGTCTCCCCACCCCCACAGACAGGTCTCCAGCACTGGGCAATAAGTCTTCGAGAACATGCCATCCCTGCTACCCCGGGAGTCGATTGACGCCACTTCCGTTATTCCAGCGTCCATCCAACGGCCTTCCCCTTCTGGCCACAGGGTCGGCTTCTCCGCATAATTTACGAGGCTACTCATAGGTTCACTTGCGTTACGGCCTGCTCCCTTGCTGAGTGCGGTCAGCCGATTTGATGTTCCGATGTTCACGTACGGTGATGGTTGCGGCGGATAGGCGCCACGCATCAAGTGCTGCCTGATCATTGATGAGAGTCGGGCAAGAGCGGTGCAGACGACCAGATCCTGGGGCGCTGCCCCAGACCCCGCACTCGCCGTGAGGCAGCCGTCGGGGATGTAAAACCCCCATCCCCGTCAACTGCCGTGA
>Ga0209793_1001381_pt1 | contig 15825 bp, 17 predicted proteins | sample EBPBio122009_DNA_FD_185863 | JGI IMG/M metagenome (GOLD analysis project Ga0209793, IMG submission 185863) | Wastewater treatment Type I Accumulibacter community from EBPR Bioreactor in Madison, WI, USA - Reactor 1_2/2/2009_ DNA (SPAdes) (version 2) | ecosystem: Engineered > Bioreactor > EBPR >... | reverse complement strand
CGCCACGGTGATGCGTATCGGTTTTGCGCTGATCACCGCGCAGTTGCTCGCCTGGGGGCCGATGGTCCTCGTCGCCGGCGGCCTGCTGCTGTTGTGGGTGTGCTGGAAGATGTGGCGCGAACTGACCGTGTCGCACGAGGAGGAAGAGGCGGCGACCGAAGCGATTTCCGGCGAAGACCTCAACGCGGACGGCGCCGTGGCGAAGAACGCGCCGCGCAAGACCTTCGCGCAAGCGGCGATGCAGATCGTCATTGCCGACGTGTCGATGTCGCTCGACAATGTGCTGGCGGTGGCGGGCGCTGCCCGCGAACACCCGACCGTGCTGGTGATCGGCCTCGCCGTCTCCATCGCGCTGATGGGGCTGGCCGCCAGCTTCATCGCCCGCCTGCTGCACAAGTTCCGCTGGATCGCCTATATCGGCCTGCTGGTCATTCTCTACGTGGCGCTGAAGATGACCTATGACGGCGTGGCGTCGCTGTGGCCGCATCTCGCCATCTTCGGCGCGCCGGCGCCACACTGACGCCGCTGCCACGACCCGATCCAACGAAATGGCCCCGCGCCACGGCGCGGGGCCTTTTTCGTTGCCTTGCGAAAAGTCTCGCCTGACCCGTTTCAGCGCACCTGATCGAGCAGGCGCTTGCATTCCAGCAGGTCGAACAGCGCCTCCTGCAGCAAGGCCCGATTGTCTTTCGACAGTTTGGCCTGGTCCGGCGACACCGGCCCGTCATCGTCCGGCTTGCCAAGACCAAAGAACCGCCGGCTCGGCTTCGCCTTCGGCTCGCCCAGCAGGACCTCGTCGTCGGCGAGCGGCAGGCGCGGCGGCGGGGCGGCCTCGGCCTGCGCCGCCTCCTGCTTGCGCGCGGCGATCGCCGCCACCGCGGCGACGTCTCCGTGGCCCACCGCCGTGACGAACTGGTTGCCGTTCTCGCGCAGCAGTTTCTGGACGCCCTTGATGGTGTAGCCCTGATCGTAGAGCAGCGCCCGGATGCCCCGGATCAGGTCGACATCCTGCGGGCGATAATAGCGGCGGCCGCCATTGCGCTTCATCGGCTTGATGTTGCTGAACCGGGTTTCCCAGAAGCGCAGCACGTGCTGCGGCAGGTCCAGATCCTCGCCGACCTCGCTGATCGTTCGGAATGCGTCGGGACTCTTTTCCATCTCAACACCGCCGACCACATGATTCGTGAGCCGATTTCAGCGGCCTAGCGGCGAAATTTCAACCCCATGCTGAGGACGAGACCCGCTATTTGCCCTGTTTTTTCCTGTCGATCTGGTGCAATCTCAAGATGCGGCTTTTCAGGACGTTCGAGGCCTTGAACGTCATCACCTTGCGCGGAGAGATCGGAACCTCCTCGCCGGTCTTGGGGTTGCGGCCGACGCGCTCGTTCTTGGAGCGAACCTGAAAGGTCGCAAACGACGACAGTTTCACCGTTTCGCCGCGCACGATCGAATCGCAGATCTCATCCAGAACCATCTCGACGAGCTGCGCCGATTCAGTCCTGGACAGACCGACCTTGCGATATACGGCTTCGGCAAGGTCAGCGCGGGTGAGAGTTGTTCCCCCCATATGTCCTTCTCGCAGATCAATAGGTTGTGATGTCAAATTGTGGAGGGACCGTAAGTTTTCGGAACACGCAGGTCAAGGACGGAACTGTTTTGATGCTTCCGAAGACGTTACCAGCGGATTAACACCGCCCCCCAGGTGAAGCCGCCGCCCATCGCCTCGATCATCACCAGGTCGCCGCGCTTGATGCGCCCGTCCGCGACCGCGACCGCAAGCGCCAGCGGCACCGACGCCGCCGAGGTGTTGCCGTGCTGCGAAACGGTGGCGACGACTTTTTCGGGCGCGATGCCCATTTTGCGCGCCGACGCGTCGATGATGCGAAGGTTGGCCTGGTGCGGCACGAACCAGTCGAGGTCCCGGGCGGTGACGCCGCCGGCGTCGAGCGCGGCGACGACGACGTCGGTGATCATGCCGACCGCGTGCTTGAAGACTTCCTTGCCTTCCATGCGCAGATGGCCGACCGTCTGGGTGGTCGACGGCCCGCCGTCGACATAAAGCTTGTCCTTGTGCGCTCCGTCGGAGCGCAATGCCGAGGCCAGGACGCCGGTGTCGTGCAGGCCGCCCGGCTGCTCGGTCGCCTCAAGCACGATTGCGCCGGCGCCGTCGCCGAACAGCACACAGGTGGTGCGGTCTTCCCAGTCGAGGATGCGCGAAAATGTCTCGGCGCCGATCACAAGGACGCGCCGCGCCATGCCGCCGCGGATATGCAGGTCGGCCACCGACACCGCGTAGACAAAGCCCGAGCACACCGCCTGAATGTCGAAGGCGAAGCCGTGTTTCATGCCGAGCCGGTGCTGGATCTCGACCGCTGTCGCCGGGAACGTGTTGTTGGGCGTCGAGGTGGCGAGCACGATCAGGTCGATGTCGGCGGGCGTCAGTTCGGCATTGTCGAGCGCCGCGCGCGCCGCCGCCTCGCCCAGCGACGCCGTCGTCTCGTCCGGTCCGGCGATGTGACGCTGCTTGATGCCGGTGCGTTGCACGATCCATTCATCGGACGTGTCGACCATCGCCGCCAGTTCATCATTGGTCAGAATACGACGCGGCAGCGCCGAACCGACGCCTTTGACCTGCGAGCGGATCATCAGCCCTGTTCCTCGTCGGACGGCGTTGCCCGTGTGCCGGAGAATTTCGGCGCGCGCTCGTGGAATTGTTCGAGATCGGCCTTGATCTTGTCGATCAGCCTGTTGCGGGCCATGTCGTAGCCGAGCTCGACGGCGGACGCGAAACCTTCGTCGTCGGCGCCGCCATGGCTCTTCACCACGATGCCGTTGAGGCCCAGAAACACGCCGCCATTGATCTTGCGCACGTCCATCTTCTCGCGCAGCCGGGCGAACGCGCTGCGCGCAAACACATAGCCGATCTTGGCCATGATCGTGCGGCTCATCGCCTCGCGCAGATAGCCGCCGATCTGGCGGGCGGTGCCTTCGGCCGTCTTCAAGGCGATGTTGCCGGCAAAGCCTTCAGTCACCACCACGTCGACAGCGCCCTTGCCGATGTCGTCGCCTTCGACAAAGCCGCGGTAGTCCATCGTCGACAGATTGGCTTCGCGCAGCAGCGCGCCCGCCTCGCGCACTTCCTCGGCGCCCTTGATTTCCTCGACGCCGACATTGAGCAGACCGACCGAAGGGCGATCGAGATCAAACAGCGCCCGCGACATGGCCGAGCCAAGGATGGCGAAGTCGATCAACTGCTGCGCGTCAGCTCCGATCGTCGCGCCGACGTCGAGCACAAGGCTCTCGCCGCGCGAGGTCGGCCAGATCGCCGCCAGCGCCGGTCGGTCGATCTTGGCCATCGTGCGCAGGCAAAACAGCGACATCGCCATCAGCGCGCCGGTGTTGCCCGCCGACACGCATACGTCCGCCTCGCCGGTCTTCACCGCCTCGATCGCCTGCCACATCGACGATTTGCCGCGCCCCTGGCGCAAGGCCTGGCTCGGCTTGTCGTCCATCTTGATCGACATCTCGCAATGGGTGAACTCGCTGATCGCGCGCAGCCGCGGATATTTGATCAGGTTCGGCGACACTGCGTCTTCGCGGCCAAAAATCAGAAACCTGACATCGGGACGCCTTTCGGCGACCTTGAGCAGGCTTGGAAGCACCACGTCCGGCCCGTGATCGCCGCCCATGGCGTCAATGGAAATCTTGATCACTCGTATCCCTAGCGCCTGTCGGCGAGACTGTTGTTCTGCCGCCCGGATCCGTCACCGGACCTGCTTCGTGCAATTCGGGCGAAAATAGCGGTTTTGGCTAGCGGCACAACCGCCAAATCGACCGCAAACCCGGTGGGTTCAGTTTTTCCGCAGACTGTCCCGCAATTTCGCGAACGGGGACGTTTCCTCGCCGTCCGCAGCGTCGGTCGGCAATTGCGCATCCGCCTTGCGTGGATAGGGATCGATCCCGAGCCCGAAAAACTCCTCGGCCAGCGCGCCGACGTCGAGGCTGTGGCCGTCGAACGTTTCGGGGCCGTCCGGGCCGTCGGCCTGCAGGAACATCTCGCCGTCCTCGACCGGGTTCCTCGCCAGCGGCGAGCCTTCCGGCACGAACACCGCCTCGACCGGCTCGTCGATCGACGCCTCGATCGGCTCCAGCGTGACGATGCATTGCTGGGTGATCGTCGCCGTGACATGGCCGGTGACGCTGACGCCGGATTTTTTCCAGTCGCGCACCAGGAATTCGGCGCGAAACGCGTCGACCGAAATCAGGCCGTGGACCCTGGCCAGCGCCTCGCGCTCGGCAGGCTTCGGCTCGATCGTCAGCGGGAAGCCTTTTTGCGGCAGGCGGCGGGTGTCGACGACAAACGAAATCGGGCTCTTGGCGGCAGTCATTGTTCGTTCTCCGCTGCGGCGGGAAAGGTCAACCGGCCCGCGAGCAGCGCCTCAAGCGGCTGTTGTGCGAGCGACGTCCGGGCCCGCATCATATAAGCGGCAAGTTCTGCCGCTTCAGGCCATTCCGGGGTGTCGGGCCGGACGTTTCGCGCCAGCGCCGCCGCCAGTTCGCCGACATTGCCGGCGTCGATCGCCGCCTCATAGCTGGCGACGCGGCCGTAAAACATCCGCGTCAGCTTCTTCATCCGCTTGGGCACGCCCATGTCGGCGATACCGAGTTCGCGCAGTGAATGGTCGACGTCGAGGAAGAATGCGTCGGCCAGTTCCTGGCCGAGCGCGTTTGCCGCCGCCCCCTGCCCCTTGATCCGGTGCAGAAACAGGAACATCGCCAGCGACAGCATCTCGAAACGGCCAAGCGGCGTGTCGGGCGCATTCCACCGGGAATAAAGCCAGGGCTGCCGCGCCATTGCCACGATCTCGGCATAAACGCCGTCGGCAATGGCTCGGTTAGCCTTGCTCGCAGTGCTGAAGAAACGCTTGAACATGCCTTGGAGGGTCTTCCGCTGTTCGCTGATCGGTTGCATCGGCGCAAAAGCTGGTTTACCGAGTTCGCGGCTTCGCGCAAGCTCCGCGCCGGGGTGAGATGGAGATGTCCTTGCACGCAATGAAAATCAAGGCCCGGCCTGCTGCGGCGGTGACGTTTGCGCTTGCAGCGTCCGTGGCGCTGGCCGGCTGCAACGCCGCTTCGACGCTGGCGCCTTCCGAAACCCTCACCCAGGGCTATGTCATCGACCCGCAGGCGATCGAACTGGTGCCCGTCGGATCGAGCCGCGAACAGGTGCTGCTGGCGCTCGGCACGCCGTCGACGCAGGCGACCTTCGACAATGAAGTGTTTTACTACATTTCCCAGACCCGCAAGCGCAGCGCGGCGTTCATGAAGCCGAAACTGGTCGACCAGCGGGTGCTGGCGGTTTATTTCGGCCCCGACCAGCGCGTGTCGAGCATCGCCAATTACGGCATGCAGGACGGCAAGGTGTTCGACTTCATCTCGCGCACCACGCCCACCGGCGGCAAGGACCAGAACTTCCTGGGCCAGCTGCTCTCCGGCTTTGGCGGCAACAGCAAGAAGCCGCCGAACCTGTTCGGCAGCCCGGGCGGCTGACCGCCGGCAGATCCTTTCGCCAGTCTCGATTGACCGGCTCAAACAAAAACCCCGCGGATCGCTCCGCGGGGTTTTTCGTTGGGGCCGACCTGCCCGATCAGGCCGAATGCGCCAGGACCGCCAGCAGCAGCAGCGCCACGATGTTGGTGATCTTGATCGCCGGATTGACGGCGGGACCGGCAGTGTCCTTGTAGGGGTCGCCGACGGTGTCGCCGGTGACCGACGCCTTGTGAGCGTCCGAACCCTTCAGGTGCTTGACGCCGTCCTTGTCGGTGAAGCCGTCTTCAAACGACTTCTTGGCGTTGTCCCAGGCGCCGCCGCCCGAGGTCATCGAGATGGCGACGAACAGGCCGTTGACGATGACGCCCAGCAGCGAGGCGCCGAGCGCGGCGAAGGCCGAGGCCTTGGAGCCCGAGATCAGCAGGACGCCGAAATAGACGACCAGCGGAGCCAGGACCGGCAGCAGCGACGGGATGATCATTTCCTTGATCGCCGCCCTGGTCAGCAGGTCCACGGCGCGCGCATAATTCGGCTTCGACGTGCCCTTCATGATGCCCGGGTCCTCGCGGAACTGCCTGCGCACTTCCTCGACGATCGAGCCAGCCGCGCGGCCGACCGCGGTCATCGCGATACCGCCGAACAGATACGGGATCAGGCCGCCGAAAATCAGGCCGGCGACGACGTAGGGGTTCGACAGATCGAAGGAGATCTCGCCCATGCCCTTGAAGTAGGGAAAGACGGTCGAACCGTCGGCATTCGCCTGCGCGGCGAAGTAGCGCAAGTCGTTCGAGTACGCCGCGAACAGAACCAGCGCGCCGAGGCCGGCCGAACCGATGGCGTAGCCCTTGGTGACCGCCTTGGTGGTGTTGCCGACCGCGTCGAGCGCGTCGGTGGAGTGACGCACTTCCTTGGGCAGGCCCGCCATTTCGGCAATGCCGCCGGCATTGTCGGTGACCGGGCCGAAGGCGTCGAGCGCCACGATCATGCCGGCCAGGCCGAGCATGGTGGTGACGGCGATGCCGATGCCGTAGAGGCCGCCCAGAATGTAGGTCGCCAAAATGCCGGCGACGATGACCAGCGCCGGCAGCGCGGTCGATTCCAGCGACACGGCGAGACCCTGGATGACGTTGGTGCCGTGGCCGGTGACCGACGCCTGGGCGATCGAGTTGACCGGACGCTTGTTGGTGCCGGTGTAGTATTCGGTGATCACGACGATCAGCGCCGTCACGATCAGGCCGGTGACGCCGCACCAGAACATGTCCCAGCCGGTCAGGCCCGGGCTGAATTCGCCCCAGCCGATGGTGTAGGAGGTCGCGGCGCCGAGGCCGACGACCGAGAGCACGCCGGTGGCGATCAGGCCCTTGTAGAGCGCGCCCATGATCGAGCCGTTCGAGCCGAGCTTGACGAAGAAGGTGCCGATGATCGAGGTGATGATGCAGGCGCCGCAGATGACGAGCGGGTAGACCATGGCGCTGTCGAGCGCGTCCTGTCCGGTGAACAGGATGGCGCCCAGAACCATCGTCGCGACGACCGTCACGGCGTAGGTTTCGAACAGGTCGGCGGCCATGCCGGCGCAGTCGCCGACATTGTCGCCGACATTGTCGGCGATCGTCGCCGGGTTGCGCGGATCGTCCTCGGGAATGCCGGCTTCCACCTTGCCGACCAGATCGCCGCCGACGTCGGCGCCCTTGGTGAAGATGCCGCCGCCAAGACGCGCGAAGATCGAGATCAGCGACGCGCCGAAGCCGAGCGCCACGAGCGCGTCAATCACCTCGCGATCGTCCGAGAAATAGCCCATCGGGCCGGTCAGGACGAGGAAGTAGACCGAGACGCCGAGCAGGGCCAGGCCCGCCACCAGCATGCCGGTGATGGCGCCCGACTTGAAGGCGATGTCGAGACCGGCCGACAGGCTCTTGGACGCGGCCTGGGCGGTGCGCACATTGGCGCGGACCGAAACGTGCATGCCGATGAAGCCGGCGACGCCCGACAGCACGGCACCGATCAGAAAGCCGAGCGCGGCTTCCCAGTTCAGCAGCCACCACGTCAGTGCGAAGACCACGACGCCGACGATGGCGATGGTCCTGTACTGGCGCGAGAGATAAGCCTGCGCACCCTCGCGGATGGCGGCGGAGATTTCCTGCATGCGGGCGTTGCCCTGGTCGGATGCGAGAACCGAGCGCGTGGCCCAGATCGCGTAGACGACCGATAGCAAGCCGCAAAGAACGACAAACCAGACTGTCAGCATATGCGGAGCTTCCCTAGAACCTTGGCCCGTCCCAATTCCTCTCCGGGCCGATAAGATCGACGAACCGCAGCTTGCGCCCGGTCCGCATCATTGCGGCTTATGCGAAAGGCGCGCTTCAACGTCAAGGTTCTGCGACAGTTTTGCCCCGATTTCGCCCGAAATCGTTGCGCCGCCGGCGCACCTTCGGAAGTGGTCCGGCGCGCGGTCGTCAGCGCCTGGCCGGCTGACGGTTCAGGTCGCCTGCGTCCGCCTTTGCGCCGTCACCAGCCAGCCAAGCGCGCCCAGACAGGCGACGCAGACCGGGAAAACGATCCAGTTCAGCATGTTCCATCCGGCAAGATTGTAGGTGACGCCGGCCATCAGCGATCCGAACGCCACCGACGAAAACAGGATCAGGTCGTGAAATCCCTGGACCTTGGCCTTTTCGGCAGGGCGATAGCTTTCCGAGACCATCGCGGTCGCGCCGATGAAGGCGAAGTTCCAGCCCAGGCCGAGCAGGATCAGCGCGGACCAGAACTGCCACAGCGCGATGCCGGACAGCGCCACCACCGCGCAGGCGATCAGCAGCACGAGGCCGAACGCCACGATGCGCTCGACGCCGAAGCGGGCGATCAACCGGCCGGTGAAGAAACTCGGCCCGAACATCGCCATGACGTGCCAGGAAATGCCAAGCGTCGCCTGATCGGGCGAAAAACCGCAGCCGACCATCGCCAGCGGCGCGCCGGTCATGACAAAGCTCATCAGCGAATAGGCGCCGACGCCGCAGATCAGCGCGACGATGAAACGCGGCTGACCGACGATCTCGCCAAGCGGGCGCGCCTGCTGCGGCTCGAGCGCCGGACCGGCGGCCTTCGGCGCCCGCTTGGGCAGGAAGGAGAGGATCGCCGCGCCGACCAGCGCGATCACCGGGACGGCGGCGAATGATCCGGCGAACATATGCGGCGCCATCAGTTCGCGGGTGAAGATGACGATCTGCGGCCCGAGGATCGCGGTGACGATACCGCCGGCGAGCACGAAGGAGATGGCGCGCGCCTTGAACTGAGGCGGCGCATTGTCGGCGGCGGCGAAGCGGAACTGCTGCACGAAGGCGCCGCCCAGCCCGATGATCAGCAAGGCGGCGGCGAAGAGCCAGAAATTGCCGCCGACGATGCCCAATGTCGCCAGCAGGCCGCCCAGCGCGGTGACGGCGGTGCCGAGCATGAAGCCGCCGCGCTGGCCGGCGGCGCGGATGATGGCGGCGGCGGGGATCGCCCCCAGCGCGACGCCGATGTTGAAACCGGTGATCGGCGCGGTGGCCAGCGACTTGTCGGCGTCGAGCAGGTAGTATCCGGCGAGGCCGCCGATCGAGATGGCGATCGGCGCGGCCGAACCGACGATGGCCTGCGACAGAGCGAGAATGATCGCGGTGCGGCGGGCGTCGTGTTCAGTGATTGCCATGGCCGATTCGTCCCCAAAGCCGATGCTATGCAGGCGTCGCGCCGGTCTGGCAATCGGGCCTGGCTGGCGGCCTGCTGGGCCAGTCAGCCGCCCTTGCCCTCGCCGCGCACCCGCCGCGCCACCCGGTCGAGCACGGCGTTGACCAGCTTGGGTTCGTCCTCCGAATAGAACGCCTTGGCGATGTCGACATATTCCGACACGATCACCGGCACCGGCACGTCGGCGCGTTGCATCAGTTCGAAGACTCCGGCGCGCAGGATGGCGCGCAGCGTCGAGTCCAGCCGCGACAGCGGCCAGTCCTCGGTCAGCGACTGGCGGATGATCGGGTCCAGCGCCTTCTGCTTTTCCACCACGCCCGACAGGATGGCGCGAAACCATTGCGCGTCCGCCTCGCGATAGGTCGCGCCGTCGACCTCCTTGCCAAGGCGGTAGGTCTCGTATTCGGCGGCGATCTCGAGCAGGCCGGAACCGGCGACGTCCATCTGGTAGAGCGCCTGGACGGCGGCCAGACGGGCGGCGCCGCGCTTGTTGGCGGCGCGCGGTTCGCCATTTTTCGGGGCAGCCGTGTTCACGCGCTGGCCTCAAATCGTTCGCGGATGGCGATCATGGTGAGTGCAGCCTTGGCGGCAAAACCACCCTTGTCGCCCTCGGAACGGCGGGCGCGCACCCAGGCCTGCTGCTCGTTCTCGACCGTAAGAATGCCGTTGCCGATCGCCAGCGTCTCCTGGACTGACAGGTCCATCAGGGCGCGGCTCGATTCATTGGCGACGATGTCGAAATGGTAGGTGTCGCCGCGGATGATCGTTCCGAGCGCGACATAGCCGTCATAGGAGACGCCGCCTTCGGCCTCGGCGACCAGCGCCATCGAAATGACGCCGGGGATCTCCAGGGCGCCGGGAACCGTCACCACGTCCCAGGTGGCGCCCGCCTCGTTGATGGCGCGCTCCGCGCCTTCGAGCAGCGCGTCGGCCAGCGGCGCGTGAAAACGCGCCTCCACGACCAGAAGATGCGCCTTGTTCTTCGGCCTCAAGAATGCGTTGGCGAGATGTTCAGCCATTTTTTGGAACTCCGGAAAGGCGGTCGTTTAGGCCGAAAGAATGCAGGCCGCAAGCGCCTCGACGCGCATGGTAGCCATGCGTCAGTAATGACGCATCTGCGCGACGCATTCCAGACGGTTGATTGTCGCTGGCGACGCCGGCGGGCGTCAGGTCAAGCCCTGTTCGGCGGCTTGCGTCAACCGCGCCGCGTAACGCGCCATGGTATCGATCTCGAGATTGACCCGGTCGCCGACCTGGCGGTCGCCCCAGGTGGTGACGCCAAGCGTATGGTGGATGATCAGCACGTCGAACTCGACACCCGACACCTTGTTGACGGTGAGCGAGGTTCCATCCAGCGCCACCGACCCTTTCGGCGCAATGAATTTCGCCAGGTCGCGCGGCGCGCGCAGGCGGAAACGCACCGCGTCGCCCTCGTCTTCGCGCGCAAAAATCTCGGCCGTGCCGTCGACATGGCCCGACACGATGTGCCCGCCCAGTTCGTCGCCGACCTTCAGCGCGCGTTCCAGATTGACCGGCGCGCCCGCCTTCCAGGCTGCGATGGTGGTGAGGCGCAGCGCCTCCTCCCAGGCCTCGACCTCGAACCAGCGGCTGTTGGACGATCGATCGGGCAGCCGCGTCACCGTCAGGCAGACGCCGGCATGCGAGATCGACGCGCCGATGTCGATGGTTTCCGGGTCGTAGGCGGTGTCGATGCGCAGCCGCAGCCCTTTCGGCAGTTCGCTGACGGCGGCGACGCGCCCGACATCGGTGACAATTCCGGTGAACATTACGCCCTCACCCATTCAAAATAGCGGTCGAGCCCGAACGCCGCCTGGCGCAGCAGCCGGAACCCGTCGGGCATATGGTCCGGGTCGAGCGGCGCTTCAATGCCGCCCTCGCCGATCGGCCCGGCGCCGCGGAAGATCACGATGCGGTCGACAAGGCCTTCGTCGAGGAAGGCGCGCGCGGTTGCGGCCCCGCCCTCCACCAGCACCGACGAAACGCCCTTGGCGGCGAGATCTTCCATCAGTTCGGGCAAGGCGATGTGTCCGTCGACCATCTCGACGGCGACAAACTGCACGCCGATCATTTCGAGCGACGAGCGCCGCACCGCCGGGGCGTCCGGCCCGGCGGCGACCAGCACAGGCACCGAACGCGAACTCATCGCCAGTTTCGACATCACCGGCATGCGCGCCTGCGGGTCGATGACGATACGCATTGGCGACCGCTCGGTCATTCCATCGAGGCGGCAGGTCAGCTCCGGATCGTCCTCGACGACGGTCGAAACGCCGACCAGGATCGCGTCGCACTGCGCCCGCAACAGTTGCGACTGGGCGCGCGAAATTCCGTTGGTGATCTGGATCTGGCCCGAACCCTTGCGGCCGATCTTGCCGTCGGCGGAAATCGCCAGTTTCAGAATCACTTCCGGCCGCTTCTTCGCGCTGCGCGACAGATAGCCCGCCATCGCGTCGGCGGCGCTGTCGGCGAGCACACCGCGCGCCACCTTGATGCCGGCCGCCTCCAGGATCGCGTAGCCCTTGCCGGACACCCGGCCATCGGGATCGCCTGCGGCGCCCACCACACGGGCGATGCCGGCGTTCACCAGCGCATTGGCGCAAGGCGGAGTGCGGCCGTGATGGGCGCACGGCTCCAGCGTCACATAGGCGGTCGCGCCGCGCGCCGCCTCTCCGGCTTCCGCCAGCGCCTCGGCTTCGGCATGGGGACGGCCGCCGACGGCGGTGACGCCGCGCCCGATGATCACGCCGTCCCTGACGATCAGGCACGCAACCGACGGATTGGTGCCGGTCAGCCCGAGATTCTTGATCGACAGCCTGATGGCCGCGGCCATGAAACGCCTGTCGGCTGCGGTCACCCGGGTCGTCTTCCTCGACGCCGCCATGGCTCAGTTTCCTTCGTCGGACAGTTCGCCCAGCACGTCGTGAAAGTCCTTGGCCTCGCGAAAGTTCCGGTAGACCGAGGCAAACCGCACATAGGCGACGTCGTCGAGCGATTTCAGCGCCTCCATCACCAGCCGGCCGATCTCGTCCGACGGGACTTCGGTTTCGCCCGAGCTTTCGAGCTGGCGCACGATGCCGCTGACCGCCCGGTCGATTCTATCGGGCTCGACATTGCGCTTGCGCAGCGCAACCTCGACCGAACGCGCCAGCTTGTCGCGATCGAAGGGAACCTTTCGGCCGGATTTCTTGACCACCACCAGGTCGCGCAACTGTACGCGCTCGAAGGTGGTGAAGCGGCCGCCGCAATCGGGGCAGACCCGGCGGCGGCGGATCGCCGCCCCGTCTTCGGCGGGACGTGAGTCCTTCACCTGGGTGTCTTCGGACTGGCAATAGGGACAGCGCATGGAGCTCAGTTCATTTGCGGCGAGATGAGCCGGACTTCGGGAAAATAGGTAGCGTATCGGCGCGTGTCGCGCGTTAGCAGTGGCATGTCCAGCGTCGATGCATGCGCACCGATGAAAAAGTCCGACAGCACGCCGGTGCGCGCGCCGCCGGCTGCGCGATAACAGCCAAACGCTTTGGCCGCCAGAAATGCGGCCTTGCGCGGAATATCGGCATATTGAACGCCCGTAGCCTCAATCAGCTCATCAACCGAGGCCGGAGTTTCGTAGCGAGCGGCAAGTTCTGCGTAGACAACGGCATTGATCAGCATCGGACCATCCGCAGCCGCGGATTCGATTGCAGCCACTGACCAGTCGAACCATTCCGAATCGTCCGTCACGAGATCGAGCAGGATGTTGGTGTCGATGAGTATCAATCGTCACCGCGCATCATCTGCATGATCTCGTCCGTGGTTGGTCCGGGCCCCGCGTGGCCGCGCAACTTCTCGAAGCGGCTCGGCGGACGAATGCCGTCGGCCCGCTCGAGAATGATCTCGCGGTTGGGTCCGTAACGAAAACGGACCTCGCTGCCCGGCTTCAGGTCCAGCAGGTCGCGCACGCCCTTGGGGATCGTAACCTGCCCTTTGGTTGTGACTTTCGTCGCCATATCCGCCTCGGTAATACCTTATCTTGAGAAGGTATTACCCAAAGCGGGCGGATTCAAGCCGACCGGAGGGACGGACTCGCCCTACCCCAGATAACCATACATCGGGAAGCGGTCGGTCAGCTTGACCACTTTCGCCTTCACCATGGCCTCGACGCCGGCATTGCCTTCGTCGGAATTCGCCGCCTTCAGCCCGTCGAGCACTTCGGTGATCAGATCGCCGATCTCGCCGAATTCGGCCTCGCCGAAGCCGCGCGTCGTGCCGGCCGGCGCGCCAAGGCGCACGCCCGAGGTGACGAAGGGCTTTTCGGGATCGAAGGGAATGCCGTTCTTGTTGCAGGTGATGTTGGCGCGGCCGAGCGCTGCCTCGGCGCGCTTGCCGGTGGCGTTTTTCGGCCGCAGATCGACCAGCATCAGATGGTTGTCGGTGCCGCCCGAGACGATGTCCAGCCCGTTGCCCCTGAGGCTCTTGGCCAGCGCCTGGGCATTGGCGACGACGTTCTTGGCATAGGTCTTGAACGAGGGGCGCAGCGCCTCGCCGAAGGCCACCGCCTTGGCGGCGATGACATGCATCAGCGGACCGCCCTGCAGCCCCGGAAACACCGCCGAATTGATCTTCTTGGCGATGTCCTCGTCATTGGTCAGCACCATGCCGCCGCGCGGGCCGCGCAGCGATTTGTGCGTCGTCGTGGTGACGACATGCGCATGCGGCAGCGGCGACGGATGCACGCCGCCGGCGACCAGGCCGGCGATATGGGCCATGTCGACCATCAGATAGGCGCCGATCTCGTCGGCGATTTTTCGGAACGCCGCCCAGTCCCAGATGCGCGAATAGGCGGTGCCGCCGGCGATGATCAGCTTCGGCTTTTCGCGCCGCGCCGTCTCGGCGATCTCGGCCATGTCCAGCAGCTGGTCGTCGCGGCGCACGCCATACGACACCACCTTGAACCATTTGCCGCTCATGTTGACCGGCGACCCATGGGTCAGGTGACCGCCGGAATTGAGATCCAGTCCCATAAACGTGTCGCCGGGCTGCAGCAGCGCCAGGAACACCGCCTGGTTCATCTGGCTGCCGGAATTGGGCTGCACGTTGGCGAACTTGCAGTCGAACAGTTTCTTCGCCCGCTCGATCGCCAGTTCTTCGGCGATATCGACATATTGGCAGCCGCCGTAATAGCGCTTGCCGGGATAGCCCTCGGCATATTTGTTGGTCATGATCGACCCTTGAGCCTCGAGCACGGCGCGCGAGACGATGTTTTCCGAGGCGATCAGTTCGATCTCATGGCGCTGGCGGCCAAGCTCGGAACGGATGGCGCCGAAAATCTCGGGATCGACGCTCTCGAGCGGCTCGTTGAAAAAGTCTGTCATGCTGGACATGTCGAGGATCCTGTAAGTGTCGGGCCTGTCGGTTCGGTCGCGCCACTAACACACATGGGGCGGGGCCGCCACGTCCGGCTTACGAATTCCGATCATCTGTTTGCGTCAGTGGCGGCGCTTGGCGGCGAGCGCCGCCTGCGCGAGCGTAAGTTCCTCGAACAGCCGCTGGGCGGTGTGGTCGTTGATCTCGCCCGACAGCAGCATCTGCCGCAGCCTGTCGCCTTCCGCCTGCAGGGCGGCCTGGCGCATCTGCGCCTGCGCGGCGATCTCCGCCCTCGTCTCCGCCGGCGCCGAACCGCCCTGCTCCAGCGCCGCGATGCGGCCGCGATAGCCGGCGATCAGCCCCTCGGCGGCGGCCTGTCGCGGCGTGATCGCGCCATCCTCAGCGCCGTCATTCGCCGCCTCCTGCTCCAGCCGCGCGATCGCGGCCTGCGCGGCGGCCAGTCGCGCCGATTTCATTTCCAGTTCGGCGGCGGCGTGCCCCCCGGATTCGAGATTGCGGGTCAGGCCCGGCAGCAACAGCCACGCGATCAGCAGCCAGAACAGGATCACGCCCGTCGCCAGGAAGATCACCAGATCGCGCGCCGGAAACGGCGTCCCGTCGGGCATCGCCAGCGGCAGCGACAGGGCCGCGGCCAGCGTCACCGCGCCGCGAACGCCGGCGACCGAGGTGGCGACCTTCATCTTCGCCGAAAACAGATAGCGCGCCCTGCCCGTCAGCCGGCCGATGGCGCCGCCGGCGAACATGAAGACGAAGCGCAGCGCCAGCAGGCACAGGGTCAGGAGCGCCACGATGACGACCGGCTCGATCAGCCAGTGGCGTTCGGTCAATTGCGGCGGCGTCGAGCGGATGATCGCCGGCAGTTGCAGGCCCAGGAACACAAAGATCGCGCCGTTGAGCGCAAAGGAGATCATCTGCCAGCTCGACGCGGCGATCATCCGGGCCGAGACGCCAAGATAGCGGAACAGGCCAAGCCGGCCCGCCATCATTCCAGCCATCACCGCCGCCAGCACGCCCGACGCCTCGATGTGCTCGGCCAGCAGATAGGCGAGGAACGGCAGCATGATCATGACAAGAACCTGGCACTCGGCCGCGCCGGTCGACATTTTGGACAGTATTTTCAGCGCCTTGACTGCGACAATCAAACAGATGATTCCGCATGCGGCGCCGGCGACG
>Ga0209793_1001376_pt1 | contig 15853 bp, 11 predicted proteins | sample EBPBio122009_DNA_FD_185863 | JGI IMG/M metagenome (GOLD analysis project Ga0209793, IMG submission 185863) | Wastewater treatment Type I Accumulibacter community from EBPR Bioreactor in Madison, WI, USA - Reactor 1_2/2/2009_ DNA (SPAdes) (version 2) | ecosystem: Engineered > Bioreactor > EBPR >... | reverse complement strand
AACCTCAAAATTTTCAACTATGGGTTTGCTCGTACCAATAGTGACATTCCGGTAACGTAAGTACTTATAGAGGGTGCTTTTAGAAATACTCAACTTTTTTGAAATCTGCATAACAGACAATTTACCTTCCCGATAAAGTGTTTCCACAGCACAAGCGGTTGATTCTGATCTTTTAGGGGTCGCCTCAGAAACCGGAAAAAATTATATGTTTAGTTAAAGTATATTTGTATTAAATTGCCTTTTTTATTATAAAATTGAGCTAAAGATGAACTAATTGATAAATGTCTTCTTTAAATCTCGGTAGAAATTTTCATGGACGCCAAGGGCTAATAACAGCCTTTCCTTCGGGTTCCATTCATAGGCTAACAGCATTTCTTGGTGGTGAATTTTAAATTTATAGACAAAAACACTCTTTTCTTCGCCTATCTTTGGATTTTTAATAATTTCTCCAATAACTTCATCAACGATCAATTTTTCATTAACGTGAAGTTTTTTATAGATCTTTTTAAAGGCGGGCATGTATAAAACACTTATTTTAGACATGTTTGCCTTCAAAAATGAAAGTCTCTGCCAAAGATCGATCCTGATTTTTTGAGACTAAGATCGTATATAAATTCCACGGGCATGTCAGGATTATCTAAAGCACATTTCCCAATTTTCGCCCAAAATTCTATTTGATTAGGAATAGAGCGGCATTCAGCTTTAGCTACTTTTTTCGCTGCCTCATAGACATCATTCGATATTCTAATAGGAACACCCATCTTTCATCTCCATAAAAGTATTATATTCCTACAAATGTAGTATAGCAGATTGGCAGTATAATAATACACGTCTTATATACAGCATTATTTTTCTGATAAATAAGCACTCATCAACAAAAAATACTATAGCAATTTTTTCAATATTTTGGCTTAGTCATTCCACCCCTATCTGTGGCTTAGCGTACATTATAATCCGTTTTCTGACGCCACCCCTTGCAGCCCTGTATGACCCCACACTTTTGGGTGGCCTCCGTGCCGCCCAGAGAAGTTGCTAAGAACCTTGGCGTCTCTATTCCAATGCTGTACCGCTGGATTCCAGCATCTGGAATAGCTTAAGGTGCTTTAAATTCCGTTTCCTGATACCACCCCATAAAGGCATAAAAGCCCGGTTTGTCGAGAAAAAATGAGAGGAGCTACAAGGCTTGGAAACATTTTTGGGGCGTGTGTGCATAGAACCCCATAAAGCTATTAGTTTAATAGCCAAAAATATACCTTTCAGACTCATTCACGATTGGACGAGACTTGTTTTTGCAATTATACCTATCTTTTTAGTATATTACATGTTGCGGTTTTAATATTGAAATAAGATTTCGTAGAGAGGAGATATTATGTTGGATAACGTTATTGAAAATGTTCAAAAAGCGACAACTGCTCTTGCATTTATAGGAGCTGTAAGAAGACTAATGATTGACGATAGAACACCAGAACAAAGGTTAGCGGATCTCGAATTAGAATATGCTGCTATTAAAAGCAATAGAATTGCCGAGGATAATAGATACAGACCAGATACATCATATTCTACACTTTTTTTCTATGAACTTGGTTTGGCTAACATAGTTCCAGACAATGTTGTAGAGAGAAGACGACAAGAAGATGAACTTTACAGAACAACAGGAGACGCGTTAAGACGTGCAAGAGGATAATTTGGGAGTGTTGTAATAGTAGCGCACAAAACCAGGGAGGTAATGTTTATCAAACTGTGTCAGTAAAGCAATCAGTTCAAACACGCTAGGAACGGGAATAATCTGAAAAAATCAGTGCATTAAACGAAACTAGGGAGTCTGTCCAGACAAATGTGTAAGTAGCCTTACACTCCCTAATACCACTCAGCTGAATGGTAGTTTACCTAACTATGGCTACTTACACACTTGTCTGGACAGGCTCGCCTATCAATAGAATCGGTTTTTTAGATAGGGCTTCTATCGTAACCTCTAGAGGTTTGTGATTGGATTGATGGGTATAACTGCAAAAGCGGGTGAAAAGTGTATTAGTTGATTGATCCAACCATTTATGAGGCCTTTTTATATAATTGTTGTACGCTTAGTTTTTTATGTTTCTTTTTTTGAACCCATAAAGGCGGAGTGTTACGGAACGTGCCTTTTGCCGCCACGATGGGATGTTGTATAACTTAAACTGGAAACTTTTCAATCACATTATCATATTCAGTTTGAGCATCATTGATCGACAATTTCGAGTATATTTCCAGTGTTTTTCGACTTTCATGGCCTGAAAAAGGCTGAATAAAAGCATCATCTAGCCCTTTCTTTTTAAGCCAGGTAAAAAGAAAGTGTTGGAGCTTGTGGGGTGAAATTGAGTGCTCCATCCCTGCGCTTGCGGTATATATTGCTAAAATCTTTCGGATACCCCGATCCGTGTAGGGGTTCTAAGCAAATGCCCCGAAAATGTTCCCAACATGTGAGATCTACGTTATTTCCGCTTTATTTGAAAAAAAAATAGCCTGAAATTTTTTAATCTATTCCTCAAATGGCGAAACAAAATAAAGGCATAAAAGCTCATTTTATCGAGTAAAGAGAGATTGGCTAGAAGAGTTGGGAACATTTTCGGGGCATTTGCTCAGAACCCCTTGAAGCGGCTAGCCGTAAAATTTCATCCCAGTGGTCTCGGATATGCTTGATATTTAAAGTGCCGCCAATCATTGGTTTAAGCCCATCGTAAACCACGGTGCTTTTTTCAATAAACAGCTTTGTGTCTTTCAAGTCGCGAATACGGGGCGCGAACCTAAATAATAATAAATGCATCCGACCAAAGACATGATCGGTGAATCCCGTTGTATCGGTGTAATGTTCTTCTATACGCAAGTCAGATTCGTGGTACAAAAGACCATCGAGCACGTAAGTTGAATCTCGTATGCCAACGTTGATCATCTTAGCGCTGAACGGTGAGTATTGATCAGAAATGTGGGTATAAAACATTCGTCCAGGTTCTGTGCCATATTTTGGATTAACATGTCCTGTGCTTTCAGCGCGACTGCCTGCTCGAAATCTCTGACCATCCGATGATGATGTAGTGCCATCACCCCAGTGCATTGCAAAGGGTTGCCTAAACTGCGCGTTGACCAACTCGGCTAACGCTGTTGAATAAGTTTCATCTCGTATATGCCAAGCTTGTAACCAAGACAATTTTGCATAGGTTGTACCTGGGCAAGACTCGGTTATTTTTGTCAAACCGAGATTAATCGCATCCGCTAAAATTGTTGTCAGCAGCAATGTTTTGTCTTTGACCTTGTCACCCGTTTTCAAGTGTATAAAATGTTTAGTAAAACCAGTCCACTCGTCTACCTCCATTAATATTTCAGTGATTTTGACATGCGGCAGCAGCATTGCCGCTGAATTAATCAGCGCTTGTGCAGTGTCCGGCACAGCTGAATCCAGTGGTGTAATCTTTAAGCCTGATTCCGTGATGATGGCATCTGGCAGTTCGTTCCCTTCTGCCATTAAATTTACCGTTGTTAATCGTTGCTTAAGCAGCAACAGCCGATCCTGTAAATATTGATCACAGTCTGTTGTTATGGCTAGAGGCAATTCGTTTTCGTGTTTTAGAGTGGCGCATTTTTCGCCAGACATTAAATATGCCTCAAAGTCCTTGAATTGACGAGAACCTTGAACACAGATATCACCAGAACGCAAGGCATTCTTTAATTCCGACAGCGCACACATCTCGTAGTAACGCCTATCGGTGCCCTCTTTTGTGAAAACAAGGTTAGCCCAGCGCGGCTTAACGAATGCGATTGGAGCATCGATTGGTATCTTACGGGAATTTTCGGCGTTCATCTTCCGCAGTGTTTCGATGGCATCAAGAACACCCTTTGCTGCTGGTGCTGCTCGTAGCTTTAAAACGTCCAGAAACTCAGGGGTATAGCGGCGCAGTGTAGAGTAACTGTCGCCAACTCGGTGCAAAAAGTCGAACCCCTCTGGCTGCGCAAGCTTTTGAGCCTCACTGACGCTAGCGGCAAATTCTTCCCATGGCATAACAGACTCAATGGCGGCGAACGGATCACTGCCGTTTTGTTTGGCTTCAAGCAGGGCTTGGCCAATGCGTCCATATAGGCGCACCTTGCTGTTGATTGCCTTGCCTGATGTTTGAAACTGTTGCTGATGCTTGTTCTTAGCAGCATTGAACAATTTACCCAGAATGCGATCATGTAAATCGATAATTTCGTCAGTGACGGTGGCCATTCCTTCCACAGCCAGTGCGACTAAAGTTGCGTAACGTCGTTGCGCTTCAAATTTGGCTAGATCGGCAGGCGTCATCTGACCGCCTTCCCGTGCGATCTTTAGCAAGCGGTTCTGGTGAACCTGCTGTTCAATTTTGATCGGCAGTTCAAGAGATTGCCAGGCTTTAAGACGGGCAATATGTTCTAGCATGTGCCGAGAGTTTGGTTTGGCAGGCGAGAAACGCAACCAGGCAAGCCAAGTAATTTTGCTGTCGTCTTTGCGTTTTAGTAAGCCATTCAAGCGTTGGCGATGCACAGGTAGTAATGAATCAGTGAGTGCGACATAGATGCGCCGATTAGCACGTGTAACAGCTTCAGCGCAAATGCGTTCGATGACATCCAGTGTTGGCAGAAGTATTTTTCTTTGGCGTAAATTTTCCACTAGTGCTGTCGCCAGTACAATGCCTTTATCGGTTTGCCAGGCCAATTCATCAAGGCTCTGTACTATTCCTCGATAATGACTTCTGGTTGTGAACGGCTGAAAATTGAATACCTTTTGTAACTCGATTAGGTGCTCGCGCCGAGTCTGTCCACGCTGACCGTACTTGTTCCAAGCTTCGATCGGGATTTTGAGCTGCTTCGCCACCATTCGTAGCAGAGGTTCAAATGGTTTCTCGTCCACGCCAAGCATCAGGCCAGGGTAACGCATATAGCAAAGCTGAACAGCAAAACCCAGTTGGTTTTCAGATCTGCGGTGCTGGCAAATGATGGCCAGTTCAGCTTCGCTGAAAGAATAATGGCGGATTAATTCTTCTTTGGTTTCCGGTATATTCAACAGGGTCTCGCGTTCGTTATCAGACAAGATCGAACGGCGGGGCATATATACTCCTTATTTTTAAAAACGTTAAAATGAGAGGTACAAAAAAACGGTCATTTTTTCGTACGCTTTGTGCTTTTCAAATAAAGATATAAAAACGGATTGATTTTGGGTTACTATACTGGTTCACTAAATCTACGTCTAGTTTTAATTTATTTATTGACTTAAAGAAACCGATTTGTGGAGATAAAATGAAAATAGGGTATGCGCGAGTCAGTACCAGAGGCCAGAACCTTGATATGCAACTGCTGGCCTTGAAAAAAGCGGGATGCGAGAAAATTTATGAAGAGAATGCCAGTGGTATAAAATCAGATCGTCCAATATTAAATAACCTTGTTAAAGAACTGAGAGATGGCGATATCCTGGTGATATGGAAACTTGATCGCCTTGGCCGATCACTTCAGCATTTAGTCGCATTAATTCAGTTGCTGATCAATAAGAATGTTGGGTTATGCAGTTTGAATGATCCTATTGATACAACAACCTCTCAAGGTCGACTTATTTTTAATATTTTTGCATGTCTGGCTGAATTTGAAGGTGACATTATTCGTGAAAGAACACAGGCGGGGCTGAATGCAGCCCGCGCACGTGGGCGTTTAGGTGGAAGACCACCTGGGTTACCTAAAAAATCAGAATCAACCGCTTGTGCTGTGGAAACACTTTATCGGGAAGGTAAATTGTCTGTTATGCAAATTGCAAAAAAGTTGAGTATTTCTAAAAGCACCCTCTATAAGTACTTACGTTACCGGAATGTCACTATTGGTACGAGCAAACCCATAGTTGAAAATTTTGAGGTTCCCAAAAAACCACCCTTAAAAGCATGATATTTTTGGGAAGCCTAAAATCGGCTACAAAACATGCTGGACGCGGGGTTTTCTAAAATACATCGAACCTTACAGCCGTTTATTGATTAGCGTGCAAGAATCTTGGCGTATCCATTCCAAACCTATTCCACATTGTATCGCGGAATTCCAGCATCTCTAAAAGCTTAACGTGCTTTAAATTCCGTTTTCTGAGGCGACCCCAGTTATACCCATTTACCCCCTACATTTTTATGCTCTCAAAATAATAATTTTTACTGAAAATATCAGTAAATTTTACGAATTTCGGAAAAAAATACGCTTTGGGCCTAGAACCCCTGGTAGTGATTAAGATATAAGGATTCTCCTTCAAAATTGGTGCCAGCAAGCCCAATTAAGGATTATCCTCTTTGTCTCGTTCAAGTACATTGAATCTAAAGGCCAAGCCTGGAAAGTCTCACCAGTTAAACTGGTGGATTACCTGTCGAGTTACTGCTTAACGCGCATGGATGGACCTTCTCAGTATAGCCAACATTGACATTTTTTTTCAAAGATATCGTTCTATTTTAAGAGCTTGAATTCATAAATTTTTCGTTTTTTCAAGGTTTACAAAGCAAAGTAGACTTAATGACTTAAGTCTTATCTGACCTTTAACTTATTTACTCCTTTCTCTACTAACTTTATGCCCTCTTCTCTTTGAAGCAGACCTTGAAGAAGGCCTCCTTTCTTAAAGTCTTCATAAGTATCTCTTGAATCTTCCATATGAAAATCATATTCTTCATCTGGCGAATCAATGTTAATGTCCTTTAGGTTTTCTGTATTAAAAACTTTTTGTAAACCTTCACGATTCGTTAATAATGCACTTTTTTCTGAAAACTCATGTTGACTTAGTTTGGAAATTTGAGAAGAAGTAATTATTGCTACTTGGCATCTTAGCAGATCTGTTATTTCACATTTGAGACCAGCACATCTTTGAGCATTTTTACTTACCCCAATCCCGCCGTGCTCCACTATTAGATACAGCATATCTCGTGGTCCATTATATATTTTTACGTTTTCTAGAAAGCCAAATTCTGTAACTTTTTCTAAAATTTTCTCTTTATTTTGAAGGATTTCATCTAGATTCATTTTAACACCCCTTTTAAGCTTAACTTTCCATCGTCTAGGCTATCATAAAACCTATTATTTTTCAAACCTTATTTTTTAACCCCGGTTTTACCAACTACATACCCATCTACTGCTTGCTCTTCTAACTGATCTGTTAAATTTTCTTCTGATTGTACAACTGAAACAGTTTCTGTTGTAGTATTTTTTTGAGAATTTTTCGATTGCTCAAACTGAGGCAGAGTCTGAGAGTTATTATTAGCATTTTCCTGTTCAGTTAAGGGGGTTACAGCCTTATCTTGAAACTGACTTGTTTGAGCATTAGAAGCAATCTTATCTTCTTGCATTTTTTTTGTGTTTTTTAATAATTCCTGGAAGTAATCACTAAATTTATTTTCCAAAAAAACGGTACTATCTGTCTTCAAGGTTACCACTTCGTCTATGTGTGCAAAATCTCTTCTTTTTTCAAGTGCGTGCTGTAATTCGTTGAGTGCATCAGCGTTAATTTTCGTTTTAGCATCATCCGATTCTATCAATTTTTTTAGAGTTTTTGCGTTTCCAGTTGTAGGACTACCTAGCAAGTTTCTATAATCTGAAAATGCTTGAAAAATATTACCAATACAGTGATCAAGAGAAAGTTGTAATTCTTTTTTACCTGGATCTTTTTTAACCTTCTGTTGAATGCTTTCTAGAAATTCAGCTTCTTCTTTACAAGCTTTAAAAATTTTAATTATATTTTCATATGGCTTAAAAACAATTTTTTCTTGACTTTCCTTATCTTCTTTATCTTCATACTTATAATCTTTGATAGAATTTTTTACGGTTTTTATTTTTTCATCCAAACTTAGCTTTACTACAAAACCGTTTATTTTAGATAAATCTATTTGCTTGTCATTTATTTTTTCTAAAAGAGTTGAAAATAAATTATCTTTTTCATTAGGATCCATGTAGATTTCTTTATGCAAAAATTGATTTCTATACGATATAATACTCTTGATATATTCCTTTATTTCTGTATTCTTTTCTATACTGTCAGAATCTCTGATAAAGCACAGCCTGCTTCCCAAATTACAAACAGAACGAATAATCGCCCTTTTTTTGATAACATCTGGTTTTTTAAGATTTATAATGATGTTGCGCAAAACGGTTATATCGTTAAGAATGCTTGTGCATAATTCATCTTTTTTTACAGATACTTCAGAGCTTTTTTCGTTGGTATTCTTTCTTTTTCGAGAATTTTCAGATAGCGGGTTTTGGCTTGACATACTTTCCCTCTTAATAAATTGTTTTCTGTCATCTTTATTGATCTAGCTCGTACTATAAGGCACTTTGAAAAACTTGTCAACAGTGTGTGTTGAGAATGTTGAGAACACATCAATTATCCGCCTTTCAGAACACATCATCTGTCCGATCTAGGGTTATGTATATCCCCATAAAAGGAATACATGACCATGGATATGACCCGAGTGTTAAGAGAACCCGAGTTATGAGTTGACCGGGTGTCGCGCACCTCGTGAAATATTTGGTTCTGTCGCAATTGATTTTGAATTTTGTAAAAAATCGTGATCGTATTTTCCCTAGATGAAGCTATGCCGCCAATGCGTAAAACTGTTCGAAGGCAGGCGTATTTTTTGCTTCAATATGCTGCCTCTTTTCCAGCATTCGACAAAGTTCAATTCCTGCCAATGTCGCTTCTGCTGAATGAAAAGCTTTAAAGCCCATCATCGGATTTGTGACCCTTTTTATGCCGCGATGATCTTGTTCAATAATATTGTTCAAATATTTAATTTGACGAATTTGAATTTTCATAATAGAAAATCCTAGTAAAGCTAAAATAGTAATCTGAAAATTAATGGCATTTATTCCTGCAAAATTGGCGCCGCTTTTATCGATCGTTATTTTTTCAGGGATCCCACTCGAGCCTATTGATTTCGTGAAAAATGCTTTAGCAGAAGATTCATCCCGTTTTGTAGACAACATAAAATCAACCGTGTTACCATTTTTATCAACAGCCCTATAAAGGTAATGCCATTTTCCTTTTACTTTAATATACGTTTCATCCATCCTCCAGCTAGAGCCAATCTGACGTTTAAATTTATTTCTGAATTCATCTTCCAATAATGGAGAATAATGAATAACCCAGCGATTAATGGTGGAGTGGTCAACCTGAATTCCGCGCTCTAACATCATTTCCTCAATATTGCGGTAACTTAGAGGATAAGACAGATACCAACGAACCATCAACAAAATAATGCTTTTTTCGAAATGTCGCTGTTTAAATTCAATATTATTATTCACGCGAGTGACCTATGCTTATTAATTTAATAAATTGTATCATACCGGCGTTTTGGTGCGACAGAACCCGACAGAACCCCTTTCAAGACCTTTTGTGGTCTCAGGTTTATTTTGAGATTCAGATAACTTTTTTAAATTTTTCGCTTAATTCAGCGTGTTGGATTTTTAAAGAGACCATTAACTCAGGTTACCTCTCAGCAAACATTGCTTCCTTTTTAAGTGACGCTTTAATCTCATCCATATTACCTAAACTTTAACATAGGAGGATTCTTTTCTTCAGCAGAACTGGACGGATTGGCATGAAAGACAGCTTCTTTGTCTACGACTCTGGCTGGCCCAACCCCGTTGGAATATTGTTCCAAATGAGCTTCCAATAGCCTAATAACTTCCCGGTGTCCTGGTTGATTACCTTGTTTGGCTTTTTCTAATGCCGTTACACCCTTTTTATCCTTTATGTTCACATTTGCACCTGCTTCTAAGAGTGCAGTTATCGCTCCTGCCCGCCCCTTTTCAGCAGCGATAGAGATCGGTGTTGCGCCAGTATTTTTTGGCTTATTCACATTCGCACCTGCAGCAATTAGGGCAGCAATGGCTGGCGTATGCCCATTTTGAGCAGCTATCCAAATTGGTGTGGTGCCATTATTATTTGGAGCATCGACATTTGCACCTGCGGACTTAAGGGCAACAATAGCCGAAGCATGACCATGTTGAGCAGAGATGTAGGTTGGGGTGTAGCTATCCTTCTGTGGCGTATCCACATTTGCGCCTGCGGCATGTAGAGCAGCAATGGCTGGTGCATGCCCATTCTGAGCGGCGATATAAACGGGGGTTCTGCCATCTGGCATCGGCGTATCCACATTCGCACCTGCCACATGCAACGCATTTATTGCTGAAGCATGTCCATTTTCAGCAGCGATATAAACTGGGGTTCTGCCATCTGGCATTGGCGTATCCACATTTGCGCCCGCAGCATGGAGGGCCGCAATGGCTGAGGCATCTCCATCTTCAGCAGCGATATAAACCGGGGTTCTGCCATTAAGCAGCCGTGATAACTTTGCCATTGGGGGTTGCATATCAGAAAGTTGTTTTTTAAAATCTTGCTGTTGGTTTTGAAAAGCAGTCTTTAAATTTGCGATTTCACTCGCCTGTTCTGCAACCGCCACCTGATGCAACTTATTCGTTTCTTTTAATTTGGCTTGTATAGATGCAAAGCTTTGCTCTTGTCTTTGGAGATCAGCCTTTAAATTTGCGATTTCACTCGCTTGCTCTGCAACTACTTTGTGTAATCTATCTGTTTCTTTTAATTTAGCTTGCTTGAGTCCTCTTACGGTTTGAACAATAAGATTTGCAAGTTTCAGTTTTTGTTGAATCCTTGCTAATTCTATAGGAGTTTGGTCTTGCTCGTTTTTAATTTTATGATACGCCCCTGCTTCTAGAAGTAAGGGAATAATACTGTCATGTCCTGCTTGAACCGCTAGGTGAAGAGGCGTATCGCCCTGGGCGTTTTGCATATCAATTAAGGCAACAGCTTGGGTTTGCAATAGGTATCTCAGTATCTCTACATCACCGCGTTCTACTGCAATATGTAAGGGACTTAATTGTAATAACCCACAACTGACCGCAGGGTTTGCACCTTGTGTTAAAAGTAATATTGCCGCTTCTAGGTTCCCTCTTTCAATTGCATTGTAAAAAGGCGTTCGTTGTTGTTCATCTAACGCCTCTATATTGCCTATGTTTTGGTTTAATAAAGATTTGATAATTTCATTATCATTCAGCTCTAATGCTAAATGGAGGGATGGAAGAGCCGCTTTTTCAGCGCCTACTAATAAAGAGAGCATAGGTTCATTCTGATTTAATAAGGCGATTAAAACAGGGTTTTGTTGTTCTGCATTTTTGACTTGAGGGTTAGCATTATTTTTTAATAAAAATTCGGTTAGTTTTGTATGGTTATGTATTACCGATAACAACAAGGGGGTGTTGCCTTCACTGTTTCGGCTTTCTAAAACCGCCTTTTGGTCTACTAACCAGCTTACTGCTTCTAGGTTGTCATTGATAACCATTCGATGCAACAAGGTGTTTTGGCTAGAAATCTCCGTTTTATCTAATAACCAGCTTAATGCTTCTGGATTTTCACTAATAACCATTTGGTTTAATAAAGTATTTTGACTAGTAGAAATTTCCGGTTGCTCAACCTCAGCTCCGAGGCTTAACAATAGCTCGCACTGAGCATAGTCGCTGTTATTTAAAGCTCTTTCTAATAACACATTTAAGTGGATAGACTTAAAACCAATGGCTCCTGGCTGAATCGATTCATTTTTTTGTTTTAAATTCTTCAATAAACTGTCTACCAATTCAGGAGAACCAAACTCACAAGCAAGATGTAAAGCAGTAGAATCATCCTCTAGCTTCAATGTTAATAAACGCTTATCTTTATCTAACCATCGTTGAACTGCTTGAAGTTGATTACCCTTAATCGCCCTAACACATTCTGCTACCCAAGCCTTAGGAAGATAAACCTCATCTCCCTCGTAAAGCTCGGGATGGCTATCTAAGAAATCTAATATATCGCTTCGCTTATCATGATTTTCAGTAAGCTCTTTATGCTTAAGCTTTATGTTCGTTTTAGGGCTGGTATCGTGTGTTTGCAACCATTCTTCAATGGCTTCTCGTTCATAAGTATGACCGTCCGCAGCTATAACCGGATCAATCATAATCTGACTTGTGATGGAACAACGGTATTTTTCTGGAATTGGATTATCTTTAGGCACGCGTATATTCTCCCTGAAAATCTGTTAAACATTATCAATAAGGCTTGACTAGTGGGTCATTACTATTTAAACCCCTTAAATCAAGTCCCATCCAATTGAATGGCTCAATTGTACACAAGTCTGAGATTTTTAACTATCCCACTTTTTCTGCATATATTGTTTTAATAAGCTAAACAACCCATTTAACTGTTTATTTTTTAGCGGGAACATCTTTCTTTTCTTGAGCGCCCTGAGGTTCAGCCATTTTACAAGTACATTCGCTAATGCAAGGGATATACGACATGTGATGCTGAAAAAAATAAAACACCGTCAACGCTATCACAAAAGCTGCTAATAACGAGCACAACATCCACCGAATATTCATGGTAAAGGCAAGGGTTTCGTAATCATTCATGACTTTAATATTCTTCTGACACGCAAAAGACAGCTCCGCTGCAGAGGCATCTACGGTTTGCCTAACGGATGCTTCAACCTCGTCTCTAATCGCATCAGATAGGGCTTTGCTGGCACCCTTAATACCGCTGCGAACTTCTTGGGATAAGTTCTTTGTTAAATTCTCTAAATCAGCGAGATTGGCATTAAATTTTTTACCCAATATTTCTAAAGCCGCTCTTTCTTTGGTAATGGTTTTGTTTTCAGATTCTAATTGCCCTCTGATGGTAGCGGATTGGTAGGCAAGCCCTTCGAAGGCTTTTTGGATTTTACTAAGCCCTTTTTTAACTTCGCTTAATTCATCGCTAACGGCCAATAAAGGCTTTACAACCGAGTCGACTAGCTCCACAATCAGCACTGGATTTGTTTTATCTTGGGTGTTCATAAAACTATATTGACAGGATACACGCTAAAATAAAATCTGTTTTTTAAATTGGTTCTCAATTAAGACTCACATCCCCAATTCAAAATCATTATCTCGGCTAATTTCCCAGGTCTTTTGCCGTGCTAATTCCTTTTGGGTATTTTCGGCTATTTTTTGTTGTTCTAAGGCTTTCTCTAGTTTGATGGCCTCGTCTTTTTGGTGTTTCTCGTGGGCGATAGCGGCTTTTTCGTGAGGAGGTAAAAGTTCATAGCGTAATTGTGCAGCACGCTCGGGATTTTCTCGTTCGAACTTTGCTTTAAATTCGCTAAGGCTTAAATGACGAAGTTCTGATTGACGCTCTGATTCTTTGGTTTTATGAGTGCTCGGGCTAGCGTCTGGGTTTGAGTCAAACCTGTTTCCTGTGGCAAGTTGTCTTGCCCGCTCGGGGTGCTCTGCTTCAAACTGCGCCTTAAAGTCCTGAATCCGGGTATCGGCATCAGTGTTCTGATGAGGCTCAACCCCACGCCCCTTAGCAAAATACTGTTGTTGATTCTCATTTAAATAATCCGTCGACACATCCTTGCCTCTTTGGCGGCTTAAGGTTTGTACCAATGCGTCCATGCGGGGGAATACTTCTCGGCTGTAAAATAAGTCCACACTCTCACGATGCCGACTCATACCAACATAAGTAGCATGGGCATCGAGATGGCGAGAAGCCAATAAATAAGACCTGTCTACCGTCACACCTTGGGTTTTATAAACGGTCGCCGCATAGCCATGCTCTAAGTGTTTATAAAGGCTTGGGTCGACGATGACCCTTCTATCAATGTTAATGTCTTTGTTATCAACCTCGTCCAAACGAACAATAATCTGCCCTTCTTTAAGGGATTCAATGATGCCTAAAGTTCCATTTGTTACCCCAAGGGTTTTATCGTTCTTTAAAAAATACATACGGTCATTAACAGCAAAAGCTCTTTGACCACGTTCTGTTTTAAATTCTAACTCCATACCAAGTTCACCTGCTGCATGGCGTAGCGTCCTTGCCTCATCATTGAGTGCCTGTACATCAACTCGGGTATAGGCCAGCATAATCTGGGTTTGGTCTGGATTAGTAATCCTCGCATCATTCCACATTTCAACCACCGCAGCTCGGGCGAGAGACTGGGTTTCAAAGGCATGAATATGAGAACGCTCATAAGCCCCTAAAGCTTTGGCGGTATGGCCTCTGGCAAAGTCTTTGGTCGCATCGCGCTGCCAAGGTACCCGTTGCCTTCGAATCTCAGTTAACTCCAAAGCCCCTGTTTGCTCAATAATCGCTCTCAAGGCAGCCCCTGCTTCAATGGCTTGAAGTTGCTGGGTATCACCCACCAAGACCACCTTGGCATTCCCTTGGTCTGCGACTTCCAGTATTCGTGCCATTTGCCTGGAACCCAACATCCCCGCTTCATCCACAACTAAAATATCTTTACGCCCTGGTAACTGCCCTCCTCTATCCCAGTACCAAGAACGGCTAGCCAGGGTCCTGCTTTCAATCCCACTGCTGCCCTCTAAATTCTCAGCGGCTATGCCAGAGAGGGTTATCCCATGCACTCGGTAACCTGAGGCTTCCCAAGCCTCTCTAGCCGCTTCCAAAAGGTAGCTCTTCCCCGTACCCGCATAACCAACCACACAACGTAAATCATAAGGCTCCAGTAAATGATGAAAGGCTTCTTTCTGTTCTACACTCAAGGTTCTAGGGGCAACCGCCTTGAACTTATGCTCTATCTTTACAAAGTGCCCATCACATTGAGAGAGAAGCCGGGTACGGTCTAACATCTTTGTCTCAATGCTTAGCATCTCAGAACTCGTAAAACGCTCAATGCCACGGTCATCTAAGCCTAAGTGAATGATATTGGCGTCTGTCTTAATCTTCTCGTACACAAGTTCGAACTGTTCAGCATCCACTGTCTGACGGTTCACAAAGCGGGCTAAGTCTTGATAGCTAAAGGTCGACTGCTGTTGGGTTAAAGCTCTCAAGGCAATATCGGGATTAGTGAATAGCTTCTCTCCGTTCTCTCGGGCAATACGCTGATGGTCTTCAAGCCTTGCCATCCTTGCTTGAGCTTCTGAAGCACCTATCTTGTACTGCGGCTCTAAGTCGATACCCTGGGCTTCCAGGGTTCGATGGTCTATCTGCCTGTCATGGCCATTTAAGGCTAAAAAATGATTAGCCGTGTTTGCCCAGACTTCCCGCCAGTTGAGCAGTTGCTCTTTGCTATTCCAATCTCGTACCTTGTAGCCAAAGCCATCTTGCGTGACCTCACGGAGAGTGAGCATGATGTGAGCATGGAGTAAGGACTCTCCATCTTTAATATCTTCGTGGATACATAAATCAGCAACCATGCCCTGTTTAACAAATTGCTCTTTTACAAAGGTGCGAGTGAGTTCTAGGTTTTGTTCAAAGGTCAATTCCCGAGGCAGCGCAAAGTTAAACTCCCGAGCCAATTGCGCGTCTTTTCTTTTTTCTGCAAACTCAACCGCATTCCAAAGTTTTTCTCTATCGGCCATCCATTCTGGCGCGTTTTTGGGAAGCAGGATTTCTTCATGCACAATATCGTCTTTGCGACTGTAGTCTTGGATTTTTTCATAACGCTCATCCATAAGGCGTTCGCCAGAACGATAGGCAGCGCAAGCGATAGCACTACGGCCTTGGGAGCGTGAGATGACGGTTCCGCTAAAGTGATAGATGGCCATTGGAGTAATTTCTTTCCTTGGGAATAGTTTATAGACTTAGAGTTTAGAGAAAGCCTGTGTGATAAAGTGGAACCCTGGTCTCCCGTCTTTGGTTGCTGCAATCAGCGTGATGAGCACTCAGAGACGCCAGAGTTCCTGGTTTCAGTGTAGCCGAGCGTCAGTTGTAAAGCAACGTATAAGCGCGCTCTTCTCGCTCATCGCTCGCTGAGCCGTGGTGGGTCGCTTTGTTGGGATTTTGTTAGGGGCCGATAGGCGTTTTGGTTTT
>Ga0209793_1001369_pt1 | contig 15969 bp, 13 predicted proteins | sample EBPBio122009_DNA_FD_185863 | JGI IMG/M metagenome (GOLD analysis project Ga0209793, IMG submission 185863) | Wastewater treatment Type I Accumulibacter community from EBPR Bioreactor in Madison, WI, USA - Reactor 1_2/2/2009_ DNA (SPAdes) (version 2) | ecosystem: Engineered > Bioreactor > EBPR >... | reverse complement strand
CCGCAATAGCCGCGGCTCGATAACATCATCCATCGCATTGTGTCCATTACGTTGCTTGTGGACACAACCTGCCTAAGCGCTCCCCCGATTCATAGGTGACCCAAAAATCGCGGTTACGCCGAGCGCATCGACCAGCACATGTATCTTGGTGGTCAGCCCACCGCGCGAACGACCCATGCAACGGGATCGCCCCCCTTTTTCGGGCCATTCGCCCCATGCTGGTGAACCCGGATCGAAGAACTGTCGATCATCTGGATGTCGCCGTCGTAAGCCTTTGAGACTGCGTGCAGAATGCGCGCCCAATGACCAGCACGCCGCCAGCGGTTGAAGCGGTTAACGCAGGTCGTGTAGGGGCCGTAACGTGCTGGAATGTCAGCCCAGGGCGCCCCTGTCCGCAGCCGCCAGAAGATGCCGTTCAACACCCGCCGGTCATCCACCCGTTTCACGCCGCGCACCTTCGACGGCAACAAAGGCTGGATAACGTCCCATTCAAAATCCGTCAGATCAAAGCGCGCCATGACCACATCCTCTCAAGGGGTGAAGTGAATCACAGCACACTCAAGGACGGAAGTGATTTATGGGTATGTGACCTAGCCCCTTACGTTCAGGCACGGGCGGTTCACTCGTCAAGTTGCATGGTCGAACCAGGCGGCTTCCACTTGTAAGGGAAAAGGTCTCGTCCATAGCAAACACAGGGTACGCACGATGGCGGCCCTCACCGTCCTCAACACGAGCTTCTGATCCAGGTGGAAGACCCGAACATTATCTACAGGGTCATCGTTTGCGATGCCCTCACGGCCCTAACTGACAGAGGTCCTTCCACCCGGTACCCGCCCTTCAACGAAGGGCCGGTAGTCTGAACCGCTTTTGACGACGGCGTGCACGACGCGGGCCATCTTGGCGGTGATTGCGGTCATCACCTTGCGGCGCAGGTCTGGATTGTCGCGATCTCTTGCGATGTAGCGTTCAAACTTGTGCCGAAAGCCATTCTCACGCTGACGGATGGCGACTTGCCCGGCGATCCACAGGGTGCGGCGCAACCGAGCATTGCCGAATTTGGAAAGGCGGGTCTGGCCGCGATATTGGCCTGACTGCTGGGTCGAGAGATCCAGCCCGCAGAATTTGAGAAACTGACGGTGATGGTGAAAGCGCCGGAGATCTCCCGCCTCGGCAATGATCGTCAACGCGTTGATCGGCCCGATGACGGGGATCTGGCGCAGGAGCTGGTAATCCTGACTGCACCGCAGCAGTTCGTCGGCCTGTTCCTCGATCTCATTGCGTTGCCGGATCAGGCTGCGCGCTTCGGCAATGACCATCCGGAACATACGAATGGCAGGGGCCTCGAGCGGTAGCGGCAGTCCGATCGATGTGCGCGCCGTCTCGTAAATATCCATCAAAATCTGTGTCTTGCTGACTTTGCGACCGACGACGTTCCATGCAGCTTTAACGAACTCCTCCTTCGTCAACGCCACAATACTTGCCGGCGCCGGAAAGGCATCGAGGAAAGCGAAGAACCAATCGCTGCGGCTGTTTCCCCGGAAGCGATCGATCTCGGGAAAATACAGCGGCAGGTAATGCGTCAGGATGCGATGCTGGATCTCGGTCTTGGCCCTGGCGATCGCCTCATGCGTCTTCGACAGTTCCTGCACGTCGTTGATGCCGGCGCGCAGTGGATCATGGTAGACTTGCGTCGCCTGGATCTTCAGCATGTGCAGCATCACCTGCGCATCCTTGGGATCGTTCTTGTCCCAGCTGTTGTGCAAGGCCTCGCGGGTTCGGGCGAGCGCCAGCGAAGACACCAGCCGCGCCTCGAAGCCTGCTTCGGCCAGGCGCCACGCGATGGGCCGGTGATAATTGCCCGTCGCCTCAAAGCCGCAGACCACCGGTCGGCCATACGTCTGCAGAACTTCGATCAGTCGATCATGCTCCGCACGACTGTTGAGGACCTGCAGCCGGCGGCGACGTTTGTGGCCTGGGTCTTCGATCAGAACTTCGTTGCGAATCTTGGCAATGTCGATGGCTACCAACACCGCATCGGCGGGTATAATATTTGCGCTGGTCATGGTCGGTCTCTCCGAATGGGTTGTGAACACTCACATTCTAGAGAAACCTTGACTGGCCATGGCCGCCTCGAACGGTGCGCGCCTGCAGCGAAAAGCTGCGCGCACCGCTGTCTCAACTGCCTCCGCTCGTTCCTTCCGTAGGTGCTATGGCCATGAATTCCAGGCGAAGTTCCACTGGCACGTCGAGGACCAGGGCATCCGCCATGCATACATCAAGCGCGGCACGCCGCAACTGAACGGCAAGGTTGAACGTTCGCACCGATCGGATCAACAGGAATTCTACCAGCTCCTCAGCTACAAAGGCGACGTCGATCTGGAGGCCAAACTCGACGAATGGGAGCGCTTCTACAACTTTGCCAGGCCTCACGGCGCGTTCAATGGAAAAACGCTGTATGAAGCGCTCCGAGAAAAGCTATAATTACATAACGAGATGTCCCAAAAGAACCCGCAGATTACATTTTGCGTAAGATCAAATATACCGGATTGATGATTATGGGTTCTGAAGAATTTTTGGCCGCATACCTTGAGCATTTGCATGAGCTGGTCGGCGCCAAATTCAGTTAATATCCAATCCAACAACTTCGCGATATCGCGACACGGGACAAAGCGAATGCCTGTCGACTCGCCAGCGCAGTCGTCGCGAGCCACTATCGTGGCCATCGGATCTTTACCGCAACTGTCGAAATAGCAACCCAGATGCCGAGCCGCAGGACCATCGCGGCCATCGTGCGGCTCTCGTAGGCCCCGCCGCGCCAGACGTGCCAAAGGAAGAAAGCAAGGACCATGGCCGTTGCCGTCGCGATACCGATGGACAGGGCAGGCGCCCAGGCCGTGCCGCGCCAAAGTCCGATCCCTGCCAGCAGATAGGCGAAGCCGGTCATGAAGTTGAACCACAACACGACGGGAACCACCGCTCCCATGTCGGCCCCGCCGAAGAGCGCGCGGCCGCCCGAAATGACGGTAGCCAGGCCAAACACGACCGCCACGCCAGCGATGATGGATTGCGAGAGAGGTCTTGCGGTCATGGTGTCCTCAGATATCAGGCGTCGGCCAGCCTGCCGTCACGCAGGTGGATCAGGCGATCGAAGCGGTCGAATATCTTCTCGTCGTGGGTGACGGTGACGATGCAGGCTTCCTGCTCGACGGCAAGCTTGCGCAACAGGTCCATCACCAGTCCGGCGCGCTTGCCGTCGAGCGCGGCGGTCGGTTCGTCGGCCAGGATGATGCGGGGACGGTTGGCCAGCGCCCGCGCAATGGCCACCCGCTGCGCCTCGCCACCTGACAGGAGCGCCGGCTTGGCCGCGGCGCGGCGACCGACTTCAAGATAATCGAGCAGTTCGCGTACTCGCGCCCGACCCTTCTCAACCGACCAGCCGGCGAGGTCGAGGACCACGGCAACGTTTTCTTCGGCGGTCAGGAAGGGCAGAAGGTTGTGCGTCTGGAAGATGAAGCCGATCTTGTCCAGCCTGAGCCGCCGCAGGTCGCGCCGCAGCCATTGCCCCTCAAACACCGTCTCGCCGTCCAGCGTCACCTTGCCCGCCGATGGCGCCAGGATGCAGCCGATGACGTTGAGCAGTGTGGTCTTGCCCGAGCCGGAGGGGCCAAGAAGCGCGATCACCTCTCCGGCCCGGACCTGAAGGTCGACGTCGCGCAGTGCATCGACACGGGTTTCGCCCTCGCCGAAATGCTTGGCCACACCTTTCACGTCGATGAGGATTTCGCCGTCCGCCATGTCAGCTCCCCAGAGCCGTAGCGGGATCGACCTTCATCGCCGCCCGTACGCCAAGGCCCGAGGCGGCGATGCAGACGGCGAAGATGATCCCGGCCAGCACCATCACGTTGAACGGCTCCAGCACCACCCGGCGCGGGAAATAGTCCTTTACCGTCAGGATCAGCACGAGTCCGATCCCCCAGCCTGAAGCACCGAGGATCAGCGCCTGCTGCACGATCAGCCCGATGATGGTGCGGTCGGGCGCGCCGATCAGCTTCAGCGTGGCGATCTGCTTCAGCTTCTCCATCGTCATCGTGTAGATGATGAGCGCGATCACTACCGCCGAAACACTGAGCAGGATACCGAGAAACAGGCCGATTTGCCGCCGCGCCAGATCGACCACCGAGGAGACCAGAATGTCCTCCTGCTCGGCTTGCGTCAGCGCCGCCAGATGTTTCCATTGCCGCACGGTCGCTGTCAGCAATTCGACATCCGCGCCCGGCGCTACCCGTGCGATCACGGCCGCGACCGAAGCGGACTTGACCGAAACGGCGCCCCGCGCCGCCTGAACGCGCTGGGCTGCGGGGTCAAGCTCGGTTTGCAATGCCATCGCGTCGGACAGCGTGATATAGACCGCTGGATCGCCGCCCGCGTTCATTGCTCCTTCGACCAGCCCGACCACGGTGAAACGGTTGCGCCCGAGACGGATCGTCTCACCGGTCAGAAGACCGGTCTTGCGGTCTGCCACCAGTTCGAAATGGCTTGTGCCGATGCCGCGCCCTTCGGCGATGCGCTGCGGCCCGCCGGGATGTCCCGGCTCATAGCCGATGACGTAGAGCCGGAGCGAAGCGCCGGCATGGGCAGCCTCGATGTTCTGGAAATTGATCGCGCCGGCTTCGGCCACGCCGGGCATCCGCGCCACGGCGTCGCGCGTGGTCAGCGGGATGTTCGAGGCTTCGGCAAACGGCCCCTGGGTGCCGCTCTCGACCACCCAGACATCTGCCGCCGGCGCCTTCACGACCGCCAGCGCATCGGCGACAAGGCCGTTATAGATGCCGATCATCGACAGCACGACCGTCATCAAGAGCCCCAGCCCGAAACAGGTGAGGACGAAGCGGAACAGTCCGTGGCGTATATCCTTGAGAGCAAGGTTCATGGCGTGGTCCTGGTCCGCGCCCGCCGCCCCTCGGTCGCGCCTTGCGGCATCCGGGCGACGATGGCGGCATCGTCCGGCAGACTGCCCGTGACTTCGACCCGACCACGATCGTCGCGCGCGCCGAAGGTCAGTTCGACCTGCTCCAATCGTCCGTCCCGTACCAGCCAGACCCGCCCGCGATGGCCGTCGAAACCGGTGATCGCCACCTCGGGCACCATCAGCGCACTGTCGCGGTTACCGGTGGTGATGCGCACCTCTGCCTGCTCGCCGAGATACATCGGCTGGGGGCAGTCCGTGCAGGTCAGCCAGATCCGGCGTTCCTCATTCACCCGGTCGCTTTCAAGCCCGATGCGGGCGATGGTGCCATGGAATTCAGCCTGGGGCTGCGAGCGCAGCCGGATCGTGCCGGGCTGGCCAAGCGCAAGCTGGCCGGCGCGCTCCTCATCGACATAGGCCTGGATCCAGACCGTTTCGGGAGCGATCAGGGTGAAGATCGGGTCGCCGGCCCGTACCACCGTTCCCGCTTCGGCATTGCGCGTGACGATCACCGCGTCATAGGGTGCGCTCAGCCGATGACGGGCGAGAAGGACCTTCTCCTGTTGCAGGGCTGCCGCCGCATCCGCGCCCTGAGAACGGATCACCGCCACATCCGCCTGGGCGACCGCAAGATCGGCACGGGCCACGTCCTCGTCGCGCTGCGCTTCCTCGGCGCGCTGGATCGAGGACACATCGCGCTGTGCCAATCCCTGCTGACGCTGATTTGCCGCCTGGCGCTGCGCCAGTACGCTGCGGGCACGCGCCACCGTGGCCTCGGCGCGGGCGAGGGCGGCGACATTGGCCTCGACCGCAGCGCGGGCGCGGGCGGTGCGCGCCTCCTGCTCGGCTGGATCGAGGGTCGCCAGTTCCTGCCCTCTGACTACCCGGTCCCCGACGTCGGCGGCCAGCCCGGTCAGGGCAGCTCCAACCTCGAACCCGACCCGGCTGAGGATCCGCGCCTCGACCGAGCCAAGGCCATAGATGCGCAGGGCCACATCCTGCTCTGGTTGCACCACGCTGACCGTGAGCGGTCGCTCGGTGAGGAACAGCACACCCGCGCCCAGCACCAGACCCGCCGCCGCACCTAACATCCACCGACGCCGCATGGCCTAATCCTCCTTCCCGGTCAAAAGCCGAAGTTGTATTTCAAGGACCCGCTTGCCTTCCCCGATCAGGGAAAAGTTGCGCGCGCCGAGCGACCAGCGGATCGCCATGCCCTGCACCAGCGACGTCAGCAGAACGGCGGCATCCTCTGGGGCGACTTCGCGGCGCAGGGAACCGGCTGTTTGACCGCGCGCCAGTTCGGTCACGATCAGCCCCTGAAACTTCATCAGCAGACCTCGAAAGGCCGCGCGCAAATCCTCATTGCCGACATTCAGCTCGCGCGAGAACAGCAGCATCGGCAGCGCCGGTGTGGAAACAATCTGCCCCAGTTGCGCGCCCACCAGCGCCGTGACCCGGTCGATGGGGCCATCAGTCCCAGTCATGGCCCGTTGCCAGGCTATTGCCAGTTCCCCGGCCACATGATCCGCCACGGCAAGCCACATCTCGGCCTTGGTGGGGAAATGCCGGAACAGGGCCGCCTGACTGACGCCCACGGCCGCTGCGGCAGCACCTGTCGTCACCCGATCCGGCCCGATCCGATCGGCCAGGTCGAGGACGGCCGCGACGATTTCGGCCTTGCGCAATTCCGCGGATTTTCGCATAAAGTACCTAGTAAGTGAGCAATCACATACTTAAGTGGAGCAATGATCGTGGTCAAGCTTTTCTGACGGAGCAAAGCGAACGCGCGGTGTTGCCGGCAAGATGGCGACAAGCTGCCGGCAATGGGAGCAGGCTTGGAAGGGGTGATCCTTCATGGATGCACAGAACCAGAACTGGGACGATCTGCGCTTCTTTCTCGCTGTGGCCCGGGCGGGCACGCTGTCTGGCGCAGCGCGCAGCCTTGGCGTAACGCACTCGACCGTGTTTCGCCGTCTCAGCGCCTTCGAGGAACGTCTGGGCGTTCGGCTCTTCGAGCGGTTGCCGGACGGCCATGCGCTGACGGGCGCCGGAGAGGCCATGCAGGAGACCGCCATCCGGATCGACGAGGAAATTATCGCCCTGTCGCGTCAGGTGACCGGACAGGACCAGCGCCTGAGCGGGCTTATCCGCATCACAGCCATCGATATGCTGGCGATCGGGTTATTGCCACCGCATCTGGCGGCCTTCCATGCAGCGCAGCCAGGGATCGAATTGGAAGTGATCGTTTCGGACACTCCCCTGGACCTGACCCGACGCGAGGCCGATGTCGCACTGCGCATCGGCAACACGCCGCAGGAAACATTGGTCGGCCGGCGTGTCGGCCGGCTGGCCTTCGGGGTCTATGCCTCGGCAGAACGCGCCGCTCAGGGGCTTGATGACGATCTTGCCGGCAGCGACTGGATCGGCTTCGGCCGGTCACATGGAGCGATCGGTCATCAGTTGGCGGGTTGGCTGCCGAAAATGCGGCCAATCTATCGCACCAACTCGATCTCGGCCGCGATTGCCGCGGCAAGGGCCGGAATCGGCCTTGCGCCGCTGCCCTGCGCCGTAGCCGACCGTACCCCCGATCTTGTCCGGATCGCCCTGTTTCCGCAAGATTTCCGGCTCGATCTGTGGCTGCTGACCCATGAGGACCTGCGCAACACCGCCCGTATCCGTGCATTCATGGATTTCATGGCTGATGCGCTCGCCACCGACGCCGACCTTCTGGAGGGCCGTCGTCCGCAGGCTGGTCTTCCCCGGACAACCACGGCATGAGTCATCCGTTATCTCTCTTGCGGGGTGCGGTCCTGTGGACACCGCTTGCGATGCTGATGGAAGACGAGGCGCGCGCTTCGGCAGTCACCGGTCTGTTCCATTGCCCCATTACAGGGACAATGATCGCATGCGCCCTTTCAGGGCGTCTGGTGAGTCCCGGAAATCGCGAGCATCACGGAGAGATCATGCCCGCCAATGACACGCTGAATGCCGTGGCCCAAAGCCGACGACAAGGAACCCCCGGCGAGGTTCTGGCCGCCTTCCTGAAACTGGGCCTGACCTCCTTCGGTGGACCGATCGCGCATCTGGGCTATTTCCGCGAGGAATTCGTTGCCCGGCGCGGCTGGATCGACGATCGTGGCTACGCCGACCTGGTCGCGCTGTGCCAGTTCCTTCCTGGGCCAGCATCCAGCCAGGTCGGCTTCGCTCTGGGTCTGCAGCGTGCCGGGCCGGCGGGTGCGCTGGCCGCTTGGCTTGGTTTTACCTTGCCTTCCGCCCTGCTGTTGATGCTGTTCGCGCTCGGAGCGGGGGCGTTTTCAGGCCCGCTCGGCATCGGGGTGCTGCACGGGTTGAAACTGGTCGCGGTGGCCATCGTGGCGCAGGCGGTCTGCGGGATGGCGCGCACGCTTTGTCCCGACCGCTCACGCCAGACGATCGCGCTCGCCGCCGTATTGATGGCGGTGCTGATCGGGGGAGCCACGGGTCAGCTGGGTGCAATCCTGCTCGGTGGGCTCGCCGGGCTCTGGCTTTGCCGGGACACGGCGGGCGCGCCGGGTGAAGCGCTGCATTTCCCGGTTTCGCGGCAGGCGGGAACAATCGCGCTGGCCCTGTTCTTCATCCTGATCTTCGGCCTGCCGCTAGCTGTGATGCTATTTCCCGCGCAGGGCCTGGCGGTGATCGACGCCTTCTATCGCGCTGGTGCGCTGGTATTTGGCGGCGGCCATGTGGTCTTGCCTTTGCTGGAAGCCGAAGTGGTTCGCCCGGGCTGGGTCACGCCCGATGCGTTCCTGGCCGGCTATGGCGCGGCCCAGGCGGTGCCGGGGCCGCTCTTCACCTTCGCCGGCTATCTCGGCATGCTGCTCGAACCCGGCCCGAACGGGATCGCCGGCGCGACGCTTGCCCTTTTTGCGATCTTCCTGCCGGGCTTCCTGCTGCTTGTCGGCGCGCTGCCGTTCTGGAACACGCTGCGCGCACGCTCCGGCGTGCGGGCGCCGATGGCAGGGGCCAATGCCGCGGTGGTCGGCATTCTGGGCGCCGCGCTCTACGATCCGCTCTGGACCAGCTCGGTCGGTTCGCCCCGTGACTTTGCGCTGGCGCTGACCTGCTTCGTGGCCCTGATGAGCTGGAAATTCCCGCCATCGCTCGTGGTGTTGATTGCGGCTGCCGGCGGCGCGATCCTGGAGGTAAGCTCGATGTCGTAATGGAAAAAGAATAGCGACCAGGAGCCTGATCGACCGGGAATGTAACGCCAGCCCATCCGGCGCATCATCGCCGGTCTCCCCAGCCACTGCCGCCGTCGCGGCACAGCCAGGAACACAAATTGCAAATCGACCTTTCTTCCGACCGCTTCATGACAGCATTGACCGGCATCACGCTTGCCGGGATGGCGCTTGCGACTGTCGATGCCTTCTTGATCCCCGGTCTTTGGGGACCGGTCGGTCTCGTGCTGGTCTATCTGGCCGGTGGTGTGCCGACCGGGGTCCGGGCCCTGATGTCGCTCTGGCGCGAGCGGATTCTCGACATCGATCTTCTGATGATCGTGGCCGCCCTTGCCGCCGCCGCGGTGGGTGCTGCGCTCGAAGGGGCGGTGCTGCTGACGCTGTTCAGCCTCTCGACCACGTTGGAGCAGCGGGCGATGGGCCGGGCACGCCATGCCGTCGAGGCGCTGATGGCGCTGCGTCCCGACACCGCGCTCAGGCGCGCTCCTGACGGCACCATCACGGAAGTTTCGGTGGGCGATCTCGTGGCCGGCGACCTGGTGGTGCTGCGCCCCGGTGCGCGTGTGCCGGCCGATGGCGAGGTGGCGGAAGGGGAAGGCTCGCTCGATGAGGCGACGATCACCGGCGAATCGATGCCGGTCGGCAAAAGTCGCGGTGCTAAGGTGTTTGAGGCCACGGTGAACCTCAACGCCGTGCTGGTGGTGCGCGTCACCCGCCCGGTCGCGGAAAGCACCGTGGCGCGAATGATCGAACTGGTGACCGAGGCTCAGGCCGCGCGCGCTCCTTCCGAACGGTTCAGCGCCTGGTTCGGCCAGCGCTATACCATCGCGGTGCTGGCCGGCGCGATAATGGCTCTCGTTATATTCCTCGCACTCGGCTGGACAATGCAGGATGCGCTTTATCGCGCCGCGACGCTGCTGGTCGCGGCCAGCCCCTGCGCGGTGGTGATATCGGTCCCGGCCGCGATCCTCTCGGCATTGGCGGCGGCCGCGCGCGGCGGCGTGCTGTTCAAGGGTGGCGCGGCGCTGGAGACGCTGGCAGATGTCGATATCTTCGCCTTCGACAAGACCGGTACGCTGACCACAGGCAAGGCCGAGGTGACGCAGGTGATGGCGTCGGAATCGGGAGCACAGGCCGAAGAGCGGTTCCTGTCATTGATCGCCGGTCTCGAGGCGCATTCCGAACATCCAATTGCCGATGCGATCCGCCGCCACATCGACGAAAAAGGCATAATCGCCGCCGAGGTGCGCGATGTGGAAACCGTGCCCAGTGAGGGGATTACGGGGGAGGATGCCGTGGGCTCGCTCTGGGCCGGCAATCCGCGCATGGCCGCGCGCATGGGCGCATCGCTCGACGCACCCGAATTTGCGCAGCTGACGGACGGCAGCCAGACCGTGGTGTGGCTGGGGCGGGGAGATCGGGTCTATGGTGCGCTCACCGTCGCCGACCGCCCGCGCGAGACCTCGGCCGCCGGACTGGCTGCGCTCAGGACGGCTGGGGTGGGCACTATCGCCATGATGACCGGCGACCGGCGCCCTGTCGGCTTGCGGATCGCCGCGGAACTCGGACTGGAGGCAAAGGATGTCCATGCCGATCTTCTGCCTGAAGACAAGGTCCGGCTGGTGGGCGAACTGGCGAAGAATGGAAAGGTGGCCTTTGTCGGCGACGGGGTGAACGACGCCGCCGCGCTGGCGCGGGCCGATGTCGGCATCGCCATGGGCGCAGCGGGCAGCGACGTCGCCTTGCAGGCAGCCGATGTCGCGCTGTTGTCGGAGGACATGGCCCGCCTTGCCGCCGCGCATCGGTTGGCGCGCCGTACCCGACGGATCATTCGTCAGAATCTGATTTTCGCCATCGGCATGATGCTGCTTCTGGTCGCCTCGAGCCTGTTCTTCGCCCTGCCTCTGCCGCTCGCGGTCGTCGGACACGAAGGCGGCACGGTGCTGGTGGTGCTGAACGGCCTCAGGCTGCTCGCCGACCCGATCCGGGCGCGCAGTGCGACCTCACTGCGACGCCAATCCAACGCCGGCCCTGTAGAGCCTTCATACCAGTCAGGGGTTTGACCGGATGACGGCAATCCCGCCCGAAACCCGCGTAGATGAGGAAACCGATCGATCTTCAGCAGGTGTCGATTGCCGGTCAAGAACCTGTAGTGCGAATGGCGACCGAAGGCGGCGATGACCATGCCAAGCAACAAGAGAACAATTCTCTCCGACAAAACGCGGTTCTTCCAGACGGAACCATTCCGCTGGAGAGAAAAATTCTCACAAGGCCGTTTCCCGGTGCGGGCGCTTCTGAACGTTCGCGATTTGGCAGGCGGCTTTATCGATAGACGATACCGCCATCGGTCAGGATCGACTGTCCCGTGATGTAGTCGGAATCGGCGCCCGCGAGGAAGGCGACCAACGCTGCCACGTCCTCCGGTGTCTGCGCGCGGCCCAAAGCGATGCCCTCGACGTATTTCTTGTAGGTTTCGCCCTTCGGCGTTCCGGTGATCTCGGAAAAGCGCTCGTCGATCTCCACCCACATGTCGGTGCCGACGATGCCGGGGCAGTAGGCGTTCACCGTGATGCCCGCGCTGGCATATTCCTTGGCGGCGGCTTGCGTCAGCGCACGCACGGCGAACTTGGTTGCCGAATAGACGCCGAGCATGGCGAAGCCGTCATGTCCGGCAATCGAGCAGGCATTGATGATCTTGCCCTTCTGACCTCGATCATTGAATTTCTGCGAAGCCGCCTGGATGCCCCAGAGCACGCCGTCGACATTGATCCGGAAGATCAGGTCCATGTCCTCGGGCGTGACGTCGGCGATCGGCTTGACCTGGGCGATGCCGGCATTGTTGACCATGACGTCGAACCCGCCGAGTTGCTTTTCCGCATGGTCGATAGCGGCGTAGACGTCGTCGCGCTTGCTGACATCGGCGATGACGGTGGTGGCCTTGCGTCCGAGCGCTTCGACTTCCTTGCGAACGGAGTCGAGCTTGTCAGCCTTGACATCGGCCAGCGCGAGGTCGGCGCCTTCCTTTGCAAGCCGCAGCGCAATGCCGCGTCCGATCCCCTGGCCAGCGCCGGTTACCAAAATGACTTTGCCATTCAACGACATGATTTTCTCCTACAGAAAGTTGGCCAATCCTGTGCAGCCAGGATGTTCCCTTTCGGGCAATACAGCCGGAGCAGAACCGACTACACTCGATGATTCCGGTCCATTTAAAGGCCGTGGCCCGGAAATGATGCGACGGCGCCGAAACTGGCAGTAAGGCCACCTCAAGGGGCCTCCCTCAAAAGCAACAGTAATTGTTCGATCCCGCAAGAGTATGACATGATCCCGAATAGATGGTCGAGTGGCATATTTTCATCGCGCGGATAGGGTCGCTGTTGCAGAAGGATGCATAGTTGATGATGGAAGCGGAACGCTACGACGCTGTCGTGATCGGCAGTGGCGAGGGCGGGAAATACCTCGCCTGGCATATGGCGCAAGCCGGCCAGAAGGTAGCTGTCATCGAGCGGCGCTGGATCGGCGGCTCGTGCCCCAACATCAACTGCCTGCCCAGCAAGAACGAGATATGGAGCGCGGGTATTGCTCATGCCGTTGCCCACGCCGCGGAGTACGGCGTTGCATCCGGCCCTGTCTCGGTCGACATGAAGACGGTCGTGGCGCGCAAGCGCGCCATGGTCGAGGGTCTGGTTGCGTTTCATCTCGAACGCTACGAGGCGACGGGCGCGGAACTCATCATGGGCAACGCCCGCCTCATCGGACCAGAAACGATCGAAGTTGCCTTGAACGACGGCGGGACGCGACTGCTCGCCACGGACAAGCTGTTTCTCAATCTTGGAACACATGCAACCATTCCACCCGTCCCCGGTCTGGCCGAAGCCAGGCCGCTCACCCATATCGAGGCGCTCGAACTGGACCGGTTGCCGGCACATCTGATCGTGCTCGGCGCCGGCTATGTCGGCCTTGAACTCGCGCAGGCCTATCGGCGTTTCGGCAGCCGCGTCACCATTGTGGACCGTGGGCCACGGCTGCTGAAGCGCGAGGATGAAGATGTGTCCGAAGAAGTTCGGCGGATTCTGGAGGCGGAAGGCATCGAGGTGCTTTTGTCGGCCGAAGTCGAGAAGGTGGAGGGCCGGTCGTGCGAAAGCGTGCGCGCCACCATTCGGACGCCGGGCGGTTTAAGAACGATCGAGGGCACGGACATTCTGGTCGCTGCCGGCCGCACGCCCAACACGCGAGGGATCGGTCTCGAAGAGGCAGGCATTGCGCTGACGGATCGCGGTTACATCAAGGTGAACGATCGACTGGAGACAACTGCAAGGGACGTCTGGGCCATCGGAGAATGCGCGGGAAGTCCGCAATTCACCCACGCATCGCTCGATGATTTCCGAATTATCCGGGACAATCTTGACGGTGGAGACAGAACGACCACCGGGCGGCTGATGCCCTATTGCATGTTCATCGACCCGCCCCTTGCCCGCATCGGCATGAGCGAAGCGCAAGCGCGGGCCAATGGAATGGATTTGCGCGTCGCGAAACTGCCAATGAAGGCGGTGCTGCGGACGCGGACGACCTCGCAAACCTCGGGCTTCATGAAGGCGCTGATCGATCCAAAGGACCGGATCGCAGGCTTTGCGATGATCGGTTCGGAGGCCGGAGAAGTGATGGCCGTGGCGCAGGCGGCCATGCTTGGCGGTCTGTCCTACAGTGTCCTGCGCGATGCGGTTCTTGCGCATCCGACAATGGCCGAGGGGCTGAACGCGCTGTTTGGCAATGTAGCGAAACGATGAGTTTTCCAGGTTCAGGTGAGGCGGCGGGTTAGAGAATGAACGGACACGGTGAGCATCAGCACCATTCGCATGGTCACGCCCATTCGGGTGACGGGCATCTTGTGAAGGACCCCGTCTGCGGCATGGAGGTCGATCCGCAGACAGCGGAACATCACCTGACCCATGAGGGCCACACCCATTATTTCTGCTCGGCTTCATGCAAGGCGAAATTCAAGGCGGACCCGGCCCGTTATCTTGCAGGAGACGCGGCGCCCGCTCCGGACGCGCCCGAGGGAGCGATCTGGACCTGTCCGATGCATCCCGAGATCCGGCAGGATGGGCCGGGAAGCTGCCCGATCTGCGGCATGGCGCTGGAGCCGTTGATGGTGACCGCCGACAGCGGCCCCAGCCCGGAACTCGCCGACATGACGCGGCGCTTCTGGATCGGGCTGGTCCTCGCCGCTCCGGTGTTCGTGCTCGAAATGGGCAGCCACCTCGTGCCCGCGTTGCATCATCTGGTGCCGATGCGGATATCGATCTGGATTCAGCTCGTTCTGGCAACGCCGGTGGTTTTGTGGTGCGGATGGCCGTTCTTTGAGCGCGCCTGGGCGTCGCTGGTCAATCGCAGCCTCAACATGTTCACCCTGATCGCCATGGGCACGGGCGTCGCCTGGGCCTACAGTATCGTCGCCGTCCTTGCGCCGGGCATTTTCCCCGCCGCCTTTCGCGCGGAAGATGGCACGGTCGCGGTCTACTTCGAAGCGGCGGCGGTCATCACCGTTCTGGTGCTGCTCGGCCAGGTGCTGGAACTGCGCGCCCGCGAGCAGACATCAGGCGCGATCAGGGCGCTTCTCGATCTGGCGCCGAAGACGGCGCGGCGCGTCAGTGACGACGGCATGGAGGAAGACGTGCCGGTCGAGCATGTCGTGCTCGGTGACAGGCTGCGCGTGCGGCCCGGCGAGACAGTGCCCGTCGATGGCGTGGTCGAGGACGGCCGCTCTTCGCTCGACGAGGCGATGGTGACCGGCGAATCCATGCCCGTCACCCGCACTGTAGGCGATCAGGTCATCGGCGGCACGCTGAACCAGACCGGGGCGCTGGTGATCCGTGCGGAAAAGGTCGGCCGCGATACCATGCTGTCGCGCATCGTCCAGATGGTGGCCGACGCGCAGCGGTCGCGGGCGCCGATCCAGCGCATGGCCGACCAGGTCTCGGGCTGGTTCGTGCCGCTGGTCATTGTCATTGCAATTCTCGCCTTCATCGTCTGGGGCATCTGGGGGCCGGAGCCGCGCTTTGCCTATGGGCTGGTCGTGGCCGTTTCGGTGCTGATCATCGCCTGTCCCTGCGCATTGGGGCTGGCGACGCCGATGTCGATCATGGTCGGCGTCGGCAAGGGTGCGAGCGCCGGCGTCCTGATCAAGAACGCCGAGGCGCTCGAACATATGGAGAAGGTCGACACGCTCGTCGTCGACAAGACCGGCACGCTCACCGAGGGCAAGCCGTCGGTGACGGCGGTCGTTGCGGCAAACGGCTTCGATGAAACGGAAATCCTGCGGCTTGCCGCTGGCGTCGAGAAGGCGTCGGAACATCCGCTTGCTCTGGCGATCGTGGAGGCGGCAGAGAAGAAGGGCATCGAGGTCCCGCCCGTGGTGGACTTCGACTCTCCTCTCGGCAAGGGCGCGCTCGGCACCGTCGAGGGCAAGGCGATCGTGCTCGGCAATGCGGCGTTCCTCAAGGAGCATGGTGTCGATGCGTCGGCCCTTGCCGAACGGGCGGACGCCTTGCGCCACGATGGCGCGACGGCGATCTATATCGGCATTGAGGGCAGGGCCGGCGGCATTTTCGCCATTGCCGATCCGGTCAAGGCAACGACGCAGAAAGCGTTGAAAGCCTTACATGGCGAGGGTATCCGCATCGTCATGCTGACCGGGGACAATAAAACCACAGCCGAAGCTGTCGCACGTCAACTGGGCATCGATGAGGTCGAGGCCGACGTGCTGCCGGATGCAAAGAGCGCCGT
>Ga0209793_1001367_pt1 | contig 15994 bp, 12 predicted proteins | sample EBPBio122009_DNA_FD_185863 | JGI IMG/M metagenome (GOLD analysis project Ga0209793, IMG submission 185863) | Wastewater treatment Type I Accumulibacter community from EBPR Bioreactor in Madison, WI, USA - Reactor 1_2/2/2009_ DNA (SPAdes) (version 2) | ecosystem: Engineered > Bioreactor > EBPR >... | reverse complement strand
CAATCGAGGCCGAGCGCGGCGAAGGCCGCGCGGAAGGCGCCGACCGTCTCGCGGCCGAGCCTGTGCAGGCTCGCATTGAGGATCGTGGCGCTCTCGCGCGGCAGGAGGCCGGTGCGGCCGACGCGGTGCGACAGGCTGATCGCGGCGTCAGGCATTTCCTCGGCGACGATTTCGGCCGCCTCGTTTTCCATGCGCGGATCGACAAGGGCGAAGACCGAGCAGATCGCCACGGCCGAAATGCCCCTGGCGCGCCAGTCGCGGCAGGCTGCGCGGACGGCGTCGGCGTCGAGCGGCGCGATTTCCGAGCCGTCATAGTTCACGCCGCCGCCGACCAGCGCCGCGCCGCCGTCCACGATGGGGCGCAGCGTGTCGGGCCAGTCGATCATCGGCGGCAGCGAGCGGGTCGCCGCGCCGCAGAGCCGCAGGATGCCGACCTTGTCGAGATGGCGGCCTTCCACGACGGCGTTGAGGAAATGCGTGGTGCCGATCATCACGGCATCGACGGAGGCGGCGTCGACGCCCGCCTCGGCCAGAACCGTGCGGATCGCCGAGCCGACGCCCGAGGTCACGTCTGCCGTGGTCGAGGACTTTACCGTCGCCAGAACCTCTTTGCCGCGCAGCAGCGCCGCATCCGTATTGGTTCCGCCCACATCCACCCCAATGCGCAGCATGGGTTACCCTTTCTTCTTGCCGCCGAGATCCGTGCCGCGGCTGATCGCGGTCGTCCTCGTGCCGAATACCTTGTAGAGCCGCAGGACGACCGAACTCGTCACGCGCCGGACGCCGGGCAGCTTGCCCAGTTCATGATCCATGAAGTCGAGAAGCGCCGCATGATCGGCGACGAAGAGCGAGGCGCTGAGATTGGCCGTGCCGCTGGTCGCAGCGAGATAACCGATCTCGTCATATTCGGCGAGCTGGATGGCGACTTCCTCCAGCTTGCCCGCTTCCACTTCGATGAGAAGTTCGACCTGCACGTCGCGCCCCAGCGCGACCGGATCGGGGATGGCGCCGATGACGATCATCTTCGCCTGCAGCAGGGCGGCGATGCGGTTGCGGATCGTGCGCTCGGACACGCTGCCGATCCGGCCGGCGATTTCGGCCGCCGAAAGGCGTCCGTCCTCGGAAAGGTAGCGGATAATCTCGCGGTCCAGGTCATCGACGACATAGCGCTGCGTCATGGGCATTTCCCTTTCGGCCAACTATGAGGAGTAAATTTCCGAAACGAAATTATGTCAAGAATATTTCAGCCGCAGCGTGCCAATCGTGCTAAAAATTTCCGGATTAAGGAGGAATTTATATGAAATGTTGCCGAATCGGCAATGCGCTTGCGGTCGGGAAGGCTTGATCGACCGTGTGCAGCCGCGGCAGAGAAAACTTGACATTTGTGAGAAGGTTTTAATATTGGAAGCCTGAAATGGCCCGTGGGCGATGCTTGATTTCCCCCGGCAACGAATCTCGTACTCGATCGTCGCCTGCCTGCTGCAACGCTGAACAGGATTGGCACTATCGGCCAAAAGTGAAGCCTGAATGGTGCGTAATTTGAGCGAACGCCTTTCATTTCTCCTGCCAAAGTCGACCCGGCACTGTTCGGATGTTCCAAAAGGGGAGGCAGGCAAAGCATGACCTGGGATATACAGGTTCTTTTCCGACGTCACGCCAAGGGGATCGCCAGATCACTGGCTCGCAAGGGTATGGGGGAAGAAACCGCTGCGGACATCACGCAGGACACTTTCCTGCGGGTGCTCGCCGCGCCGCCGGCGAATGATGCGCAAAATCACAATCCGGCGGCCTATCTCTACCAGGTGTCGCGTAACCTCGGGATCAATCATCGCCGGCGCGAGGCACTGCTCGAGACGGTCTCGCTCGATGACGACGAGGCGCTCAATGTGGCCGATCCGTCGCCTTCGCCTGAAAAAATCGTCTATTCACGGCAATGCCTTGTCCAGATCTATGCGGCGCTCAACGAATTGCCCGAGCGGACGAGGCGAGCGTTCGAGATGCACCGCCTTGGCGAGCGGACCATTGCCGAAGTTGCCGAGGAGCTCGAGATTTCGACGACACGGGCATGGACCCTGATCCGTGACGCCTACCGTCACCTGGTTGGCCGCGTCGACGAGTTCTGATTTGTTTTCCTGCGGGAGAAAAATCCGGCCGCTCGTTTGTATTATGGAATAGAGGCAGGCGAGATTCGCGACCCCGGCGATCGCCTCTCTTTCGGAAAGGTACAAATGAACGACGTGGCGCCAGATCAGGATCGATTGCTCGACGAAGCGATCGATCTGCTTATCCGGTATCAGAACGACCCTGAAAATCCCGTGGCGAACGAGATGATACGCGCGTGGCGGGCACGAGGCGCGCAGCATGAGCAGGTCTGGGCGCGGGTATCGAAGGTTCATGGCGCTTCCGGCAGGATCCTCACGGAGGAGCGCTGCAGGGAGCGGCGGCAGAGCCTCGGCCTCACGCGGCGCAATCTCATGATCGGCGGCTTCACCGCTGTCGGCGCCGGGCTTGCCGCCTATGCCGTCGGGCCGCAGATCGTTCTGCAGGCGCGGGCCGACTATCGGACAGCCAAGGGGGAGAAACGCAATATCGCGCTACCGGATGGCAGCGTGGCGGTGCTTGGGCCAGAGAGCGCCATCGCTCTGGATTATCGCGACGACAGTCGAACGATCGATCTTCTCGCCGGCATGTCTTTCTTCGAGGTGGCCAGCGATGCGCGCCGACCGTTCAGGGTTCTCTCGGGCAGCCTGAGCGCGACCGCGCTTGGAACCGCGTTCGACGTCTCGAATGACGATAGCATCCTGACTGTCTCCGTCGATCATGGCCTTGTCGACGTCCGGTTGAACGATTCCGCCCTCGCAGGCGGTGAAAAGCTCGGCGAGGGGCAGTGGATCACCTTCGATCCGTCGTCGGGTGGAATAGACCGCGGCAAACGCGAGAGCGGGCAGATCGCCTCGTGGCGCGACAATCTCATCATTGCGGAGCGGGAGGTGGTTTCCGCCCTTGTCGCGCGCATCGGCCGCTGGATGCCGGGACGGGTCGTCATGGCCGATCCTTATATCGGCCGGCAACGTGTCAGCGGTGTCTTCGACCTGAACGACCCGTTGCGCGCCCTTCAGGCCGTTGTGCATCCGGCGGGCGGGCGCGTGCGGCAATTGTCCTCCCTCGTGACCGTTATTTCGCCGCTCTGAAAAAAGATCGAAAAAACTTGAGTGAAAGAGTGAAAATTTCGCGACCCCGATTGTATCCCTAATAGGGACAGAAAATCGGGCGCACATCGCACCTGTCCCTCCAGTGAATTCGAACGACGGAGTGGGCTGATCATGGTGTATGGACGTTGCGGCAGTACATCGACGGGGGCAACGTGCAGCAAGGTGATGGCGGTGCTGCTGATGACGTCCGCCATGGGCATCGGCCTCATGGCAACGCACCGCGCCGCCGCGGCCCAGGCGCAAGCCCAGACCAGCTTTACCATCCCCGCCGGCTCGCTCGGCAATGCGCTGACGACATTCGGCCGCCAGGCCGGCCTTCAGGTGACCTATCTCGCCTCGGCCGCAGCGGGGAAGACCTCGCCGGGCTTTTCCGGTTCCGCGAGCCGCGAGCAGGCCCTGTCCCGTATCCTTGCGGGGTCGGGTCTCATCTATTCGTTCCCGAATGCGACCACGGTCGCTATTTCCGCGCCGGCTGCGGTCGGCGGCGAAGCCGGGGTCGGCGGTTCGACGGCCCTCGATACGATCACCGTCGAGGGCGAGAACGCCTGGGGGCCGGTGGATGGCTATGTGGCCAAGCGGAGCGCCACGGGCACCAAGACCGACACGCCGCTTATCCAGACGCCGCAATCCATCAGCATCGTGACGCGGGATCAGGCCGAAGCGCAGGGCGCGCAAAGTCTCGCTCAGTCGCTTCGCTACTCGGCAGGTGTTGCCGCCGAAGTCCGTGGCTCGGCAACCCGGTACGATATTCCCTATATCCGTGGTTTCGGCTCCCCGACCGATCCGGTCCAGTATGTCGACGGGCTGCGCCTGCTGCGTGGAGGCGGCTACGCCTTCCCGCAGATCGAGACCTATGGCGTGGAGAGGATCGAGTTCCTCAAGGGGCCTTCTTCCACCCTTTACGGGGGAAGCATGTCCGGCGGCCTGATCAATTCGGTCTCGAAGCGGCCCACCAGCGAGCAGCAGAACGAAGTCGAGGTGCTGTTCGGCAGCCACAACCGCATGCAGGCTGCCTTCGATTTTTCCGGCCCACTCGATACGGAGGGCACGATGCTCTATCGCATCGTCGGGCTTGCCCGGAAATCCGATACGCAAGTGGTCAATACCGAGGAAGAGCGGCGCTACATCGCGCCATCGTTCACCTGGTCGCCGGATGAAGATACGACGCTGACAGTGATGGGCAGCTATCAGGACGACCCGGAAGGCGGCTACTATGGCATCCTGCCCACGGTGGGCACGCTCTGGCCGAGCCCGGCCGGCAAGATTCCGCGCTCGTTCAACGATGGCGATCCGGCATATCATGGCTTCGAGCGGAAGCAGGCGATGCTGGGTTACGAATTCGAGCATCGCTTCAACGAAACCTGGACGGTCCGCCATAACCTGCGTTACCTCGACCTGACCACCGTAACGCAGGATGTCGCAACGAGCGGCATGGCGGCGGACGGGCATACCATCAACCGCTATGCTCTAGGCCAGGACGAGGCGATCCGAGGCGTCACGTCGGACCTGCAGTTGCAGGGTGAGTTCGATACCGGCCGCCTCCAGCACACGGCGCTCTTCGGCTTCGACTATCAATATTCGGACTGGAGTCAGATCAGGGACTACGGCGGGGCGCCGCCGATCGACTTCCTCAATCCGATCTATGGAACGGCGACCAATCTGGTGCTGGCGCGCATCACCAACCAGCAGCAGTCCATCCGTCAATCGGGTCTTTATGTGCAGGACCAGATCGCCCTCGACAATTGGACGATGGTCCTTGGCGGCCGCTATGACGCCATTCGGACGACAACGGACAATTATCTGAACGGCAACAGCCAGACGCAGGACGACGGTGCGTTCAGCGGCAAGGTCGGCCTGATCTACAATTTCGACAATGGCGTTGCGCCTTATGCGAGCTACTCCACCTCCTTCCTGCCGGTAAGTGGTACGGACGCGAACGGAGCCGCCTTCGAGCCTTCGACGGCGGAGCAGTTCGAAATCGGGATCAAGTATCAGCCGACGAGCTTCGACGGTCTTTTCACGCTGGCCTATTTCGACATAACCCAGCACGACGTCGTGACCGCTCTCAACCCGATCACGCGCTATCAGAGCGGCGAGCAGCGCTCGCGCGGCCTCGAGTTCGAAGCCAGGGTCGCCGTGACCGACAATATCAACGTCACGGGCGCCTTCACCTACACCAATGCCGAGATCGTGGAGGGTCTGGGTGCCGATGTGGGGGATTCTCCCATCGGCATTCCCGATCTGACCGCATCGCTTTGGGGGGACTATACGTTTGACAGCGGCTCCCTGGAGGGCGTGAAGATCGGCGGCGGGGTTCGCTATGTCGGAAAGACGGTCGGCGGATATTCTCCGAATGCCTTCACCCCGGGGGCGACGCGCCTCGACGTACCCGGCTACACGGTCTTCGATGCGGCGCTGACCTATGATTTCGGTGCGAAGACACCGGAACTGAAGGGCCTGACCGCACAGCTCAATATCAGCAATCTGTTCGACAAGACCTATGTGACCTGCCTTTCCAACAACTTCTGCAACTACGGCAACGGCCGTGCGGTGTACGGAAGTCTCAAGTATCGCTGGTGAAACCATGGCCACGCTTCCGACATCCAGCGACACCGCCGTCAGCATGCAGCCCGGTATGGTAGACAAAGGGCAGTTTGCCACCCTTGCCGGACTCAGTACCCTCTATGTCGGCTTCGGCATGACGATGGGGGTCATTCAGGGCGGGTTTCCCACCGTCATGCGGGTCGCCGGCATGAGCATGGGGTCCGCGGGCTGGCTCTATGCGCTTTATCTTCCGTTCGGCGTCGCCTTTCTCTGGTCGCCGCTCATCGATCGATGGCGGCCGCCGGTATTGACGCCCCGCATCGGCTGGATCGTGCCGCTGCAAATCCTCGCCGCGCTGATCGTGTGTAGCGTCGCCTTCATGGAAGGCGCGCCGATCATCCTGCTCTTTGCCCTGGGTTTCCTCGTGGCTTGCGCCATGGCCACCATGGACATTGCGCTCGATGGACTGGCGGTCGATCTGGTCAAGCCAGTCTGGCGTCCGAATGCGGCGGCGGCAAAGCTCGCCGCGCTTTCCGTGGGGGCCATGATCGGGACCGGTGCCTTCGTGGCCCTGTTCCAAAGCTTGGGCTGGCTGCCGATTTTCCTTGGCTTCGGTGCGGTTCTCCTGCTGTTGACCTTGCCGGTCCTTGCATTGATCCCCTCGGAAAGAGTTCTGCCAAGGCGTGAAGGCGGCGATGTCCATTCGGGCAAGGCCAGCCTGACCAAGGTCCTGGCTGAGCCGCTCCAGCGAAAACGCCTGATGTTGCTGACTTTTGCGTGCTGCGTGATCTTTCCGCTTTCCGGCCTCAACCGCCTGATGCTCGTCGATCTCGGCCTTTCGGTCGAGGCGATCGGCTGGGTCGTCGGCACCCTGGGGCCGGTCGCCATGTTCGTGACCGCCTTGATATCGATGCCGCTGATGCAACGGACAGGACTGGCCGGCTCGCTCATCGCCTTTACCGCGCTCGGCTTGGCGGCCGTTGCGGCCATGGCGGCCGGTTTCCAGTTCGGGGTTCCTGTGGCGGCCATCACAGGGGCGATCCTGGCAGGGGCCGCCGTCAGCGGCATCTATGTCGCGCTGATCGCAAGGATACTCGGATGGGCGTCAGGCCAGCAGCCTGCGACCGACTATGCCGTTTTCTACGGCGTCGGCCGGCTCGCCAGCACGATCGTCATCATCGCTGCAGCACAGTTCATCGCGCATCTCGGCTGGCTTGCGTTCTACGGGCTTGGCGCGATCGGGCTGATCGTCGTCTTCGGGCTGGTTCACGGCCCGGTATCGGAAAGAACCTGATCTATCCCTGCGGTCGGCCCCTGGTTCGCACGCGTTGCGTCGACGAGGGCAACCGCTGGAGCAACATACTGGAACAATGTCATGACACTTCTCTTCGCCGAGGCCCACACCCATCTTCCCGATGCCCTCTCGGTCATCAAGGATGTGTGCGAGCACTTCCTGGAACACGACGCCCGCATCGCCGTGGACGGCGACACTCATACGGTGACGTTCGATTTCGGCGTCGGCACCCTGCAGGTGCAGTCAGATGCGCTGACCCTGCGGGCACAGGCGAAGGGCATCAACGAGCTTTATTTCCTGCGCATGGTCCTTGCAGGGCATGTGAAGGAGTTCGCCGCCGGCCCGGAGCCGGAGATCGTCTGGAGCGGGGCGGGCAGCGATCTGGTGACGCCGCCGAACTTCAGTCTTGCCCGCGTGATCGCCGTTCAGGATGTGACGCCGCATATGCGCCGCGTGACGTTTTCCGGTGGCGATCTGGTGCGCTATGCAGCCGATGACAATATTCATGTCGGCCTTGTCATCCCTCCCGAGGGACGGGATCCCGTCTGGCCGACCGTGGGCAAGGATGGGCTCATCCAATGGCATGACGGGGCAGGCCGCCCCACGATGCGCCGCTATACGATCCGGCGATACGATGCGATGGCCGGATCGCTCGATATCGATTTCGTCGTTCATGAGGATGCCGGGCCGGGTTCGGCCTTTGCCCTTCGCGCGAAAACCGGCGACATTGTCGGTCTTCTCGGACCGGGCGGTGGCGGAATAAGGTTTGCGGCCGACTGGTATCTGCTTGCGGGCGACGAGACGGCCCTGCCGGCGATCACCCGCATCCTGGAGGCGCTTCCGCCCGGCGCGCGGGGCATCGCTTTCATCGAGGTCGCCGATGCCGCCGAGGAACAGCCGATCGCCATTCAGGCCGACATCGCGATCCGCTGGCTGCATCGCAACGGCGCTGCGGCAGGCACGACCACGCTCCTCGCCGACGCGGTTCGCGAAGCGGCGTTTCCCGAGGATGACACGCCGATCTTCGCCTGGGTTGCCTGCGAGCTCGATGGCTTCAAGGCGATCCGGTCGCATCTGCGCAAGGAGCGAGGGCTGAAGAAGAGCCAGCACCTCGTCGTGTCCTATTGGCGCAAGGGCAAGACGGACGACGACAAGTTTGATCGCGATGACGGCTAGCCCACAAATAAGCGCGACTGGTCGCGGAACACGGCTCGCGTCACTTACGTTTTCTTGGGACGATCATCGGTGTGCCGGAAACGGGATCGTCGATGACGATGCAACCCAGTCCAAAGACGGCTTGCACAAGGTGCTCAGTAACGATGTCTGCCGGACTGCCCTCGGCGATGATGCTGCCGTTCCTCATGGCAATCAGATTGGAGGCATAGCGGCAGGCCTGGTTGAGATCGTGCAATACCGCGACGATTGTTCGTCCCTTGGCATTGAGATCGGCGAGAAGCTCCAGCGTCTCGATCTGGTGAGCGATGTCGAGAAACGTGGTGGGTTCGTCAAGCAAGAGGATCGGTGTTTCCTGGGCAAGCACCATCGCGATCCATGCTCGCTGGCGTTGACCGCCTGAGAGTTCCGATATGAGGCGGGCGGACAAATCGGCAACGCTTGCCGCCTCCATTGCCGCACAAACGGCGGTCTCGTCTGCTTTCGACCATTGCCTGAGGAACGACTGATGCGGATAGCGCCCACGCGCGACGAGGTCAGCAACGGTGATGCCGTCAGGCGCATTCGCACTTTGCGGTAGTAGACCGAGCCGTCGAGCGACGTCGTGCGTCCGTTGCTCGAAGATATCCTTCCCGTCGAGAACGATCGTGCCGGCCGAGGGCTTGAACAGCCTCGCCAGCGCCTTCAGCAGAGTGGACTTGCCGCAGGCATTCGCACCGACGATCACCGTGAAGGAACCATCCGGAATGGCAACCGAGAGGCTATGCGAGATCGGGCGATCCTCATAGCGTAAGGTCAGATTCCAGCCATGGAGACGGCCGGGGGTGGTTTCCGGCCGTTTGTTCGTGTCGTTGCCTGTCATCTGCGGCCCTCCCTTACGATGAGCCAGAGGAAATAGAAGCCGCCGATGCTGACGGTCATGATGCCGACCGGCAACTGGGTGGCGAAGGCGTGCTGGGCGATCCAGTCGGCGCAAAGCAGAAGCAGGCTCCCGGTGAGGGCTGCAGGTATGAGCGTCACACCGGCCGAGCGGGTCAGCCGGCGCGCGATCTGTGGAGCGGCCAGGGCGATGAAGGCGACGGGACCGGCCGAAGCCGTGGCGGTTGCGGTCAAGGCGACACCGAGCGCCATGAGACAAAGGCGGACACGGTCTGCGGGAACACCGGTTGCGCGTGCCATGTCGTCGCCCATCTCCAGTTGGCGCATCGGGCGCGACAGCAGCAATGCCGACGGTACGATGAGGCAGAGGATGACGGTGACGGGCAGGAGCTGTTCGGTGCCGAGGCCGTTCAGGGAACCGGCACTCCATGTAACCGCGCTCATCGCCACCTGCAAATCCGCCTTGCGGATCATCCAGGCATTGAAAGCGCCGAGCATGGCGGAAATCCCGATACCGACGATGATCAACCGGAAGCCCTCTGCGCCACGACGCCATGCCAGGAGATAGACGATGAAAGCCGTAAGGATGCCTCCGGCCAAAGCCCCCGCGGCCGTCTGGTAATAGCCGCCGGAAAAGACGAGGATCACGACGAGCGCTCCGCTATGGGAACCTGCCGTGAAGCCGATGATATCGGGCGAGCCCAGCGGATTGCGGGTCAGTGACTGGAAGATCGCTCCGCTCATTCCCAACGCCCCACCCAGGAGCAAGGCAAGAGCCACACGTGGCAGGCGCCATTCCGTGACGATCATCAGCACCATGGCCTCGCCATGGCCGAGAAGCGCGCGGGCCACATCGGCGACGGAGAGGGGATAGGTACCAGCCGCGAGCGACGCGACGCCGATCGCGATACACAGCAGCAGGAGGGTAAATCCGATGGCAAGCGTGCGGCGGCTGATACGACAGGACAGCCGGCTATCCCGGAAACGGATGATCAGGCCTTGAGGGTAACTGCCGGTTTGCGGGCGCCGCGCCATCGTCATAAGCCACTCGCCTTGCTGTGTCGGGCGAGCAGGATCAGAACGGGTGCGCCGAGGAAGGCGGTGACAATGCCGGCTTCGATTTCGGAGGAGGGGAGGACCAGGCGGCCGACAATGTCGGCTGCCAGAAGCAGGGCCGGAGAAAACACCATGGTCAGCAGGATGATCCAGCGTTGATCAGGCCCGGTGAGCCAGCGCACGGCAAGCGGCACCATCAGGCCGATGAATCCGATCGGTCCGGCTGCCGCCGTGGCTGCTCCGGCCAGCAATGTGACAGAGATCACCACGAGGATACGGGTCTTCAGCATGTCGGAGCCGAGCGATCGGGCGAGTTCCTCTCCCAGCGCCAGTGCATTCAGCGGGCGCGCCACGATGAGGGCCACGACGAGCCCCGTCGCTATGAAAGGTGTAATGGTCATGACCACATGCATGTCCCGTCCTGAAACCGAGCCGACGGACCATTGGCGCATCGCCTCGAAAGCCTGTGGATCGAGCAGGATCACGGCCGAGCCAATCCCGCCGAGCACGGCGGAAAGGGCCACGCCGGAAAGCACAAGCCGCACGGGTGTCGCACCCTCGCGCCCGGCCGCGCCTATCGCATAGACGAGAAGCGTCACCACAATGGCTCCGGCAAAGGCTGCCCAGAGATAAGCGTCGATCGATTGCCAGCCCAGGACGCCTACCGCCAGCGTGACGAAGAAAGCGGCGCCCGCATTGACGCCGAGGAGCCCCGGATCTGCCAGCGGATTGCGCGTCACCGCCTGGATCAACGCCCCGGCGGCACCAAAGGCAGAGCCGCAAAGCATGGCGAGCATCATTCGTGGAAGACGGTAATCCCACACGATGAGATGGTCCCGAAGGGTCGGGTCATAGGCGAGAAGGGCTTCGATGACCGTGAGCGGGTCGATAGTGCGAACCCCAAGGACAAGGCTGCCAAGTCCAAGGCCGATCAGCAGAAGAAAGCCGATGGCGGCCATCATCGAACGGCTGATGCCGCTGCGCGGGACGACATGCCCGTCCGCCAGCGAGGTCTGCGGCGAGTTCATCCGCGCACCTGCCCGGAAATCCAGTAGCCGATAGCGGTGATCTGGTGCTTTGGAATGTTCAGGTTCCCACGAAAATGCCGCCGACTGGCTGCTGTTTCCGACGCCTCGCCCGCGATCCAGATGTAGCCGGGCCCTGGTGGCAGGCTTATGGATGCCGCGATTTCGGCAAGCCGTGTTGATGGTCCCTGCCGGTCCGGCTGTTCGTGCCAGGTCAGAGAAACGTGTGCCGGCAGCGCGAGTGCCTGTCGATCATCGGCATGGGGGATTTCTACATGCACGACGATAGGGTTGTCGGCGCTCTCTTCTTCGACAATGCGCATCGCGGCGGGCAAGCCCGTCAGGTCGCAAAGGAGGAGCGTCCAGCCCCGTTCTTCCGGCGGATTATATCGCGCCCGTGGCTCGTAGAAGCGGATCGCGTCGCCGGGCTTCGCCTGCCGCGCCCAGTCCGTTCCGATACCATCCGCGTGCAGGGCGAAATCGACGAGAAGCTCCTGTCTCTGCGCATCCCAGCGGCGGATCGTATAGTAGCGCCCCTTCTCCTCCGCATCCGCGGCCGTGGGGAAGGAAAGCCAGATGAACTCGTCCGGCACGGCCGTCGTTTCGAAGGACGCGAGATTGCCCTTGCCGAGCGTCAGGCGTTGCATCGAGCGGCCGAGCCGTTCGTTTGACAGAACGACGGCCTCGTAGGGCGGAGTGGATATCATGGTGTTTGCTCCACATGGCGTGCGGCCTCGGCGAGCTGCGCCAGAAAGGCCGGCATGCCGTAGGGGATGGACCGGATGCTGAGCGCCGAGGTCGCCCAGATGGTGGCCGGATCGTCGAGCGGGACATAGGCGCCGCGTGCCATGGGGCCGAAGCGGCGGAACAAGGGGTCCCGTTCCGCCTCGGCGCGCGCGCCCGGTTGGTACCAGACGATCAGGATATCGGCATCGAGTGTATCGATCGCCTCGAAGCTGACGGACGTTGCCCGCTGGCCTGGATTTTGACGGGCGAGCGCCTTGACGCTGTCAGGCATGACAAGGCCAAGTTCCAGTAGGGCCGCGACACGCGGATCCCCGTCGAAATAGATTCCGAGCGATTTATCCGCACGAAAAATGGCGCCGAAGATGAAGGTCTTGCCCTTCAGTTCGGGATGCTCGGCGGCCATCTGCTGCAATGACGTTTCCGTCTTGCCAATGAGAGCCTGCGCCTTTTCGCTTTCTCCCAGCGCTTCACCGGTAAGACGTGTCTGCTCCCGCCAATCGGCCTTCCAGGGGCCGGAACGATAGGCAATGGTCGGGGCTATGCGCGAGAGGCGCTTCCATTGAAGCGCGCTCATCCCCGTTCGGACCGCGAGGATGAGGTCGGGCTTCAAAGCCGCAACGGCCTCGAAATCCAGCTGGCTGTCGTCAAGCAGCACGGGGCGAGGGTCCTGCAGGAGTTCGGGATTCCAGGGCGTTACGCCTTCATCGAACAAGCCGTATCGCGCGATGCCGACAGGGCGATGACCGAGGCTGAGCACGATGTCGTCGCCATTCCAGCCAAGCGTAACGATGCGCTTGGGTGCATGCTCGATCCGTGTGGTGCCAAGCGCATGTTCGACTTCGACGGGGAAAACCTCGTTTGAAGCAGCAGGATGCGCGAAAGCAGCCACCGCGAAAAGTAATGCGCGGGCGAGATGGCGAAGAGAGGTATGGACAAAACGCATCGGTAATCGACCAGTTGCAGCGGGCCGGAGAACCGGCCCGCCGTGAACGTCCCTAGAACTTGTAGCTCAGCGAGAAAGAAGCGTTGAACGGTTCGCCGTAGAAGTTGCTGTAGACGTTGGTGCTCGAATAGTATTTCTTGTCGAAGAGGTTGCGAATGTTCAGAACCGCCGATGTCTTTTCATTGAAATCGTACTTCGCCATCAGGTCGACGATGAAGAAACTCTCCTGAATCGAATAGACCGGCTTGGCGAAATTGCCGCGAGCGACGAAGCTGCTTTCGCTCTCCCAGCGTACGCCGCCGCCGATGGTCAGCTTGTCCCATTCACCCGGCACGCGATAGGTTGTGAAAAGCTTGGCGGTATGTCGCGGCAGGCCGACATTGAGGTTAAAGCCATCGGGAAGGCGTGGGCTGACAAAGGCGTAGCTGGCTTGCATCTGCCAATCCGGAAGAATTTCACCCGAGAGATCGAACTCAACCCCGCGGATACGCGCGCCGTTGGCCGCCACATAGGCGTTGTCGCCGTTTGGAGCCATCTTGTTGCCGTCGAGAACCGCGTAGTTGTTCTGCTTGGTTTGAAAGAGCGAGATACCCGCATTGAGGCGATCGTCGAAGAACTCGCCTTTCACGCCCACCTCATAGGTATTGCCGATTACCGGATCCAGCACAGACCCGGTGACGGTCTGGTTCTGCTGCGGCTGGAAGATGCTGGTGTAGCTCGCGTAAACGGAGAGGTCGTCGGTCAGATCGTAGACGACGCCCGCATACGGAACGATCTTGCCCTTTTCCGACATGTTGTCGGGGTAGAGGCCCCAGGCGATATAGTCGTAGGACGCCTTCTGGTCGAACCAGGTCAGGCGTGAGCCGAGGATAACGGAAAGCTGATCCGTCGGCTTGAGACGCGTCGCGCCATAGACCGAGGCCTGCCGCTCCAAGAAGCGGCGCTCCCCCGTCGAGACCCAATCCGGCTCCGGCTTGTCGCCGTTCCAGTCGAAGATATCGGGAACCGTAGGGTCGTAACCGGGAACGAACCACAGCGGATACATCGTATAATCCGCCCGGGTGCGGGATGCGTTGACGCCGAAGACGAGGTCGTGCTCACGGCCCATCAGTTCAAAGGGACCCGAGATATTGGCATCGATGGCAAGCTGGGTCTTGGGGATCGGCCATTTGGCAAGCCAGAGCGACGTGCCGGCCCCGGTCACCGGGTCGGCGAGGCCGTTATCGGAGAACCAGCCATAGGTGCGATCATTGTTGTCGGAGGTCCGCGAAACGGTAATCGACCCCTTCCAGTCGTTTTCGAACTCATGATCGATCGTCGCCGAAAAGTTTGTGCGGGTGCGCGTCTGGCGGCTCCAGTTCGTGGCGGAGTTGAACGAGACGGGGAAGTCCGTCGGCGAGCCATCCGCGAAGACGCCGGGGAAGCCGAAGTAGGAGCAGGCGGTGCAATGCTTGCGCTGGTATTCGCCGCTCAGCGTCAGCATCGTGCTGTCGGAGAGGTCCATTTCCACGACGCCATACAGCAGTCGGGAATCCTCCTCGAGCCGGTCGATGTAGGAATCGCTGTCCTGCCAGGCACCGACCATGCGCGCGCGAACGCTGCCGTCGTCATTGACCGGTCCGCCGACGTCGAACTCCGTGCGCTTCATGTTCCACGAGCCGATAGTGCCGTTGATTTCGGCCTGGAACGTATCGGTTGGCTTCTTGCGAAAGAGATTGACGGACGCCGCCGGATTGCCTGTGCCGCTCATCAGACCCGTCGAACCGCGCACGATCTCGATCCGGTCGTAAAGGGCGGTATCGAGGCTCAATGCTTTGAAATCCTTGTGCATGTTGACGCCGTCAACCTGCATGTTGGTGATTTCCATACTGCGCGAGAATAGGCCCTTCTCGTTGTCGTCGGCGGTGGCTTTCTTCTTGAAGATGACGCCGGGGGCATTGACCATGGCGTCTTCTACCGAGGTGATGCGTTGGTCTGTCAGGCGCTGGCGTGAGACGACGGCCACAGCCTGCGGCGTCTCGCGCATCGAGAGGCCAAGCCCGGTCGCCGTCGACATCTGGGATGTCGTGTAAGAGCCGGTGCCTTCGGTTGTACCTGGGCGGCCGCTCACGATGATCGGATCCAGACGGGTTCCCTCACCCGTACCGGTACCGCCGGTGCCGGCGCTCGATGGATCGAAGATCGCCACGGTATCATTGGCGGTAAAGCGATAGGCAAGTCCGCTGCCGGCGAGAAGCTGTTCGAGCGCACCTGTGCGGGTGTAGGGACCACTGATGGCGCCTGCCGATTTTCCTGCTGTCAGCCGCGCGGGATAGGCGATTTTGAGACCGGAAGCTCGGGCAAACGCGGTGAGCGCACCAGCCAACGGCTGTGCCGGGATATTGTATGTCACGGGTTGGAGCCGGGCACCTTTCTCCTCCTGGGCACGGGCTGCAGTTGTGGAAACGAGCGGCGCGATGGCAACCGATGCCGCAAGCGCCATGGAAAGCCACGCGGTCTGCCTGGAAATTCTCACTTTGACCCCCTGTCAGATACAACGAGGGGTGCCCGGCGGCGTGTTCTGCCCCTCATTGGCTTAGACAGAAAAGATGAGATTAATCCTCAACAAATTTGGCGCCCGTTTTCAATTTTCTTTTAAGACCTTGAGATGATTGTCAAATAATTCGACATTCGATGCACCCGGATCGGCAGGCCACCCGCCAGTGCGTCGAGAGAGTGCCCGGGACTGGTAAGGTCCAAAACGGCATTGACCTCCAGCGACTTCAAAGTGTCTTCGCGTATGAGGATTATACCTGGATACCAGGCAGAAAGCGCGTGGACGACTTCCTGCAAGGGTTTGGCCTCGGCGACATAGACACCGTCCCGCCAAGCGGCCGTGACATCCCGACTTTGCTTTTGTACGGCGCCAAAGGCTCCGGTAGGATCGATGACGAGGCTTTCGCCTTCCGACACATCTATGGGCTGGCCATAAACGCCCGAAAGAGGCGAAACGGCTTTGACCCGAACGCTGTGTTCCGTGACGGCGACTTCGGTTCCCTTGGCGGGAAGGTCGCGGGCGATGTCGAATGCCGTGCCAAGCGCGGTGACGGAGACGTTGCCGATCTCGACCTCGAAGGGGCGC
>Ga0209793_1001364_pt1 | contig 16027 bp, 11 predicted proteins | sample EBPBio122009_DNA_FD_185863 | JGI IMG/M metagenome (GOLD analysis project Ga0209793, IMG submission 185863) | Wastewater treatment Type I Accumulibacter community from EBPR Bioreactor in Madison, WI, USA - Reactor 1_2/2/2009_ DNA (SPAdes) (version 2) | ecosystem: Engineered > Bioreactor > EBPR >... | reverse complement strand
CAATCCGATGCTGATCGGCGGGAACTACAACACGCTCGCCGTCGAGGCCTATTCGCAGATGGTGGGCTATTTCAACCTGCAGGCCGGCGCGCTGCTGGCGAGCCTCATGCTCGTACCCTCGATGACGGCCTTCCTCGTACACCGCTACTGGGTGAGCAAGCGCAGCTACGTCACCGTGACGGGCAAGCCCTCCGCCCAGACGATCCGCATCTCCGGCGGCGTGGTCGTGCCGCTCGCCATCGGTTGCTACGCCATCGTCTTCGCCATCCTGCTCTTCTACCTGACGGTGGTCTACGTCTCCTTCACCAAGCTGCCCGGCGTCAACAACACGCTGACCCTGGATCATTACGCGACCGTTTTCACCGCAGGTTTCCAGACGCTCAGCAATTCGCTGCTGCTCGCCGGCATCGCAACGCCGATCACCGCCGTCGCCGGCATGCTCATCGCCTATCTGCTGATCCGCAAGGCATTTCCGGGCAGCTTCCTCCTGCGCTGGGCGACGCTGCTCTCCTTCGCCGCGCCCGGCACCATCCTCGGTATCGGCTATGTCAGCACGTTCAACGCCGCGCCGCTGCTGCTCACCGGCACCGCCTTCATCGTCGTCGCCGCCATGGTGGTGAAGAACCTGCAGGTGGGCATCGAGGCCGGCTCCAACCAGCTGCGCCAGATCGACAAGTCCATCGAGGAGGCATCCACCATCCTCGGGGCCTCGAATACGCGGACCTTCTTCCAGGTCACGCTGCCGCTGCTCAAGCCCGCGCTCTTCACCTCGCTGTCCTATGCGCTCACGCGCTCGCTGACGACGCTTTCCGCAGTGATTTTCCTCGTCTCGGCCAACTGGACGCTGATCACGGTCACGATCCTCTCACAGGTGGAAACGCTGAAACTCGGCGTCGCGGCGGCCTATTGCAGCATCCTCGTCTTCGTCGTGCTCGCCATCCTGGCGGTCATGCAGCTCGTTCTCAATTCGACATCGAAGAGGTAAGCCCCATGTCGAAAGTCATCTTCTCCAATATCACGAAGCGCTTTCCCGGCGTTGCCGGCGCCACCGCCGTCGACCGGCTGAACCTCACCATCGAGGAAGGCACGCTCGTTACCCTGCTCGGCCCCTCGGGCTGCGGCAAGACCACGACGCTGCGCATGCTCGCCGGCTTCGAGACGCCTTCGGATGGCACCATCACCATCGGCGGTCGCGACGTCACCAACGTGCCGGTCAATGCCCGCAATGTCGGCATGGTGTTCCAGAGCTACGCCCTCTTCCCGCACATGACGGTGCGCGAGAACGTCGAATACGGCGTGCGCCTGCTCAATCTGCCGAAAGCCGAGATGAAGGACCGCGTCAACAACATCCTCGAAACCATGGCGCTCGCCCAATATGCCGACCGTTCGCCGTCGCGCCTTTCGGGCGGCCAGCAGCAGCGCGTGGCGCTCGCCCGCGCCGTCGTCACCCAGCCGAAGGTGCTGCTCTTCGACGAGCCGCTGTCCAACCTCGACGCCCAGTTGCGCGAGCGCATGCGCGACGAGTTGCGCGCCATCCAGCTGCGCCTCGGCATCACCAGCCTCTACGTCACCCACGACCAGGGCGAGGCCATGGCGATCTCCGACCGCGTGGTCGTCATGCGCGGCGGCGTCATCGAGCAAGACGATTCGCCGCTCAACGTCTATTCCCGCCCCGGCACCGGTTTCGTCGCCGAGTTCATGGGCAAGGCGAACATCCTCAACGGCAAGGTCGAAGCGGTCGATGACACGACGGTGCATGTGCGCATCGCCTCGACCGTCGCCTTCGCGCTCGCCCGCAACGGCCGCGACTTCAAGGTCGGCCAGGCCGTGCGCTGCGTGGTGCGGCCGGAGCATATCCGCGTCGATGCCGGGGGCACGATGGAGGCCAAGGTGCGCCGCGTCGTCTTCCAGGGCGCCTATGTCGAATATCTCACCGATCTCGAAGGCCAGGAATGCGTCTTCCTCGACACGGACTACTACAAGTCCGGCGTCGCCGAGGTCGGGCAGACCCTGAAACTCTCCATCGACAGCCGGCCGGTCTGGATCCTGCCGGAAAATGAAGCAGCCGCATTGGGAAAAGCAGCATGACCCTCTCCAAGCCCGTCACCAGCAACCTCCACGAAACCATCGCCAGCGTCGCCTGCGAAGCGGCGCTCGCCGCCGGCATGGTCGCCCATCGCGGATTCGTCAATGCGAGCCCCGAAACGCTGGCGACCGAACAGAAGGCCGGCTTCTTCGACATCGTGACGGCCTCCGACAAGGCGGCCGAGCGGGCTGCCTGCGATACGATCTGGTCGCGCATCCCCGCCTCGCGCATTCTCGGCGAGGAAGGCGGCTGGCAGGGAGAAGGCGAAACGACCTGGATCATCGACCCGATCGACGGCACCAGCAACTTCGCCTCCGGCCTGCCCTTCTTCTGCGTCTCCATCGCCGCCTTCCACAAGGGCGAGGCGGTGTGCGGCGTCGTCTACGATCCGGTCCGCGAGGAACTGTTCATGGCGAGCCAGGGCCGGCTCACGCTGAACGGCGCGCCGGTCAAGCATTTCCTTCGCGGACGCACCGACCGTGAAGTGGAAGTGTTGAGCAACGCGCCCTATGAGGGCGAACGCCCCTCGCGCGCCGCGCAGGAGGCCCATGCGGACCTCGTCAATTCCTTCCGCGCCGTGCGCCGGCTGGGCTCGTGCGCCCTTCACCTCGCCTATGTTGCCGTCGGGCGTGTCGCTGTCGCCTACGAATCGAAATTCAGCGCCTGGGACATCGCGGCCGGCATCCAGCTCGTCCAGGCAGCGGGCGGCCAGGTCCATGCGCAGGATGCCGAAGGCCGGCCCCTCGACCCGCACGAGGATGCGCTCGGTTCGGTCAAAAGGCTCGTTGTGGCGCAGGCCGGTTTTGACTATCAATCGTCCAGCCTGTCGAAGCAGATGGCCGACGGGGTGTTGTAGTCTTCATGCGAAAACCGCCGATGCCGGAACGAAGGGGTCCATGCTCGATCTGATCAGGCAATCCTTGTCGCAATTCACGCCTGCCGAACGCAGGATCGCCGAAGCGATCCTCGACACGCCGAGTACGGCCATCACCTGGTCGATCACGGATGCGGCGCGGATCGCCAATGTCAGCGAGCCGTCGATCATCCGATTCTGCCGGCGGCTCGACTGCGACGGCTTCCCGGATTTCCGCCTGAAGCTCGCCCAGCAGCTGGCCGTACGCCAGGCGCCGGCAAACCACGCAGATACCGGCGGAGATCCGTTCACTAGCCTCGTCGACGACGTGTTCAATCGCGCCATCGAATCCCTGCGCGAAGCCCGGCACGATCTGGATACGGAAGGTCTGCGGCGCGCCGTCGACCTGCTCGCCAGGGCACGCCGGATCGATATATACGGGTATGGCGGCTCCGGCTTCCTGGCCGGCGAGGCTCAACATCGCCTCGCCTCGCTCGGAATGGCCAGCGTCGCCTATGCCGACCCGACCCTCCAAATGGTCTCCGCTCCGCGCCTGACGGCGCAGGACGTGCTGTTCGTGCTCTCCTTTTCAGGCCGCACGAGCTATCTCATCGCCAATATGGAGATCGCGAAGAAGGCCGGCGCGCGCATCCTTTCCATCTCTCCCAGCGGTTCGGTCGTCGCCTCGCTTGCCGACGAGAACATCAACTTGAACGCCTATCGCGCGTCCGGCCACCCCCTCATCGTGCCGACCGGCCGCGCACCGATGTATGTCATGCTCGATACGCTTTTCGCCCTACTGGGGCGCCATAAGGACCAGTGACCTAAGCTACGATCTTTGGGAGCGGCGCGATCGCCCGGCAAAGCACGGTCTTAGCTCGCAGCAAGCCCGGTCTTCTGCAAAAGCGGTGGCTGGATGCCGAGGCTGCAGAAAGCGGCCTGCACAAAGCCGCGCGGGCTGATGAACGTAAAGTTGAGGCCGAAAAGGCTCCGACCTCGCAAAAGGACCCGATCATTTTGAAGAACGTTCCCGGAGTTCGGATGGCGAGAGCGCTGGCGATAAACGGGCCTGAGACACCTACGTTTCTGCCGATGTTTCCTTCCTACGTTCCTTCACTGGCATTATGGGCTGAAGAAGGTCCTCGGCCTTTGCCCGAGAGTTTTTCCAGGCTCTAGCTGTTCACTGCACATTAGCGCGGCACGAGAGATAGCAATGCACCTCGATAGAGGTGCTCCCACTCGGACGCCGGAACCATCGATTGACAATTGCAATCTCAAAGGGTCCGGCGCCGAACGGGTATGTTGAACCAAATTTCTACATACCTTTCAGGATGCGATAACCCGCACTGAAATCTTTGGTATAGATCCGGTCCTCGCTGACGAAAGGTATTTCCTGGCGGTATTCGTCGAACAGGACTTTTGTTCCGGCCCCCAAATCCTCAACTTTGCGCAGATCGACAGCTTGTGCCGCATGGAGCAACTGGATCGAGGACATCCAGTAGAGATTGTCCAGAATTCGACCGAGATTGGCGGCTGAGAGCGGCGCGTGGCTATCCAGATCCTCGATATTGCCGGCCATTGCAATCGACCCGACAGGGGCCTGTGCGCCGATCTGCTGGTTTTCGGCGAGAAGCGCCACAAGCGGCTTCTGGATCGCGCCGAAAGCGTGGCCTTGGTTGGTCTCAGCCGCAAGAAAGCGCGGCAGATGCGTCATGTCCGGGTTCTCGAAGCGGATCGTCTGCATCGTGATCGCCTGTGACAGGCGCACCAGCGCAGTGTTAAGGGCTTCCACCTTCGAGGCCACCGGCAGCATTTCGAAACCTGCGCTCGGATAGATCGCTCCCGATACCTCCCCGTCGATGAAGTATCGCGAAACTTGCTCCGAGGCCTTGTCGTCCGCCGCCCCGACAACGACGGCTGGGTTGTCGTCACTGTGATTGATCTGGATCTCCAGCGCCGTGGTCAGATCCCGTGCCGCGATCTCGGCTCCGCCGAGCACGTAGGCCATGGTGCGATAGGACAGCGGATCCTGCAGCGCACGTTCATTCGACGGCGACCAGAGATAGCTACCCTCGAGAGCCGAGCGGATCATCTCTGCACCAGCTACATTTTCGGAGAAGGGGCGAAGGTCGTTCGTTGCTGCGAGGAAAGGGGCGACGTTGCCGTTGAAACCTTCCAGCGCCAGGCCGAAGACAACGGCCTCCTTTTTGAGATAGCCCGCAGTGTCGTGCGCGAGCAGGGCGGTATGTCCAGCCGTGAGGGCGTTCGTGCTGAGGATCGACAGGAAATCCTTGCCGATGGGTTCGAGCGGGGTGATGCCGGCTTCATTCAGGGCCTGTGCGGCGGGGATACGATTGCCTTTCACGAAGACCTCTCCCTCGCCAACCATGGCAAGGCCGATGTGGGAGGCAAGGGTGATATCCGCCTCGCCGACCGAGCCACGCAAAGGCACGACCGGGGTGATCCCGAGCTCCAGGAACTGCCGATACATTTCAGCGACGGCGGGCTGAACGCCGGTCCACCCAGTCGCGATCTGGTTTAGACGAATCGCCATGCCGGCTCGTACGGTCTCGATCGCCATCGGCTCGCCCACGCCAGCACCATGGGCGCGAAGGGAGGTGGAGTTGAAGGTGCGCGACAGTTCCAGGAGGTCATCGTCGAGAACGCGCTTGCCGTCCTTCATGGCGAAGACCGGGCGATCCTTGTTCCAGCCAACGCCGACCGTCAGGCCGTAGACTGCCTTGCCCTGCAGGGCTGCCTCCATCACCAGATCGAAACCCTCGGCGATCTGCTTGTTTGCGTCCTCGGTGAGGGTGATCTTGGCGCTATCGTCCCGCGCCAGGCCGACAACCTGTTCCACCGTCAGGCTTTGGCCATCGATGGACCAGTCTTCCGCCCATGCGTTGGAGGCGACAAGTCCGGCGATCATGAAAGTTGCCGTGATGGAGAGGCGATGCGTGGTTGCGGTTTGAACGGACATGATATTCCCTTCTCTTGTTATGCGGGCAGCACTATCCGGCGCCGAAGCGGCTTCGCTTCAGTTGGAATATGCTCCGGGCGTAATGGGTTTGAGTATGCTGGGCGCGGGCCTGAACGGCCCGGCTCTTCAGTTCGTGGAATAGGGCTTCGGCAGAACCAGAACCGCGACCAGCGATATGAGCGCGGCGGCCATGACGTAAAATCCGGGCGCGTGGTAGCCGATGCCGGTGCTTCCGAGCCAGGTAAGCGTCGCCGGCGCAAAACCACCGAAGATCGTCACAGCGGCATTGTAGGCCAGCGACATGCCAGTGGTGCGGATATGCGTCGGAAAGACCTCAGACAGGGTAGCCGGGGCGACGCCGACATAGCCGGAGACCATGATGCAGAAGAGGCTCTGCACGACGATCAGCGTCATCAGTGTCGGCGAAGATTGCAGCCACCAGATGAGGGGGTAGACGGCAACCAGCATTGCGCCGGCCGCGATCGTCAGCATGAAGCGCCGGCCGATCCTGTCCGAGATGGCTCCTGCGCTGACGCAACCGACTGCCAGGAAGACGTTCCCGATCAGCGATGCCGTAAACGCTTGCGAGGGGCTAAACCCGAACGCCCGCTGAACGAAGATCGGCATGTAGATGATCAGCACGTAAACGCAGACCGCCCACAGGATCGAGAATGCGAAGCCTTTGACCAGATGGCCGGAATAGTCCGAGAAGACCAGCTTCAGCGGCGTGTTTGCGGCCCGATGTTCCGAGCTCGCCTGTTCCGCCTGGAAGGCCGGCGTTTCGTCCAGCGTCTTGCGGAGCCACAGACCAATCGGCGCGATCAATACGCCGAGGAAGAAGGGAATCCGCCAGCCCCAGTCGCCGATCTGCTGTTCAGTCAGGAGCGAGGTGACGCCAAAGGCGACGAGTGCGCCCATGATGTTGGAGATCGCCATGCTTGCCTGCAGCCAGGAGGCGTATTTGCCTTTTTTGTCCGGGGGTGCATGCTCGACCAGGAAGGCGGCGGCTCCGCCGATTTCCCCACCTGCCGAGAAACCCTGGAGGATTCGGCCGGCAAGGATCATGAGGGGCGCGCCGACGCCGATTGCGGCATAGGTGGGCGCCACCGCAATCAGCAGGGTCCCGACCGCCATGATCATGATGGTCAGAAACAGCGCGGCCTTGCGACCGGCCCTGTCACCGTAGACCCCGATCATGATGGCCCCCAGTGGGCGGATCACGAAGCCAAGCCCGAACGCGAGGAATGCCTTCACGAGCTCGACCGTGTCATCGCCGCCCGGAAAGAAATTCTGTGCGATGTAGATGGCAAACAGCGCGTAGACGGTGAAGTCATACCATTCCAGAGCGTTGCCGATCGACGCGGCTGCGACGGCACGTTCGGGCGATGAACGCCTGGCCGGCGTTGCGGACCAGTTTTGATGTGTCGTTTCCATTATTCTCCCCTCTCTGCCTGCCGGCGACTGCAGGCGCTGTTGATCGTTGATTGTCGCTTTCCGCCAGTCAGACCTTCACGTGGTTTATGCCCTTGCGGGAAATTTCATCCTGCGCATCGGCGTATCCCGCATCCGCGTAGCGGATGACGCCGAGCCCGGTATCGTTGTCGAGCGACTGAGCCAGCCGGTTATCGGCCGCCCTGGAGCCATCCGCGACGATCGTGACTCCTGCCGAGGTCATGAAACCCGCGTAGCCACCGCCGCCCGAATGAATCGCAACGAGGTCGGCGCGCGAGGCGCACAGCAACATCGCGTCGAGGAGCGGCCAATCGGCAATCGCGTCCGAACCGTCCTGCATGTTCTCCGTCATGATGTTTGGATGCGCCATGCCCGCGGAGTCGAGATGGTCGCGAGAAAAGGCGACCGGCCCCTTCAGATCGCCCGAAGCAACCAAGTCATTGACCCGCCGCGCCAGCGCGCTGCGCTCCCCATGGCCGAGCCACGCGATACGCGCTGGCAGCCCTTCGAAAGGGACGTGCTTGCGCGCAAGCGAGATCCAGTTGGTGACGATCTTGTTGTCTGGAAACATCTCCAGAACCAGGTCGTCGATGCGCGCTATATCCGTGGGATCGCCTGACAGGGCCATCCAGCGGAAGGGGCCGATCGCTCGGCAAAACAGCGGGCGCAGATAGGCTTCTGTGAAGACCGGAATATTAAAAGCATCAGCGACCCCGCCGGCTTGCGCCTGCGTCCGGATCAGGTTTCCATTATCGAAAACCTCCGAGCCGGCGCGCTGGAACACCAGCATGGCTGTCACATGTTTCGCAATTGACGCCCTGCCCGCTTCGATCAGTTCGTTCGGGTTCTGACTGCGCAGGCGGCGTACCCGCTCCAGATCGTAGCCGAGCGGAATGTATCCATAGACGAGATCATGGGCAGAGGTCTGGTCGGTCACGATATCCGGAACGATCCCACGCGCCGCAACTTCAGGATAGATTTCAGCAGCGTTGCCGACGAGGCCGACGGACAGCGCCTCACCCTTCAAGCGGGCCTCCTCGATTCGTGCGAGCGCGCCGTCGAGATCATCGGCGATCTCGTCCAGGTAACCGATTTCCTTGCGCATACGGGCACGTTCCGGATCGATCTCTATGCACAGGATCGCCGCACCGGCCATGCGGCCGGCCAGCGGTTGTGCGCCCCCCATGCCGCCAAGGCCCGCCGTCAGCACGAAGCGCCCGTTCAGCGTGCCGCCGAAGCGGCGCTCGGCAATACGCATGAAGATTTCGTAGGTGCCCTGAATGACGCCCTGCGAGCCGATGTATTGCCACGCTCCCGCCGTCAGCCCTCCCCAGCATATGAGGCCCTTGCGTTCCAGTTCATAGAAATTCTCGGCCTTCGCCCATTGGCCAACCATGTTGCAATTGGCCATGATGACCATGGGGGCCTCGGCCGAGGTCTTCATCAGTCCGACCGGCTTTCCCGACTGGATGACGAGCGTCTGGTCCTCGTCCATGGTGGTCAACGCGCGCGCAATGGCGTCGTAGGCGGCCTTGCTGCGCGCAGCCTTGCCGAGCGCGGCGTAAACGACGAGGTTCTCGGGATCCTCGCCGACGGCCAGCACGTTTTCCATGAGGCGCAGCAGGGCTTCCTGCCGCCAGCCCTTCGCCCGAAGGTCAGGACCGGAGGGAATCGGGAAGCCCGGATTGCGGGGATTTTCTCTCGGCATCTTCAACCCTCCAGTGCGTAGTCGGTCAGGTTGATGCCCATGACCTTTTCGGGGTGGACATAGATTGCCGGGTCCATCAGGCCCGCGCCGACCGGGATGAGGGTCTTGGGGACATGCAGCAGGTGGATCTTCATGCCGACCTCCAACTCCCCGACCGACAGCGGCTCTATCTCCTGTGACAAGGTGGTGATGACATCCGGAAAGGTCGCCACGCGTCGACCATCGGCGGCGTCGACCGCCATGTATTCGTTCATCACATGCAGGGTCAGCGCCTTATCGCCGCTACCGATCGTGACGGTGCCTACGTCGAAAGCCTCGTTCGTATAGAAGACGTCCTTCGCGGTGATCTCGCCCTCGATGACGATCGTGCCGCCAGTGGTCGCAAGGATCGCATCGAGGACGGCTGCATGTCCTCGCGGCTCGGCGGCAAGGATCGCATGGCCCACGTCCAGGGCTTTCGATATCCCGCCGAGCGCTGCGTTCCTCGCGACGTAGCCGGCGCGAACCGGATTGCGAGCCGAGGCGATGAAGCCGCCGGACATGTCGGACGCAGTGCGCAGGATGGGAGAGATTCGGCCGGTCGCGCCGCGTGTTACAAGTTCGATATAGCGGTCTTGTTCGCGGTTTCCGCCGACGGCCGTCTGGATCGACTCGTCAGGCTTTCCGGCCATGCCGATCGCGCCCATGTCACCGGTCGGATGAGCGCGCATGTCGCCCACCGCGTCCAGCACCTTGCAGCCAAGGATCGCTGAAGGGAGCCAGGCGTTGAGGGTCGAGGACTTGCCATTCTGGCCGATCATCAGCGCCGAGACCTTCGCACCCAGCGCATCCTGCAAAAGCTGAACCGCTTTGACATAGTCGACGCCCCGCATTTCCCAAGGCGTCGTCGAGGCTGGTGCGCCGATAGCCGCGGCCGTCGCCACCCATTCGTCTTCGTTCAACTCATCGATCGAGACGAGTTCCGGCGCGCCGGCATTGACGGCGGCGTAGCCCAGCATCCGCCCATGATGGACCCAGCCGCCGCCACCGGCCGCATAGACTGCCCCGCCCCGCACCGCGGGTTCCACATCCTTCTCCGTTAGAATTCTAGCCATCCTCAACCCTCCTTCTTCTTGTCCAGTTCCATGACTGTGTTTGCCAGCACCTCGGCCGCCAGAGCGAGATCGACCGTCTCGGCCCATTCCTCCGGGCAGTGCGAACGGCCGCCTCGGCATGGGACGAAGACCATCACCGAAGGGCACAGCCGCGTCAGGAAGGCTGCGTCATGACCCGCGCCCGACACCATCTTGCGATAGGGCGTATCCAGCCGGCTGGCGGCCTCCGCCACCATGTCCTGCAATCCTTCATCCATCCTCACGCCGGGATTGTCGGAAATCAGTCGCGCATCGATCGTGTTGCCGGTGTCCGCCTTAAGGCCGGTCAGCCAGGACAGGAACGCTTCCTTGTCTTCGACCCGCTCGGCCCGGATATCGACCAACATGCGAACGCGGGCGGGAACGACATTGGCGGCATTCGGCGAGATGGCGAACTCGCCGACCGTCGCGGTAAAATGGCCGGGGCCGCTGGATAGTGCCGTCGCGCGACGTTCGATCTCGCTCACGAGCCGTGCAGCGGCGGCAAGCGCATCAGCGCGCAACCCCATGGGGGTCGTGCCGGCATGGTCCGGACGGCCTGATATTTCGATCTCGACTCGGCTGATGCCGACGATGGCGGTCACCACGCCAAGCGCGGTCTTTTCCCGTTCGAGAACCGGCCCTTGCTCGATGTGCAGCTCCAGAAAAGCTCTGAGGTCGTCGCACAGCGGCCCTTCAAGGTCTTGCGGCGCGCCGCCCACATCTCGTATGGCCGTCGCCAGATCGCGCCCTTCGCTGGTGCGTCCGAGCCAGTCTTGCGGCAAGACGCCCGCCATCGCCCGTGAGCCGATGCAGGAAACGCCGAAGATAGAGACCTCCTCAGCCAGAAAGTCGACGACAGCAAGATTGTGCCGCAAAGCTACGCCGCGACGCGAGAGGATACGCGCGACTTCCAGCGCCACCACAACGCCGGCAACGCCATCAAAACGCCCTCCATCCGGCACGGTATCGGAATGCGAGCCCAGCATGATCGTTCCGGCCTGTGGATCTGAGCCTTCGCGCCGACCGATCAGGTTCCCGCCCGCGTCGGTCGAGACCTGCAATCCTTCATCGAGAAAACGCCGCTGAAGATAGTCGCGTCCCTCGTCGAAACGGGGCGAGAAAGCGCGGCGGGTCCAGGGGCGGTCCGGATCCGTGATCCGTGCCAGCGCGTCGATATCCGCTCCGATGTCCGTTGCGGATGCGTCGAGATTGGGGCGCGTCACAGCAGCGCCTCCCGCAGCCCGAGCGTTTCGGGCGGCCGTACGAAGATGCCGCTTCCCGGTGCGGCGAGCACGGCTGCACCGTCGAAGACCATCTCGCCCCGCCGCCAGGTGGCGGCGACCGTCCAGGGCAGTTCCATGCCGTGATAGGGTGACCACCCCGCGATGGAATTGGGACTGGCGGCGGCGTCGTACACCACAGGCCGATCGACCAGCACCGTGACGTCGGCATCACGGCCAGCCTGTAGCCCACCCTTTCTGTGATCCAGGCGAAAATGCCGCGCCGGGTTTTCTGCCATCAGGCGCGCCGCCCAAACCAGCGGAACGCCGCGCGCGATCGCACCCTTGACGAAAAGCGGTACCATCACTTCAAGTCCCGGTACGCCGGATGCGTTTTTCAGCATGTTGGGGTTGGTCTTGCGGTCCTCGCTCCAGCTGACGTGATCGGTCGAAACCATCGAGACGCGTCCCTCGGCCAGATGGCGCCAGATTGCCTCGACTTCTCGGCGAGGGCGCACAGGAGGGTTGATTTTCGCTTTACCGCCAAGTCGGGCAACATCCTTCTCCTCATCCAGCACGAGGTAGTGAATGCAGCATTCGGCCGTGGAATAGTGGCCTCGCTCGCGATACATCGAGGCGATTTCGTAACCGCGGCTGACCGAGCAATGGACGACGTGGGCCGGGCACCGGGTCTCGACGCCGGTTTCATATATTTGAAGCATCGCCAGCGTCTCGGCGAGCTCGGGGCGGGACATGCCGTGGGCGCGCCAGTCAGTTATGCCTGACGCCTCAACCTCGGCAATTGCGGCACGGACGTACGCATCATCCTCGTTGTGGACGCCTGCGGCCAGCCCGGTCTTTGCAATCTCCGCAAAGCAGGCGCGCAGGAGCGCGGGCGGAATGCGCGGAAAGCGTTGAGGATCCGTTCCGAATGTTGAGAACTTGTAGGCGCAAACCCCTGCCGCGGCCTGTTCGGCGATGCGGGCAGCCCCCTCTTCCGGACGAATGGTGCCATAAAGCGCAACATCGACGCGCGCTTCGCTGTCGATCATCGAGACCTTTCGCTGGACCGCCGCCGCCGAGCAGACAAGATTCCCTTCGTCATAAGGCATATCGACGATTGTGGTGACGCCGCCCGCCGCCGCAGCGCGGGTCGATGCGGCAAATCCCTCGGCGCCCTTCTGTGACAACGAATGTACCTGAGCATCCACCGCGCCGGGCAGTATTAGACCGGTTCTGAAATCGTGTCGTTCTCGCCCTTCCGGTGCGGCTCCTTCACCAATAAGCGCGAGTTTCCCGCCACTGATGGCAACGAACCCTCGCGAGATCTCACGGTCTGTGAGAATGACGCGCCCCGTCAAAACCGTATCAAAATCCGCCATGCCGTCCTCCCGTCCTGTTTCGACTATGAGGCGCATTCAAAAAAGTGGTATATCCCAAAACCCGGATGGCTGATGTCAAAATGGGAAGCGGGGGCAGACGAAGGAAATGAAGGTCTCGACCATTATCTTGTGCGATCAAGTGGTTCGCCTCGGCGGTATCCACATCGCTTCCAGCACTACCGGCGTTCCGATTTCCACCGTATCGGATGCCGTCTCCCGCCTTGAAAGCGCTCTCTCGGTCAAGCTTTTCGGTCAGGGTGCAAAAGGTCTTATCCTGACGGCGGAAGGTGGGAGGCTTGGACCATATTTGGCGCAAGCGGCACAGGAGATCTTTGCGATCTATGGTGAATGCGGCACTGGCCTTGAGTCACACGCCTATCGGAGAGGTGTGTCGTTGATCGCACTGTTTCGTTTCGCCGATATTCTCGAATCAGGTTCGATCCGGAAATCCGCACTCAGGCTTCAGGTCGGGCAACCGCAACTGACGCGGATGATCGCGATGCTGGAGGAAAATCTGGGCGTCCAGCTTTTTGAACGTACGCGAGGAGGCTCGCGGGCATCCCCCGCAGGACTTCGCATATCGCCACATGTCAACAAGCTGCGCGATATCTGGGCTTCCCTCGACTCGACATCAGCGTTGCGCTTCAGGCGTCACCTGAAGCATTGGTCATTCGGGGGGATACCTCCGGCGACCACCGACAGCCCGTCGGCGGTCATTCTTGCGCGTATTGCCGCCAACTGGGCGCATCGCTTCGATACGCCGTTGCTGATGCAGCCCGGGCTCGCCGACAGCCTCCTCGAAGGGCTCGAACAGCAGCGGTACGATGCGGTCCTCGTCGATATGCCGGTCACCAACTCCAGGCTTAGTAGCTGCGAGGTTCAACGCAGCCACCTCTCATGCTTCATGCCGCATGACGCAGTCGGGCCGGCGGATCAGAATTCGCTGGCACAAATGCGCGAGACGATCCTGAAGTGCAAACTTGTCCTCCCGTCCCGCGCCTCCGGCCTGCGTCAGACCGCCGAGAGTTTCCTCGAGTACCTCCTGGGGCCGACTTGGTTGTCGAGGGTCCAATTGATAGAGATCGACAGCATACCGGTCTCCGTCCAACTGATCCTGCGCCATGGCTATTGTTCAATATTGCCGTCGAGCCTTGATATGGACTCCAGCAAGGTAGCGAAGAGCCCGCTACCGGTAACCTTCTCCGTTCCGCTTCTATTGGCATGGCGCAATGACGACCGAGGCGCAACAATGGCTCAGCGGGTTCTCCATCTGCTCGATATAGGGAAGACCGACGCTCGAGGGGGGCGGCGCAGCGAAATCTAGTTGGAGACCTCGAATTACCGCTGAATTGGTGATCGGCTGCACGGCCTAATGGCTGTTGGCGGCTTTCGCCTCCGGTTTCATGCCGGATTTCGTGATGTCACCGTCCTTTCGGGGCAGCCCGCCGGAGCGTTTCAGAACCGCCACGTCATGCCGAGGACCGGCCCGCTCAGCCGTGAGTCGAAGACATGGCCATCGCGATCATAATCGACATCGAGCACCTTGTAGCCCACCGAAGCGGAGAAATGGTCGCTGAAGACATAGTTGACGGTCGCCATCGCCGACCAGGTCAGGTCGGCTCCGGCGCCGAAGCCACCGACATCGGCCTGTGCCTGCACCGACAGCTTTTCCGTGATCGGAAGGAAGGCGCGCATGCCGACCAGCGGATCGGCCCAGCCGAAGCTCTCGTCATGATGAATGGACCCGCTTAGTCCGCCAAGGCGAGCGGTCAGCGTCACATCGTTCGAGATGTGCCAGAAGCGTACCCCGCCAAGCGCGTCCAGGGTGAACTCCGGCATATCCATGACGCGGTAGCCGCCCATCAACGTCGCCGTGAACTGCTTCGTGTCGATGTCCGCATCCACGTTGACGCCCGGCGGAATGGCACCGAGCCCCGGCAGCGGCCCGGTTCCATGGCTGTCCGTCGTATCGACATACAGGACGTCGCCCGACAGCACGAAACGATCGTAGCGCCCCCATATGTTCACGAAGCCACCGAAATTGAGGTCGTCCATGACATCGGAGAAGGACTTCTCAACCTCGATCGTCGGGCCGCGCCGGAACGGCGAGAGACGCCCGTCGAGGCCGGCCGCCCACATGTAGGGCGTGATCTGCAAGGCCCAGCCCGCACGCTCCGTGGCGTCCGCCGCCGGCTCCTGTGGCAGGTAGGGGGTGGAGTCCGCGGCATAGGCCAGCCCTGTGCCGCTCAAGGACAGGACGATTGCGACGGCATATCGGACCATGGGGTTCTCCCGTCAGGCTGAAAGCGTGTTCTTGTGAATGCGCCCATCCTTCACGATGAGCTTCAAGGTGCGTTCCGGGTCGGCGATCAGGGCGATGTCATCGAGCGGATTGCCGTCGATCACGAGAATGTCGGCATAGGCCCCGGCCTCGATGCGCCCGAGCTTTGCCGGATAGGGATTGCGAGGCCCCGAAAGGGCGGCAAGTTCGGCATTGCCGCCGGTCAGCATCCGCAGCACTTCGGCATTGTCGTACCACCGTGCGAATTTGGCTAGCTGCCTGCCCTGGGTCGCGGTCCCCTTGGGGCTGAACAGGATATCCGTTCCGAGCGCCATGCGAACCTTGTGCTTGCGTCCCAGTTCGACAGCCCGGGCGGTGCCTTCAGCGATGGCCTGCTGCTGCATGCGCTGTTCCGGCGATGGGTAGGCATTGGAATCCTCGTCGGCCAGAAAGGGCTGGATGCTCCACCACGCGCCTGCATCCGCCAGGCGCCGGACGGTCTCCTCGTCGGCAAGCTGTCCATGCTCGATGGACTTCACGCCGCAGGCGACAGCGCGCTGGATACCGGCCGACGTGTAGGTATGGACACAGACATAGGTGCCCCAGTCGGAAGCGGCCGAGACGGCCGCCTTCATCTCGGCCTCGGAATATTGCAGCGCGTCGATCGGGTCATAGGTGGAGGCAACGCCGCCGCCACCCATGATCTTGATCTGGCTGGCTCCGAGCATGAGCTGCTCGCGAACCCGACGCAGCACTTCCGCCTCGCCGTCGGTGATCGCCGCAATGCCTGCTTCTTCCGTCAGGCTGAGATCCGTCTGCGCAGAGCGCGGCAGATCGGTGCGCATGCGGAAGTCGCCATGCCCCGATGTCTGCGAGATCATCGCACCCGAGGGATAAATGCGCGGGCCGGCGATACGTCCTTCATCGATCGCCCGCTTCAATGCAAAAGC
>Ga0209793_1001363_pt1 | contig 16031 bp, 12 predicted proteins | sample EBPBio122009_DNA_FD_185863 | JGI IMG/M metagenome (GOLD analysis project Ga0209793, IMG submission 185863) | Wastewater treatment Type I Accumulibacter community from EBPR Bioreactor in Madison, WI, USA - Reactor 1_2/2/2009_ DNA (SPAdes) (version 2) | ecosystem: Engineered > Bioreactor > EBPR >... | reverse complement strand
AGACGATGAGCGCGCCGAACAGGGTGCCGATGATCGAGCCGCGCCCGCCGAAGAGACTGGTACCGCCGATCACAACCGCGGTGATGGAATCGAGGTTGACGGTCGCGCCGGACAGCGAGCTGACCGAGCCCGTGCGGCCGATCAGCACCCAGCCCGCAAGCGCGCAGATGATGCCGGCCAGCACATAGACCGCCGTCAGCGTACGGCGGATGTTGATGCCGGCAAGCTGCGCGGCCTCCGCGTCGTCGCCGATGGCATAGACGTGCTTGCCGAAGGGCGTGCGGTTCAGCACGTACCAGGTCACCGCCACGAGCAGCAGCAGGAGGATTGAGCCATAGGTGAGGGTTGCGCCGAAGAAGGAGAAGGATTGCCCCGCCCAATGGAGGAACGGCGCGGTATCGGCGATCTCCTGCGAGCGGATGGTCTCGCTGCGCGAATAGCCGATATTGATCGCCCCGAAGACGCTCCAGGTGCCGAGCGTGGTGATAAAGGGCGGCAGCTTGAAGCGGCAGATCAGGACGCCGTTCGCAAAGCCGCAGGCCGCGCCCGCCGCAAGGCCGGCGAGGAAGGCGAACTCGACGGGAACGCCCGACAGAACCGCGAGCCGCCCCATGACCAGCGACGCCATGATCATGATCGCGCCGACGGAAAGGTCGATGCCGGCCGTCAGGATGATCAGCGTCTGCGCCGTGCCGACGATACCGATGATCGTCGCCTGCTGCAGGATCAGGGAGAAATTGAACGGGTGCAGGAAGCGCGATCCGACGATGAGGCTGAAGAGAAGGCAGCTCAGGATGAGGATCGCGGCCGGAACGACCGTGAAGTTGTTGTGCAGGAAGCGGTGCAGCGTGCGGCCTACCGAGGACCGCTGGTCCTCGAATGCGGCCTCGGCCGTCGAGAGTGCCTGATTGTCCGACGACATGGAGCAAGCCCTTTTTCGTTATGGAAGGGCGGCGCGGCCAAGGCCGCGCCGGTCCGGATCATCAGCCCCAGCAGAGCTTGAGGGCTTCTTCCGACGTGATGGAATCGATGCCGGGGACAGGCTTGTCAGTCACGAGCTTGACGCCCGTGTTGTAGAAGTCGAGGCCTTCGCTATTGGTGGGCTTGGCGCCGGTCTTGACGTAGTTGACGATCGCCTCGACGCCCATCGTTGCCATCAGCAGCGGATATTGCTGCGAGGTGGCGCCGATGACGCCGGCCGCGACGTTCTTCACACCCGGGCAACCGCCGTCGACGGAGACGATCAGCACGTCCTTCTCGCGCTTGACCGCCTTCAGCGCCTCGTAGGCACCGGCCGCAGTCGGCTCATTGATCGTGTAGACGAGGTTGATTTCCGGCTCGCGCTGGAGAAGCTGCTCCATGCCGGTGCGCCCGCCATCCTCGGCGCCCGCGCCCCACTGGTGGCCGACGATGCGCGGATCGTCTTCCTCGCCGTAGCGGTTCGGTTCCTTGATGTCGATGCCGAAGCCCTTCATGAAGCCCTGGTCGCGCTGCCAGTCGACGGTCGGCTGGTTCTCGACCGCGTCGATGAAGGCGATCTTGGCGTCCTTCGCCTTGTCGCCCATCGTGGCGGCGGCCCATTTGCCAATCAGCTCACCGGCCAGCTTGTTGTCCGTCTCGAAGGTCGCATCGGCCGCCGTGATCGGGTCGGTCTCGGTGTCGAGCGCGACGACGAAGATACCGGCCTTGCGCGCCTTCTCGAGCGTCGAGACAATGCCCTTCGGATCGCTCGGCGTGATCATGATGCCCTTGGCACCCGCCGAAATCAGCGTCTCGATGGCGGCGACCTGGGAATCGCTGTCGCCGTCGATCTTGCCGGCAAAGCTTTGCAATTCGACGCCAAGCTCCTTCGCCTTCATCTCGGCGCCTTCCTTCATCTTGGCATAGAAGGGATTGCCGTTCGTCTTGGTGACGAGACCGATGAGGATATTGTCTTCAGCGCCGGCAGACGCCGAGAGAGCGAATGTCAGGGCAGCAGCCCCGAGCAGGACCTTCTTGAAATTCAGCACGATTTTCCTCCATTTATGTGACACGCCAATGCCGAAGGCAGGCAGACTGCCGAACCCCGATGCCACCGCTATCCTCCACAGAAGCGTGCGGCTTCACCCAACATTGTAATGTTGTACGTACAACACTTCATTATAATACGTCAATGATCTTTAACGCCGGGAAGAGAGCATTTGGGGTTTCGTGAGCTAAAGAGGGTCTGGCTTCATAAGCTCTGAGCCACAGTCTTGCTGAAGTGATGGGGTCCGACGTGATCCGCATCCTTGAACAAGGATGAGACGGTCAAGGTTCTACGCCGGTTGATCGATGCGGTCCGGTTAATACCCGATAGTGACAGTGAGCCAGGAAGAGAGCCCGATGCAATCGTGTTGTTGACAGTTCAGAACAACAAAAAACCCCGCTGCACTGGCAGCGAGGTTTACGCAGATTGGTTGCGGCAGACTGAATCAACAAATGCTTATAAATTCTCGGCTTCCATTCAGCCGCAGCAATGACAATCAGCGCCAGCTAGAGGCAATCATCGCCCACAGTAGTCTCGCCACACCAAAAATATCCGATTTGAGGGCGTGAAGCCGCCCTCATTTACGGCGTCATGGCGTATCGCCTGCTCGGGCGTGCTTGAAACCATTCGCCTCAGCGTATTTCCTCCCGATCGCCTCGAGGCCGCCGATCGCAAAACTGTAGAGGTGATCGACCAGAACCGCCTTCGACATGTCGAAGGCCGGGTTGGCGAACAGTGACGGGGCGCGGCCGATCACGAGCAGCATGGCGCACGGCGCCGCGATGCTGGGCAGGCATCGGAAGAGCGACGGATCGTCGGCCGGGATCGCGGTGATGTCGCTCAGGATGTCGAGCACGAGCGCAAGCTTCGGCGCGACCTCGATCTCCTGCAACACCCGCATATGCGAGGACGGTGACATCAGTTCGCGACCGAGGACGCGCATGGGCCAGTGCTGATGGGCTGCGGTTCCGTCGACGATGAACTCGATCAGCTTGCGCAGCTTGTCACGCGCCGGCAGACCGCTCGCCGCCAGCCTGCCGAGGGCGCCGACATCGACTAGCCTTCGGTGGGCTTCGATCAGGACCGCCTGGTAGAGGCCGTCGCGGCTGCGGAAATGATAGTTGATGGAGGCAAGGTCCACTTCGGCGCGCGCGGCGATCATCTTGTTGGTCGTTTCCGCAAAACCCGTCGACGCCAGCAGTTCGCCCGCCGCTTCCAGGATGCGGTTATAGGTGACCTCCCCATCCGGACGTTGTGTGCGAGGCGGTTTCTTCATGTGTTCGGTCCAATTACCCGTCAGGATCGCCGCCCTTCTCAACATGACGTCGGGCCTGCAATCAGTCGCGCCTGCCGGACAAGAGATCGACAAGCGTGTCCTTGTAAAGAGGACTCGACATTATCAGGGCAATATTCTAAATTCAATTTAAATTTAGCTTCATCGTGCTTCCGCGAAAGATGCCCCCATGAAAAGAGCCGCCATCGTCATCTTGTTTCTCGCCGCCGCGGCGGCCGGCTGGTACTGGTGGGGCCAGCGCGAGGTGGAGAGCGCTTCCGAACTGACCTTGTACGGCAATGTCGATATCCGGCAGGTCTCACTCGCCTTCGACGGCAGCGGCCGGATCGCCGAATTGCGGGCGGAGGAAGGCGATCGGGTGACGGCCGGGCAGGTCATAGGCCTCATCGACACGCGCGCGCTCGAACTGCAGGCAGAGGCGCAGGCGGCGACCGTGGAGGCGCAGCGGCAGACGCTGCTGAAGCTGAAAAACGGACCGCGCCCCGAGGAGGTCGCGCAGGTGCGTGCGCAGCTTGCCTCGGCGGAGGCCTCCTCCGTACGCGCCGCGCAGGACTTTGCCCGCGCCAGCCGCCTGCGCTCGCCCTCGGGCGGGGCGATCAGCGAGCAAAGTTTCGATCAGGCGCAGGCCAATCTGGAGGCGGCGAAGGCCAAGGTCGAGGAACTTCGGGCCGCCCTTCAATTGGCGGAAGCCGGCGCGCGGGCCGAGGACATTGCCGCCGCCGAGGCGCAACTGAAGGCCTCCGAAGCCAGTCTCGCGCTTCTGCGCCATCAGATCGATCAGGGCCGGCTGCGCGCGCCTGTCGATGCGGTCGTCCGCTCGCGGCTGCACGAGCCGGGCGACATGGCGACACCGTCCTCGGCCGTCTTCGCACTGGCGCTCACCGAGCCGAAATGGGTTCGCGTCTATGTGAGCGAGGCGGACCTCGGCAAGATCCGGCCCGGCATGGCCGCGCAGGTCTTCACCGACAGCCATCCCGGCCAGCCGGTCATGGCGAAGGTCGGCTACATATCGTCGGTCGCCGAATTCACCCCGAAATCCGTCCAGACCGAGGAATTGCGCACCAGCCTCGTCTATGAGGTTCGGATCATCGTCGAGGATAAACAGGACGTGTTGCGCCTCGGGCAGCCTGCAACCGTGCGCCTCTCCGTCGGGACGGCATCATGACCGACGGAGACGTCACCGTTGCGGCCGAGGCGCTGCGCAAGACGTTCAAGGCGGCCGATGGGGGCACGCTCAACGCTGTCGACGGGATATCGATGAACGTGCGGGCGGGTGAACTGACGGCGCTCGTCGGCCCCGACGGGGCCGGCAAGACGACGCTGATGCGGATGATCGCCGGCCTCCTGAAGCCGGACGCCGGCTCGCTCTCGGTGCTCGGCATCGATGTCGCCGCTAATCCCCAGTCGGTGCAGGACCGCATCAGCTACATGCCGCAGCGCTTCGGCCTCTATGAGGATCTCAGCGTGCAGGAGAACCTCGATCTCTATGCCGACCTGCACGGCGTACCGCAGCATGAGCGCAGGGAACGCTTCGCCCGCATGCTGGAAATGACCGACATGGCCCGCTTCACCGAACGTCCCGCCGGCAAGCTGTCCGGCGGCATGAAACAGAAGCTGGGGCTTGCCTGCACGCTGGTGCGCTCGCCGGACCTGCTGCTGCTGGACGAGCCGAGCGTCGGCGTCGACCCGCTGTCGCGGCGGGACCTTTGGAAGATCGTCCAGCAACTGGTCGATGACGAAAAGCTCAGCGTCATCGTCAGCACCGCCTATATGGACGAGGCCGAGCGCTGCGCCCGGGTCTTCGTGATGAACAGGGGCCGGCTGCTGGCGGAAGGGGCGCCCGGCGCACTGAAAGCCCGCGCGCACGGCCTGACGTTCAAGGCCTCGCCGCCCGAGGGAATGCCGGCCCGCGCGCTTCAGGCCCGCCTGATCGACAGGCCGGATTTGATCGTCGATGCGGTGCCGAGCGGCGGCAATGTCCGCTTCATCCGCCAGCCGCAGGCCGGGGGCGACCGCCTGAAGGACCTGCTCGACGGCGTACCGAGCGAGCCGCGTGCGGAAGAGCTGGAAGACGCCTTCATGATGATGCTGCGCGAGCATGAGGGCCATGAAGCGGAGCCGGCCGCTGCGAGCGTGGACGACGGCCCGCCTGCACCCGAAACCGCAAGCGACACGCCGGTGATCGCCGTCCGCGACCTCGTGCGCAAGTTCGGCGACTTCACGGCGGTGGCCAGCACGTCCTTCGACGTGGCGCGCGGCGAGATATTCGGGCTTCTCGGCCCGAACGGCGCAGGCAAGACGACGACCTTCCGCATGCTCTGCGGCCTCCTGCCGGCGACGAGCGGCCAACTGGAGGTGGCTGGCCGCAACCTGCGCACCGCCCGGGCGGAGGCGCGCGGCCGCATCGGCTACGTCGCGCAGAAATTCGCGCTCTACGGCAATCTCAGCGTCCGGGAAAACCTCGAATTCTTCGGCGGCGCCTACGGCCTGCGGGGAAAGGCGCTCCGGGAACGCATCGCATCCGTACTCGCCCGGTTCGGCCTCGATCCCTCGGCGCAGAGCGGCATCCTGCCCGCCGGCTACAAGCAGCGCCTCGCCATGGCGACCGGCCTGCTGCACGAGCCGGACATCCTGTTTCTCGACGAGCCGACCAGCGGCATCGACCCGCTCGCGCGTCGGTCGTTCTGGCGCACCATCACCGCACTCGCCAAAGGCGGCGTGACGATCGTCGTCACCACGCATTTCATGGAAGAGGCCGAATATTGCGACCGCATCGCCATCCAGGATGCGGGCCGGATGCTGGCGCTCGGCACACCGCGCGCGGTACGCGAGCAGGCAGGCGATGCCGGCGCGGACATGAACAGCGCCTTCATCGCCATCGTCGAACAGGCGCGCGCACGGCGCGAAGCGCAGGAGGCTGCGGCATGAGCGCTTCCGGCTTCACCCGCCGCCTGACCGCGCTGACCCGCAAGGAAACGCGGCAGATGGTGCGCGACCGCAGCAACCTGATCGTCGGGCTTCTGCTGCCGGTCGTCCTGATCCTGCTGTTCGGCTACGGCCTCTCATTCGACGTCAGGGACGCCCGCGTCACCGTGGTGCTGGAGGACAGCTCTCCGACCGCGCGCGACGCCGTCGCCGGGCTGGAAGGCTCTGCCTATCTGGCGCCGATATGGGCGACGTCGATGGCCGAGGCCGAACGCATGATCCGCGCCGGCGAGAGCGACGCCATCCTGCGCGTTCCGGCCGATTTCTCGCGCCGCCTCGCCGCCGGCGACGGGCGGCTGCAACTGCTGCTCAATGGCGTCGATTCCAACACAGCCGCCTCCATCGAAGGCTATGTCAACAGCGCACTCGCCATTCCCTCTCAACAGCAGGCCGATCGCACCGGCAACAAGCCCTCCGGCGTTGCAAGCATCGCCATCGTACAGCGCATGTGGTTCAACGAGGCGGGCGAAAGCACCTGGTATCTCGTGCCCGGCCTCATCGTGCTCGTCATGACGCTGATCGGCGCCTTCCTCACGTCGCTTCTCGTCGCGCGCGAATGGGAACGCGGGACGCTGGAAGCGCTCTTCGTCACGCCCGTACGGCCGCTGGAACTCGTGCTCGCAAAGCTCGTGCCCTATCTCGTCATCGGCGCCATAGACCTCGCCCTGTGCCTGCTCGCCGCCAGATTCCTTTTCGAGGTGCCGATGCGCGGGTCGCTCCCGGTGATCGTTCTGGCCTGCCTGCTTTACCTGACGGTGTCGCTGGCGCTCGGTCTCTTCATCTCGGCCATCACGCGCAACCAGTTCGCGGCAAGCCAGTTGGCCCTGCTCGCCAGCTTCATGCCCGCCATGATGCTGTCGGGCTTCGTCTTCGACCTGCGCAACGTGCCGACGATCATCCAGGTCATCAGCCAGTTCCTGCCGGCCACGCATTTCATGGGGCTGATCAAGACGCTGTTCATGGCCGGCAACAACTGGCCGGACATCGTGCGGGACTGCTCCATCCTCACCCTTTACGCCATAGTGCTGATCATCCTGACGCGCCGGGCGCTGCGCAAGAAACTGGATTGAGACGATGCCGGATATCGCCCGCACCATCGCAGGAATTCTCGCGCTGTTCCGCAAGGAAATGCTCGCCCTCGTCAAGGATCCCGCCAACCGGGCGCTCCTCTTCATGCCAGCGCTGCTGCAGGCGCTGCTGTTCGGCTACGGCGCGACCTATGACCTGACCCATGTGCCTTATGCCGTCCTCGACCAGAGCCGGGGCGCGGCCTCGGGTGAGTTCCTCGCCCGCCTCGACGGCACCGGCGTGTTCGAGCGGGTCGCGACGCTGACGGCGTCCAGCGAGATCGCGGGGGTCATCGATGGCGGCGACGCACTCCTTGTGATCAGCATTCCGCCCGACTTCGAGGCCCGCCTTGCAACCGGCCGGCAAGCCCCGCTGCAGGTCATCCTCGACGGACGCAACTCGTCCACGGCCGGCGCGGCCTCCGCCTATGTCGCCTCCATTGTCGCAAGCCACAACCGGTCGCTCGGCAACGCCTCGCCCGTCACCGTCGTGCGCCGCTCGTGGTTCAACCCGAATCTGGAATCGCGCTGGAACATGATGCCCGGCCTGATCGCCTCGCTCAGCATGCTGCAAACGTTGATGCTGGCGGCGCTGTCGGTGGCGCGGGAGCGCGAACAGGGCACGTTCGACCAGCTTCTGGTGACACCCCTGACGCCGCTGCAGATCCTGATCGGCAAGGCGCTCCCGTCGATCCTCGTCGGCCTCCTGCAATCGACGATCATCTTCCTGATCATCCTGTTCTGGTTCGAAATTCCGATGAACGGCTCCGTGTGGCTGCTCTATCTCGGCCTCGTCGGCTTCACCACGGCGTCCGTCGGCATCGGGCTTTCCATCTCGGCGGTGTCCCTCACCATGCAGCAGGCCATGCTCTATACCTTCATGCTGGTCATGCCGCTGATGCTTTTGTCGGGGCTGCTCACCCCCGTGCGCAACATGCCGTTCATTCTCCAGATCGCCACCTATGTGAACCCGCTGCGCTTCGGCATCGATCTCGTGCGCCGCGTCTATCTCGAAGGCGCGGGCCTTGGCGATGTCGCCTTCGACTTCGTGCCCCTGCTGGCCGTGGCGGCCGTCACGCTGCCGCTCGCCGCATGGCTGTTCAGGAACCGCCTCGCATAGCCAGAGCCTGCAATGTCAAACCCTATGGACCATGGCGATGGATGAACACGGGCGCGAGAACCGCAATGTGCTGGCGCTATTGCCGCTTGGCTCGCGAAACGTGTGCCTGCCTGGAAGCCGCAAGGCTACACTCTGGGGAAACGCGTCGATCGCTTGACGGTGCCATAGGCAAAGCTGGTGTCGATCGAGGCGATGCCCTCGATCAGGTGCAGGCGCGTTCGTACGAACGCCTCGTAATCCTGCAGGCTTTCGACAAGCACCCGCAGCAGATAGTCGGCATCGCCAGTCATGACATAGCAGTCGATGATCGTGTCGATGTCGCGCACTTTCCGCTCGAAAGCCGCAATGGCCGCCTGCGTGTGGCGCTCGAGCCTTATGCGCACGAAGGCGGTGATCGGCAGTCCATACGCAGCCTCGTCGACGACGGCCGTATAGCCCTTGATGATGCCGCCCTCCTCCAGAAGCCGGACTCGCCGAAGACACGGCGAGGGCGACAGGTTCACCCGTTCGGAAAGCTCCTGGTTCGTGAGCCGGCCATTGTCCTGCAGCGCCGCGACGATCTGGCGGTCTTTTTCATCCATGATCGCTCCCTATTGGCAGAATCTGCCAATTTCCATCCGCCCTACGGCAATCTTCGCAAGAATCTGCCGGTCCGTCCATGCCATCCTGCCTACAACAGAGGATGTCATCATGTCTATCGCTATCCCCCGGACGAAGGCGGGCCTTCCCCCTTCCGCCTCATCGAGCATGCTCACCGGCTATGCCGCCATCGTGGTCGCGGTCGCGATCTGGGCGGGTTTTGCGCTCTCCATCCGGGCCATGGGGGCGTCCGCTCTTACCACCGCGGATGTCGCACTCATCCGCTACGGCACGCCCGCCCTGCTCCTGTGTCCATTCATCCCGTCACGCTGGTCCAGGCTGCGCCGGGTCGGCCTTGCCGACGCATTGATGGTGTTCGCGGGTGCCGGGCTTCCCTTCTTCTGGATCGCGGCGGCAGGCGGTGCCGCCACCTCCACCGCCCATGTCAGCGCGCTGATCGCCGGCACGGTTCCCATCTCCGTCGCGCTTGTCGCTTTCCTCCTGACCGGCGCGCGCGTCCCGGGGCGGCGCATGCGCGGGCTGGCCATCATTGCTCTGGGCGTGCTTGCGCTGGTCCTTGCCCAATCGCAGGGCGGCCGGGGACCGGTCTGGTGGGGCGCGACCATGCTGCTGACGGCAAGCCTGCTATGGGGCGCCTATACGATCGGCCTGCGCCGCACCGGTCTCGACGCCATCGGCTGCACCTTGCTGGTGACGCTGCCGTCCTTCGTCATCCTGCTGGCGCTCTTCGCCTGCGGCCTCGTCGATACCCATTTCGGCGCATTCGGCCCGAGCGAGGCGATGCCGTTCCTGCTCGTGCAGGGCATAGGGGTCGGCGTGGTTTCGACGCTCACCTACGCGGTCGCCATCACCAGGCTCGGCCCGGCCAGAAGCGCCGTGATCGGATCGCTCGCCCCGGTTCTCGCCACCCTTGGCGCGATCCCGCTTCTCGGCGAGCCCCTGACGTCTGCCATTGCCCTTGGCGTCGGGGCCATCACCCTCGGCGTCATCCTCGCCAATCGCGCCTGAGACGGGCGCGGCCCACACGCCGCGCTCCATCGCCTCACAGGCCCCATGGCAGCCCCAGAACCTGCCATACGGCAAAGAGGCCGATCCAGAGAACCTGCATCCACAGGAAGTAGGGAAGCATGAGCGAGACGACGGTGCCGACGCCGGTGTCGGGATCGTATTTCCGTGCGAAACCGACCACGAGCGCGAAATAGGCGTTGATCGGGGTCAGCGCATTCATCGGGCTGTCGCCGACACGATAGGCGGCCAGGACCGCCTCCGGCTCGGCGCCGAGCTTCACCAGCAGCGGCACGAAGACGGGCGCGAAGATCGCCCATTTCGGAATGGAGCCGACGATGACGATATCGATGACGGCGACGACCACGATGAAGCCGATCAGCAGCGGCAAAGCGCCGAGATTGGCCGTGCTGAGGACCGAGGCAAGGCTCAGCGCGGCGACCGTTCCGATATTGGTATAGACGAAGTAGGCCGTGAACTGGCTGATGACGAAGAACAGGAAGATCGTCCCGCCCAGGCCGGTTATGGCCTTCTCCATGGCGGCGATCACTTCGCCCAGCGTGCGCAGCGTACCCGCGCCGATGCCGTAGCACCAGCCGCTGACGAGGAACATCAGCATGATGAAGCCGATCAACCCGTTCATGAACGGAGAGTCGCCGATGAGCTGGCCGGACTGGGGATCGCGCAGCGGCGCCCAGGACGGAAGCGTCAGGAACGCGAAGACGGCGAGAAGCCCGAGCATGCCGAGGCCGGCAAAGCGCAGGCCACGGCTCTCCTGCGCCGTCAGTTCCGGGCCGGATTCCGCCGTGGCATCCGCGGGCGTGTAGGGGCCGAGACGCGGCAGGACGACCCTGTCGGTGAGAAAGCCGACCAGCAGGGTCAGGAAAATCACGGAAACGATGGAGAACCACAGGTTAGAGGCAAGGCCGATGGAGCGGGCGGGATCCACCAGATGGATCGCATCGTTGGTGAACTGCACCAGCACGGCGTCCAGCGGCTTGATCAGCATGTTCACCGTGAACGCGCCCGCCACGGCCGCGTAACCAAGCCCGAGGCCGGCGATCGGATGGCGGCCGACGCTCGCGAAGGCGATGCCAGCGAGCGGCAGCAGAACGAGGTAGCCGGCATCCGCCGCAATGCTCGAAAGAATGCCGACCAGCGCGAGGATGTAGGAGAGGACGGCGGGCGGCGAGACCAGCACCAGCTTGCGGATCAGCGCCTTTACCAGCCCCGACTCCTCCATGACGCCGGCGCCGATCATCGCGCCGACGAGAAGCCCCACCGCCACGAAGGCCATGAAGTTGGGGATGAGGGAGACGTAGAGCATGCGTATGCCATCGGCGTTGAGCAGGCTTCGCACCGCCGTCACCGATGTTTCGAGCGCATGCGTTTCGGGGTTGATCCGCTCGACCGTGACCGATGCGCCGAGAAGGCTCAGCAGCACCGACAGGACGATCAGCATGCCGATCAGCACAAGAAAGATGACGACCGGATGCGGGACCTTGTTGCCCACCCGCTCGATCGTGTCGAGCAGCCGTTGCATGGCGGTTCGGGGGCTGCCGCCCACCTTGCTGTTGGCGTTCATGCGGCTCCCCCTCCTCGCTATCCGGCGCGCAACGTTCAACGATCGGCGCGGTTGACCACGGCATGAAGGAAGACCTGCGCTCCGGGGGCCGTTTCCTCGAGTGTCGCAAGCTCGTTGTTGTGGTGCGTGATCCCGTCCCGGCAGGGAACGAAGATCATGCAGGTGGGGCAGACCCGCGCCATGAAATAGGAATCGTGGCCGGAAATGCTGACCATGTCGAGCCTGCTGTAACCGAGTTCGTCGGCCTTCTGCCGGCACCACTGGTTCAGGTCCTCGTCGAAAATCGGACCGCCCCAGGTCCACGTATCGAGTATCTTGGCGTCGCAGTTGGCGCGTGCGCCCGCGGTGAAGATCGCACGGCGCAGCCGTTCCGACATCACGGCTTCCTGCTCGGGATCCTCGTGCCGGCAATCGACGATGGCCTGCGCCCAGTCGGAGATGATGCCCCCCTTGTTGGGCCAGGCCACGAGGCGCGCAGCCGTCGCCTTGCCGCCGGTGCCGGCGAAGTCCCAGCCGAGATCGTCGACCGCGCAAAGCAGCCGCGCGCCCGCCAGAAGGGCATTGCGCCGCCGCTCCATCGGCCACGGTCCGGTATGCGCGGTTTCCCCCTGGAATTCGACCAGGTGGCCGGTGGCGTACATCGCTCCGGTGCAGATGCCGATCTGAATCTTGCGGGCGTCGAGCACCGGCCCCTGCTCGATATGCAGCTCGAAATAGCTGTCGACCGGCCTGCCGCCCACGGGAGCGCCGCCAGCATAGCCGATACGCTTCAATTCCTCGCCGAGCGTGGGGCCGTCGTCGCCCGGCCTGTCCAGAACCCACTGCTCCTCATAAACGCCCGCGAAAGCGCCCGAGGCGACCATGGCCGGCGAGAAGCGGCTTCCTTCCTCGTTCGTCCAGTCGATGATCTCGATGGGGCGCTTCGTCGTGTGCCCGAGATCATTGAGGGTGCGCACCAGTTCGAGGCCGGCCAGGACCCCCAGTATGCCGTCGAACCTGCCGCCGTTGACCTGGGTATCCATGTGGCTGCCGATCAGGACGGGCGGAAGCGAATTGTCGGTGCCCGCGCGCCGGCCGTAGATGCTTCCGAGCCTGTCGACGGACACCTCCAGCCCTGCCTCCTTGCACCAGGTCACGAACAGGTCGCGCATCTCCTTGTCCGCATCCGAGAGGGCCAGCCGCGAAAGCCCTCCCTCACGGCCAGGCCCGATCGCGGCGGAGCGGTCGAGGGTCTCCCACAGACGGTTCATGTTGAATTGTGCGGATGCGGAAATGCCCATTGCTCTCTCCCGTTGTTTTCCTCAGGACTTTCGACGTAAAGACCAATTCAACTTCCGAGCTATATTTAGGGAGTATAAATACCAAGCGCGCAACCGAAATTCATTGAGCATCCGGTGAACAATATTTAGAATATCTAATAGTAATCTTGACAAATGGCATTTATAATCCGTGAACATCTCATCGGCCGCTTGAGAGGCAGTGGAGCCTATCGAGAGGCTCGTGCATGTCCTTCTCTTTTTTGACGAAGCCGAAAACAGCCGCCCGATTAGAGGCACCGCATATCCGCGCCGATTTCCAGCGTCTCCGTCATTCGAAACCACCTTCCCGAACGTTTCCTCCCAGGCTGCTGCCGGCGAATACCGGAAAAGAGCCAAGGCGCCAGAAACGAGAGGACGGTGTTCCATGTTGCGTTCGACGATTGCATGTCTCCTGCTGACCACGGTTTCCGCTTCGGCCGGTCCCGTTTCTCTCCAGCCCCTTGCCGTTGACGGCCTGACAATGGAGGTAGCAGCCAAGCAGGAAGTCCACACACCCGCAGTCGGGACGGCCGAACGCAAGGCGATCCTGGCGGCCGTTCACGCGGCGAACGACGAACCCGGCAATCCCTTGCGCTATACCGTCCGCGTGCTCAACGTTTCCGGCGACTGGGCGTGGTTCGTCGCCGACCCGGCCTCGGCCGACGGCAAGAACCACTACGAGCCGGCCATCCTTCTCCTGCGCCGCGACAAGGCGGGATGGTCGGTCGCGGACAGGCCCTGCCAGGAAGCCGATTGCGAAATGGACGCCGAAGTCGTGCGGCTGAAGGCGGACAACAAGGGCGCGCCGGGCGAAATATTCGCACTTCCCTGAAAAGCGGCTATAGCCGGCAACGCTTGAAAGCGGCCGGGTCCTGCGCCAGACGCCGCCAACGGGGATTACGGAAGCAGAGCCTTGAGGTCGGTAGCCGGGTCACCGACGATACCGGCCGGCGGCGACCTGCCGGCTTCGATCAGCCTCTTGGCGACCATGTAGACCCGCGGCTCGTTCATCGCGTCGACCGCCAGGAGCTCCTCACCGCGATAATACCAATAGGACATGCCACCCGCGGCGCCGACCCGCGTCACCACGCTGTCATAGCCGGCAGAAAGCCCGGCAATCTGCAGTTTCACATCATACTGATCGGACCAGAACCAGGGCTTTGCGTCATAGCGGCCGGGCGTTCCGGTGAGGGACCGCGCCACCGATTCGGCCTGTTCGATGGCATTTCCGACACTCTCAAGGCGGATCCGGCCAGCCTGCCAGGGGAACGAGGCACAATCGCCCGCGGCATAGATTTGCGGATCGGAGGTCCGGCAGGTCTCGTCCACGGCGATGCCGTTTTCGATGGAAAGGCCGGCAGCTTCCGCCAGTTCGACGTTCGGGACGACGCCCACGCCGGCGATGACGAAATCGACCGGAACAAGGGAGCCATCGACGAGCCGCGCCGAGCGGACATGCCCGCCCTCGCCCTCCAGGGCCTCAAGCGCCGCGCCTTCGAGCAGCGTGACGCCTTTCCGGTCATGCAGGCCTCGAAAATAGGCCGAGGTTTCCGGACAGGCGACGCGCTGAAGGATGCGTGGCGCGGCTTCGATCACCGTCACCTTCAGGCCAAGCTTGGCCGAGACCGCCGCCGCTTCCAGCCCAATGTAGCCTCCCCCCACGATGAGCACGCGCTGCCCCTCAATGAAGCGTGCGGCCATGGCGTTGATATCGGCGAGATTGCGAACGCAGAAGACGCCGTCGAGGTTGCCGCCGATTGCGGCCGGCAGGGCCTTCGGCCGCGCGCCTGTGGTCAGTATGAGGCGGTCGTAGGCGATGTCGGCGCCATCGGTGAGCACAACCACCTTGCGGTCACGATCGATGGCCGATGCTTTCGCCGAGAGCCTGAGATCGATGGACCGCTCTTCATAGAAGCTCAACGGGCGGAAATAGAGGCGGTCCTCGGAAATCTCGCCGAGAAGGTAGCCCTTCGACAGGGGCGGCCGCTGGTAGGGCGGGTGCGCCTCCTCGCCGATCAGGGTGATCGGCCCCTGATGTCCCAGATCACGCAACTTGGCGCAGGCGGTAAAACCCGCCTGCCCAGCCCCGATCACCACGATACGGGCGGAAGGATCGATCGGCTCGTCACACATGGGCCACCTCTCCCGTTTCAGTTCGCGCGCAGCGGCGCCATCGCCTTCTGGATGCTGGCGATCAACGCATCGCGATGGGCGGAGAGATCCGCCGGCGACTGGCCATTGGCCTCCTCCTTCACGCCGGCGACCAGCGTCTCGGCGATCGCGGGATCGAGGTGGAGGACACCGAGGTCGTCCCACCAGCGATTGAAGCTGTCGGTGTAGCGCTCGCAGAAGGCGGCAAGGCCACCCTCGCCGGCACCGAGGTGGAAGAGCATGGTCGGCCCCATGGCCGCCCAGCGCAGGCCCGGCCCGGCCCACATCGCCTTGTCGACATCCTCGACGCTGGCGACACCGGATTTGACGAGATGGATGGCCTCGCGCCAGACAGCCGCCTGAAGGCGGTTCGCCACATGGCCGGGCACCTCGCGGTTGACGCGGATGGTGACCTTGCCCACGGCCTCGTAGAAGCGCTCGGTCGCCTCGACCACACCATCCGCCGTGCGCTCATTGCCCATGACCTCGACCAGCGGGATCAGGTGCGGCGGATTGAAGGGATGACCGAGGACGAAGCGGCCGGGATCCTTCCAGCCCTCCTGCATCTCGCTGAGGGTGAGACCGGACGCCGAGGTCGCGACCACGGCGTCCTTGCCGAGCGACGCTTCGATTTCCTTGTAGAGCGCGTGCTTGATCTCGATGCGCTCGGGCACGTTCTCCTGGACGAAGGCGGCCCCTTCGACAGCCTCGGCGGCCGACGTGCAGAAGCGGACACGATCCGGGTCGCCGCCCTTCACGAGGCCGAGGCCTTCGAGGGTCGGCCAGGCGCGGGCGACATAGTCGCGGACTGTTTTCTCTACGGTGGGCGAATTGTCATATACCGCGACGTCGCGGCCGGAAGCGAGGAAAAGCGCGGTCCAGCTCGCACCGATCACACCGGCGCCCAGTACGGCAGTT
>Ga0209793_1001355_pt1 | contig 16095 bp, 11 predicted proteins | sample EBPBio122009_DNA_FD_185863 | JGI IMG/M metagenome (GOLD analysis project Ga0209793, IMG submission 185863) | Wastewater treatment Type I Accumulibacter community from EBPR Bioreactor in Madison, WI, USA - Reactor 1_2/2/2009_ DNA (SPAdes) (version 2) | ecosystem: Engineered > Bioreactor > EBPR >... | reverse complement strand
CTGCGCCAGCTTGTCGGACATGGCGGCGGTCTTGGGCTGCTCGTCGTCCTCGCCTTCGTCGTCGTTCCCGGCTTCGCTTTCGCTGCCGAAACCTTGGCGCAGGCGTTCCAGTGTGCGCAGCGCCTTGGCCTCGGCCTCGCGCATCAACCCGCGATGAATCACTGCCTGCCCGTTGCGGTCGATGGTGACGATGGCACCGGCTGCGGCCTTCACGGTCGTGCCGTAGTCCTGCAAGCCATCTTCCAGCGCCTGCAACTGCTCGCCCACGGCTTCGCCTTCTTCCTGCAAGGCATCGGCCTTTTCCTCGTCCTCGGTATCAAGCGCGTCATCCACGGCGGCGGCCAGTTCGTGCATCTTGGTTTGCAGCTTCTCGATGCGCTGCGCTTCGCGCTTGTTCGGTTCGCGGCGCTCCCTCGGCGCACGCTGGAAGGCGTGCAGGTCGGCATGGGTCACGGCGGGGGTGGCATCCACCCACGCCCAGCCTTCGTCCTTCACCTCGGCGGCGATACCTGCCAGCTTGTCTTGCGCCAGCCGTTCCAGCAGCGCGGCATCGGTCAGATACACGCCCGCGTCACCTTCCGCGAACAGGTCACGGCGCACACCACCGCCTGCGGCTCCGTAGGTATCCAGCCCCACGAAACGCACCAGCGGATGCCGGTATGCGTCAATCTCGCGCTCGGTGAGGCGGTCGCGCAATTGGGAAGGGTTGCGCTGCCACGTCGGCGCGTCGTAGAACGCGGTTTCCTGCGCGGCGTGGTCGTCGGTGATGGCAAGGGCCATCAACTGATCGAGCGTCACGGCTTCGGCGCGGTAGTCGGCCAGCAGCCGGGGCGAGACGTTCGCCAGCTTCAAGCGGCGCTGCACCACCAGCGGCGTGACGCTGAAATCGGCGGCTATGTCCTCGATGGGTCGGCCTTCGGCCACCAGCGCGGCGAATGCCTCGAACTGGTCGGCGGGGTGCATGGCTTCGCGCTGCACGTTCTCGGTGAGGCTGGCCGTGCGGGCGGTGCCATCGGCCACCAACAGGCAAGGCACTTCCCATTCCTTGCTGATGCGGCGCTTCTTCGCCAGCAGCTTCAACGCGGCCAGCCTGCGGCCACCGGCCACGACTTCGTAATGCTCGCCATCGGCGGCGGCAATGACGATGAGGTTTTGCAGCAGGCCGACACGCTGAATGCTCGCGGCGAGTTCGGGAATGGACATGCGCGGGGTCTTGCGCACGTTGCGGCCAGCAGGACGCGACACCAGCCGCGACAGCGGAACCAAAATCAGGTTCTTGGTCGGGTCGGCGGCTTCCAGCGGGATAGCGGCGGCGGTGTTGAGGGCGCGGGCTTCGGTTTGGGTAATGGCGTTCATGGTGATAACTCCTATCGGTTCAGGGATGCAGCAGCGAAGAAAGCGGCAAGGGCTGCTGCCTGCCCCTGCCGCGTGGGGAATCAGGCCTTCAACTGGCGCAGGCCATCGGCCAACATCCAGAGGGCGCGATTGAGGCGCACATCGGAATCAATGCCCTGCACGGGGCGGGTCTGCTGGCGGCGTCCGTTGGCGCTGCGGCCATGCAATCCGCCTTTGGTCAGGTTTTCTTGGGTGCGGTTGAACACGCTCCACAAGTCCGGGCGGCGGTCGTCGAACCGGCGCGGCATCAGGATTTGGCTTTCCGTGATGGGCGCGGGCTTGTTATCGGTGGGGTCGTACTTGAGGGCCAGCGCGGAACGGGCGAACACTTCGGCTTCGCCTTCGTCCAGCGTGATAGCGCGCATCAGGTCGCGGGATTCCTTCACGCGTTCGAAGCCGCTCAACACCTCGAAAGCGCCTTCGATGACAGAACCGGCCACGTCGCCCTTGTGCGGCACGCGCACATCGGCCACGGTATCGCCGCACACAAGGCCATTGCTGCAAACGAACCGGAACATTCCGGCCAGCATCTGATAGCTGCTGGTGCCGTCGTGCGAGTTCAGCAGCACGATTTCATTGGCTTCCGCGCCGTTGATCTGACTGGCATGGCGCAGGCGAATCATGTGTTTGGTGTAGTCGCGGCGGTCGTCGTGCCGCACGCGGGTTTGCGCTGCCATGAAGGGTTCAAACCCTTCCTTGCGCAGTTCCGCCAGCACGGCGGCGGTGGGAATGTAGGCGTACCGTTCGGAGCGGCTATCGTGCGGGGCCTCCGCGAAGATGGACGGGGCTACGCGGCGGATTTGGTCGTCGGACAGCGGGTAGTCACTGCGCAGCGTCGGGGAATGGGAAGCGAATCGAGATGCGAGTTGCATGGTTTTCTCCAATGAGTTGCTGTGGTTTCAAAGCTGACCGGATTCCAAGATTCGGAGCCCGTTGTGGCTTCGGTTGGTTCGGCGCAGAGACCTGGGCCGGTCCTGTTTGCCGCCGTCTTTCCTGAGTTCATCGCCCGCGAAAAACCGGGCCAGCGAGGGACTGGCCGTCAAGGGAGAAGCGCAGGGTTGGTGCGGCCCGCAGCGCAGCGAGGACTCGGCCCTGCGCGCCTTGACGGCCAGGCACCGCGGGCTACGGTCGCGGGAAAAAGCGATGAACTTGGGGAAAGACGAACAGCGGCCAATGGGCCAGGGGGTGCGCTGAAACCAACGCCGCGCGGCGAGCGCCCCTGCGTGCCAGCGGCACGCCTAGCTGGATGGCTGTTGGTCGATCAGGTGCAACCTGTTCGGTGCATGCGAGGGGCGCCAAGCAAGGCGCGGCGGGGATGGGCTGTCCAGCCGATCCCCTGGAGGGCAAGCGCCGCGCGCAGGCCAGGAGCGAAGAGACGGCCGGAGGCATCAGGGATCAAAGCCGCATGGCCGCGACTCGGCACGAGGCGCGGGGCAACGCCCGCGAGCCCGACGGCGGCACGCCGGGATGCTCTACTGTTCACAACAAAATGTAAGTGACGCAATAGTACTTATGAGCCACAATGTAGCTACATCTATTGTGAGCGCAACAATGGCAAGTAACGACGTCGTTCGTGCCCGGATTGACGGGCAGATTAAAGAAGCCGCAACTGTTGTTCTGGCTGAAATGGGGTTATCAATTTCGGATGCGATTCGGATGCTGCTGACCCGAATCGCGGCAGATAAGGCACTCCCCTTTGACATCAATCGTGTGTCGTCCGATTCTGATCGGAAGGCACCATAAGGTTGCGCTGAGGCAAGGCCCGCAAATCGTTTCTCTGAACAGTAGGGATCAAGAATAGTTCATGGCATCTATCAGACCTTCAGCATTCAATCAACGTGAGCGTTTGGACGGCGGCCCCTTCCTTGTCATTGAAGCAGCCGAACCGGAAGAGGAAGGCATTAACGTTTTCTTCACTGATATTCCCGCAGCGGAGCGCAAGCCGGATTCGCCAATAGCGAGACTGCTCAATGTGTGTCCAGACAGATTGACCATTTGGCCTCTTAATATTCGAGAAGATCGCGACGATTACCTGCAACCTAAATACGGCACCCTTGAACGCATCGTCGTCGCTCGGCCTGTTATCGAGCCCTACATACTGCCAGAGACTACTGACGATGTCGTTGGGCTTCTTGAGCAGTTGCCGGATGGGTTTGCCAAAGATTTTCGATTCGGTTTGGGGCTTCTGTGGGAATATCGGCAAATTTGCGAAACAGCCGCCAGCTTAGAAAACGTAAGCATACTCATTGTCCACAAAGGAAATGACGCGAAAATTGATTCGCCATTCTTTATTCTCGGAATAAGAAGATTTCATGAATTAAGAAAAGAATTAAATCGCATAGCCTCTCGCCACCAGAGAGACGCGCGCAAGGACAAGCAATTTCATGTCTACCAGACCTTATTACATGCTGCCGATTCAGCACAATTTCCCGCTCTAAAGAAGAGCGTAAGACCTGATGCACTAACGGAAATGACCGATGGTGGGCGGCAGCATGTGACGCTTTCCAAGCGTGATCGGCGCGCCGCTGTTCGCATGGTTCAAGACAATATAGAAGCACTGGCGGAATCTGAGCCGCGCTCGCTGCTGGCATTAAAGAATGATATTGAGCTCATCACACTGAATCAACTGATTGAGCGATACCAGGAAATGCTTGGAAAAGGACTGACGGAAAGCAAGTGGCAAAGCTTCTTTCTGGAAAATCCTTTCATACTTAGTCTTGCATTTGCCGTTCCAGCCATGCTGGTTCAGGGGCAAGCTTATGCAGGTGGCAAGCGACTTAACGGGTCCGGCGGAAAATTTTCAGATTTTCTATACGCATCCGCTTCCACGGGCAATCTTGGCCTCATTGAGATAAAAAAGCCGCAAACCGAACTGCTAGGAAAATCTCCCTATCGTGGAGATGATGTTTTTGGCCCATCGACAGAATTGGGTGGAGCGATTGCTCAAATTCTAGATCAGCGTTTCAAATTGCAGAGTGAACTACCCGTCATAAAAAATAACATGAACCGATACGACCTCCACAGCTATGCGGTTCGCTGCATAGTTGTCGCTGGCATGACGCCACAAGAGCATCAGCAAAGAAAGTCATTCGAGCTCGTTCGAAATGCGTTCGCAGAGATCGTGATCGTGACTTTCGATGAACTACTTGCAAGGCTAACCGAGATTAAAAATGCGCTCCAACCGATTCCTACCTTAGACACGGTGCCGTTCTAAAACCAACTGACAGTTGGCCATTCCGTAGTTGGGATCAATGGCTGCAGTGTTCAACCAATCCATCGGCCGATCGGCATGTGGATTTCAACAACAAGATTGAATCAAATGCATATATCCAAGCTCAGCCTGGTCAACTACCGGAACTTTCCCAACACGAAGCTGCTGTTCCAGAAGGGTATCAACACTGTCATCGGCGAAAATGGATCTGGCAAAACCAATCTCTTTCGCGCAATCAGATTGCTGCTTGATGACAACATGATTCGCTCTGCCTACCGGCTGGAGCATACCGACTTTCATCGCGGCCTAGGGCGCTGGCAGGGACATTGGATCATCATCAGTCTTGAGTTTGAGGAAATCTCTGCGGATGAATCAGTGCAGGCGCTCTTCCGACATGGGACGGGCGTAATTGAGGAAGAGGCGAACGGCAAGGCCACTTACAACCTGATCTTTCGTCCGAAGAAGGAAATCAGGCTGCGACTTTCTCAATTGAACGATGGTGATCAGGCAGGCCTCGACGCTATCCTGAACCCGGTCACCATCGACGACTATGAAACGATTTTCACAGGTCGGAGTGAAGCCGACTTCAACGACGAGGCCTTCTATAAGGATGTGGTCGGCGACTTCGCGAATGTTCGATTCAATGAAGAGGTTGAATTTCGTGTTATCGGCGCGAAGATTCCGAACGTGCTGTCCGTCTCCAAAGAAATTTCGTTCACTTTCGTCCAGGCGCTACGGGACGTCGTCTCCGAATTTCACAACAACCGGACAAATCCGCTCTTTTCGCTTCTGAAGGGCAAGAGCGGCGATATCGACCCCGTGGCGTTCCAGGCTATCACCGACGGGGTAAAGGCATTGAATGACTCCATCGAAGCGTTGCCAGACGTGCAGGTCGTCCGGACGGATATCAGAGACACCATCAAGGATGCGGCGGGTGAGGCGTATTCGCCGTCTTCTCTTTCTATCAAGTCGGATCTGCCAGACGAAGCTGACAAGTTGTTCCAGTCGCTCAAGCTGTTCGTTGGCGAATCGGGGGAGAGCCACGAAGGACCGATCCACGAGCTGAGCCTTGGTGGAGCAAACCTGATATTCCTCACGTTGAAACTGCTTGAATTCAAGTATCAAAAGGCTAAACAGTCGATCGCCAACTTTCTGCTTATCGAAGAGCCGGAAGCTCACATTCACACACATATCCAGAAAACACTGTTCGACAAGCTCAAATACGACGACACACAGATCATTTATTCGACCCATTCGACGCACATCTCTGAGGTCAGCAATGTTCAGAACGTGAACATCCTCGGCAGAGAAGGTGATCGTTGCGAGGCATACCAGCCTGCAATTGGCCTAAACCCAGAAGAGATCGGCAACATTCAACGCTACCTGGATGCTGTCCGTAGCAACTTGTTGTTTGCCAAGAGCGTCCTCTTAGTGGAGGGCGATGCAGAAGAAATTCTCGTTCCGATCCTGATCAAGAACGTGCTAGGCGTCAGCCTTGATGAACTCGGCATCAGTTTAATTAATATCCGCAGCACTGGATTTCAGAACGTCGCGGTTCTTTTCGATGATGCCCGAATCCGGAAGCGGTGCAGCATCGTCACCGACCTTGACAAGTCCATCATTGACACAACGCCGGCGGCGGGAGACTCCGAAGGGCTGCTCCGGCGCAAGGGCAAGTATCAGGCATCCCAGGAAAAAGGGGTCGCCAGGAAAGCGTTATTGGAAGACACCTTCAAAGATAACGGGTGGGTTTCTCCATTCTTTGCCCCCCATACCTTCGAGGTCGACTTCATTGCCGCCGGCAATGCGCGTAAGGTGGTCGGCATCCTTCCTGATGTCTACAAGGATGCACCAACCATCGCGACGGCCAAGGCGGAGCTCGAATCAGCGGACATCGCGTTGTTCGGTCAGCGCGCATTGACCATGGCGGACAACTACGGCAAGGGATGGTTTGCCATCTTGCTGGGAAAGAAGATCGATCCGCAGACCGCCATTCCGAAGTACATCTTGGACGCCATCGCTTTTGCGCATCCGGTGGTCACTAAGGAAGTCTGGTTTAACGTGCTGAGCTACCGCGTGAACTACATCGATGCAGAAGATATCTTCACTGCGTCTGCCGTATTCGACGACTTTAGGGCCAAGCTGCTGGCCTTCCGAAATGGAGACATCGACTTCGTCGGCATCCGAAACGAGATGCTTGCCACGTTCCCAGATGATCGCATCAACGATGTACTCGCGGTGTTCTGATCATGTTCATGTGGAACAAAGATGATCTGAATCCCGAGCAGGAAGCAGCCATTCTGAAGCCAGGGAGCGTCTTTCTCATCGCTTGCCCGGGCAGCGGGAAAACGCGCACGCTCACCTACAAAATCGCCTATGAGTTGTCCAGGCTGAAATCGAACAAGCAGTTTGTCGTTGCCATCACTTATACGCACCGTGCCGCCGACGAAATCCACGAGCGCATTGAGAGCCTTGGGGTGGATACATCCCGATTATGGATAGGAACGATACATTCGTTCTGTCTTGAATGGATATTGAAACCGTACGGCATCTATCACGAAGCGTTGGATCGAGGCTTCCGTGTGATCGATCAGCATGAGCGCGAGAAAATCCTGGAGGCATTGTGCAAGCCTTACCAGAAGCCAAAAATAACATTCTGGGATTGTGAGTTTTATTACACCGAAACTGGATATGTGCTCTCCTGCCCACAAGATTGGAAGCATTCGGGTCTTCACGTCATATTGGGCAAGTATTTTGAGATTCTGCACGAAAGTCGGCAGCTAGACTTTGAGCTCATTCTTTACTATGCGTACCAACTGATCGCACGTCATCCTGCGATCAGCACTCTTCTGGCACAGTTGTTCTCTTTCGTGCTGATCGACGAGTATCAGGACACCAAACGAATTCAGTATTCGATCATCACCGCCATTCTGAAAGCTGGTCAAGGTGCGACCAAGGCCTTTATTGTCGGAGATCCTAACCAGGCGATTTATCAATCGCTTGGCGGATATCCGATTGCCTTCGAGGATTTCAAGGCGATGGCCAATATCGATTTGGACGAACTCGAACTGTCGCGGAACTACCGTTCTTCTGAGCGCATCATTGAGTACTTCGGAAACTACAACGTTCACAACACACGCATCGAAGCCGCATCCGAGGACAAGGCGTACCCAAGCCTTATTTCATTCGACGACACAGTGAGCAAAAATGATCTGGACGCTGAGCTCATCCGGCTCATCCGTTTCAACATTGAGACTATGGGCATCTCACCTCACGAGGTGTGCATTCTCGCGCCACAGTGGACGCATCTTGCAAGCATGACACGTCGTTTGGTCGCCAGCATGCCGGAGTACTCATTCGATGGCCCCGGTATGGTTCCCTTTGCACGGGACACAGAGAATTTCTGGTACAGGCTTTCTAAGATTGCACTTACTCAGGCATCGCCGGGAATGTATGTGCGCAGACTGCGGTGGGCCGGGGAGATTCTGAATGACCTAGAGGCGGCCGGGGCTAGCGTGTCGAAGCTCACGCGGAGGTCCTTGTTGAGGGAGTGCAATGCAATTAAGATCGATGAAACAGATGGTCTTACCTACTTGAGCGCATTTTTCGAGCGTCTGTTTGCAAACTTAGCAATCGACTTTCGCCTTTTCACGCTGCTTCAAGAGCATCACGTTGCCTTCTTCGATAGTTCGCAAGCCCGGGTAAATCGATTGAAGAGTGAAGGTAGCGAATTTATAGGCGATATTGAGACATTCAGGAAGGTATTTCAGCATAGGACTGGAATCACCATCTCGACGATACACGGCGTCAAGGGAGCCGAGTTCGATGCAGTGATCGCTTATGCATTATTAGAAGATATGGTGCCGCATTTCAATGATCCGAACGGTCAAGAAAGCGCGATGAAATTGCTGTATGTCATTGGTTCGCGGGCAAGGAAGAACCTGCACCTTGTTTCGGAACGAGGTCGAGTTCGCCAGTATTCTGGCGAAGAGTATCAAGTAACTCGCAAGCTTGCCTCATGCAGTTTTGGATACGATCAAATTCCATAGAAATCACGAGTAGCGCAACCGCGCTCTCTATGGGATGCCCTACAGCTTTGTTTAGCGTTTGGCTGAATCATCTGCGCGCGGCTCGCTCTGCATGCCCTGCTGTCGCCAGCTCAACATGCAAGCGGAGCGCGCAGGCCCGGATCACAGTGTCGGGCCGTGGAGGGCTGGCGAATGCCAGTCCCGTCAGGGATGAGCGAATAGCGAACGTGGAGCAGCGCGATCCACAAAGTGGAGACGCTCAAGGTTCCGTCGCTTACTATTTGGACTACGGCGAGTTGAGTAAAAAATATGAAAAATATCTTTGAAGAAATCAATGAATTTTCTTCGGAAAAAATCGCGTTATTCAGCTTTGGGAAATTTTGCTACGTCTTTCTTAATAAAGACCCGATCTTTGTCAAGAAATTGCTTCCCCTCATCCAAACCTCTCTGGCAAATGAGAGCTTTCAGGCAGACGTAATGCGTGCTTATACGGAGGGCTGCATGAATGAAAAGGCGGCCATTCTGAAAGAATTTGAAGCCAAACGCGACCATCCAAACGCAGCCAAGTTTTATGGGCCACAGCTTGATCTAGTGGACAAGCGATTGGCTATAAAGACAATCCAGCATTTAATGGACTACTTAAATAATTATCTCAACGAGTATCCGGGATCGCTAGAAATTCTCAACAATTCCTACAAGCATATCCATGACGAAGATGGTGTTTCGTACATAAAAGAAAATTACGCAAATTATCGCATTGGCTGCATTTTTTATTCCAAGCACCAATCAATCATGGGGAGGGCTGAGATGCTGGAGCTAAAATATTCCAAGGTAGTTGAACGTGAGTACGAGAAAATTGGAATTGACATAAGAAAGGAAGATGCTCAGTTCTCTAAATATAGTCTTGTCAGCCTGAACGAGAATATTCAGATATTCAACGACAAGGATAGTCAGACAATACGCGATGAACGCATAGGGCGACACTTCTGGATAAAAGTTCCGAGGAAGCTGCTTACCTCTATCGAGGAACTCATTGAAAAAGGAATGCTGTCCGAAATAGCATTCAGGATTGATTACGTCTCCGATTATGTCCCTGCAATGGAGGAGATGGAGTTTGGCGCTCCGTTGCGATTGAAAATATCTTCCCTTCCTAGATTGTCAAAGTTCTACTCCACCGATAAATATGAGAACAATCTATGGATTCACCATGACGCAGAGAAGCTAAGTTTGACTTTTGAAGAATTGATGGAGGACTTTGAGGTGGCAGGCGACGACGTCGTAACGCAAGTCATCCATCTTGAATACAGTTCAAAAGGCGATGATTTTTTTATAACTCACTTGGATCACGAATTTATCGTATATACGTTGGATAGCTATCAAGAAAGATTGAGCAATGCCAACATCAAGGGGCATAGAAAAATAAAGACATTCAAAATAGATAACTCAATGATCCCGTTTGATATAAATATTAGCGGGGATCTTTTTCTGTTTCAGGTTCTCGATTCGTATTTAAAAAATGATGACTTGATTCGTGAATATTTTGAAAAAATTAACTGACTTTATAGTTTGAGATATTTAATTAAAACAGCGATCGGCATAGAACATGGCGCTGCTGCCCGCGATAATCATGTGATTGGGCGCTCGCGCCCACTAGCCCCAGCGCATCCTTGAGCCGCAGGCCAGTTCCTTATCGGCCTATGGCGATTCCACACTAGCATGGAGCCTCGATAGAGCAAGAGATCCGTTGCCACATGCTCGTGCTGTGGTTTGGGTGTACGGTTGGACAGATGCTGCTGTCAGGACTTCTCGCCAGGCTGCCGCTGCTCGATCTGCAACCGCGCCCGTTCGGTCGCCTGCTGCAACCGCTCCCCCAGCACCGCACGCGGCGGCAGGGTCGTCAGGTATTCGGCTACGTGGATGCCCGACTTGTCCAGCTCCAGCAACTCGATCTGCTCTGACTTCTTGCCGGTACAAAGAATGATGCCCAGCGGCGAGGCTTCCTCCGGTTCGCGTTCGTGCTTGTCGAGCCAACGCAAATAAAGCTCCATCTGCCCCTTGTATGCTGCCTTGAACTCGCCGATCTTCAACTCCACCGCCACCAGCCGCCGCAGCTTGCGGTTATAGAACAGCAGGTCCAGGTGGAAATCCTCGTCGTCGATCTGGATGCGTTTCTGCCGGGCTAGGAAAGAGAAGCCCGCGCCCAACTCCAGCAAAAAAGACTCCATTTCGCGGATGATCGCGGCTTCCAGGTCGCCTTCCTGCCAGGTATCGCGCAGGCCCAGGAAGTCGAGGATGTACGGGTCGCGCATGACCAGCGCCGGCGACATGCGCTGCGCATCGCGCATCGCCGCCAGCTCTTGCGTGATCGTCTCGTCCGGCTTCTTGGACAGCGCCGTGCGCTCGTATAGCATCGAGTCGATGCGCTCGCGTAGCGTCCGCACGCTCCAGCGTTCGGCGCTGGCCATTTGCACGTAGTAGTCCCGCTGGAGCGGGTCTTTTAGCGGCAGCAGCGCCACGAAATGCGACCAGCTCAATTGTCGTGACAGCGTCACGACAATTGGCTCGTCCGAGAAGGTGGCGGCGAACTGCACCATCCGGCGCAGGTTCTTGTCCGCGAAGCTACGTCCGTAGTCGCGGACAAGCTGCGCCGCCAGGGTCGGCAGGATTTCGTCGCCGTACCCGGCCCGCTGCCCGGCAAGCACTTCCGTATGGATGCGCTGGCCAATGCGCCAGAACAGCAATGTCAGCTCGGCATTGACCGCCGAGGCGACGCGCTGGCGCGACGCTTCGATCAGTGCCCGGATGTCGCCCAGCAGCGCGGGCGGCGCTGCTGGCGCTGAGACGGATGCCTTGCGCCGGGTCATGCGGCCACCTCCTTGGCTCCCTGCATCCCGGTGATCGTCTTACGCCGATTCGCCACCAGTTCGGCCGCCTCTCGCACCGGCTTATCCTCGGTGTGGACGTAGCGCATGAACATGACGACGGTCTTGTGCGCCGTTAGCGCCATGCCGACCTTGACCGGGATGCCCGAATTGGCAATGTCGGTCGCCGAACGGTGGCGGATGCCGTGCGTGCCCACGTGCGTAGCGCCAGCCGCCTTGAGCGCACGGCTCCAGCCACCGTAATACTCGCCCGTGGTTAGATGCTTGCCAGCGTGGCTAGGAGAAGGCAGCACATAGCGGCTACCCTCCTGCCGGGGTGCCGTCGAGAGTAGCCGATAGGCTTCCTCGCTCATGGGCTTAGACATGCCGCCTGTCTTGCTGTCAGGCCAGACGACGCGCCGGTTCTGCAAGTCAACCCAGTTCCATTCCAGCGCGATGATTTCCGAGCGGCGGCCGGCGAACTCGAACTGCAGGCGGATTCCCAAAGGGATGACGTAGTTCTCCAGCCCCTCCGACTCGATCTTGTCGAGCTGTCGGAACAGGTTGCCCATTTCTTCGTCGCTGATGAGGTGAGTCGATTTGCCGGCAGGGAACATCGGGACGTGACGGCAAGGGTTGGTACCGTCGGGCCGATAGCCCCATACCTCGGCCATGTTGAACATCTTGCGCAAGACGCTGAATACCTTGTTCGCCTCGGTCTGCTTGTACGAAAGCTTTTCCATCAGTCCGGCGATTTCAGGACGCTTCACGTCCTGAACTTTCTTGCGTCCCAGCAGCGGAATAATGTTGCGATTGATGACAGCCTGATAGCCGGCTTGGGTGCTGAGCTTGTTGCGCTTCTTGGAGTAGTCCTCCATGAACTTCGTGCATAGCTCCTTGACCGTAGGTGCCTGGCGCGCCTCCGCCTTCTCTGCGGCGGGATCTCCGCCTCGGCGGACTTGGGCCAGCCATTCCTGCGCCAGCGACCGCGCCTGTTCGACGGTCAGCTCCCCGTACAGTCCTAGCGAGGGCTTGCGGCGCTCGCCAGCGTTCGTCCGGTACTGGAGCATGAACACCTTGCGACCCGCCGGGGTAATCTTGCACAGGAAGCCGGGGACCAGCGTGTCCCGGAGTTCGACGGCCTCTGCCTGGGGTTGCGCCGCATCGACAGCGGACTTAGTGAGTTTGATCTTAGCCATGATGACTCCTTGGAAAGACCTGGATTCCAAGGGCCGGATAGGAGTCAGGCGGTCGGAAGTCAGGTCAGGTTTCGGAAAGCACCGGCATATGTTGAACTCGCTTAAGTCATTGATAAACCTGCTGTATCGGGCTGTAGCGTAGTCCAGCGAATTTCGGTGCTGGAGTCATGGTGAAATAAAAAAGGGTGGCTAGGCCACCCTTTTTTTGTTGTACCGAGGAACGCCGCTTTATCAAACGGCTCTATTGACAGATACTTGATCGATCACGGCGCCTGATGCCACGGAAACCTGAAATGAAACTGCCCCCACGCTCACTCCGCTCGCTGCCCCCCGAGGGGGCGCATCAGTGCCTTCGGGCGGCCGGGCGCCACTGATATGCGAACCGCCTTGCTGCTGACCTCTCTTTTTGCCGCCACCAACTGGCTGGCTGCGGCACCTGTGTCGGCCCAGGATCGCATCTATCGCTGCGGCAACGAATACACCAACCGCATTGGCAACCGCAAGGACTGCAAGGTGGTGGAGGGCGGTAACGTTACCGTGGTGCGGGGCATGGCTCCCGCACCCGCGGCAGCACCCGCTGCTGGAGGCGGCCAGCGCAACGTGGTCAGCGCGCCGCCGTCGGCTCCGCGTGCGGACTCACCCGAGCAGCGTGCCCGGGATGCCGATGCCAAGGCCATCCTGGAGCAGGAACTGCGCCGTACCGAGGCGCGCCAGGCCGAGCTCGTGAAGGAATACAACAACGGCGAACCCGACAAGATCGGGGGCGAAGCGCGCAACTACCAGAAATACCTCGATCGCGTGGCGGAAATGAAGGCCGCCATCGACCGCAACCAAAGCGATATCGAGGGGATCCGGCGCGAACTGAACAGGTTCAAGTAGCGGAGGATCAAGGCGCCCGGCTGAGCGGTGGGGCAAGCATCGTCACCATCGGAACCCATTCATGCCTGATTCCCGCCGACCTCACCTTGCCCGCTTTCAGGCATTTGACCAACTCGCCGTCCTGGTCGCGGTGCTGAACGATGACGGGGTTGTCCTGTTTGCCAATGCCGCGCTCGAGGACGCCGTGGGCCTGTCCTGGCGCAGCATCGAGGGCACGCGGTTCCAGGATTTTTTCGCCGAGCCCGCGGAGTTGCAGCATGCATTGACCGGCATGCGTGAAAACACGTTCGCGGCACTCCGCTATGACGCCCAGCTGAAGCGCCACGGCAAGCCGGATGCCGACGTGCTGCCGGTACATGTGATTGTGGCGCAGACCGAGCGCCCAGGGGAATTGGTTGCCCAACTGCTGCCCCAGGAATTGCAGGCGCGGCAGGAGCGCGAAGAGCGCCAGGCTGACCAGGTGCGCGCCAACAAGGAGCTGTTCCGCAACCTGGCGCATGAGATCAAGAACCCGCTGGGTGGCATCCGGGGGGCGGCCCAACTGCTGGAAATGGAGATGGCCGCGCCCGAGATGCGCGAATATACCCAGGTCATCATCCATGAAGCCGATCGCCTGCAGGTCTTGGTGGACCGGCTGCTTGAGCCGCACAGGCACCCGCAGGTGCTGGGCGATGTGAATATCCACGAGGTGTGCGAGAGAGTGCGCTCACTGATCGTGGCCGAGTTCCCGCAAGGACTCAAGGTGGCGCGTGACTACGACATCTCCATCCCCGACTTCCGGGGTGATCGCGAGCAGTTGATCCAGGCGCTGCTCAATATCGTTCACAACGCCGCCCAGGCGCTCGCTGAGCGCATGGCCACCAGTGGGGATGCCAGGATCGTGCTGAGCACCCGGGTGGCACGTCAGGTTACGGTGGGTAAGCAGCGCTACCGGTTGGCATTGGAATTGCATGTCATCGACAACGGACCGGGTGTGCCCGATTCGATCAAGGACCATGTGTTCCAGCCCCTAGTATCAGGGCGGGACGGCGGCAGCGGGCTCGGGCTGACGCTGGCGCAGACTTTCGTGCAGCAACACCACGGCTTGATCGAACTCGACAGCGTACCGGGCCGGACGGATTTCAGGATTCTGATTCCGCTGTTGTCTTGATGGCCTTGCCGAAAGAGAGGAGTGCCCTATGAAGCCGATCTGGATCGTTGACGATGACCCCTCCATCCGCTTTGTGCTGGAGAAGGCCTTGTCACGCGAAGGTCTGCCCACCCGCTCCTTTACCCATCCGCGCGAGGTACTGGCCGCGCTGGACGACAACGCCGCGGCGGGCGAGGACGGCGACGGGCCGAGCGTCCTGGTGAGCGATATCCGCATGCCTGGCGGTTCCGGCCTTGAATTGCTGGAGAAAGTAAAGCAGCGCCTGCCGGGTTTGCCCGTGATCATCATGACGGCATTCTCGGATCTCGACAGCGCCGTATCGGCGTTCCAGGGCGGTGCATTCGAATACCTGCCCAAGCCTTTTGATGTGCCCAAGGCGGTGGAGCTGATCCATCGCGCGGTCGAGGAAAGTGTGCGTGAGGAAGTGGCCGAGCAGCAGCAGGCGCAGGCGCCCGAAATGCTGGGCCAGGCGCCGGCCATGCAGGATGTCTTCCGCGCCATCGGCCGGCTGTCGCAGAGCAACGTCACAGTGCTCATCACCGGTGAGTCAGGCAGCGGCAAGGAACTGGTCGCCCGCGCCTTGCACAAGCATTCGCCGCATGCCAAGGGGCCTTTCGTGGCCATCAATACCGCGGCCATTCCCAAGGAATTGCTTGAGAGCGAATTGTTTGGCCACGAGCGCGGCGCTTTCACGGGAGCCCAGGCATCGCGGCGCGGGCGCTTCGAGCAGGCGGATGGCGGCACGCTGTTCCTGGATGAAATCGGCGACATGCCGTTTGATCTGCAGACGCGGCTTTTGCGCGTACTTTCGGACGGGCACTTCTACCGTGTGGGCGGCCACAGCGCCATCAAGACCCATGTCCGTGTCGTGGCTGCCACGCACCAGGATCTGGAGCGGCGGGTGCGGGAAGGAGCCTTTCGGGAAGACCTTTTCCACCGCCTGAACGTGATTCGCCTGCGGTTGCCGGCGCTGCGCGAGCGGCGGGAGGATGTTCCCGCGCTGACGCGGCATTTTCTCGGCCTGAGCGCTCGCCAGCTCGGCGTGGAGCCCAAGCGCATTTCAGAAGCCGCGCTGGCGCGTCTGATCGATTTCAGCTTTCCCGGCAACGTGCGGCAGCTGGAAAATATCTGCCATTGGCTCATGGTGATGGCACCGGCTCAGGTCATCGAGGAGAAGGATCTGCCCCCCGAGGTGCTCACCGCCGCACCGGGCATACCAACAGCCCCTGCGGAACAGCCAGCCTCGTCTTCCAGTCCTGTCCTGAGCCCGGTCCCGCTTTCCGTGGCCCATACTGCCCATGCCGACAGCACCGAAGTGAAGAGCGTACCCGCCGGCTGGGAGCGCGGCCTTCAGGCGGAAGCCGCGGGCTTG
>Ga0209793_1001352_pt1 | contig 16129 bp, 15 predicted proteins | sample EBPBio122009_DNA_FD_185863 | JGI IMG/M metagenome (GOLD analysis project Ga0209793, IMG submission 185863) | Wastewater treatment Type I Accumulibacter community from EBPR Bioreactor in Madison, WI, USA - Reactor 1_2/2/2009_ DNA (SPAdes) (version 2) | ecosystem: Engineered > Bioreactor > EBPR >... | reverse complement strand
TGCTGGAACCGCGGCGGGCACGGGCGGGTCAACCTGACCTCGGCGCTGTCGGAAAGCTGCGACGTCTTCTTCTACGACATGGCGCAAAGGGTCGGCATCGACCGGATCAACGCCATGGCCGAGCGGCTGGGCCTGGGCATCCGCTACGATTTGCCGCTGTCGGGTATTTCCTCGGGCCTCAACCCCTCGCGGGAGTGGAAGCGGGAGCGGCGCGGCGCGGAATGGGTGGTGGGCGACACGATCAACGCCTCGATCGGGCAAGGCTATGTGCTGGCCACGCCGCTGCAACTGGCGGTGATGACGGCGCGGCTGGCCACCAACCGGGCGATCCTGCCGCGGCTCATCCATGCCATCGACGATATCGAGCAGCCGATCCCCGACCAGCCGCCCCTGGGGTTGAGTGCCGCCGCCCTGGCACAGGTGCAGCGCGGCATGTGGGAAGTCTCGAACGCGCAGCGCGGCACGGCCTATGGGTCGCGCATCGTCGATGCCAATCTGCGGATGGCGGGCAAGACGGGCAGCAGCCAGGTTTTCTCGATCACCGCGGCCGAGCGGGCGGCGGGCGTCCGGCGCCAGGACCAGCTGCCCTGGAACCGCCGGGACCACGCGCTCTTCGTCTGCTACGCCCCCGATACCGACCCGCGCTATGCCGTCTCGGTCGTGGTGGAGCACGGCGGCGGCGGCTCCTCGGTCGCGGCGCCCATCGCCCGCGACATCATTCTTGCCGCGCAATCGGGCGGGCTGCCGCCCATCGAGGCCTATCCCGCCCCGCAGCGTAACCGGATCGAAACCATGATCCGCACCATCAGCGAGCAGATCGGCCCGGCCGTGGCCCCGCCGACCGGGCGGAGCCGCGCATGAGTTACCTCGAATACAACGTCAAGCGCTCGCCCTCGGGCTTTCGCAAGGTGCTGCACGTCAACTGGGCGCTGGTCCTGTTGCTGACCGCCGTCGCCTCCATCGGCTTTCTGCAGCTCTATTCCGTGTCAGGCGGGAATTTCGAGCGCTGGACCGAACCGCAGATGCAGCGTTTCGCCCTGGCGCTGGCGGTGATGTTCGCGGTCGGCTTCGTGCCGTTGTGGTTCTGGCGCTCGTTGTCGGTCCTGGCCTATGGCGTGTCCTTCGTTCTGCTGCTGGGGGTCGAGTTCTTCGGCTCGGTCGGCATGGGCGCGCAGCGCTGGCTGGAACTGGGGCCGATCCGCCTGCAACCCTCGGAAATGATGAAAATCGCCATCGTCATGATGATGGCGGCCTATTACGACTGGCTGGACATCAAGCGCGTTTCGCATCCTTTCTGGGTGCTGGTGGCGGTGGCGTTGATCCTGGTGCCGTCCTTCCTGGTGCTGATCCAGCCGGACCTCGGCACCGCCCTGATGATCATCGGCGCGGGCGGGATGGTGATGTTCTTCGCCGGCGTCAGTCTTTGGTACTTTGGCGGGGTGATCGGTGCCGGGGTCGGGCTGGTGTCGCTGGTCTTCGCTTCGCGCGGCACCTCGTGGCAATTGCTGCGCGACTACCAGTTCCGCCGCATCGACGCCTTCCTCGACCCCTCGCTGGACCCGCTGGGCAGTTCCTACCACATCAACCAGGCGATGATCGCACTGGGCTCGGGCGGCTGGTCGGGGCGCGGCTTCATGCAGGGCACCCAGTCGCGGCTGAACTTCCTGCCGGAAAAGCACACCGATTTCATCTTCAACACGCTGGCCGAGGAATTCGGCTTCATCGGCGGGGTCTTTCTGCTGGCGCTCTATGTCGGCATCATCGTCACCTGCGTGATCGCCGCGATGCAGTCGAAGAACCGCTATGCCTCGCTTCTGATCCTTGGCATCGCCGGGAACTTCTTCCTCTATTTCGCGATCAACATGGCCATGGTCATGGGGCTGGCGCCGGTGGTCGGCGTGCCGCTGCCGCTGGTCAGCTATGGCGGATCGGCGATGCTGATGATCCTCATCGGCTTCGGCCTCGTGCAATCCGCCTGCATCCACCGCCCGAGGGAGAAGGCATGAAGGTTCTGTTTGCCGCCGGCGAAAGCCGCTGGCCCGAATATGTGGGGCCGCTGCGCGACGCGCTGGCCGAGGCGGGGCTGACCGTCGATCTGGTGCGCGACGCCGCTCCCGAGACGGTCGATGCGATGATCTATGCCCCGGGCGGCGAGACGCCTGACGATTTCACCCCCTACACGCGTTGCAAGGCCGTCCTCAGCCTCTGGGCCGGGGTGGAGAGGATCGTCGGCAACCCGACGCTGACCCAGCCGCTCTGCCGTATGGTCGATCCCGGGCTGACGGAGGGGATGGTCGAATACGTCACCGGTCATGCGCTGCGCTATCATCTCGGCCTCGACCGGGTGTTGGCGACGCAGGACCGCTGGGCGCCCGCGGTGCCGCCGCTGGCGCGGGAGCGGCCGGTGGCCTTGCTGGGCCTCGGCGCGCTGGGCGCGGCCTGTGCGGACGCGCTGGCGGGGCTGGGCTTTCCTGTCCTGGGCTGGAGCCGGACGCCGAAGGATCTGCCGGGCATCGAGTGCCATCACGGGCGGGACGGGCTAAAGACCGTGTTGAGCCGGGCCCAGATCGTCGTGACGCTGCTGCCCGCGACCCCCGGCACCGAGAACACGCTGAACGCCGAGACGCTGGGCTGGCTGCCGCGGGGCGCGGCGATCATCAACCCCGGCCGCGGCGCGCTCATCGACGACGCGGCGCTGCTGGCGGCGCTGGACGCGGGGCAGGTCGGTGCCGCAACGCTCGATGTCTTCCGGGTGGAGCCCTTGCCGCGGGACCATCCCTATTGGGCGCATCCCAAGGTCACGGTCACGCCCCATATCGCCGCCGAAACCCGCCCCGTCACCGCCGCCCGTGTGGTGGTCGAGAATCTGCGCCGCCTGCGCGACGGCGAGCCGCTTCTGCATCTCGTGGACCGGGCCGAGGGCTATTGATGGAGATCGCCGTTGTCGGTGCGGGCATCATCGGCCTGACGGTCGCGCACCGGCTGGCGGGCGAGGGGCATCGCGTCACCCTGATCGCCCCTGCCGACGAGCCGCACCGCGCCTCGACGGGGAATGCGGGGACCATCGCGGGCTATGCCGTCGATCCGGTCGGCACGCCCGAGGTGCTGCGCGACTTGCCGCGGCTTCTGTTCAACCGCGACAGCCCCTTGGCGATCCATCGCCCCTCGGCCCTGCGGCTCACGCCCTGGCTCTGGCGCTTTGCGCGCCAGTCGGGCCCGCGCAGCGCCGAGGCCAACCGCCACGTGCTGGCCCGCATCTTGGGTGATGCCGACAGCCGTTGGCGGGGACTGGCCTTTTCACTCGGCGCCGGGACGCTGCTGAACGAGGCCGGCGCGCTCTATGCCTATGATACTGTCGAGGGTCTGAACGCGGCCGAGGCGGGGATGGAGCGCCGCCGCGCCCATGGCGTCACGGTCGAGCGGCTCGATGCCTCGCAGCTTCTGGCGCTGGAGCCGCGCCTGCCGCCCGGGCGTTTCGGGGGCGGCATGCTGTTTCCCGGTACGCTCTGGCTCAGTGACCCGGCGGCGATGCTGGCCCGGATCGAGGCCGGGCTGCAGGTGGCCCGGATTGGGGCGCGGGTGACAGCGCTGAGCCGGCACGGCGCCGGCTGGCGGGTCACGCATGAGGAGGGCGCGCTGGAGGCCGAGGCGGTGGTCCTGGCCGCGGGCGCCTGGTCGGCACGGCTGCTCAAGCCGCTGGGCCTGCGGGTGCCGCTGACCGCCGAACGGGGCTATCATCTGGAATTCGACAGGGTGACGAAGGTCTCGCGCCCCCTCTGCCCGGTGCGGCGGGGCTTCTATTTCACCCCGTTGGCGGGGCGCCTGCGCGCGGCCGGAACGGTGGAACTGGGCGGCATCGGCGCCCCCCCTTCGCCCCATCGCTGGGAACGGCTGGAAGAGGGCGTGCGCAGCGTCTTTCCCGACCTGCCGCCACCGTCCCGCCGCTGGATGGGCCTGCGTCCCTCGGTCCCTGACAGCCTGCCGGTGGTGGGGCTGGCCCGCAAGGGGCTGGTCTGCGCCTTCGGCCATGGCCATCTGGGCCTGACCTTGGCCCCCTGGACGGCCGAGCGTGTCTCGGCCGCATTGGCGGGCGGGCCGGGGGATGAAGCCGTCAGCCCGCTGCGCTTTAACCGTTAATGGGCGGGGCGCTGCACGGTATCCAGCACCGAGCGCCCGCCATCCAGCGTGACGATCTGCCCGGTCATGAAGGCCGAGGCCGACGAGGCCAGGAACTGCGCCAGCTCCGCCACCTCGGAGGCCGTGCCGATCCGGTGCAGCGGCGTGCCGGCGATGATCGCCTCACGGTATTCGGGGTGTTCCGCGATCGTGTCGCGCAATGTGCCTGACATCAGCGAGCCCACGGCGATGGCATTGACCCGGATCGCCTGCGGCGCCAGCGAGACGGCCAGCGAGCGGGTCATCTGTTCCAGCGCCGCGTTGGAAATCGAGAAGCCCAGCAATTGCGGCTGGGTCCGATGCGCGGCGATGGACGAGATATTGATGATCGCGCCCGCCACCTGCGGCTTCGTATCCTCTTGTTCCGCCTGCAGGATCATCCGCCGCGCCACCGCCTGCGAGGTGCGGAGCGCGACATTCAGGTTGTGATCCAGCAACGTCTCGACCGAGGTGTCGGCCGGGTCGAGCGGGTCGGTCACAGCGAAGCTGCGCGTGGCGTTGATCAGGATATCCACCCGGTCGAAGGCGTCGAGCGCGGTGGACAGCAGGTTCGCCACGTTCAGCTTCTCGCGCAGGTCGCCCGCGAACAGCCGGCAATTCGGCAGGTCCGTCAGATCGTCGCAACCCGATTTCAGCCGCTTCTCGTTCATGTCCGAAAAGACGACATTCGCGCCTTCATCGACGAAATGCCGGGCGATGGCATGGCCGATGCCGGTGGCGGCGCCGGTGATGATGGCGGTCTTGCCCTCGATGGAAAAACTCATCAGCGCCGTCCTCTGCTGTGGGTCACGCGGGCGCGCGCGGCCGGGGCCGCGGCGGGCGCCCGCTGGGGGCCTTCGGCATGGAAGATCTTGAAGCCCGGGCTGCCGGGAAGTTCGCTGTGTTTGCGGAACGCCTCGGCCAGGGTCTGCTCGTAGGGCAGGTGGCGGTTGGCCACCAGGAACAATTGGCCCGAGGGTTTCAGCATCGCCGCCGCCGCGCGGATGAAAGCCGCGCCCAGCTGCGGCCGCGCCTCGCGGCCCTGATGGAAGGGCGGGTTCATCACCACCGCGTCGAGCGGCAATTTCAACGGGTTCGTGGCATCGGCCCAGTGGAACTGCGCGCGCGGATCGGTGACGTTCTGCCGGGCGCAGGCCAGGGCGCGGGCGTCAGCCTCGATCAGGTGCAGCGTGGCGATGCCGGGCGCGCGCTCGAGGATCTGGGCCGAGAGATAGCCCCAGCCTGCGCCAAGATCCGCCACGACGCCCTTCAGCCCGGCGGGCAGCGAGGCCGCCAGCAGGGCCGAGGCCGGGTCGATCCCGTCGGCGGAAAAGAGGCCGGGCAGGGTGTGGTAGACCCGCTCGCCATCCTTCGCCTCGCCCGGGGCCGCGCGCCAATCGGTCAGCGCGTCGCCGGGCGAGGGGAACCAGGCGATCTTGCCATGGCCCTTGGCGATGGCGGCGCTCAGATCCACCCGGTCGCGCAATTCGCGCAGCATGGCGTCAACGCCGTCGTTCTTTTGCCCGTCGATGATCACCGGGCCGGAGGTCAGCGCGGCGGCCCGGGCGATCAGGTCGCGCGCCTCGACCCGCGAGCGGGGCAGACAGACCAGCGCCGCCGCATACGACCCCTCGGCCGCCTGCGCGCAGGCAAGGCCCCGGGCGGCGAAAAAGCCGTGATCGGGCGCGAAGGGCGTGACGATCTGCAGTTGCGACGGGGGCAGGGGGCCAAAATCCTCGCCCGCGCGCGGGTGCAGGACGGCAATGGTGCCCGTATCGGGCAGGGCCAGGCCTGCCTCGACGGCAAGCTCCAGCCGCAGCGCGCGGGGCGCCGGTTCATGAAAGGACATGGTCATCGGCGGGCGCGGAGGCGCCTCACTCCTTTTCCAGGGTGCATTGCAGCGGATGCTGGTGGCGGCGGGCGAAATCCATCACCTGCGCAACCTTGGTCTCGGCGATCTCGTACGAGAAGACCCCGACAACGGCCAGGCCCTTCTTGTGGACGGTCAGCATGATCTCGAACGCCTGGGCATGGCTCATGCCGAAGAAGCGTTCGAGCACATGCACGACGAATTCCATCGGCGTGTAATCGTCGTTGAGCAGCATCACCTTGTACATCGGCGGGCGCTGGGTGCGGGTGCGGGTCTTGACCGCGACGCCCGGATCGCCCTCACCGGGGCCGTGCTTGCGCTCGGTCATCGTAACGGTCTGAACCATGCGATTGGGGCCTGGGGTGACAGATTCGGTTGCAGGGCAGTATATAGCGCCCACAGCGGCCAAGAAAACCCTACCGGACAAAAGCCATGACGCGCCTGACCACGATCGCCCTCGATGCCGATGACACGCTTTGGCACAACGAGCGTTTCTTTCACCTGACCCAGGCGCGGTTCGCCGAGTTGCTGGCCGATCACGCCGCGCCCGAGGATCTGGCCGAGCGGCTTCTGGCCTCCGAGCGGCGCAACATCGGCCATTATGGATTCGGCATCAAGGGCTTCATGCTGTCGATGATCGAAACCGCCGTCGAGGTGACCGAGGGGAGGGTGCCCGGCCATGTCATCGGCCAGATCATCGCCGCGGGGCAGGAGATGCTGGCGCATCCGATCGAGCTGTTGCCGGGGGTGGAGGATACGGTCGAATCGCTGGCGGGCGCGCATCGGCTGGTCCTGATCACCAAGGGCGATCTGCTGGATCAGGAGCGGAAGCTCGCGCAATCGGGCTTGGGCGATCACTTCGCCGGGGTCGAGATCGTCAGCCACAAGAACCCCGAGACCTATGCCACGGTCTTCGCCCGCTATGGCGGGGCCGAGGGGGCGCTGATGGCGGGGAATTCCATGGCCTCGGACGTGGTGGCGCCGATCCGGGCCGGGGCCTGGGGGGTCTTCGTGCCGCATGGGCTGGAATGGGCGCTGGAAAAGGCCGACCCGCCCGAGGATCATCCCCGCTATCGGCGGATTTCCACCCTGTCGGATCTGCCCGATCTGATCGAGCGGATCGAGGCTTCCTGAATGTAGTGGGGCGGCCGGGCGAATCTGCCAGATCTTGATCGCGTCTCAAGATCGTCCGAAAAGGCTTTGAAAACATGGGGGGTTTTCATGTCGTGCCTTTGGTGATAGCCTGTTCTTGAGCAAAATTGACGCCGCCGGCCAAACGGGGGCGCAGAGGCAGAGGACAGGCACGTGACAACGCGATTCGGGCGTTGGTTCCGCGGCTTTGGCGTGATCGGCATGGTGGCCCTGGTGGCCGCGATGGTGATTGTTTGCGCCGCACCGCGCGCCCATGCGCAACCCTTCGCCGCGGTGGTCATGGACGCCCGCACCGGCGAAATCCTGTACCAGACGGATAATTCGACGTCGCGGCTGCATCCCGCGTCGCTGACCAAGATGATGACCCTCTACATCGCCTTCGAGGCGCTGGAGAATGGCGAGATTTCCGAGGATACGCCGGTGCGCATCTCGCGTCACGCCGCCTCGCAGCCGCCCTCGCGGCTGGGACTCAGGGCCGGTCAGACCATCGCCTTCCGCTACCTGATCCGCGCCGCCGCGCTGCGCTCGGCCAATGACGCGGCGGCGGCGATCGCCGAGGCGCTGGAAGGGTCGGTCCCGGCCTTTGCCGAGCGCATGAACCGCACGGCCCGCGCCATCGGCATGACCCGCACCACCTTTCGCAACCCGCATGGGCTGACCACGGACGGGCATCTGTCCACGGCCCGCGACATGTCGATCCTGGGGCGGCAGCTCTATTTCGATTATCCGGGCTATTACGGCATCTTCTCGCGCCGGTCGGACAACGCGGGGATTGCCACGGTCAACAACACGAACCGCCTGTTTTTGGGCAGCTATCGCGGCGCCGACGGGATCAAGACCGGCTTCACCAATGCCGCGGGCTACAATCTTACCGCCATGGCCGAACGCAACGGCGTGCGGCTGATCGTCACCGTGTTCGGCGCGCGCTCGTCGCAGGACCGGCTGCGGCGGGTGTCGCAGCTCATGGACCGCGGATTCCGCGACGCGCCACGGCGCGCGGCGATCCGGCGACCGGCCCGGCCTGATTATGTGCGGGGCGCGGATGATCGCGGCAGCGGACCCGCCGCCGGTCGGGTGATCCGGCTGCAGACCGCGCCCACCACCTCGCGGTTCCCCAGGGCCCGCCCGCAACCGGGCGAGGCGCCCGCCGCAGAGCTGATCGCCGCGCTGCGCGATGGCATCGACGAGGTGATCGAGGAGATCCGCGAGCCCGATCCCTCGACCGATACCGACGATTCGGGGGTGGCGCCCGGCGTGACCTCGGAAGAGCCTGAAGAGAGCGATGCGCCCGAGGGGCTGACCGAGGCGGTCGAACAGGTGCTGGTCGCCGCCGTCGCCCCCGAACGCTCGCCCCTGCCGCGCGGCAGGCCGCGGTCCGAGGCCGTGGCCCTCGCCGCCGCCGACACCGACACCGAGGAGGCGGAGATTCCGGTCGCTGCCCGCGCCGGCAGCGGTGTGCTGGGCACCGAGGATTACGTGGCGCTGGCCGAAAGCGGGGTGCAGGTGCCGGTGACGCCGCCCGCCCGACCCGAGGATCTGGTGGCGGCGCTGGTCGGAGACGCGACCGAGGCCCCCGCCGCCGAGGCCGTGGCGCTGGCCGATGTCACGGCGGGCGACGGGGCGCTGACCATTCCCGGCCTGCCGCCGATTCCCCTTGCGGACGGGGCAGAGGCACCTGCGGCCCTGCCCGAGGCGCAGGCGGAGACCCGGATCGCCGCGCTGGAAGCCCCGGCCGAGGCGCCGCTGATGCCTTCGCTCGAACCCGTCGCCTCGGAACTGACGGTGGATGGCGACGGCCGCATCCTGTGGCGCGACGAGGAATTGTTGCAGGCGCTCAGCCACGAAAATCCAGAAGAGCCGGTGCTGGCGCCGACCATCGTGCTGACCAGCTCGTCCGATACCGAGGAGGTCGCGGCCACCCCCACGCCCGAGATCGTCACCCATGTCTCGACCTCGGGCGGGCGGCTGTGGCGGGTGGAACTGGGCCGTTTCAACACCCCCTTCGACGCCGAGCGCACGCTGCTGCGGGTGGCGCTGTCCGAGGCAGGCACGCTGCGTAACGGCGTTCGCCGGGTAACCGCGCGCGGCGGGCGCCACGTGGCCGAGGTCAATTCGCTGACGCAAGAGGAAGCGCAACTCGCCTGCCTGCGCCTGGCCGCCCGCGATCAGGATTGCACGGTGGTGGACCCCTCCTGAGGCCCGCCGCCGCCCGGTTTTGCGCGTGACGACGACCGCCCCGCGTGGTAGCGCCGGGGGATGAAACGTCTTCCCTCGAAACCCGAAATCGCTCAGTGGCTCTCTGAACAGGAGGGGCGCCCGGCCTTTCACGACATCAGCCGCGCCTTCGGCATCAAGGGCGCGGCCAAGATCGACCTGAAGCGGATGCTGGCGGAACTGGAGGCCGAGGGGCTTTACGAGGGCCGCAAGAGGCGCCGCCCCCGGGGCGAGGGCCTGCCGCCGGTCGGCATTATCCGGGTGACTGGCCCCGATGCGCAGGGCGAGCTGATGGCCGAACCCGCCGAGTTCGAGGGCGAGGCGCCGCGCATCCTGGTGATCGAGCGCAAGGACCAGCCGGCGCTGGGCGCGGGCGACCGGGTGCTGGCCAAGCTGACGCAGACCGAGGACGGCTGGCACGCCCATCCGATCCGCAAGCTGCAGAACGGGCCGCGCACCGTGCTGGGCATCTATCGCGCGGGCTCGGAATTCGGGCGGATCCTGCCCATCGACAAGGGCGCCGATCTGGAATTCCGCGTGTCCACAGCCGACGCAAGGGGCGCCAAGGACGGCGAACTGGTCGAGGCCGAGCAGACCTCGCCCCCCCGTCTGGGCCTGCCCAAGGCGCGGATCGTGCGGCGGCTGGGCGATCCCGGTGCGCCGCGCGCCGTCAGCCTGATCGCCATTCACCAGCACGGAATCCCCGACCATTTCCCCGAGTCGGTTCTGGCCGAGGCCGAGGATGCCCCCGCCGATCCCGGCGGCCGGCGCGAGGATCTGCGCGGACTGCCGTTGCTGACCATCGACCCCTCCGACGCGCGCGACCATGACGACGCCGTTTGCGCCGAACCCGGCGCCGATGGCGGGTTCATCGTCTGGGTCGCCATCGCCGATGTCGCGGCCTATGTGCGCCCGGGCTCGGAACTGGACCGCGAGGCCCGCAAGCGCGGCAATTCCAGCTATTTCCCCGACCGCGTGGTGCCGATGCTGCCCGACCGGCTGTCGGGCGACCTGTGTTCGCTGCACGAGGGCGTCGACCGCCCGGTGCTGGCCGTGCGGATGGAGGTGAACGCGCAGGGTGAAAAGACCGCGCACCGCTTTGTGCGGGGGACCATGAATTCCCGCGCCTCGCTGACCTATGAACAGGCGCAGGCGGCGTTCGAGGGGCGGCTCGACGATCAGACCGACCCGCTGGCCGAGGGGCTGAGCCATCTCTACGCCGCCTGGCAGGCGACGCTGAAGGCCCGCGCGGCGCGGCAGCCGCTGGATCTGGACCTGCCCGAGCGCCGGATCGTGCTGGACGAGGCCGGGACCGTGACCTCGGTCGCCTTCAAGGACCGCCTCGACGCGCATAAGGTGATCGAGGAATTTATGGTGATGGCCAATGTCGCCGCCGCCGAGGAGCTGATCGCCCGCCGCTCGCCCCTGCTGTTCCGGGTGCATGAAGAGCCGACCATCGAAAAGATCGAGGCCCTGCGCGAGGTGGCGCACGGGGCGGGTCTGGTGCTGGCCAAGGGGCAAGTCTTGCAGACCCGGCACCTGAACAAGCTCTTGGCCGATGCCGAGGGGTCGGAATTCGACGAGCTGATCAACATGGCCACCCTCCGGTCCATGACCCAGGCCTATTACGCGCCCGAGAATTTCGGCCATTTCGGCCTCGCGCTGCGCAATTACGCGCATTTCACCTCGCCCATCCGGCGTTATTCCGACCTGATCGTCCACCGAGCGCTGATCTCGGCGCATAAATGGGGCAAGGACGGGCTGTCGGACTGGGACATCGAGCATCTGGCCGAGACCGCGACGCAGATTTCCGAGACCGAGCGTCGGTCAATGGCCGCCGAGCGCGACACGACCGACCGTTACCTTGCCGCCTTCATGGCCGACCGGATCGGGGCGGTCTTTCAGGGTCGGATCAGCGGCGTCGCGCGCTTCGGGCTCTTCGTGAAACTCGATGAGACGGGGGCTGACGGGCTGGTGCCGATCCGCTCCCTGGGCGACGAATATTTCCACCACGACGCCGACAGCCAGACGCTCCGCGGCGAGAAGACCGGGACGGTCCTGGGCCTTGGCCAGAAGGTCGTGGTCAAGCTGGCCGAAGCCGAGGCGATGACCGGCGGCTTGCTGCTGGAATTGCTGGAGGTCGAGGGCGCCCCCATGGCCCGCGCCCGCCGCGGCAAGGGGCGCGGCAAAGGCCCGGTCTCGCGCAAGGGCGCCGCTGCCAAGGCCGGCCGCATCCGCCGCCGCCGCGAGCGCTGAGGCCGGTGTCCCGGATCGCGATCATCATCGCGGCGGATGAACCGGCGCTCGTCTTTGCCTCGCTCGCGCAGGCGGAACGGGCACTGGAACCGGTCGACGTGACCGAAGGCGTCTATCCCGCGGCTTACGGGCCCGGGGGCGAACCCTATGCGATCACCACCGATGGCATCTCCGTGCGGATCGCGCCGGCGGATCGTCCCCCTCAGCCCGGGGCGCTGCTGGCATTGCTCTGCCAGCTTCTGAACGGCGACGGGCAGGATCCGGGCCCAAACCCGGACCTGCCCGATCTGCTGCGCCGCTGCGCGCGGTTCCTGCCGGTCAGTCGCGGGTGCAGATAATCCGCACCGAATCGTATTTTCGCCGCGGCTCGGCCAGCGCGGTTGCGGCAAGGAGCCGGGCGGAGTGGCGGACCTGCGCGTCGATATCGGCCTGGGTCACATCGCGGCGCTCCATCTCGGCGGTGATGCGGGCCTCGTCGACCATCCAGTCGGGCAGGAACTGGCGCACATAGCCGCGGTAGAGCACCGCCTGCACCTTCAGGCCCGCGGCTTCGGCGCAATCCTGCAGGCTTTCCGGCGTGAAGAAGTTCAGATGCCGCGGCACGTCGAGCCAGCGCCAGCGCGGCCCCATGCGACGGCTGCCTTCCGAGGCGTTGTTCGGCACTTCGACCGACATGACCCCGCCCTCGGTCAGGAGGTCGCGCGCATTGGCCAGCGCCAGCACCGGGTCCAGCGTGTGTTCCAGCACATGCGAGAAAACCACAAGGTCGTAACGGCGGTCACGCACCGCCTCGGGCAGCCGCTCGGCCGTGCCCTCCATCACGTCGAGGCCCCGCTCGCGCGCCACGCGGACCGCGCGGGGATCGGGCTCGACCCCCCGGACGTGGCGCAGATGCGGGCCGAAGGTGCGCATCCGGTCGCCGTCGCCGCAGCCGATCTCGAGTCCGTTCTCGGATTCCGGCGGGATGATCGACCGCCACCAGGCCGAGGTGGGCTCGGCCCCGCGTTCGAAGCGATAGGCCAGGGCGCCCAGAATCTTGCCCAGCAGACCGACGCTTTCGGCCTCGGCCTCGACATCCGGTTTGTAGCGCTCGGCGTGGGTGTAATAGGCGTCGATGTCGTAGAAGCTGGCCACTTCCGAGGCGCGGGGCCGCGGGAAGACCTGGCCGAAACCGTCGTCCTCGTTCCACCAGATCTGCCAGGCACGACGGTCAGCGGGGCGGCGCCAGTCGATGGGCACCGTGAGACCGGGGTGCATGACAGACCCTGTCAGGGGGCAGCAGGGGTAGATGCTCAGCGGGGCAATCGTTTCCGACATGCCTGCGAAGTCCTTCATGGGTCAGCTCCATCCGCTTGGAATGGCTCGGTCGTGATCCCATAATGCGGCAACACTTGGGCAATGTATCGGGAAACCCTCAGATCGCGGCTGAATAGCCCCGTGTATCGTGGACGCCTTCTTCGCTAATTTTGAGGCAAGGAGGCCATGATGAGCAGCACCAAGTTCAGCGACGATTTCAAAAGAGACGCCGTCGCGCAGATCACGGAGAGGGGCTACCCGGTCAGGGAGGTGGCTGAGCGTCTGGGCGTGAGCCAATACTCGCTCTACTCCTGGAAGAAGAGGTTCGCGAAGGCGTCATCTGGTGACGCTGAGAAAGAGGCGGAGATCCGTCGGCTCAAGCGTGAGCTCCTGAGAGTGACGGAGGAGCGGGATATCTTAAAAAAGGCGACCGCGTATTTCGCCAGGGATGCAAAGTGAGGTACGCGTTCGTGGCCGAGAATCGCGGACAGTTCTCTGTCAGGGCCATGTGCCGCTGCCTGCGCATTCAGCCGAGCGGGTTCTATGCCTGGCTGAAGGCACCGTTGAGCAGACGGGCCCAAGAAGACAAGCGGCAGATCAAGATGCTGAGGGAGGCGTGGGTGGACAGCGGCAAGGTCTACGGTCACCGCAAGCTTCATGACGACCTTCTCGAGCAGGGCGAAAGCATCTGCCTGAACCGGGTCGCCCGCCTGACCAGCTTGGCCGGCATCAAGGCGCAGATCGGCTACAAGCGCCGACCAGGGAAGTATGGCGGCAAGCCCTCGGTGGTTGTCGACAACACACTGGATCGGCAGTTCGACGTGGCGGCGCCGGACAAGGTCTGGGTGACCGATATTACCTATATCCGCACGCAGGAGGGCTTTGCTTACCTCGCCGTCGTTATCGATCTCTATTCCCGGCGAGTTGTCGGCTGGTCGATGCAGAGCCGTCAAACGACCGATGTCGTGCTACAAGCGCTGTTGATGGCGACAGGGCGGAGAAAGCCAAGAGAAAAGGTTCTGATTCACTCGGATCAGGGCAGCCAGTTCACCAGCATCGACTGGGCGGCGTTCCTGCGGGCCCACAATCTGGAGCACTCGATGAGCCGCCGCGGGAACTGCCACGACAATGCGGTTGCCGAGAGCTTCTTCAACCTGCTCAAGCGCGAGCGGATCAGACGACGGACCTACCGAACTCGCGAGGAGGCACGGCAGGACGTGTTCGACTACATCGAGATGTTCTACAACCCGAAGCGCAAGCACGCCCGGAACGGAATGCTGTCGCCCATCGACTTCGAGCGGCAGCAGAAACTGAGATACGAAGGCGTCTAAGAAACGCGGGGCTATTCAGGCCGAGAAAATCACCGGATGCAGGAAGGCGACCTCGGTATCGCCATGGCCGAGGGCGGACACGGCGCCGGCGATCAGCACGGCGACGGCAACCACGGTCCAGAGGCGGGCGGCTTTGAATTGCTGGGGCATGGCGGGCTCCTTTCTGGAATACGCAGGTGAGTCGTACGGCGTGGCGGTCCGGTTCAAAGACGAGCGCCCCGTTGCGCGCCCCGTCGCGCGGGGCTAAGGAAAGCCATGAGCGTGACCCTGCCTTCCCCCTCCGATCCGTTGCGTATCGGCACCCGCGGCTCGCCGCTGGCGCTGGCGCAGGCCCATGAAACGCGCGCCCGGCTGATGGCGGCCTTCGACCTGCCGGAGGCGGCTTTCCAGATCGTCACCGTTCAGACCACGGGCGACCGCGTGCAGGACCGCGCGCTCAAGGAACTGGGCGGCAAGGGCCTCTTCACCCGTGAGATCGAGGAGATGATGCTGGCGGGGGCGCTGGATATCGCCGTTCATTCGATGAAGGACATGCCGGTCGCGCAGCCCGAGGGGCTGATTCTGGATTGCTACCTGCCGCGCGAGGACGTGCGCGACGCTTTCGTCTCGCCTCTGGTCGGACGGTTGACCGATCTGGCGCCGGGCCAGGTGGTGGGTACCTCGTCCCTCAGACGGCGCGCGCAGCTTTTGCACCGGCGGCCCGATCTCAGGGTCGTGGAATTCCGCGGCAATGTGCAGACCCGGCTGCGCAAATTGTCCGAAAAGGTCGCCGATTGCACCTTCCTCGCCATGGCCGGGCTGAACCGGCTGGGGATGGCCGAGGTGGCGCGCTCGGCTATCGAACCCGACGAGATGCTGCCGGCGGTGGCCCAGGGCGCCATCGGCATCGAGCGGCGGCAGGGCGATGCGCGGGCCGAGGCGATGCTGGCGATGATCCACCACGGGCCGACCGGCCTGCGGCTCGCGGCTGAACGCGCCTATCTCGCCACGCTCGATGGCTCTTGCGAGACACCGATCGCCGGGCTTGCCCAGCTCGATGGCGACGAAATCTGGCTGAGGGGCGAGATCCTGCGCCCCGATGGCTCGGACGCCCTGGCCGAGGAAGGCCGCGCCGCGGTGGCCGACGGGGCGGCGCTGGGGGCCGAGATCGCCCGCCGTCTGCTGGCCCGGGCACCGCGCGGATTCTTCGACTGGCGGGCCTGAAGGTCTGACCTTCCGCAGATGTTGAAAAACTGAAAGCTAGGGCGCTTATGCTCTGGGCTCTCGGTATTTCAATGTTGAAAAAGTCTCAGCCGAGCCAGGCGGCAATCCGATCCGCCAGCACCTCCTGCGCCGCATCGTCCAGCCTGTCGGTGACCAGCGTCTGAACCGCCGGCGCCTGACGCAGCCGGGTCTTGGCGTAGCGCGGATCGTAATGTTCCTGCATCAGCCGGGCCGCCAGCGGGGCGAAATCGCCCCCCTCTGCGAGCGCCTGCCATTCGTGGATGGTCTCCCGCGCGTGAAAGGGGCCGAGCGCGGCGATGCGCGCCGAAAGCTCGGCGGGATCGGCGGTGACATCGCCATAGGCGCGCGTCAGCCACTCGGCCCGCGCCGCGACCGGCGCGGCGATCTCGATCCGCGGCGCCGCCTGCATCGCCGACCAAAGCGCCGGCGGGAGCCGCAGCGCGCCGATCCGGTTCGATTCCGCCTCGACCAGCACCGGGCGGGCCGGATCGAGCCGCGCCATGTCATACGCGAGCGCGCTCTCGAAGCCCTTTTGCGCGGGCTGGGCATCGCCCGGCACCAGGCCGAACAGGCTGCCCCGGTGCCGCGCCAGTCCCTCGAGGTCGATGACCTGCCCGCCCCGTGCCCGCAC
>Ga0209793_1001349_pt1 | contig 16145 bp, 14 predicted proteins | sample EBPBio122009_DNA_FD_185863 | JGI IMG/M metagenome (GOLD analysis project Ga0209793, IMG submission 185863) | Wastewater treatment Type I Accumulibacter community from EBPR Bioreactor in Madison, WI, USA - Reactor 1_2/2/2009_ DNA (SPAdes) (version 2) | ecosystem: Engineered > Bioreactor > EBPR >... | reverse complement strand
CTACGGCTTCCCGCTGGACCTGACGCAGGATGCCCTGCGCGAGAAGGGCCGCGAGGTCGACGTGCAGGGCTTCGACGCCGCCATGGCCGAGCAGAAGGCCAAGGCCCGCGCCGCCTGGGTCGGCACCGGGGCGGCGGGCGACGCGAAGATCTGGTTCGACCTTGCCGAAGAGCATGGGGTCACGGAATTCCTCGGCTACGACACCGAGACGGCGGAAGGCGTGATCACCGCGCTGGTCCGCGACGGGGCGGCCATCGGCCAGGCCTCCGAGGGCGAGGCGGTGCAGATCGTCGTCAACCAGACCCCGTTCTACGCCGAAAGCGGCGGCCAGGTCGGTGATGCGGGCTTCATCCGCACCGACACCGGCACGGTGCAGGTCGGCGATGTGAAGAAAGCCGCCGGCGTCTTCATCCACATCGGCCATGTCATGGAAGGCACTGTGATCAAGGGACAACCCGCGAAGCTGGAGGTCCTGCATAGCCGTCGCTCGGCGATCCGGGCCAACCATTCGGCCACCCACCTTCTGCACGAGGCGCTGCGGCGCACGCTGGGCGATCACGTCGCGCAAAGGGGCAGCCTCAACGCCGCCGACCGGCTGCGCTTCGACTTCAGCCATTCGGCAGCGATCTCCGCGCCGGACCTGTCGACCATCGAGGGTGAGGTCAACGCCTTCATCCGCCAGAACTCGCCGGTCGAGACCCGGATCATGACCCCCGACGACGCCCGCGCCATCGGGGCGCAGGCGCTCTTCGGCGAGAAATACGGCGACGAGGTGCGGGTGGTGTCGATGGGCAGCCTCGACGGCTCGGGCAAGGGCGCGGATGGCAAGACCTATTCGCTGGAACTGTGCGGCGGCACCCATGTCGCCCGCACCGGGGATATCGGCGCGATGGTCCTGCTGTCGGAAAGCGCCTCCAGCGCCGGGGTGCGCCGGATCGAGGCGCTGACCGGGCAGGCCGCGCTGGACCACCTGCGCCAGCAGGATGCGCGGCTCAATGACATCGCCGCGATCATCAAGGCCCCGGCGGCCGAGCTTGCCGACCGCATCCGCGCGCTCTTCGATGAACGCAAGGCGCTGGCGAACGAGGTCGCGCAGCTGCGCCGCGAGGTGGCGATGGGTGGCAAGGCCGCTGGCCCGGAATCCAAGGAAATCAATGGGGTGAAGTTCGTTGCTCAAGTGCTGTCCGGCGTCTCGGGTAAGGATCTTCCGGCACTGATCGACGAAATGAAGGCCCGGCTCGGCTCGGGCGCGGTGCTCTTGATCGCCGACACCGGTGCGAAGCCGGCAGTCGCGGCGGGGGTGACGCAGGACCTGACCGCGAAGCTTTCCGCGGTGACGCTGGTCAAGGCTGCGGCCGAGGCGCTTGGCGGCAAGGGCGGGGGCGGGCGTCCCGACATGGCCCAGGCGGGCGGTGCCGACATTGCCCAGGCCGAGGCGGCGATCAAGGCGGCGGAAGCCGCGATAGGAGCATAACATGCCGACCGCACTCTGGATCGCCCATGTCCATGTGACCGATGCCGAGGCCTATGGCCGCTACGCCAAGGGCGCGACCGAGGCCATCGCCGCGCATGGCGGCATCTTCCTCGCCCGCGGGGGTCGCTATGTGCAGCTGGAAGGCAACGACCGGCCCCGCAACGTGGTCGCCCGTTTCCCCAGCCTGGAGAAGGCGGTGGAGTGCTACAACTCCCCGGCTTATCAGGCCGCGCTTGCCCATGCGAAGGGGGCCAGCGTCCGCGACCTGATGGTTGTCGAGGAGGTCGAGTAGGGGTTTCCCTCCACTTCGCCTTGAATTGATTGCACTCTCTTCCTTGGCTTCGACGATTTCTGCTAGACTGCCAGAAAAAGAAGGGCCGGGCAGATGACCCTTATCCCCACCGGGGCACGCTGATGTGCCGCTGGGCCGCCTATACCGGCGCGCCGATCTTCCTGGAGGAGATCGTCAGCCGCCCCGGTCATTCTCTCATCCACCAAAGCCATTGCGCCACGCAATGCCATACGGCGATCAACGCCGACGGCTTCGGCATCGCCTGGTATGGCGCGAAGCCGGAACCGGGCCTTTTCCGCGACGTGCTGCCCGCCTGGTCGGACCCGAACTTGAAAAGCCTGACGGCACAAGTGCAATCGCATCTTTTCCTCGCCCATGTCCGGGCGTCCACTGGCACGGCCACCAGCCGCAACAACTGCCATCCCTTTACCCACGGCCGGTGGAGCTTCATGCACAACGGCCAGGTCGGCGGCTATGATGCCTTCCGCCGCGATGCCGACATGATGATCCCGGAATCCCTGTATCCCCACCGCAAGGGCGCGACCGACAGCGAGGCGCTGTTCCTTGTGGCGCTGGCCGAGGGGCTGGATGCCGACCCGCGCGGCGCCCTGGAACGGGCGGCGGCGCGGTTCATCAGGCTGGCGCGCGAGAAGGGGCAGGGGCCGCACCTGCGGATGACGGCGGCGCTATCCGATGGCCAGCGGCTCTATGCCGTGCGCTATGCCACCGACGAGGCCGCGCCCTCGCTTTATCACCGCTGGTCGGAGACGCGGCAAGGCCGCGCCGTGGTGTCCGAACCGCTGGAGGCGGAAGAGGGCGGCTGGGAAGAGGTGCCGCCCTACAGCTTCTGCACTTTCGACGGCGAAACCGCGATGGTCGAGGACTTCCTCCCCTGCCGCCTCGCTGCTGCCGCGTAACCCGGGCCAAATTCCTTCAGTAAGGAATTTTCCAAGAATTTTACTTGAAATTCTTGTGCTTGGCCTGACGGGTCACTCCTTCCGCGATGCCCGCTTGCGCTCGTTCGGGTCCAACTCGCGCTTGCGCAGGCGGATGATCTTCGGCGTCACCTCGACCAGTTCGTCGTCGTCGATATAAGCGATCGCCTCTTCCAGCGACATCTTGATATGCGGGGTCAGGCGGACGGCCTCGTCGGTGCCCGAGGCGCGGACGTTGGTCAGCTTCTTGCCCTTCAGCGGGTTGACCTCAAGGTCGTTGTCGCGGGAATGCTCGCCGATGATCATGCCGGTGTAGACCTGCTCCTGCGGGCCGATGAACATCCGGCCCCGGTCCTCCAGGTTCCACAAGGCATAGGCGACCGAGACCCCGGCCTCGGTCGAGATCAGCACGCCCTGCCGCCGCCCCTGGATCGGGCCCTTGTGCGGCGCCCAGCCGTGGAAGATGCGGTTCAGCACGCCGGTGCCGCGGGTGTCGGTCAGGAACTGGCCCTGGTAGCCGATCAGCCCGCGCGATGGCACATGGGCGATGATCCGGGTCTTGCCGACGCCGGCGGGCTTCATCTCCACCAGGTCGCCCTTGCGCTCGCCGGTCAGCTTGTCGATGACCGCGCCGGAATATTCGTCGTCGACATCGACGATGACCTCCTCGATAGGCTCGTGCCGCACCCCGTCAATGTCCTGCATGATGACGCGGGGGCGGGAGATCGACAGCTCGAACCCTTCGCGGCGCATGTTCTCGATCAGCACGCCCATCTGCAGTTCGCCCCGACCCGAGACCTCGAAGGCCTCGCCGCCGGGCGTATCGGCGACTTTGATCGCGACGTTGACCTCGGATTCCTTCATCAGCCGGTCGCGGATGACGCGGGACTGCACTTTGTTGCCGTCGCGGCCTGCAAGCGGCGAGTCGTTGATGCCGAAGGTGACGGTGATCGTCGGCGGGTCGATGGGCTGGGCGGGAAGGGCGGTATCCACCTCCAGCGCGCAGAGCGTGTCGGCGACGGTCGCCTTGGTCATGCCCGCCAGCGTGACGATGTCACCAGCCATGGCCTCGTCGATCTGGGTCTGCGAAAGGCCCCGGAAGGCCAGGATCTTCGTCACCCGGAACTGCTCCAGCCGCTCGCCGTCGCGGGAGAGGGCCTTCAGCGAGGTGCCGGTGGTGATGCGGCCGGTCTCGACCCGGCCGGTGAGGATACGGCCGAGATAGGGGTCGGCGGAAAGCGTGGTCGCCAGCATCGAGAAGGGCTCGTCCTGCCGGGACAGCTGCTTGGGCGCGGGGACGTGACGCACGATCAGGTCGAAGAGGGCGGAGAGGTCCTTGCGCGGCCCGTCAAGCTCGGCGTCGGCCCATCCGGCGCGGCCCGAGGCGTAGACATGGGGGAAGTCGAGCTGATCGTCCGAGGCCCCGAGGTTGGCGAAGAGATCGAAGACCTCGTTCAGCGCGCGGTCGGGCTCGGCGTCGGGCTTGTCGACCTTGTTCAGGACGACGATGGGCCGCAGGCCAAGGGCGAGCGCCTTGGTCAGCACGAACTTGGTCTGCGGCATCGGGCCTTCGGCGGCATCGACCAGCAGGCAGACGCCGTCGACCATGGAGAGAATCCGCTCCACCTCGCCGCCGAAATCGGCGTGGCCGGGGGTGTCGACGATGTTGATCCTTGTGCCGTTCCATTCCACCGAGGTGCATTTCGCCAGGATGGTGATCCCGCGTTCGCGTTCGATGTCGTTGGAATCCATCGCCCGTTCGCTGACGGCCTGGTTGTCGCGGAAGGCGCCGGACTGCTTCAGAAGCTCGTCCACCAGCGTGGTCTTGCCGTGGTCGACGTGGGCGATGATCGCGATGTTGCGCAGTTCCATGAGGGTCCGGGTCCTGTGAGGTTGGCGCGGCCTTACAGGGTTTTCCGGCGGCTGGCCAGAGGGGCTGCGGTGTCCCCACGGGACAGACCTGGCAGGCGCAAGGATCTCAGCGGCTTGGATACAAACGTTCAGGAAGCCTTAATGATTGCTCCGTCCAAATGGAGGGCACGGGTGGCCGGTCCCGATCAATGCAACCTATGAATGAATTGGAAACAATTAAGCAGTATACTTGGCTATTCTTGCAAGTTAATTACGTAGTTAATGAATTTGGTGAAATAAAGTTGCTCATTGCGCCACTGATGCCGCATTTCACGCGCAGGTTGAGTCGTGGATGGAATTACCCATCCAGGAATGTGGGTCATCGTGACGGTAGGGCCAATCCTTGCCCGATCCCGGAACGAGGCAAACGGGCCTGCCTTCCCAACGATGTTTGCCAGTCGAGGTACATGTCATGACTTTTGAGTTCGTCAGGAAGATCAAGACCCTTCGGCCGGGCAAGACCGGAGCGGAAAGAACGGTTGCGCCGGCCTGTCTGGCGCTGATGCTGGCGGCCAGCCCGGTCGGAGCGGGCATTCTGGGCGTCGACGTGGATGTCGGCATCGGTCGGGGGGGCGCCAATGTCGGTGCCAGCGTTGGTGTCGGCGGTGTCGGAGCCACGGCCAACGCGGGCGTGGGCGGCGGTGGCGTCGGAGCTTCGGCCAACGTGGGTGCGGGCGGCGTCGGAGCTTCGGCCAACGTGGGCGTCGGCAATACCGGTGTCGGGGCCACCGCCAGCGTGGGCGCGGGTGGCGTCGGGGTCGGCGTTGATGTCGGTGTTGGCACCCCCGGCACGCCGACGACCCCCGGTACGCCCGGGGTTGTCAATCCCACCCCCACCGCATCCGTCACACCGCCCGGGGCCGGCGGCACAAAGAGCATGCTCTGCGCCAAGGACGGCAATGCGACTACCTACAACGGGTTCGTCGTGCGGGATCGTGCGGGGGTGGCTGTCGGCGTGGTGCATGACGCAACCCTGTCGTCGAAGCAGAAGGTCGTCGCCGTGCGGATGCTGTCGAACGGCATGGCCTGCTACAGCTTGAAGGGCGCGACCTTCCGCGTGAAAAACGGCGAGGTCTGGGCGAACGTCGACGCGGCTTCGTTCAAGTGACGGACCGGGGCCCGGCCGGTTTGACCGGGCCCCGATCTGTTTGCAGACTTACCCCTTGAGGGCGTTGTTCAGGTATTCGTCCACCTTTTCCAGATAGCCCATGGTGGTCAGCCATTTCTGGTCAGGCCCGACCAGAAGCGCGAGATCCTTGGTCATAAAACCGTCTTCCACGGTGTCGACGGTCACCTTCTCCAGCGTGGTGGCGAAACGCATCAGCGCGTCGTTGCCATCCAGCTTCGCGCGGTGCTTCAGCCCGCCGGTCCAAGCGTAGATCGAGGCGATGGAGTTGGTCGAGGTCTGCTTGCCCTTCTGATGCTCGCGGAAGTGGCGGGTCACAGTACCATGGGCGGCTTCCGCTTCCACGATCTTGCCATCGGGCGTCATCAGGACCGAGGTCATCAGGCCCAGCGAGCCGAAGCCCTGCGCCACGATGTCGGACTGCACGTCGCCGTCATAGTTCTTGCAGGCCCAGACATAGCCGCCCGACCATTTCAGCGCCGAGGCCACCATGTCGTCGATCAACCGGTGTTCGTAGGTCAGGCCGCGCTTCTTGAACTCCTCCGCGAATTCCTCGTCGAAGACTTTCTGGAAGATGTCCTTGAAGCGTCCGTCATAGGCCTTGAGGATGGTGTTCTTGGTGCTGAGATAGACCGGCATATTGCGCACCAGCCCATAGTTCAGCGAGGCGCGGGCAAAGTCGGTGATGCTGTCGTCGAGGTTGTACATCCCCATGTAGACCCCGGCCGAGGGGGCGGAGTAGACGTCGCGCTCGATCACCGTGCCGTCGTCGCCGACATATTTCATCGTCAGCTTGCCCTTGCCGGGGAAGCGGAAGTCGGTCGCACGGTACTGGTCGCCGAAGGCATGGCGGCCGACGACGATGGGCTGGGTCCAGTGCGGGACAAGGCGGGGGACGTTCTTGCAGATGATCGGCTCGCGGAAGATCACGCCGCCCAGGATGTTGCGGATGGTGCCGTTCGGCGATTTCCACATCTGCTTCAGGCCGAACTCTTCCACGCGGGCTTCATCCGGCGTGATCGTCGCGCATTTCACGCCGACGCCGTATTGCTTGATTGCATTGGCGGCGTCGATGGTGATCTGGTCGTCGGTGCGGTCGCGCTCCTCGATCCCGAGGTCGTAGTATTTCAGGTCGATGTCGAGGTAGGGCAGGATCAGCTTCTTCTTGATGAAGTCCCAGATGATCCGGGTCATCTCGTCGCCGTCGAGTTCGACGACGGGGTTGGCTACCTTGATCTTCGACATGGGTCACTCCGGTCAGGGGATTCGGTTGCGGGCTGCATAGCGGAAAAGCGAAGGCTTGGGAAGTGCGGTATGCGATTGTATACCGAAGTGGTGTGGAGATCAGTCCCGGGCCGGTTGAAACAGCCAGAGGGGAACGCCGGACCGAAAAAGCGCATTCATATCGCGCGCCATGCGGAGCGCGATATGCCTTTGCCTTTGGCCGGATTGTACGGCTGGCGATGCCTCTCCTCTTTGTCGCGTGCCAAGGATGGGAAGGGTTAGCAGAAGCCCGAGCAATGCGAAGATCGTCCAAGGTAAAGTGCCGACCCATATCAAGAGCCGCAACCACAACCGATCCTCATATTTCAGCTTCCAAAGGCCGGGCAGGTTATCGGCCAAGAATAGGGACTGTCCGATCCGGGACAGTGGCAGACTGGACAGTTCGCGCTGCCAGTTGGTCCCCGCGTGGGCGTCAGTTGCGGCCGTCCCGAGATTGTAGTGAAACCAGCTCTGCCACTGGGCGGGCCGGACTTCGCTGACGAGACGGATCACTACAATCGTGCTTTTCTTCCGCCGAACCATGATCTCGCAGCGCAAGTCATCGTAAGCCGGATCGTCAAACTTCAGATACCATTCGTATCCTGTCCGATCCCATTTGCCTTGGTGTGGGGCTTCTTGATCAAGTGAGAGGCCCGAAGAGGCCAGGGTTGGTAGCAAGGTTTGCTCCACCTCATCCGCCATCAGTCGAAGTGGGCCCCTCCCTTGCTTTGACGCCATTCAGCAGACTTCTTATCCAAACCACGCCAGCGCTTTTGTCCTGACCCAGTCCCACAGCCCTGGCGCGCCCTTGGCGATCTTCACGCCCACCCGCGCCTCAAGCTGGTCATAGGTGACGTCGTATGTCTTCCATGTCCCGCCGCCCGACATGAGGTTCGCCATCACCGGCTGCACCCGGTCCAGCGATTTGGCGAAGCGGGCGTCGGGGGTTTCGGCCGCCTCGAACTCATCCCAAAGCGCGCGAAGATCGGCGCGCAGGTCACTGGGCAGCAAGCCGAAAATCCGGTCGGCGGCCTTCGCCTCCGCGACCTGGGTCTCGACGCTGGCATGCGCCTGACCGTTCTGCGAATGGATCGGAACGTCGCCGACGTCGATCTCAACCAGATCATGCAGGAGCAGCATGCGGATCACCCGGTCGATGCTGACGCCCGGCGCGGCCTGATCGGCCAGCACTAGGGCATAAAGCGCCAGATGCCAGGAATGTTCGCCGGAATTCTCTGGTCGCGACCCGTCGACCAGCGTCGTCGCACGCATCACCGATTTCAGCCGGTCGGCCTCGTTCAGGAAGGCGAACTGCTGGTCCAGCCGGCCCGTCACCGAAGCTTTCCCATCAATAGCCCGAACTGATGTCTTCGATCGGCTCTTCGGCGACCTCCTCGACGATCTCGCCGCGCTTGGCGGCAAGCGCCCGCTGCAGGAAGTCGCGCCCCCGGCGTTCGGCGAGGCGGACGCGGATCGAGGTGATGTAGGCTTCCTGGAAGGTGGGGGAGGCGGCCATCAGGACCTGCGCGACCTTCTCATAGAAGCGGTCGTCGCCCAGTTCGGCCTCGGCGGCCAGCACGTCGTCGGCGAGGCGGTCCGCCATATCCTGCAGCACGGACATCAGCGCGTCCCCTCGGTCATCCTCCGGCGGACATAGTCCGAGACCGTCTGGATCATCGGTTTCATATGCGCCTCTTCGTCCTTGAAGAAATGGTCCGCGCCCTCGATTTCCGTGTGGGTGATGGTGATGCCCTTCTGCTCATGCAGCTTGTTGACCAGAGACTTGGTGTCCTTGGGCGGCGCCACCTTGTCGGCGGTGCCGTTGATGATCAGTCCCGAAGACGGGCAAGGGGCGAGGAAGGAGAAGTCATACAGGTTAGCAGGCGGCGCGACCGAGACGAAGCCGGTGATTTCGGGTCGCCGCATCAGAAGCTGCATCCCGATCCAGGCCCCGAAGGAGAAGCCCGCGACCCAGCACTGCTTGGAGTTCTGGTTCATCGCCTGCAGGTAGTCGAGCGCCGAGGCCGCGTCGGACAATTCGCCGATCCCCTGGTCGTATTCGCCCTGCGATCTGCCGACCCCGCGGAAGTTGAAGCGCAGTACGGTAAAGCCGAGGTTGTAGAAGGCGTAGTGCAGGTTATACACCACCTTGTTGTTCATCGTTCCGCCATAGGCGGGGTGCGGGTGCAGCACGATGGCGATCGGCGCGTCGCGGTCCTTCTGCGGGTGGTAGCGCCCCTCGAGGCGTCCATCGGGGCCGGCAAAGATCACTTCGGGCATTGCACTCTTCTCATGCGGGAGCGATTTCTTGACGCTTTCGCTCGGCTAAACTAGAACCGTTCTAAAGCGGGCCTGCGTCACTGTGACTGCTGCCAACTTTCCGGGGCTTGACTGAGGTAATGTGCGCCGCGCTTGGCGTCAATGCGGTTGCGATTCCCCGAAGCGGGGACGGGAGGCGAGATGAAGCTTTCGACCAAGGGGCGGTATGCGATGGTGGCGCTGGCGGATCTGGCGCTGGCGAAAGGCGATGACCTGGTGTCGCTGGCCGAGATTTCCAAGCGGCAGGACATCAGCCTGCCTTATCTGGAGCAACTCTTCGTCAAGCTGCGCCGCGCCGGGCTGGTCGAGGCGGTGCGAGGGCCGGGGGGCGGCTACAAGCTGGCGCGGGCCCCGGTCGACATCCGGATCAGTGAGGTGATGGAGGCGGTGGAAGAGACGGTGGATGCGATGCACACCGGGGCGGGTGCCTCGGGTGCGGTATCGGGGTCGCGCGCGCAATCGCTGACCAACCGGTTGTGGGAAAGCCTGTCCGCGAACGTCTATGTCTTCCTGCACCAGGTGCGCCTTGCCGATGTGGTGAAGAACGACCTGACACCTTGCCCGGCGGTGCCGAGCCTGTTCCGCGTGGTGGATGAGGAATGACCAGACTCTATCTCGACTGGAATGCGACCGCGCCGCTGCGCCCCGAGGCGAAGGCGGCGATGATCGCGGCGATGGAGGTGGTTGGGAACCCTTCCTCGGTCCATGCCGAGGGGCGGGCGGCCAAGGCGCTTCTTGAACGTTCGCGTGCAAAGATCGCGTCGGCGCTGGGGGCAGAGGGGGCGGATATCGTCTTCACCTCAGGGGCAACCGAGGCGGCGGCACTGGCCTCAGCCGGGCGCGGGCTGGTCTGCGCGGATATCGAGCATGAGGCAGTCGCAGCCTGGTGCGAAACCGGCCTGCCGGTCGATGGGCAGGGCAGGGTGGCGGTCGGCGATCCGGCGCGAACCGCCCTGCAGCTGGCCAACAGCGAAACCGGGCTGATGCAGGACCTGCCGCCCGGCCTTGCGGTCAGCGACCTGACGCAGGCCTTCGGCAAGGTGCCTTTCGCCTTCAATTGGCTTGGCTGCGAGATGGGCCTCGTCTCGGCCCACAAGCTGGGCGGGCCGAAGGGGATCGGCGCTCTGGTGGTGCGGCAGGGGATCGAGGTGCCCGCGCAGTTGAAAGGCGGCGGGCAGGAGATGGGCCGCCGGGCCGGGACAGAAAACCTGATCGGCATCGCCGGTTTCGCCGCCGCGGCCGAGGCTGCCCAGCGGGATCTGGCCAATGGCACCTGGGAGAGGGTCGCCCAGATTAGAAATATTCTAGAATCGCAGTTGTCGGCCGCGGCAATCGGGACTATTTCGGTCGGGAATGGTTCGCCGAGGCTGCCGAACACGCTGTGCCTGATCGCCCCCGGCTGGCGCGGCGAGACGCAGGTGATGGCGATGGACCTTGCGGGCTTCGCCGTCTCGGCAGGCTCCGCCTGTTCCAGCGGCAAGGTGCGGGCCAGTCGGGTTCTGACCGCGATGGGCTATCCCGAGGCGCTTGCGGGCCAGGCGATCCGGGTCTCCATCGGCCCGGGGGTGACGGAAGACGACGTGCTGCGGTTCGGCGAGGCCTGGACTGCTGCCTATGCCAAGGCCCGCGCGCGGGCCGCCTGAAAGGAAACGCGATGATCGCCATTCTGGACACCACCGATACTGCCGGCGACGCCGTCGAGGTTCGTGACGGCGTCGATCGCGAGACGATCGAGACCGTGCAGGCGATGGCCGGCAAGTACAAATACGGTTGGGAAACCGAGATCGAGACGGAATATGCGCCGAAAGGCCTGTCCGAGGATATCGTCCGCCTGATCAGCCAGAAGAACGGCGAGCCGGAGTGGCTTCTGGACTGGCGCCTGGCCGCCTATCGGCGCTGGGTCAAGATGGAAGAGCCCCGCTGGGCGATGCTGGACTATCCCGAGATCGACTATCAGGACCAGTACTACTATGCCAAGCCGAAGAGCATGGCGACGAAGCCGAAGAGCCTGGACGAGGTGGACCCGAAGCTTTTGGCGACCTATGCGAAGCTTGGGATTCCCTTGAAGGAACAGATGCTTCTGGCCGGAGTCGAAGGTGAATCCGAGCCGCGCAAGGTGGCCGTGGACGCGGTCTTCGACTCGGTTTCGGTCGGCACCACGTTCAAGGCGGAACTGGCCAAGGCGGGGGTGATCTTCTGCTCGATCTCGGAGGCCGTGCGCGAGCATCCGGAGTTGGTGAAGCAATATCTCGGCTCGGTCGTGCCCCCGACCGACAACTTCTTCGCGACCCTCAACTCCGCGGTCTTCTCCGACGGCTCCTTCGTCTATGTGCCGAAGGGCGTCCGCTGCCCGATGGAGCTGTCGACCTATTTCCGCATCAACGCCGAAAACACCGGCCAGTTCGAGCGGACGCTGATCGTCTGCGATGAGGGCGCCTATGTCAGCTATCTGGAAGGCTGCACCGCGCCGAAGCGCGACACCCATCAGCTGCACGCGGCGGTGGTCGAGATCGTGATCCTGAAGGATGCCGAGGTGAAATATTCCACGGTGCAGAACTGGTATCCGGGCGACGAGAACGGCAAGGGCGGCATCTTCAACTTCGTCACCAAGCGCGCCGATTGCCGGGGCGACCGGGCCAAGGTGATGTGGACCCAGGTGGAAACCGGCTCGGCGATCACCTGGAAATATCCCTCCTGCATCCTGCGCGGCGACGATGCGCAGGGCGAGTTCTACTCCATCGCCATCGCCAACAACGCCCAGCAGGCCGATACGGGAACCAAGATGGTCCACCTCGGCAAGCGGACGAAGTCGCGGATCGTGTCCAAGGGGATCTCGGCGGGCCGGGCGCAGAACACCTACCGCGGGCTGGTCTCCATGCACCCGAAGGCGAAGGACAGCCGCAACTATACCCAGTGCGACAGTCTCCTGATCGGCGACAAATGCGGGGCGCACACCGTGCCTTACATCGAAGTGCGCAACAATTCCTCGCGCGTGGAGCATGAGGCGACCACGTCGAAAGTGGATGATGACCAGCTCTTCTACTGCCGCTCGCGCGGGATGGACGAGGAGGAAGCCGTGGCGCTGGTGGTGAACGGTTTCTGCAAGGAGGTCCTGCAGGCCCTGCCGATGGAATTCGCGATGGAGGCGCAAAGCCTGGTCGCGATCAGCCTGGAAGGCTCGGTCGGCTGACCCTGCGATGGCTGAGGCGCGTGCACAAGCGGAACCGGAAGCGGGGCGGCCCCAGGTCGTTCTGGTCTCGGCCATGCGCAACGAGGGGCCGTTCCTTCTGGAATGGGTGGCCTACCACCGGGTGATCGGGGTGGACCGGATCGTCGTCGTGTCTAACGGCTCGACGGACGGCTCGGACGATCTTTGCGAGGCGTTGGCGGCGGCAGGGGAGATCGCCTTCCTGCGCACCGATCCAGGGCCTGACGAATCCCCGCTCGAAGCGGCAAAAGCTGCCTTCGAGACCGAGATCGGCTATGCGGACGGGACGTGGTACGCTTGGCTGGATGCAGACGAATTCCTGAACATCCACGTTGGCGACCGAAGCGTCGGGGCGCTTGTCTCGGCGCTCGGGCCGGCGCACGGCATCATGCTGAACTGGCGGTTGTTCGGCACCAGTGGACACGACCGCTTTCCCGGACGCCTAATCAGTGCCGATTTTGCCCGCGCCGCCAAGGCGGAGCATGTGGCCCATCTGGAGACCAAGACGTTCTTCCGGCGTTCCTCTGTCGTCCCCGGCTTTGCCCGCCTGGGTCAGGAGCGCCCTGCGCTTGCCGAGGGGCATGGGCTGGGCGCCGGGGACTTCCTGGGGGGCAATGGCAGGCCGCTGAAAGCGGACGAGCCGCGGACCCTTGCCTGGCTGGCCGGGAAGCCGCCGCAGCGGACGAATCTTGCCGCGCGTTCCGAGCGCGGAGCGGCACTGGCGCAGATCAATCACTACGCCGTCCGAACGCCGGAGTTCTTCGCGCTGAAGCGCGCGCGCGGGCGGGGCTACCTGAAATCGGGCCAGACCTCCGGCCACCCGCGCTACAACAACCAGTATTTCGACCGCTTTGACCGAAACGAGGCGGAGGATCGCTCGATCCTGCATTGGGAGCAGGCGGTGACGGCAGAGATCGACCGACTCCTGGCGCTTCCACTTGTCGCTGCCGCCAAGGCTTCGGTCGATACGCTCGTTGCCGAGGCTCTGAACGAATTGGACAGGACGACGAGGTTTCAGCCTGACGGAGACGATCCAGTGGCGGCAACCAAGGTCATTCCGGATGAGGCGGCCGAAAGGGACGCTGAGGCCGAGGCGCCCAGCTTCGAGCTGACTTTCGGCTCCCGGGAAAGCGATTTCCTGCGCCGCCGCTACGAAGCCGCCGAAACCATCCTGGAATACGGCAGCGGCGGATCAACCGTGCTGGGCGCCCAGCTTGGTTGCACGGTGTTCAGCGTTGAGAGCGACAAGGCCTGGGCCGACCGGCTGGCGGCGCATGTCGACCTGATCTCGCCGAAGGTCCATGTCCACTACGCGGATATCGGCCCGACCGGTCCCTGGGGCGTGCCGATTAGGCCGCGCGAGCATCGTAAGTTTCATGCCTACGCCCTGTCGGTCTGGGACCGCCCCGATTTCATCGAGCCCGATCTGGTGCTGATCGACGGCCGTTTCCGCGCCGCCTGCCTGGTCGCCGTCATGCTGCGAGCGACGAAGCCCGTTACCGTCCTGTTCGATGATTACCTGAAACGCGGCTACTACCACGGCGTCGAACGCCTGGCCCGCAAGGAAGAAATGGTGGGCCGCATGGCCCGCATCACCGTCACCCCCGGCGCGATCCCGGCCGAGATGGTCACACAGGCCATCGGCTGGTTCACTGATCCGCGCTGATGCCCGCAAAGGAAAGAAACATGCTTGAAATCAAAAACCTGCACGTCAAACTTGAAGAAGAGGACAAGGTGATCCTGAACGGCGTCGATCTGACGATCGGCGCGGGCGAGGTCCATGCGATCATGGGGCCGAACGGCTCGGGCAAGTCGACGCTGTCCTATGTGCTCGCGGGTCGCGACGGCTATGAGGTGACGGAAGGCTCGGCCACGCTTGACGGGCAGGAGTTGCTGGAGATGGAGCCGGAAGAACGTGCCGCGGCGGGCCTCTTCCTGGCTTTCCAGTATCCGGTCGAGATCCCCGGCGTCGGCAACATGACCTTCCTGCGCACCGCCGTGAACGCGCAGCGGAAAGCGCGCGGCGAGGAGGAACTGAGCGCGGGCGACTTCCTGAAAGTCGTGCGCGCAAAGGCCAAGACCCTGAAGATCGACGCCGAGATGCTGAAGCGCCCGGTCAACGTGGGCTTTTCCGGCGGTGAGAAGAAGCGCAACGAAATCCTGCAGATGGCGATGCTAGAACCCCGGATGTGCATCCTGGACGAGACCGACTCAGGCCTCGACGTCGATGCGATGAAGCTGGTCGCCGACGGGGTGAACGCGTTGCGCAGCGCCGGGCGGTCCTTCCTGGTGATCACCCATTACCAGCGGCTGCTGGACCATATCCACCCCGACGTGGTGCATATCATGGCGGCGGGCCGGATCGTGAAGACCGGCGGGCCGGAACTGGCGCTGGAGGTCGAGACCAACGGCTATGCCGACATCCTGAGCGAGGTGGGCTGATGGCGCTGCCGAAGGCAAAGGAAGACGCGCTGGTGGCGCGGCTCGCGGCGCTCCCAGCGCTGGCGGGGAAAGGCTGGCTCGCATCCGCGCGCGCGGATGCGCTGGCCCGGCTGACCGCAATGGGCCTGCCGGGGCGGCGGGACGAATACTGGCGCTACACCGATCCGGCCAGCCTGAATGCCCCAGAGGCACCAGTCGCGCACCGTTTCGACGCCGGCGACGAGACCGTGCCTTTCGAGGGGATGGACCGGCTGAAGATCGTGTTCACCGATGGGGTCTTCGACCCCGCAGCCTCGGACGACCTGGCGCTTTCGGGCGTGACCATCGAGCGGCTGGCCGAGGCGGGCGGGAAGGACATCCACTGGGCGCAGGGCCTTTACGGGGTGCTGGAAGCGCGTGGCCAGAACCCGGTTGCGCGGCCCTTCGCGGCGTTGAACAGCGCCCATGCAACGGATGGCGTGCTGATCCATGTCACGGGGAAGGCCGCCAAGCCTGTATCTCTGATTTATGCCCATGACTCCGATAGTTCCGATGCGATCCTCCATCACTGCGTGAAGCTGGAGCCGGGGGCGCAGCTGACGCTTCTGGAAAACGGCCCCGCCGCCGCGCGCTTGTCCAAGGTGCTGGAGGTCGACATCGCCGACGGGGCGCAGTTCCACCACATCCGCATCCAGGGCCGCGACCATGAACGCCGCGCCGTGACGCATATCTTCGCCCGGCTTGGCACCCGGTCCGAGATGCGCTCCTTCACCCTTACCGCCAACGGCCGCCTCACCCGCAACGAGGCGGTGGTGGAGTTGACCGGGGACGAAGGCCGCGCCCATGTGGCGGGTGCAGCGGTCGGCGACGGCGAGTTCCACCACGACGACACCGTCTTCGTCACCCATGCCGCCGAGGCCTGCGAAAGCCGCCAGGTGTTCAAGAAAGTGCTGATGAACGGGGCAACGGGGGTGTTCCAGGGCAAGATCCTGGTGAAGCCCGGCGCGCAGAAGACCGACGGCTACCAGATCAGCCAGTCGCTGCTCCTGGACGAGGACAGCCAGTTCCTCGCCAAGCCCGAGCTGGAGATCTACGCGGACGACGTGAAATGCTCGCACGGCTCCACCTCGGGCGCCATCGACGAGACCGCGCTCTTCTACCTGCAATCGCGCGGCGTGCCCCGGCGGACGGCGCAG
>Ga0209793_1001348_pt1 | contig 16153 bp, 14 predicted proteins | sample EBPBio122009_DNA_FD_185863 | JGI IMG/M metagenome (GOLD analysis project Ga0209793, IMG submission 185863) | Wastewater treatment Type I Accumulibacter community from EBPR Bioreactor in Madison, WI, USA - Reactor 1_2/2/2009_ DNA (SPAdes) (version 2) | ecosystem: Engineered > Bioreactor > EBPR >... | reverse complement strand
CGCCACCGGATGGATGGCGAAACGGACGTTCTTGCCCTTGGCGCGCAGCTTGCGGGTCAGTTCGCTGACCGATTGCTGCGCCTGCGCCACCGCCATGCCGTAGCCGGGGACGATGACGACCGAGTCCGCCTCGTTCAGCGCCGCCGCCACGCCGTCGGCGTCGATGGCGATCTGCTCGCCGGTGATCTCCATCGCCGGGCCCGTGGTGCCGCCGAAGCCGCCCAGGATCACCGAGATGAAGCTGCGGTTCATGGCCTTGCACATGATGTAGGACAGGATCGCGCCCGAGGAACCGACCAGCGCGCCCACCACGATCAGCAGGTCGTTCGACAGCGAGAAGCCGATTGCCGCCGCCGCCCAGCCGGAATAGCTGTTCAGCATCGACACCACGACCGGCATGTCGGCGCCGCCGATGCCCATGATCAGGTGATAGCCGATGAAGAAGGCGGCCAGCGTCATCAGAAGCAACGCCCAGGTGCCCGCACCCTGGAAGTAGAGCACCAGCAGAATGAGCGAGATCAGCGCCGCGCCCGCGTTCAGCATGTGACCGCCGGGCAGCTTCTTGGCCTTGCCGTCGACCTTGCCGGCCAGTTTGCCATAGGCGATGACCGAACCGGTGAAGGTCACGGCCCCGATGAAGACGCCGAGGAAGACCTCGATCTTCAGCACCGCGATTTCGGCCGCGGTCTTGTGGGCGACGGTGGCGGCGAAGCCCGAAAGCGCCGCCAGCGCCGCCGGGTCGTCGTGGAGACCCGCGACGCGCACCATCTCGATATGGCCGTTGTAGCCGATGAAGACGGCCGCGAGGCCGACCAGCGAGTGCATCGCCGCGACCAGCTGCGGCATCTCGGTCATCTGCACGCGCTGCGCGACGACCCAGCCCCCGGCACCGCCGATGGCGATCATGACCAGCGAGACGACCCAGTTGCCAGCGCCCGGCCCCATGAGGGTGGCGACGACGGCCAGCGCCATGCCGACGATGCCGTACCAGACGGCGCGCTTGGCGCTTTCCTGGCCCGAGAGCCCGCCCAGCGACTGGATGAAGAGAACGGCCGCGACGACGTAAGCGGCGGTCGTGAAACCATAAGCCATTGTGAACCGCTCCTTACGACTTCTGGAACATGGCGAGCATGCGCCGCGTGACCATGAAGCCACCGAAAATGTTGACGCCGGCCATCAGGACCGAAAGCGCCGCGAGGATCATCACCAGCCAGCTGCCCGAGCCGATCTGCATCAGCGCTCCGAGGATGATGATCGAGGAGATGGCGTTGGTGATCGCCATGAGCGGGGTGTGCAACGAATGACTGACATTCCAGATGACCTGGAAGCCCACGTAAACCGCCAGCACGAAGACAATGAAATGCGCCATGAAGCTGGCGGGCGCGAAGGCCCCTGCCAGCAGCAACAGTCCCCCGCCCACGGCCAGCAGCGTGACCTGTTGCCGGGTCTGCGCCTTGAAGGCCGCGACTTCCTGGGCGCGCTTCTCCTCGGGCGTCAGCTCTTTCGGCTTCTCGCGCTTGACGGCGGCGATAGCCTGGATCTTCGGCGGCGGCGGCGGGAAGGTGATGGCGCCGTCCTTGGCGACCGTCGCGCCGCGGATCACATCATCCTCCATGTTATGGTTGATGACGCCATCCTTGCCCGGCGTAAGATCGGTCAGCATATGCCGGATGTTGTTGGCATAAAGCGTCGAGGCCTGGGTGCCCATGCGGCTGGGGAAATCGGTGTAGCCGACGATGGTCACGCCGTTCGGCGTCACGATCTTCTGGTCCTTGACGGTCAGGTCGCAGTTCCCGCCCCGCTCGGCCGCGAGGTCGACGATGACCGAGCCGCGCTTCATCATCGCCACCATATCCTCGGTCCAGAGCTTGGGCGCCGGACGGCCGGGGATCAGGGCGGTGGTGATGACGATATCGACGTCCGGCGCAAGCTCGCGGAATTTCTTCAGCTGGGCTTCGCGGAACTCTGGGCTGGAGGGCGCGGCATAGCCGCCGGTCGCGGCGCCGTCCTGCTGGGCCTCGGCGAAATCGAGATAGACGAATTCGGCGCCCATCGATTCGATCTGCTCGGCCACCTCCGGACGCACGTCGAAGGCGAGCGTGATGGCGCCCAGCGAGGTCGAGGTGCCGATCGCGGCCAGACCCGCCACACCGGCGCCGACCACCAGCACCTTGGCCGGGGGCACCTTGCCCGCCGCCGTCACCTGGCCGGTGAAGAAGCGGTCGAAGTTGTTGCCGGCCTCGATCACCGCGCGGTAGCCGGCGATATTGGCCATCGAGGACAGCGCGTCCATCTTCTGCGCGCGGCTGATGCGCGGCACCATGTCCATGGCGACGACGGTGGCGCCCTTTTCCTTGGCCAGTTCCAGCATCTCGGCGTTCTGGGCGGGCCAGAAGAAGGCGATCAGCGTCTGGTCGCGGCGCAGGCGGCCCATTTCCTCGGTGGTGGCCTCGCGCACTTTCACCACCACATCGGCGGCTGCGAACAGCGCCTCGGCCGAGGGGGCGATTTCGACGCCGGCGGCCGCATAGGCGGCATCCTCGAAGCCCGAGGCGGCACCCGCCCCGGTCTCGATCACGCAGCTATGGCCAAGCTTTTGCAATTGCAGCGCCGAGTCCGGCGTCATGGCGACCCGGTTTTCACCCGGGAATATCTCTTTCGGTGCCCCGATCTTCACGTTGGTCCTCCGTTGCAAGGGCCGGGCGAGGCGCCGCCCGTCTGGTCGTCGGGCGCTGAATAACCCGCGCAAGATTATTTCACAAGAACGTGCGCGCGCTAACACCTTCGGCATGGGGGATGCCGGCAACGGTGGCGATCTTTACGGCGGCCGGTCCCGCGCCCCCTCAGCGCACCAGCCAAGGGTTCGGCGAGGGGCAGGACAGGTCCAGGAGTTCCAGTTCGGCCCGCGCCAGTTCGAGGCCCAGAAGATCCAGCAACACCCCCTCCCCCGCCTCGATCAGCGCGGTCTGCTGCCCCAGCAGCGGCCCCCCCAGCGGCAGGCGCGGCAGGTCGCGGCCATAGACCCCCAACGTCAGGCTGCCCAGCACCGACAGCAGATTGGCGACGACGCCTTCGGTGGGCGAAAAGGTCGCTCTCGGCTCGGTCTCGTAGCGGGCGCGGGTAAAGGCGAAACCGGTGCGCCTGTCGTCGCGCATCCCGTCGGCGCTGACCGACAAGGGCACCAGCGCCCCGCCGAGCCCGGTCAGCCGCATCGACAGGTCGATATCGACCAGCCGCGCGTCGATGGGCTGGAAATCGGCGACCACCGCCAGGGGCTCGGTGGCGCAGGCATCGCCCTGGTCGCTGAGCACCGCCTCGGCGCTGGCCACGCGCAGGCTGACGTTCAGGTCGATCACGCCCAGCAGACGGATCGGGTTCAGATCGACGCGGATCTGCGCGGTTGTGGCCCGGGCCTCGGGGCTGCCGGGGATCGCGTTGATCACCATCTGCCGCGAATCGCCCACCCGCACCACCGCGCCGACCTGTTGCCCGCCCAGTTGCAGCCCGACATCGAGCGAGGCCACGCGCTCGGCCATCAGTTCGGCGATGGCGAAGACCAGATCGGCCTTCTGGATCGAGGCCGCGCCAATGGGCGCGCCGATATGCAGCCTTCGGATCGAGTCAGGCAGCCGCAGCGCCTGCCCCAGCTGCACGCTGGGGCCAAGACCCAGCTGCCGGGGCAAGCCGGTGACCACGGCCAGCAACGCGCCCGACGACAGCTCGGCGTCGAGGACATCGCCATAGGTGAAAGGCTCGCCCGTGGGCGTGAGCAGCGAGGCGCTGGCCTCCAGCACGCCGGGAAGCGAAACCAGCGTATCGACCCCGCGCCCGCTGCAAAGCACATCGGTCTCGACCCCCAGATAGGGCCGCAGCAGGGATCCGAGCAGCGAGAGTTCGGCCAGGCAATTGCCCAGCGAAAAGCTGACGCGCGGCCGCTCGATCGCCGCGACGGCCTCGCGCCGGACAACCCGGTCGTCGAGCGTCAGAAAGAGATCCAGCAGAAACATCTGCGCCGGGGCCTCGACCACGACGCGGACGGCATCGGCGCCCCGGGTGGTCGTCTGATCGGCGGCCGGGATGAAATCGGACCCGCTCAGCACGCCGAAAACGATGTCCGAATCGGCAAGGGGCGAGGCTTCGAACACGCGGTTGCTGGCGACGGTCTGCCGGGCGGCCTGCCGGGCCCCGGCGGCTCCGGCCATGTGACGCGCCGCCGCCAGGGCGGCCAGATCGGCCTGCGCCTGCACATAGCGGCGCTCGGCATTGAGGGCCATCACGTCGATGGCCAAGCCCCCGGCCAGCAGCAGAACCGGCAGAAGGATCATGAACAAGACGGATACCGCCCCCGTTTCCGAACAGGCGGTCAGGCGAGGTCGCATTCTTCACCACCTGATGAAAGAACTGCGCCGGAACGAGTGGAACTCCATGCCGACCAACCCTCCCAGGATCGCCGCCAAGGTGCCGCGCGTATCGTAGCTGACGGTCACCTGCAGCAGCTCGCTGTCGGGGTCCTGCAGGCAGGTCACCGCCAGCACGCGGTCTGCCTCGAGCATCGGCAGATTGGCGGCCAGCCGGGGCACCCAGCGCGCGCCGAGATCGTCGCATTCCGCGTCGGTGTCGGTTGCCTGCGCCTCGGGGAGTGAGGCGCGGGCCAGTTCGTAGGAGAGTTGCTGCACATCGCTGGACAGCGCCAGGTGCAGGCTGGCCGAGGCGATCAGGCCCAGCAGCCCGATCATGAACGGCAGCAGGATCACGAATTCCACGGTGGAGGCGCCGCTTTCGTCACCTTTCCAGGTGCGGAAATCCGATTTGAGTGAGGCCGAAAAACACATGATGCTCACCATATCGATTGTCACATGACATAAGGCTGCGCCTCGATCACTCAACTGGCAAGAGAACTCTCGCCGCCGGGTTCGCCGGCCAGGAGCCCGGCCTTCTCGATGTCGTCGTTTACATCGACGATGCCGGATCGAATTTTCAGAAAATATTAAGGATTTCAGATTTCTCTTTTAGTTCCAGTGTGTTGTCGCCATTTTCTCGCCACATTTCGACCAAGAAAAAGCCGCTGATCACATTTTCGTGAAGACCGTGCCGCGCCCCTTCAATACGCGGCTTCCTCCCTCGAACACGCCGAATCAAGAGGCATCGCCGGTCTTGCGCGAAATCAAGGCCCCGGAAACCCGGTCGTGCTATGCTTCCCCTGAAACGCCCCCTTGGAGCCCCGCATGGACGATCTCGCCACCCCGACGCCCGCTCCCGAAACCGCGCCGTCCTCCGCCGAGGCGCCCCAAACCGCCGCCCCCTCTGCGGCCCCGCTGACCGGGGCGGCGCTGCAGGCGGCCTTTGAAAGCGCGCATTATCCCTATCCGCACCGGCTGGCCCGCCGTCCCTATGAGCTGGAGAAAGCCAAGCTCCAGGCCGAATTGCTGAAGGTTCAGCTCTGGGCGCAGGAGACCGGGCAGAAGTTCGTCATCCTCTTCGAGGGGCGCGATGCCGCCGGCAAGGGCGGCACGATCAAGCGCTTCACCGAACATCTGAACCCGCGGTTTGCCCGGGTCGTGGCGCTGAACAAACCGTCGGAAGCCGAGCGCGGGCAATGGTATTTCCAGCGCTACATCGCGCATCTGCCGACGGCGGGCGAAATGGTGTTCTATGACCGCTCCTGGTACAACCGCGCAGGCGTCGAACGGGTCATGGGTTTCTGCACGCCCGAGGAATACCTCGAATTCATGCGCCAGGCGCCGGATCTGGAGCGGATGCTGGTCCGGTCGGGCATCAGGCTGTACAAATACTGGTTCTCGGTGACGCCGGACGAACAGCGCCGCCGGTTCCAGGAACGCGAGACCGATCCGCTGAAGCGCTGGAAACTCTCGCCCATCGACAAGGCCTCGCTTGGCCTGTGGGATGAATACACCGCTGCCAAGGAGGCGATGTTCTTCTACACCGACACGGCCGATGCGCCCTGGACCATCGTCAAGTCCAAGGACAAGAAGCGCGCCCGGCTGAATTGCATGAAGCATTTCCTGGCCTCGCTGGACTATCCCGGCAAGGATCCCGAGGTCGTGGGCCAGCCCGATCCCCTGATCGTCGGCCATGCCCGGCACGTGATGAAACACACCGAGTTCTGACACGCGAACGGCCCCCGGGGTGACGGGGGCCACTGTCGCGGCACCGAGGATCAGGCGGCGAGTTGATCCCAGACCGCCAGCGCGCGGCCCGCGTTCATGACCACCGGGCCGCCGCCCATCTGCAGGCACATGCCCAGAACCTCGGCGAATTCCTCGCGGCTGGCGCCGAGCTTCTGCAGCACCTCGATATGGAACGCCACGCAATCGTCGCAGCCCTGCACCACGGCGATGCCGATGGCCACGAATTCCTTTTCCTTGGTCGACAGCGCGCCCGGCTCTTTCACCGCGGCGCTGAGCTGGCCGAAGCCCTTCATCGGCGCGTTGACCGCCTTGATCAGCGCCCGCGAGCGGTCCTTGATGGCGGCGAGATCGGCTTTGGCATCCATGACATTCCCTTTCGTGCATGCGTCAGCACGGGATGCCATGCCCCGAGATCCCCCTCCTTGATTCAGGTCAATCGGGCGGCCTATGCCGCGACCGGCTCGGCCATCGCGTCGAGCACTTCCTGCACGCGGCCGGGGGGCGTTACCGCCAGATCGAGCCGCGCCAGCGCCGCGATGCGCTGCGCCAGATCGTCGTGCAGGGCCGCAAGGGTCCGGTCGTGGGCAAGCCGCCAGGCGGCGCGATGCGGCGCACCGCTCCAATCCGGCGCGCGCGAGGCCGCGCGGTCGCCCAGCGTGACCACGATGTCGAAGGGCGGCGCCCCGTCGCCCAGCCAGGTGCCCAGGGGCTTGGCCCAGAGGGGGCCGGTGTCGTGCCCGCGACCGGCGAGGAAGGCGATGAGCGACTCGTCAACCGATGCCGCGGGGGCGAGGCCCGCGGAAAACGCCTCGACCGCTTCGCCCGCCGCGGCGCGCAGCAGCGCCTCGGCAATCAGCGAGGGACCGGCGTTGCCCTGCCCCAGAAACAGCACGTTGCGCACCCGCTTGCCCGGCGCCCCCGCCCCCGGCCAGCCGCGCCCGCCGCAAAGCGCGCCGATCCAGCCCTCGTTCAGCGCCGTCGCCCCCTCGACCGAAGCGGCGTAGAGGAGCGAGGTCGCCCGACGCTCCTGTGTAACCAGCCCCGCCTCCTGAAGCTGCGCCAAATAGCCCGAGAGGGTCGAGGGCTTCAGCCGCAGCACCGCCCCGATCTCGCCCGCCGCCACGCGGCGCGGGTAATGCCGCATCAGAAGCCGCAGAACGGCCAGGCGCTGCGGATGGGCGAGCGCGGCGAAAGCGGCGACGAGATCGGCGTCATGTTCCATGATCTCCGAATTACTGCACTGCAGCATTTGCCACAAGCCACGCGCGCAAAGACGCCCGAAACGGCCAGGCGGCGGTTGCCCGTTTGCCACGCCATGCTAGCTTGGCCCGAACAGAGGAGGACCCCATGAGCCGCATTGCAACCCGCACCATCGGCGAGGCCGCCGTCACCGTCCTGACCGACGGCAGCACCGATTTCGGCGCCGCGCTGTTCCCGGCCACCCGGCCCGAGCATATCGACACGCTGCTGGAGCGACAGGGCATCGAGAAAATCGCCACGAATTTCAATGCGGTGCTCATTCGCAACGGCGGCCGGACCGTCCTGTGCGACGCGGGCCCGCGCGACCTGTTCGGGCCGACCTGCGGCTTCCTGCCCCAGGCCATGGCCGAGGCGGGGGTCACCCCGGGGGAGGTGGACGTGCTCTTCGCCACCCATCTGCACCCCGACCATATCGCGGGCATGATCACACCCGGGGGCCAGGCGGTCTTTCCCGGCGCCGAGCTGGTGGTGACCCGCGCCGAGCAGGCCTTCTGGTCGGACGAAAACCGGACTGCCGCCCTGCCCGACCCGATCCCCGGCTGGGCGCAGCTCGCGCGGGCGGTGCTGGCGGCCTATGGCGACCGGCTGCGGTTGATCGGCCCCGAGGACGAGATCGCCCCCGGCCTGACCGCCGTGCCGCTGGCCGGGCACACGCCCGGACACGGCGGCTGGCGGTTGTCGAGCGGAGGGGCGCAACTCATTCACGGCGGCGACATCATCCACGCGCCCGCTCTGCAGGCCATCGACCCCGAAATCGGCATCGCCTTCGACATGGACATGGACACCGCCCGGAAGACGCGGAAGCGGCTGCTGGACGAGTTGGCCACGGATGGGGCGCTGTTTACCGGCGGGCATTACCTGCGCCCGGCCTTCCATGTCGCGGTGCGGGATGGCAGCGGCTATCGGCTGGAGCGGCCGTAGAGGAGAAAGCGGGGGGCCAGCCCCCCGCACCCCCCGCTCAGGGGGAGCAGGCTCCCCCTGAGAACCCCCCTGCGTATTTTTCGCAGAATGAAATCAGCCGCGGATCGCGTCGATCATCCTTTGCACGTTGTCGGGATTAGCGTCGGGCGTGATGCCGTGGCCGAGATTGAAGATATGCGGGCCATTGGAGAAAGCCTTGACGATGCGCTTCGTCTCGGCGGTCAGCGCCGCGCCGCCCTCGACCATGTGATGCGGCGCGAGATTGCCCTGCACGCAGCCGTCCTTCTGCACATGCTCGGCCGCCCAATCGGCGCTGACCGAATTGTCGAGCGCCACGCAATCGGCCCCGGTGGCCCGGGCGAAGCCGACGTAGCGCTCACCCGCCTCGCGCGGGAAGGCGATGACCGGCAGGCCCGGGTGGCGGGCTTTCAGGGCGGCGATGATGCGCGCGGCGGGTTTCAGGGCGAAATCGTCGAAATCCTGCCCCTTGAGGCTGCCCGCCCAGCTGTCGAAGAGCTTGACGACCTCGGCCCCGGCCTCGACCTGAGCCGAGAGATATTCGACCGTCGCCGCCTCCACCACCGAGATCAGCGCGGCGAAACCGGCGCGGTCGCGGGCGATGAAGTCATGCGCCGGGCCCTGGCCCTTGGTGCCGCGCCCGGCGACCAGATAGGTGGCGACGGTCCAGGGGGCGCCGGCGAAGCCGATGAGCGTCGTTTCGCGCGGCAGTTCCCGGGTCAGGATCTTCAAGGTTTCGTAGATCGGCGCCAGCGTCTCGTGCACCTCGGCCGCAGGGCGCAGGGCGGCGACGCCCGCGCCATCGGTCACCGTCTCCATCCGCGGGCCCTCGCCCTCGGCGAACCAGAGTTTCACCCCCAGCGCTTGGCCGATCAGCAGGATATCGGCAAAGAGGATCGCCGCGTCGAAGCCGTAACGGCGGATCGGTTGCAAGGTCACCTCGGCGGCGAGTTCGGAATTGTAACACAGCGACAGGAAATCCCCCGCCTGGGCCCGGGTCGCGCGGTATTCCGGCAGATAGCGCCCAGCCTGGCGCATCATCCAGACGGGCGGGACGGCCTGGGTCTCGCCCTTCAGCGCGCGCAGGATCGTCTTGGTCGGGGCGGATGCGTCGGTCACGGGCGTTCCTCCTGAGTTTCGGCGGGGATGCGGCGCGGGCGGCGCGATGTCAAGGAGCGCGACCGTCGCAGCCCCGCCGCGCAAAGATCCGCGAGGCAGAGCGGCAGGCGCCCGCGCTTTGTGGACCTCGCCGCCGGGCTCGGCTATGCTTCCCGTCAAATCAAGACCGGTGATTGAGTGACGACTCCCCCCGCTTGGCGCCTTTCCGTTGCGCCCATGCTCGACTGGACCGATTCCGCCTGCCGCCAGTTCCACCGGCGGCTGTCACGGCATGCGCTGCTCTACACGGAGATGGTGACCTCGGCCGCGCTGGTCCGGGGCGGTGCGCTGCATCTTCTGCGCTTCGACCCGGCCGAGCAGCCGGTGGCGCTGCAACTGGGCGGCTCGGACCCCGCGGAACTGGCCGAGGCCGCGCGGCTGGGGGCCGAGGCGGGCTATGCAGAGATCAACCTCAATGTTGGCTGCCCCTCGGACCGGGTGCAATCGGGCTGTTTCGGCGCCGTGCTGATGAAGACGCCCGGGCTGGTGGGCGAATGTCTGGCGGCGATGCGCGAGGCGAGCGCGGTCGAGGTCACCGTCAAATGCCGCATCGGTGTGGATGACCAGAACCCGGAGGAGGCGCTGCCGGCCCTTCTGCAGGCGGCGCGGGACGCGGGCATCCGGCGCGTCACCGTGCATGCGCGGAAAGCCTGGCTGCAGGGACTTTCGCCCAAGGAAAACCGCGACGTGCCGCCCCTCGACTACGATCTGGTGGCGCGGATGATCCCGGAATTCCCCGACCTCACGATCTGCGTCAATGGCGGGATCGGCACGCTGGACGAGGCTGAGGCGCTGCTGGCGCGGGGCTTCGCGGGCGTCATGATCGGGCGCGCCGCCTATCACCGGCCGGCCGAGATCCTGGGCGCGGCGGATCGCCTGATCTTCGGGGACCGCGGGCCCGAGGCTGATCCGCTGGACATCGCCGCCGGGATGGAAGACGTCATCGCCGCGCATCTGGCGCGCGGCGGGCGGCTGATCGGCGTCACGCGGCATCTGCTGGGACTTTTCGCCGGGCAACCCGGCGCGCGGCACTGGCGGCGGGCGCTGAGCGAGATGCCGAACGGAACCCTCGGCGATTACCGGGCGTTGGTCGCCGGACTTATGGAAAGGCAGGCGGCATGAAGGCCCCGCTCATCGCCCTCGCCGGGATGGCCCTGACCGCTTGCGTTCCGACGACCGAGGTCGCGCGGCTGGAATCGAACCTGGGCGCCGCGCAGCCCCTGGCGATCTATCGCCCCGGCGCCATCGATCCCCTGCCGCCCGGACGCTCGAACCAGGAGATGGTGGCCGATTTCCTCGAACTCGGCTTCGCGATGGAGAGCGGGCGCGCGATCCCGGCCTTTTCGCGCTTCGATGGGCCGGTCACCGTGGTGACCCGCGGCGCCCTGCCTGCCACCGCGGTGGCCGACCTCGACCGGCTGATCGGGCGGCTTCACACCGAGGCCGCCATCGACATCGCCCGGGCCGGCACGGCGCCCGAGGGGGCGAACACGATCACCGTCGAATTCCTGCCGCGCCGCCAGATGCAGGCCGTGGTCCCCGCGGCCGCCTGTTTCGTGGTGCCGAATGTCACCAACTGGCAGGAATTCGTGGCCAACCGCCGCAGCCTGTCGATCGACTGGACCCGCGTGGTGCAACGCACCAGTGCCGCGGTCTTCATCCCCGACGACACCACCCCGCAAGAAATCCGCGACTGCCTGCACGAGGAGATCGGGCAGGCGCTGGGGCCGCTTAATGACCTGTTCCGGCTGGCGGATTCGATCTTCAACGACGACAATTTCCAGACCACGCTGACCGGCTTCGACATGCTGATCCTCAGGGTCTGGAACGCGCCGGAACTCACGCCCGGCATGACGCGCGAGCAGGTGGCGGCGCGGCTGCCGACGCTCTTCAACCGGATGAACCCGGACGGCCGTGGCCGCGGCGGCGCCCCCGCGGGCGAGACGCCGCGCGCCTGGCAGCTGGCCATCGAGCAGGCGCTCTCTTCGGACGGCGGGCTGATGCAGCGCCGGGAGGGGGCCGAGACAGCGCTGGCCATGGCCCGGGCGCAGGGCTGGACCGACACGCGGCTGGCGCTGAGCCTGATGCTGAACGCCCGCCTCGCGCCCCGCGACCGCGGGGAATCGGCGCTGGACCAGTTGCTGACCGCGGCCGAGATCTATCGTCGCACCCCGGGGGGCGAGGTTCACGCGGCGCATATCGACATGCATCTGGCGGTGCAGGCTTTGGCCACCGGCCAGACGCAGATGGCGCTGGATCTGACCGACCAGGCGCGCCCCTTCGCCGAGCGGACCGAGAACGCGGCCTTCCTCGCCTCGCTGGGTTTCATCCGCTCCGAGGCCGAGACGCAGCTCGGCAACACGGCCGAAGGCGACCGGCTGAGGCTCGACTCGATGCCCGCCGCGCGCTATGGCTTCGGCTCCGAGGCTGCAGCGCAGGCCCGGTACGAGGAAATCGCCCGGATCGGCAACGCGGCCCAGCGTCTGGCCCGGTTGTAAGGGCGCCGGAACAGGGGCAATCATGGTCATCATCGCGGGTTTCGTCATCGGCGCGCTCTGGGGCGGGCTCTCGGCCCGCCGTCACGGCGGCTCGGGCTTCGACATCGCGCAATACGCGGCGGTCTGGGGCATCATCGGCGCGCTGATCGCCACCGCGCTCGCCGTGGGGATCGACTGGATCGCCTGATGTTTCGCCCCTTCCTCGATCAGCTTCGCCAGCATGCCGTTCCCGTGACCCTGCGGGAATATCTGGGGTTTCTGGAGGCGCTGAAGGCGGGGCTGGCGCAGTTCGACCCTGAGGGCTTCTATTACCTCGCCCGCACCACCATGGTGAAGGACGAGAAGCACATCGACCGTTTCGACCGCGCCTTTGCCGCCGCCTTCAAGGGGCTGGAGGCGCTGACGCCCGAGGCGGTGCTGGACGCCATCGACCTGCCGGACGACTGGCTGACCAAGATGGCCGAGAAGCACCTGACCGAGGAAGAGCGCGCGCAGATCGAGGCGCTCGGCGGGTTCGACAAGCTGATGGAGACGCTGCGCCAGCGGCTTGAGGAACAGAAGGGCCGCCATCAGGGCGGCAACAAATGGATCGGCACGGCCGGGACCTCGCCCTTCGGCGCCTATGGCTACAACCCCGAGGGGGTGCGCGTCGGCCAGAAAGAGGGCCGCAACGGCCGCGCGGTCAAGGTCTGGGACAAGCGCGAATTCCGCAACCTCGACGATTCCGTCGAACTCGGCACCCGCAACATCAAGGTTGCGCTGAAGCGGCTCAGGAACTGGGCCCGCGACGGAGCCGAGCAGGAGCTGGATCTGGACGGCACGATCCGGGCGACGGCCGAACAGGGCTGGCTGGATGTGAAGACCCGGCCCGAGCGGCGCAACGCGGTGAAGGTGCTGCTGTTTCTGGACGTAGGCGGGTCTATGGACCCTTACGTCAAGGTGGTCGAGGAGCTGTTCAGCGCGGCCCGGGCCGAGTTCAAGCACCTCGAACATTTCTACTTCCACAATTGCCTGTACGAATTCGTCTGGAAGGACAACCACCGCCGCTGGGACGCCCGCACCCCCACCTGGGAGGTGCTGCGCACCTATGGTCCCGACTACAAATGCATCTTCGTCGGCGACGCCAATATGTCGCCCTATGAGGTGATGCATGCGGGCGGCGCCAACGAGCATTGGAACGACGAATCCGGCGCCACCTGGCTGAACCGGGCGCGCGAGCATTGGGCGCATCACCTCTGGATCAACCCGACGCCGAAACACTACTGGACCCATTCGCATTCCATCCGCCTGATCAACGAGATCTTCGAGGAACAGATGGTGCCGATGACGCTGGAAGGCCTGACCGAGGGCATGCGGATGCTGGGCCGCTAGGCAGCGCGCCGCTTTTCCCACCACGCCCGGGCGACAAGTCGCCGCGACGCCGCATGCGACGCTTTTGCGGTTGCAGAATCTTTCCCGGAGGGCGACATGGGCGCAAGGGCCATTGCGGTCCGATTCCCGTGAACCCTCAAGGAAAACAAGATCATGAAAACCGGATACCGGCTTCCCGAGGTGACCTTCCACACCCGCGTCCGCGACGACAGCATCGGCGGTCCGAACCCGTTCCGCTGGCAGGACGTGACCACCAGCGACTACTTCGCCGGCAAGCGCGTCGTCCTCTTCTCGCTGCCCGGCGCCTTCACGCCGACCTGCTCGACCTACCAGCTGCCCGGCTTCGAGAACGGCTTCGCCGATTTCGCCGCGCAGGGGATCGACGCGATCTATTGCATGTCGGTGAACGACAGCTTCGTCATGAACCAATGGGCCAAGGCCCAGGGCCTGCAGAACGTTCAGGTCATCCCCGATGGTTCGGGCGAATTCACCCGCCGCATGGGCATGCTGGTGCGCAAGGACAACCTGGGTTTCGGCCTGCGCTCGTGGCGCTATGCCGCCGTGGTCAATGACGGCGTGGTCGAGGCCTGGTTCGAAGAGCCGGGGCTTTGCGACAACCACGGCGAGGACCCCTATGGCGTCTCCTCGCCCGAGACGGTGCTGAACTGGCTGGTCGAGGCCAACCGCGAACAGGCTGCCTGACCTCGATGTGACGCGCTGCAAGGGGCCGGTCCGCGCGACCGGCCTTTTTGCGTGCTGCCATGCAAGCCGCGCATGGCGGCACGGCAGCGGCTTTGTTGCTTTCCGGCGGGAATTTGCCTAGATAAATCCCAGCCATCCGCCAGGGGAGGACCCGATGCGCGACCTCAAGCTGCCCGACCAGCGTCACCCCGAAAAGGCGCATCGCCCGGACAACGCGCAGCCGAAGAAACCCGCCTGGATCCGCGTCAAGGCCCCGGGCGGCGCCGGCTACAACCAGACGCGCGAGATCATCCGCGAGAACCGCCTGTCCACCGTCTGCGAAGAGGCCGGCTGCCCCAATGTCGGCGAATGCTGGTCGCAGGGCCACGCCACGATGATGATCATGGGCGAGATCTGCACCCGCGGCTGCACCTTCTGCAACGTGGCGACCGGCAAGCCGCAGGCGCTGGACGCTTTTGAGCCCGGGCGCGTCGCGCATGCCGTGGCGACGCTGGGGCTGAAACATGTGGTCATCACCTCGGTCGACCGCGATGACGTGGCCGATGGCGGGGCCGAGCATTTTGCCCAGACCATCCGCGCCGTGCGCCACAGCGCGCCCGAGACAACGATCGAGATCCTGACCCCCGATTTCCTGCGTTGCGATGCTTCCGCGCTGGAGGTGGTGGTCGCGGCCCGCCCCGATGTCTTCAACCACAACCTTGAAACCGTGCCCGGCCTCTACCCGACCGTCCGGCCCGGCGCGCGCTATTTCCACTCGCTGCGCCTCTTGCAGCGGGTGAAGGAGCTGGATCCGTCGATCTTCACCAAGTCGGGGATCATGGTGGGTCTGGGCGAGGACCGGCAGGGCGTCTTGCAGGTCATGGACGACATGCGCTCGGCCGATGTCGATTTCCTGACCATCGGCCAGTATCTGCAACCGACGCCGAAGCACCATGCGGTGGAGCGGTTTGTGACGCCCGAGGAATTCGCCAGCTATGAGAAATCGGCCTATGGCAAGGGCTTCCTCATGGTCTCGGCCACCCCCCTGACCCGCTCCAGCTACCACGCCGGCGACGATTTCGCCCGCCTGCGGGACGCGCGGATGGCGAAACTGGGGTGAGCCCTCGGCCCACGTCGCTGTCGGACCGGGACGCCTGGCCCGAGGCGACGGAGGCTGAACCGGCGCCGATCAAGGCGGCGCGGGCTGATCAGCCGTGTTGCCTTGGTGACGGTGACCGGCCCAAGGCTTTCCGTCCTGACCGCCACATCCGCGCGCGCCGGACTGCGGCCTGCCGGAGACGGGCGTTGGGCTAACCTGGGCGTGGATGACCGGGGCTCTGGATCTAGGCCAAGCGACCGCAAAGGCTGACATCGCTTTGCATTTCTGCCCGCAATCAGGCCTGCTCTTGTATCACTACGCCTCCCTGACTTGGCTCAGCGTTTTGGGCAGTTCTCCGCCGGGCCTTTTTGCACATCCCACAATGTTGCGCGGGTGACGGCTCCTGCGCCGCGCAAGCGTTGAGGAGCCGCTGGGGATTGGCTCGACGCCCCCACTCCCCAGTAGGGTGGAGCCCTATCGACAAGACCGCAAACAGTTTCTCCGAAGCGCACGGTTGTGCCGTGAGGCAGATGCTGGAGACCAAAGGCCCGCCAGCGTGGCGTTGGCTAACCATCCGTTTGGATCGCGGCGACGATTGGCTGCTGGGCGCATAGGCTGAACGACTGGAGCAAGAGTGCCGAGGTCGACAGCGGCAAGCGCGTCGGCATCTCGACCGAACCGTCCGAGAGAAGGAAGGCGCGGGAGAACCGCGCATTGCGCAAGAACCGGCGGGTCAGCATTTCGGCGCACGCAGGGGTTGCGCTTGATACCTCGGAACAGGCGGCGCATGATTCCCGTTCCCGAAAGAATCTGGGGCTGGTCCATCTAGGTGACCGTGGCGGCCAATATCTGTTCATTCTCTACAGAGAATGGCTAGGTCGTGAACCCATAAACAGGATTCCCTTCGCTTCCGCGTCGTGATTCACTTCCGCAAAACTGAGGTGGGCATGACAGGCAGACATGATCTGACGGATGCGGAGTGGGCGGTTATCGCGCCG
>Ga0209793_1001347_pt1 | contig 16174 bp, 11 predicted proteins | sample EBPBio122009_DNA_FD_185863 | JGI IMG/M metagenome (GOLD analysis project Ga0209793, IMG submission 185863) | Wastewater treatment Type I Accumulibacter community from EBPR Bioreactor in Madison, WI, USA - Reactor 1_2/2/2009_ DNA (SPAdes) (version 2) | ecosystem: Engineered > Bioreactor > EBPR >... | reverse complement strand
CTGCGCATCCGCCGAGATATAAGACGCCCCCGCAGCCTCCAACGCCCCCTTGATCGCTGCCTCGTCCGTCTTCCAACGCTCCTCACGAAAGTTCGACCACGAAACACAAACCTTCAAATCCTGGGCCAGTGCAACGGAAGAGAATCCGGTCACCGCCAGAACGGCGGCGAGAATGGTGGTACGCATTTTATCCTCCCTGTGTGTCGGCCACGCCATGCCATGACCGGCCCGGCAGATTCGCCGGGACAGGCAGGACTGTGCCGCGAATAATTTCAGGTGTCAAAATATAAAAGCGCAGGGCCCTGTTCGGCTCCGTTCTGGCCTATTTCCCGGCCCCGTATCGCAGGGTTCCGGGCCGCTGATAACCGTTTGACCCGCCATCCCTATATGCAGGCGGGGTCCTCCGTCCCTCGCGGCAAGGGTTCAGCGGGGCTATGGCCGGGTCAGGTACAACAATTTCAGTTGTCAAAATAAATCTGGCGGGCAAAGCTTGGCAGGGACGGGGAAGACGAGACCTCGGCGGAACGCAGTAGCGCGAGCTTCGGAGATTTCAGGAAATGCATCCGAAGGTGGTTCTGTCGGACGGGGAGAGGCGAAGGGGTGTCGGCCCCCTGATCCCGCCCCTGACCGAAAGCCAGCGCCCCCTGCGCCAGCAGGTGTTCGAGCTGATCCGTGCCGCCGGGCTTATTCCCCGCGTGCAACTGGCCAAGGATCTGGGCGTCAGCCCCGCCTCGGTCACGACGATGTCTTCGGAACTGATCGAGGCCGGCCTGATCGAGGAGGTCGCCGCCCCGCGCGAGAACGATGCCGGGCGCGGCCGCCCTGCCGTGGCGCTGGGGGTGCGGGCCCAGGCGCACCGCGTCGCGGGGATGAAACTGTCGGACCGTGAACATACCGCGGTGATCGTCGATTTCGCCGGCAAGCTGATCGCCGACGACTCCATCCCGCGCCTGCCGGGGCCGATGTCGCTGCCGGAAATCCTGGACACGATCGAAACGCTCCTCTCCCGCGTCTGCGCCAAGGCGGGGGTGGAGCGTACGGACCTTTCCGCCGTCGGCATCGGGCTTCCGGGCTTCGTCGACTGCGCCGAGGGCGTGGTCTTCTGGTCCTCGATCCTCGCCGACCGTGCGGTGCCCGTCGCCGCCGCAGCCACCGCGCATCTGGGTCTGCCGGTCCATATCGACAACGACGCCAACCTCGTGGCGCTGGCCGAGCTGTGGTTCGGCGCCGGGCGCAGCCTGTCGGATTTCGCCGTCGTCACCATCGAGCATGGCGTCGGCATGGGCTTCGTCATGAACCACCGCATCTATCGCGGCGCGCAAAGGCTGGGGATGGAGCTGGGGCATACCAAGGTCCAGCTCGACGGGGCGCTCTGCCGCTGCGGCCAGCGCGGCTGCCTGGAGGCCTATGTGGCGGACTATGCGCTCGCGCGTGAGGCGGCGACGGCGCTGAACTGGGGCCACAAGGAAAGCCAGCCGATCACCGTTCTGCTGGAAAGCCTGTATGACCATGCCAAGGCCGGGAATGCGACGGCGAAGTCGATTTTCCGCCGCGCCGGGCGCTATCTGGCGGTGGGATTGTCGAATGTGGTGAACCTCTTCGACCCTTCGCTGATCATCCTGTCGGGCGAGCGGATGCGGTATGACTACCTCTACGCCGCCGAAACCCTGTCCGAGATGGAGAACCTGGCGATCGACACCGGACGCGCGCCCCCGCCGATCGAGATCCATGCCTGGGGCGACCTTCTCTGGGCGCATGGCGCGGCGGCGCTGGCGCTCTCGGAAGTGACCGGGGCGATCCTGGCGCCCGCCAGCCGCGAAATCGCCGCGCAGTAGTCCCTTCTGCGGCCTGCCCGACGCGCGCTTCTGACCGTTCCTCGTTCGACGTCTCCGCGACGCCGCGAGGGGTGACGACGTCACCGACGCGCCAGCCATCCCCGCATCCGTGCGTCCAGTTCGGCATTGATCGCCCCGCCCAGAAGCACCGCCCAGACCGACAGGTAGAGCCACATCATCAGGATGATCACCGCCCCGATAGAGCCGTAGATCGCGTTGTAGCTGTTGAAATTCGCCAGATAGACCGAAAATCCGATCGACACCCCGGCCCAGGCCAAAGCCGCGACCAGCACGCCCACCGTGATCCAGGGCGAGCGGAACCCCCCCGGCACATTCGGTCCGAAACGGTAAAGGATAGACAGGCAGGTGACGACCAGAAGGAACATCGCCGCCCAAGGCAGGACCCTGGTCAGCCAGGCCTCGAAGGTGCCGAAGGTCACGTAGCTCAGCAGCACCGGCACCACCACCACCGTCACCAGCGCCACGAACAGTGCGCCGATCAGCGAGGCGGTCAGGATGAAGTCCACCGCCCAGCCCTTGAGCCAGCTGCGCGGGCGCGAGCGGTGCACCACGTCCAGCCCCTGCACCAGCGCCGAGACCCCGGCCCGCGCCGAATAAAGCGCGATCATCAAGGACAGGAGCGTCGTCCATTGCAGCGCGGAGCGCGGCGCGGTGATCAGCCCCATCACCTGGTCGTGCACCAGCGTCCGCGCCTCGGGCGGCAGGAAGCGTTCGGCCACCGCCAGATAACCCTGGATCACGCCGGGATCGGCGAACATGCCCCAGACCGCCACGGCGGCGGCCAGGCCGGGGAAGACGGCGAACATGGCGAAGAAGGCCACCCCGGCGGCGATCAGGCCAAAATGCCCGTCACCCACCCGCAGCCAGACACATACCAGAAAGTCCCAGACCTGCCGCACCTGCCTCATGCGTCAGAGCTTCCCCCGGATTGCCGCGCGACGCAACTTGAAGCCGGATGCCCCGCGTGGAATGGTAGCGCCAACAGGAGGACACCATGACCTATATCCCAGCCGACGACCGGTATCAGCGGATGATCTACAACCGCTGCGGACGCTCCGGCCTGAAGCTTCCGGCGATCAGCCTGGGCCTCTGGCACAATTTCGGTCACGACACGCCGCATTCCACCAAACAGGCGATCTGCCGCACCGCCTTTGATCTCGGGATCACGCATTTCGACCTCGCCAACAACTACGGTCCACCCCCCGGCAGCGCCGAAGAGGCGTTCGGGGAACTCCTGAAGACCGACTTCCGCTCCCTGCGCGACGAACTGATTATCTCCTCCAAGGCCGGCTACCTGATGTGGGACGGCCCCTACGGCGAATGGGGCAGCCGGAAATACGTCATCGCTTCCTGTGACCAGAGCCTCAAACGCATGGGTCTGGACTATGTCGACATCTTCTATTCCCACCGCTTCGACCCCGACACGCCGCTGGAAGAAACCATGGGCGCGCTGGACCATATCGTCCGCTCCGGCCGGGCGCAGTATATCGGCATCTCCAGCTACAACAGCCAGCGCACGCGCGAGGCGGTGGCGATCCTGAAAGACCTCGGGACGCCCCTGCTGATCCACCAGCCCAGCTACAACATCCTGAACCGCTGGGTAGAGACGGACGGGCTGAAGGACACGCTGGCCGAGCTTGGCGTCGGGTCCATCGCCTTCGTGCCGCTGGCGCAGGGCATCCTGACCAACAAATACCTGAACGGCATCCCCGCAGGCAGCCGGGCGGCGCAGGACAAGTCGCTGCATCCGTCGGTGGTGGAAAAGGCGCTGGGGTCGGTCAGGAAACTGAACGACATGGCCGCCGCGCGGGGGCAGACCCTGGCGCAGATGGCTCTGGCCTGGGTGCTGCGGAACGGCGGCATCACCTCGGCGCTGATCGGGGCGTCGAAACCCGAACAGGTGGTGGACTGCGTCGGCGCCTTGCGGAATCTGGACTTCACCGCCGAGGAACTTGCCGCCATCGACGCCATTTCCGAGGAGAAGGACATCAATCTCTGGGCGCGGTCGTCGGAAGATTGACGGAAACCCCGACCCGGCCTTGAGCCGGGGCCTCATGGGTCGAAAGAGGCCCCGGATCAGGTCCGGGGCGCTCTTTCATTCCGCCGGAACCTTCGCCACCTCGTCGGACAGCGGATAGGGCAGGCGGTCCACCATCTCCTTCGGGCAGACCTGCAGGAAGTTCAGCCGCTCGCGGTCCCAGTTCGCGAGAATGCGTTCGGCCATACGGCTGCCGGTTTCCTCATGGTGCCGGGTGATCAGGCCTTTCAGCTGCATCTCCCAATGCGGGTGGCCCACGGCGCAGGTCATGATCGTCTCGAGGTTCATCATGTCCTCGGCCACGCCCTCGGGGTCGTAGACATAGGCCATGCCCCCGGTCATCCCCGCGCCGAAGTTCGCGCCGATCCGGCCAAGGATCACCGCCGCCCCGCCGGTCATGTATTCGCAACCGTTGGACCCGCAGCCCTCGACCACCACCGAGGCGCCGGAGTTCCGCACCCCGAACCGCTCTCCGGCCCGGCCAGAGGCGAACAGGAACCCGTCCGTCGCCCCATACAGCACGGTATTGCCGATGATCGTGTTCTCCTCCGCCTTCAAGGGCGATGACATCAGCGGCCGCACGGTGATCGTCCCGCCCGACAACCCCTTGCCGACATAGTCGTTGGCATCGCCCTGCACTTCCAGCTTGAGGCCCCGGACCGAGAACGCGCCCAGCGACTGCCCGCAGGAGCCGGTCAGCTTCACCGTCAGATGGTCGGGCTGCAAGGCGTTCCGCATCCCGAATTTCTTCACGATATGACTGGAAGCCCGCGTCCCGATGGTGCGCAGCGTGTTCCGCACCGCATAGGAAAGCTGCATCTTCTCGCCGTCCTCGAAGAACCGGTGCCCGTCCTTGATGATCTCGGCGTCCAGCGTGTCCGGCACGGCATTGCGCGGCTTGGTCCGGTCATAGGTGATCGAGCGCGAGCCATCGACAGCGATCAGAAGCGGGTTGAGGTCGAGGTCGTCCAGGTTCGCCGCCCCACGGCTGACCTGCGTCAAGAGGTCCGCCCGGCCGATGATCTCGTCCAGCGACCGTGCGCCGATCTGGGCCAGGATTTCCCGCACCTCCTGCGCGTAGAAGGTGATCAGGTTCACTACCTTGTCCGCCGATCCGGTGAACTTCGCCCGCAGCCGTTCGTCCTGGGTGCAGACGCCCACCGGGCAGGTGTTCGACTGGCACTGCCGCACCATGATGCAGCCCATGGCGATCAGCGCGGCGGTGCCGATGCCGTATTCCTCGGCCCCCATCATCGCCGCCATGACGATATCGCGCCCGGTGCGCAGCCCGCCGTCGGTGCGCAGCGTCACCCGCTCGCGCAGGTTGTTCATCGCCAGCACCTGATGCGCCTCGGTCAGGCCCATCTCCCACGGCAGGCCCGCATACTTGATGCTGGTCGCCGGAGATGCCCCGGTGCCGCCGTTGTGGCCCGAGATCAGGATCACATCGGCCTTGGCCTTCGCCACCCCCGCCGCGATGGTGCCCACGCCCGAGGACGACACCAGCTTCACCGTCACCTTGGCGCGCGGGTTGATCTGCTTCAGGTCATAGATCAGCTGCGCCAGATCCTCGATGGAATAGATGTCGTGGTGCGGCGGGGGCGAGATCAGCGTCACCCCCGGCGTCGAATGGCGCAGCCGCGCGATCAGCGCCGTGACCTTCATCCCCGGCAGCTGCCCGCCCTCGCCGGGCTTGGCCCCCTGCGCGACCTTGATCTCCAGCTCCTCGCAGGCGTTCAGGTATTCCGCCGTCACGCCGAAGCGGCCAGACGCGACCTGCTTGATCTTGGCCGAGGGGTTGTCCCCGTTCGGTTCCGGCAGGAAATGCGCAGGGTCCTCGCCGCCTTCGCCGCTGTCGGACTTCGCCCCGATCCGGTTCATCGCCACGTTCAGCGTCTTGTGCGCCTCGGGCGACAGCGCGCCCAGCGACATGCCCGGCGTCACGAACCGCTTGCGGATCGAGGTGATCGATTCCACCTCCTCGATCGGCACCGGCTTGCCCAGCGCCTTGATGTCCAGAAGGTCGCGCAGATGGATCGGCGGGTTCGCCCGCATCGCTGCGGAATACTGCTTCCAGACGTCATAGCTCGCCCGGTCGCAGGCCGATTGCAGCATGTGCATCGTCTGCGCTTCCCAGGCGTGTTTCTCGCCCGACCGCCGCGCCTTGTAGAAGCCGCCGATGGGCAGCACATCCGCGCCACCCAGCCAGCCGCGCTTGTGGACCTCTTCCAGCTTCTGCTCCACGCCGGTCAGCCCGATGCCCGAGATGCGCGACTGCATCCCCGGGAAATATTCCGCCACCATGGCGCGGGACAGGCCCACGGCTTCAAAGTTGAGACCGCCGCGATAGGAGGAGATCACCGAAATCCCCATCTTCGACATGATCTTGAGAAGCCCCGCGTCGATGGCATCGCGATAGCGCCGCATAGCATCGGTCAGCGAGCCGTCCAAAAGCCCGCGGTCGATCCGGTCGGCGATGGAATCCTGCGCGAGATAGGGGTTCACCGTCGTCGCGCCCGACCCGATCAGCACCGCGAAGTAATGCGGGTCGATGCATTCCGCCGACCGCACGTTGATCGAGCAGAAGGTCCGCAGCCCCTTGCGTGTCAGCCAGCTGTGCACGGCGCTGGTGGCAAGGATCATCGGCATCCCCACCTTGTCCACGCCCTGATGCTCGTCCGTCAGCACCAGTTGCCCTGCGCCCGAGCGTACCGCATCCTCGGCCTCGGCCCGGATGCGCTCCAGCCCCTGCCGCAGGTCGTCCAGCCCCTCGCCCACGGGGAAGGTGCAGTCGATGAACGCCACCTGATCGCCAAAGCGCTCTACCATCACCTCGAACTCGCGATTGGCGATGAAGGGGCTTTCCAGCACCAGGATCTCGGTCTGGCTATTGTTCTCGTCCAGCACGTTGCGCAGGTTGCCGAAGCGGGTCTTCAGGGACATGACACGCCCCTCGCGCAAGCTGTCGATGGGCGGGTTCGTCACCTGGCTGAAATTCTGCCGGAAGTAATGCGACAGCGGCCGGTAGACCGCAGACAGCACCGCCGGCGGCGTGTCGTCGCCCATGCTGGCGACCATCTCCTTGCCGTCCTCCGCCATTGGCGCCAGGACCTGCTCCAGCTCCTCGACCGTGAACCCTGCCGCGATCTGCCGCTTGCGCAGCTCGCCCCCGGTGAAGGTCTGGGTCTCGGGAATGTCGCGCAAGAGGCTGTTCAGGTCGATGACCTTCTCGATCCACTGGCCATAGGGCTGTGCTGCCGCCAGTTTGTTCTTCATCTCTGTGTCGTGGTAGAGCTTGCCCTCCGCCATATCGACCGCGATCATCTGCCCCGGCCCCAGCGCCCCTTTCTCGCGCACGGTGCTTTCGTCCACCGGCACCATCCCCGCTTCCGACCCCGCGATCAGCATCCCGTCGCCGGTGATGACATAGCGCATCGGGCGCAGACCGTTGCGGTCGAGCCCGCCACAGACCCAGCGGCCGTCGGTCATCGCCAAAGCCGCCGGGCCGTCCCAGGGCTCGATGACCGAGTTGCAGTAGGAATACATGTCGGCCCAGGCCTTGGGCATGTTGATCGTCTGCTTCGACCAGGCTTCCGGCACCAGCATGGTCTTCGCCATCGGCGCGCTACGGCCCGACCGCACCAGCGCCTCGAACACCGCGTCCAACGCGCCGCTGTCGGACGTGCCCGAGGGGATGATCGGCTTGATGTCTTCCGCCGCCGCGCCGAAAGCCTCGGACGACATGCGGATCTCGTGGCTCCGCATCCAGTTGACGTTGCCCTTCAGCGTGTTGATCTCGCCGTTGTGCGCCAGCATGCGGAACGGCTGCGCCAGCCACCATTGCGGGAAGGTGTTGGTGGAATAGCGCTGGTGATAGATTGCGAAGGCGGATTCGAACCTTTCGTCCATCAGGTCCGGGTAGAAGGTCGCCACCTGCTCGGCCAGCATCATCCCCTTGTAGATGATCGACCGGCACGAGAGCGAGCACAGGTACATCCCCTGGATGCCCGCCGCCGTCGCCGCCTTCTCGATCCGGCGGCGGATGATGTACAGCTCGCGCTCGAACTGCTCCTGGTCCACGTCCTTTTCGCAGCGGATCAGGATCTGCTCGATCTCGGGCCGGGTCGCATTGGCCTTTTCCCCCAGGACCGAGACATCCACCGGCACATGCCGCCAGCCATAGATGTAATGGCCCATCCGCAGGACCTCGGTCTCCACGATGGTCCGGCAGCGCTCCTGCGCGCCGAAATCGGTGCGCGGCAGGAAGACCTGGCCCACGGCAATCAGCTTGTGGCCGTCCGGCTCGTGCCCCGTGCGCCGCACCTGGTCGTAGAAGAATTTGACGGGGATCTGCACATGGATCCCCGCCCCGTCACCGGTCTTGCCATCGGCATCCACCGCGCCCCGGTGCCAGACCGCCTTCAGCGCATTGATGCCGTTCTCCACCACCTTGCGGCTGGGCTTGCCCGAGACGGACACCACCAGCCCCACCCCGCAGGAGGAATGCTCATCCTCGGCCTTGTAAAGCCCGTTCGCATCCAGCCAGGCGCGCTTTGTTTCTTCGGCCTTCACCCAGGCGTCGTCATACTTGGTCATGGCTCACTCCTTGAAGCTGGCGGGCAGGATGTTCAGGGGATAGGCGGCTTCCGCCGTCAGCGCATCGCAGTCGAACAGCGGCTGGCTGGAGAGGAACCCCTGCTCGCCCGGAAACACGAACTGCAGGGGCGAGCCGTCGATCGGCAGCCACTGGCCATCGCCCAGATCGGTCTCGCCCGGCCCGGCGAAGAACAGCCGCCAGTCGGGGTTCACATATTCATTCCCCTTCGACCGGCGCAGGACATTGCCCGACAGGTCGTATTCGGTGAAGTCGACTTCGGTCTGTTGCAGGGTGACCCCGTCGATCACGACGCTTTGCCCGGTCAGTCGGTCATACCCCTCCGCCCGGCTGCCGGTGCCATCGTCCTTCGACAGGCCGAAGCTCCAGGTGTCCATGCCTTCCGCGATCAACTCGCTGTAGCTGGCGGGGTCCGTCGGGTTGGGGTCGAGGGTCTGCCTCACCGGATCGTAGCTCTCGACCCACTGCCCCTCGCTGTCGATCTTGGAATAGAAGAACGGCCCTTCCTGATCGAGGTCCACCCGCCACTGGTCCCCCGGCCGGTCCGCCTCGCAGCGGTAGTAGTGCGACACCCGGCAGCCCTTGGACTGCACGGTCAGGAACACCTCGCAACCCTCGGGCGCGGTCCATGTGCCGGCAAGGGCGGGGGCGGCCGGAGACATTAGACAGGCAAGGATCACAAACTTCCGCATCGCCGTTTCACCCTGATCAGGTCACATATCCTGACGTTTAAATTTTCCTGCGTCCGGCACGCGTATGGATGGAAGCCATACGCGATCCATACCGGAGCCAGACTATTCCGCCGCCACCGCCCCGGTCTGGGCCAGATAGCCCAGGATCGCCTCGGCCGCCTCGCGTCCGTCGCGGATCGCCCAGACCACCAGCGAGGCGCCCCGCACGATGTCGCCCGCGGCATAGACGCCGGGCAGGCTGGTTTCATGGGTGCGGAAATCGGCCTTCACCGTGCCCCAGCGCGTCACCTTCAACTCGGGCACGCCCCAGAGGCCCGGCAGGTCCTCGGGCTCGAAGCCCAGGGCCTGCACCACCAGATCGGCGGGTTCCACATAATCGGCGCCCTCGATCACTTCCGGCGATTGGCGGCCCGAGGCATCCGGCGCGCCGAGGCGCATCTTCTGCACCATCACGCCCTCGACCTCCACCCCGCCGGTGAAGCCTTTCGGGGCGGAAAGCCACACGAATTCAACGCCTTCCTCCTCGGCGTTCTGCACCTCGCGCTGCGATCCCGGCATGTTCGCCCGGTCGCGGCGATACAGGCACTTCACCGACAGCGCGCCCTGCCGGATCGCTGTGCGCACGCAGTCCATCGCCGTGTCGCCGCCGCCAATCACCACCACCCGCTTGCCGCTGGCGTTCAACTCGCCCGAGTCATATTCGGCCACCTCGTCGCCAAAGCCCTTGCGGTTCGACACCGTCAGATAGTCGAGCGCCTTCACGACGCCCTTCGCACCAACGCCCGGCGCCTCGATGTCGCGCGCCTTGTAGACGCCAGTCGCGATCAGCACCGCATCATGCTGGCCCCGGATCGCGTCGAAGGTGATGTCCTCGCCGACGTTGCAGTTCAGCACGAAATCGACCCCGCCCTCGGCCAGCTGGACGTTGCGGCGCTCCACCACGTCCTTCTCCAGCTTGAAGCCGGGGATGCCATAGGTCATCAGCCCGCCGGCGCGGTCGTAGCGGTCATAGACCGTGACCTGCACCCCCTGCCGCCGCAGCAGGTCCGCCGCAGCAAGGCCGCCCGGGCCCGCGCCGATGATGCCCACCGACTCCGACCGCTCCATATGGGGCCGGATCGGCTTGACCCAGCCTTCCTCCCAGGCGGTATCGGTGATGTATTTCTCGACGCTGCCGATGGTGACGGTGCCGTGGCCCGACTGCTCGATGACACAGTTGCCTTCGCACAGCCGGTCCTGCGGACAGATGCGGCCGCAGATCTCCGGGAAGGTGTTGGTGGCCTGGCTGAGGTCGTAGGCTTCTTGCAGGCGCCCCTCGGCGGTCAGCTTCAGCCAGTCGGGGATGTTGTTGTGCAAGGGGCAATGCGACTGGCAATAGGGCACGCCGCACTGGGAACAGCGGCTGGCCTGCTCGGCGGCCTTGCGGTCGGCGAACTCGCGGTAAATCTCGTGGAAATCCTGCGCGCGCGAGGATGCATCCCGCTTCTCGGGCATCTCGCGCCCGACGGTGACGAATTTCAGCATCTTCTGCGTGGCCATCGGCTGCGTTCCTGGCAAGGTCTTCCGGGTGCGCCTTGGTACAGGGAACCGTCTGACAATAAAAGTCAGTATAGTTTACCTAATTGTCGGTTTTTCTGCAGATGAGACAGGAAAGCTGCCATTTATCTCTCAGAGTAGGTCAGTATGATTTCCCTAAATCGCTAGAACCCCAGCAAAAGCGCCACCAGGGCGGCCGAGCCGACGATGATTCGCCACCAGCCGAACAGGCCGTATCCGTTGCGAGAGATGAAACGCAGCACCCAGCGCACCACCAGCACCGCCGTCACGAAAGCCACCGCGAAGCCCACGGCGATCTGCCAGATATCCCCGAAGTTCAGCACATGCCGGTTCTTGAAGAGATCATAGGCCACCGCCGCGCCCATGGTCGGCAAGGACAGCAGGAAGGAAAACTCCGCCGCCGCGCGCTTCTCCACCCCCATCAGCAGCGCGCCGACGATGGTCGCCCCGGACCGGCTGACCCCCGGCACCATCGCCAGGCACTGGCAGAGGCCGATGGCCAGCGACTTGCGGAAGGGCAGGGCCATCGCGTCGCGGTGCACCGGGGGCGGGGCGATCCGGTCGATGACCAGCAGCACCACGCCGCCCAGGATCAGCATGACCGCGATCAGCATGGGCGTCTCGAACAGGACCTCCTTGACGAAGCCATGCGCCAGAAGCCCCACCACCACCGCCGGAAGAAACGCCAGAAACAGCGAGACCAGCGCCCGCCGCGCCGCATCCTCATACCGCGCGCGCAGCACCAGCCGCGTCAGGATACCGGCATAGACGGTGAACAGGGCCAGGATCGCCCCCAGCTGGATCACCACCTCGAAGGTCTTCCCCTCGCTCTCGAAGCCCAGGAAATGCCCCGCCAACAGCAGATGCCCGGTCGAGGATACCGGCAGGAACTCGGTCAGACCTTCCAGCAGCCCAAGCAGCGCAGCGGTAAGCGTGCTGTCCAAACCTCAGGCTTTCCGCAGGTTCTTGGCCGAATCCTTGATTGCCGCATACTGGCCGGAGGGGCGATAGCACCACAGGTATTCCGGCAGCACCGCTTCCATCGCCGTGGGGGTGATGCCAAGGTCGGAAAAACCCCGCGCGCCCGGCGCCACCACATTGTCGCGCCGCAGGTTCTTCACCTGGTCGCGGCTGAGCATCCTGTTCTCGATCAGGCCCAGCGTCACCGCCTGCACCATGTCGAAGCCGAAGCCCATGATCCGGGCCAGGAAGAACGGGATGTTCACCACCGCCCGGCGCCGCTGCACGACATGCAGCATCCGGCCCATCAGCCCGCGGAAGTTGTCAACCTCGGGCCCGCCAAGCTCATAGATCCCCGGTGCCGCCTGGCCCAGGACAGCCTTCACCGCCGCCTGCGCCACGTCATCCACATAGACCGGCTGAAACCTCGTCCCGGCCCCCACGACGGGGAGGATCGGCCCCATCCGGCTCATCGCCGCGAAGCGGTTGAAGAAGCGGTCCTCGGTCCCGAAGATCACCGAGGGCCGCAGGATCACCGCCGTCGGGAAGGCGGTCAAGACCGCAGCCTCGCCCTCGCCCTTGGACCGCGCATAGTCGCTGTCCGAGCCCGCATCTGCGCCGATGGCCGAGACATGCACCAGCGTCTCCACCCCTGCCGCCGCCGCCAGCCGCGCGATCCGGCCAGCGCCTTCCGCCTGCACGGCGTCGAAGGTGTTGGCGCCGATCCCGTTCAGCACGCCGACGCAGTTCACCACCGCATCCGCGCCATGGATCATCGCCCGAACCGAGTCGTCATCGCGGATGTTGCAGGCCAGCGGTTCCACCTGGCCCGGCACGCCGTAGGGCTTGACGAACAGGGCCTCGTTCGGGCGGCGGCAGGCCACCCGAACCCGCCAGCCTTCCTTGGCCATGCGCCGGGCGATGTAGCGGCCGACAAAGCCCGAGCCGCCGAAAATGGTGACAAGCTTGCTCATGCGCGCACTCCTCGCGGGCACCGGAAAGGCACCGGAAACTGGGCCGATCAATAGCGGCGCCGCCCCGCCCGGGCAAGGCCAAAGCGCCGCCAAGAAATTTCCCGCAGGGGCCGTTGACTCTGCCAGAGGCCACCGTTACATCGCCCATCAGTGCCCAGATGGCGGAATTGGTAGACGCACTGGTTTCAGGTACCAGCGCTGCAAGGCGTGGAGGTTCGAGTCCTCTTCTGGGCACCAATCCCCGATAAGTATTCAGTTTTACGAGATGCTTATCGGGGGACTGTCGATTGCCAGGCAATCCGCTGTCCAGCTTCCGGATCACCGAAATGAGACAGACTGGGCGTGATTGTGCGTGGCCCAAGCCGCCAGCCGATGACAGCAGAAGGTGCAGGCGCTTCATGGACCCCTACCTGCAAGGCACGGGGGGCAAGCTTCCCTAGATTAAGATCGACCCGATCCTCAGGCGCCGACTGTTCAACGTAAAGCCGACGAATGGGATGCTGACCTGCAAGCAGCAGCCGATTGAGGCGACGGCAGCCACGTCGACGCGTGGATCAAAGAGGCCAAGAAGACACCCGTCTTCCGTGCTGCCGGGCCGAGGTCTCGGAGACATCCCAAGGTTGACACTCTCCCCTCGTGCATTCAATCTCAAGATGTAGCCACGAAGGAGGAGGGCATCATGTACGAATTGCTTCCGCTCCTCAATCTTGTGCTGATCGTCATCCTGTTCGTGGTCGTCACCCGAAACCAGCGACCGCCGCCCGAGGATGGCGAGAAACTTCGCCCGACCCGCCCCGGCCGCGGGAGAGCACCCTACTGACCTTTCTGCCCGCGCCATCCGGATGGGGCCGGGATGCGGCGGGCCAAGGAATATGGTGCCGCGCAGGGGAGGTAAGTCCACAGAACTGTTGATGGGATGTCGGCAGGCGGGAAGCGCGCCCTGCGCGTGAACTCTATCGTCCAGCCCCCGAGGTGCACCACACCCGGCAGTTGGAACTCGATCCGGATCGGGGGGCTAATGCTCAGGCCCGGTCGCCGAGACGACCGGGCTTCAATACTCTCAGCGACGGTGATCCTCGTCCTCGTCGTCGTCGTGGCTGCCGGCGGGCAGGTTGAAGAAGCTGTCGGCATCCGAGAAATCCGAGGCCGGGCTTTCGTCCTTCTCCTCGTCGCCGAAGACTTCCAGCCCCGACAGGCCCGAGGGCATCCGCGCGTCCGGCGCCATGCCCAGCGACTGTTCGGTCGACACCAGTTTCCGGCGCTCGTCGTCCGACATCACCGTGCCCTCGGCGGCCTTCTTGCGGGCGGCGGCCTGCACGGCGGCGTCAAGCTCGGACTGCTTGCAAAGCCCCAGCGCCACCGGGTCGATCGGCTGGATGCCCGAGATGTTCCAGTGCGTGCGCTCGCGGATCGACTGGATCGTCGGCTTCGTGGTGCCGACCAGCTTGCCGATGGCCCCGTCGCTGAGCTCCGGGTGGAACTTCACCAGCCACAGGATCGCGGCCGGGCGGTCCTGCCGCTTGGAGAGGGGCGTATAGCGCGGCCCGCGACGCTTTTCCTCGCCCACGGCGGCGGCGTTGAACTTGAGCTTCATCCGGTACAGCGGATCGGCCTGGGCGCGGTCGATCTCGATCGGGTCGAGCTGGTTGTTGGCGACCGGGTCGAACCCCTTGACCCCGGTGGCCACGTCGCCATCGGCGATGCCTTGCACTTCCAGCTCGTGCATCCCGCAGAAATCGGCGATCTGGGCAAAGCTCAGCGTCGTGTTGTCCACCAGCCAGACGGCAGTGGCCTTGGCCATAAGCGGTTTCGACATCGGATCTCTCCTTTACAAAGCTTCCCCGGGCCGGGAAAACGGCGGCGGGCCCTTGCCCGCGAGTTCCACGTTTTCAGGGAATTCACGCGCCCATATAGGGCCGAATTGCACGAAGGGGAAGCGGAAATGCGCCTGTTTCTGTTGGCTATCGCAGCTTTGTGCTGGGCGGGCGCGGCCAGGGCCGAGGGCGAGCGGGCGGGCGATTTCGATTACTACGTCCTGTCGCTGTCCTGGTCCGCCGCCTGGTGCGCGCTGGAGGGTGATTCCCGGAACGATCCGCAATGCGACGCCGGGCGCGGGCTGACCTTCGTGCTGCACGGGCTCTGGCCGCAGCACGAAAGGGGCTGGCCGTCGTTCTGTCGCACGGGAGAGCGGGACCCGACCCGGGCCGAGACCGCTGCCATGGCCGATGTGATGGGCGGCGCGGGCCCGGCCTTCTACCAATGGAAGAAGCATGGCCGCTGCTCGGGCCTGTCGGCGCCGGACTATTATCGCACGGCGCGCAAGGCCTACGGGCGGGTGAAGGTGCCCGATATCTTCGCCGAGGTCTCGCGCCCGCTGACGCTGCCTGCCAGCGTGATCGAGGATGCCTTCCTGGAGGCGAACCCCGGCCTTGCCCGCGACCAGATCACCATCACCTGCGCGGACGGGCTGATCCAGGAGGCGCGCATCTGCCTGACCCCCGGGCTGGCGTTCCGGCGCTGCGGCAGCGACGCGATCCGCGATTGCCGGCTGAAGGACGCGGTTCTGGAACCTGTTCGGTAAGGGGTAGGGGGCGGGACCGGACCGAAGAAAAGCAACTGCTGAGGGGAAGTCAGGGGTAAAGTGCTTTTTCAAATCGCCGGTGCCGGGTGCGGCTGGGGTTCCGCTTGCGGCCAAGTCCTGGATCGAAACTCCGATCCCGCCTGACCTCGGTTTACCCTACGTTAACCGGCGATGCGCGTGAAGAAACCGTCAAACAGCCCGCAACCCGCCAAAGGTAGGGAAATCCCTACGGGTTCACCTTGAGGACGATCTTCCCCACATGCCCGCCGGATTCGATGCGCCAATGCGCCGCCGGAGCGTCGTGCAGCGCATGTTCGCTGTCCATCACCACGCGGAAGGCGCCACGCTCGACCATCGGCCAGACGTTTTCTTCCACCGCCCTGGCGATCCGCGCCTTGGCGAGGTCGGACTGCGGGCGCAGGGTGGAACCCGTCAGCACCAGCCGCCGCGTCATCACCTCGGCGAGGTTCAGCGTGACCTTGGCGCCTTGCAGGAAGGCGATCTGCACCAGCCGCCCGCCATCGGCCAGCGCCTTGAGGTTCCGCTCGATATAGGGACCGCCGACCATGTCGAGGATCAGGTTCGCCCCGCCCACGGCCTTCATCTCGGCGACGAAATCGCTGCTGGTGTAGTTGAAGGCGGCCTCGGCCCCCAACTCGCGGCAGACGGCGCATTTCTCGTCCGACCCCGCCGTGGCGAAGACGCGCGCGCCAAACGCCTTGGCGATCTGGATCGCGGTGGTGCCGATGCCGCTGGTGCCGCCATGCACCAGGAACCGCTCGCCGCCCTTCAACCCGCCGCGCATCACCACGTTGGACCAGACGGTAAAACAGGTCTCGGGCAGGCAGGCGGCCTCCTTCAGTGACATGCCCCTGGGGATGGGCAGGGCATGGGCTTCCTG
>Ga0209793_1001342_pt1 | contig 16256 bp, 19 predicted proteins | sample EBPBio122009_DNA_FD_185863 | JGI IMG/M metagenome (GOLD analysis project Ga0209793, IMG submission 185863) | Wastewater treatment Type I Accumulibacter community from EBPR Bioreactor in Madison, WI, USA - Reactor 1_2/2/2009_ DNA (SPAdes) (version 2) | ecosystem: Engineered > Bioreactor > EBPR >... | reverse complement strand
GGCCGAACTCGGTCATTTCCGAGCCGTTGAAGCCGCGCGTGATCGCAGCCGAGGGATGGATGCGCACCGTGGCGGTGTCGCGCGCCGCGCGCTGCACGAACTCCACCAGCGCGACGTCGTCGATCACCGGCTTGGCGTCGGGCATCATCACCAGCGAGGTGACGCCGCCGGCGGCCGCCGCCGCGCCGGCCGACGCGATCGTCTCGCGGTGCTCGGCGCCGGGTTCGCCGATGAAGACGCGGGTGTCGATCAGGCCTGGCAGGATCGCCTTGCCGGCGCAGTCGACCACGCTCGCCCCGTCCGGTGCGCCCTGGTTCAGCGCCGAGCGGCCCGAGGCGGCGATGCGGCCGTTCTCGACCACCAGCGCGCCGATCTCGTCGACGCCGCGGCCGGGGTCGACGATCCGCGCATTGGCGAAGACGGTCGCGGTCATGGTTTCGATCCGGCGTTGCGGCGCGGGTCGAGCAGGGCCTGCATCACCGCCATGCGCACGGCGACCCCCATCTCGACCTGCTCCTGGATGACGCTTTGCGGCCCGTCAGCGATTTCGGACGCAATCTCGACGCCGCGGTTCATCGGTCCCGGATGCATCACCAGCGCGCCGTCGCCGGCCAGCGCCAGCTTCTTCGCGTCGAGGCCGAAATAGTGGAAATATTCGCGCACCGACGGCACGAACGCACCGTCCATGCGCTCGCGCTGCAGCCGCAGCATCATCACCACATCGACGTCCTTCAGTCCGTCTTCCATCGTGTGGAACACCTCGACGCCCATCCTGGCGATGCCCGACGGCAGCAGCGTCGACGGCGCCACCGCGCGCACCCGCGCCCCCAGCGCGTTGAGCAGCAGGATGTTGGAGCGCGCCACCCGCGAATGCAGGATGTCGCCGCAGATCGCCACGGTCAGCTTGTGCAGCGGGCCTTTCGCGCGGCGGATGGTCAGCGCGTCGAGCAGCGCCTGGGTGGGATGTTCATGCGCGCCGTCGCCGGCGTTGACCACCGAACAGGCGACTTTTTGCGCCAGCAGCGCCGCCGCGCCGGCCGAGGAATGGCGGATGATCAAAATGTCGGGCCGCATCGCGTTCAGGGTCATCGCGGTGTCGATCAGAGTCTCGCCCTTCTTCACCGACGACGATGCGACCGACATGTTCATCACATCCGCGCCGAGGCGTTTGCCCGCCAGTTCGAACGACGCCTGGGTGCGGGTCGAAGCCTCGAAGAACAGGTTGATCTGGGTGCGGCCGCGCAGGCTGCTGGATTTCTTCTCGCTCTGCCTGGACAGAGCTATCGCCTCGTCGGCCCGGTCGAGCAACATCTCGATGTCGCCGGGCGACAGCCCGTTGATGCCAAGCAGGTGGCGGTGCGGATAGATCGGCGTGTCGGGCGCTGAGGTCATCTCAAGCCGGTGCTATAGAAGCGATGGCCGGGCCCCGCAAGGCGATGCGGACAATCCCCACCCCATTTTATCCGTGCGGTCCCCGCTGTTCGTCTGTAAGACGCATGGTGCAACATCCCCGGCGAATGGCCGGCCGGGCGGGTGGAGGGCGCATTGAATCACGACGTCACAAACCAGACACCGCCGCTCGCCGGCGCGAACGCCTGGCGCAGCGATCCGCTGCTGATGCAGCTTGGCCAGGATTTTTCGGATGCGGCGCGCAAGGACGTCGAGCAGATCGGCAAGTTCGTGCTCAGCGCCGAGGCGCTCGATCTGGCGCGCCTGGCCAACAGCGAGACGCCGCGTCTCAAGACGCATGACCGGCAGGGCAGGCGGGCCGACATTGTCGAGTTCCACCCGGCCTACCATGCTCTGATGCGGCGCTCGATCGCCAACGGCCTGCATTCCTCGATCTGGGAGAATGGCGAGGCGGAAAAGGGCAGGCGCCACCAGGTGCGCGCCGCGCGCTTCTACCTGACCTCGCAGCTCGAATGCGGCCATCTGTGTCCGGTGACGATGACCAGCGCCTCGCTGGCCGCGCTGATGGCCTCGCCAAAACTGTTTCGCGAATGGGCGCCGCGCGTCACCACCCGTAAATACGACCAGTCGAATCGGGCGCCGGTGGAGAAGTCCGGACTGACGCTCGGCATGGGCATGACCGAAAAGCAGGGTGGCACCGATGTGCGCGCCAACACCACGCGGGCCGAGCGCGCCGGTAACCAGTTCTATCGCATCACCGGCCACAAATGGTTCATGTCGGCGCCGATGTCGGACGCGTTCCTGGTGCTGGCGCAGGCGCAGGAAGGCATCTCCTGCTTTCTGGTGCCGCGCATGCTGGGCGACGGGACCGGCAACGGCTTTTCGTTCCAGCGGCTGAAGGACAAGCTCGGCAACCGCTCCAACGCGTCCTCCGAGGTCGAGTTCGAAAACACGCTGGGCGAGCTGGTCGGCGAGGCCGGCGCCGGCGTCAAGACCATCATGGACATGGTGACGCTGACCCGCCTCGACTGCGCGCTGGCGTCGGCCGGCATGATGCGCGCCGCCATGACCGAGGCGGTGCACCATGCGCGGCATCGCCGCGTGTTCGGCGACGCGCTGATCGACCAGCCGCTGATGCAGCGGGTGCTTGCCGACATGGCGCTCGACGTGGCGGCGGCGACGGCGCTGTCGGTCAGGCTGGCGCGCGCCTTCGACGAGGCGGCCGACGATCGCGGCGAGGCGTCGTTCGCCCGCGCCATGACCCCGGTGGTCAAATACTGGGTATCAAAAATCGCCCCGGCGCTGATCTACGAGGCGATGGAGTGCATGGGCGGCAATGGCTACATCGACGACGGCCCGATGGCCCGCTACTATCGCGAGGCCCCGGTCAACGCCATCTGGGAAGGGTCGGGCAATGTGGTGGCGCTCGACGTGCTGCGCGTGTTGAAACGCGGCCCGGCGCTGTTTGACGAGGTGCTTGCCGGCATTGAACGCGATATGGGCGGTGGATCGCGCGGAACCACAGGCGTGCTGCGCGCCGCCATGCATGTCGCGCTCGACGACGAGGGCTCGGCGCGCATCCTGACCGAACAGCTGGCCCTGTCGGCGGCCGCCGCCGAACTGCGCCGCATCGGGGCAGGGCGGGTCGCCGACGCTTTCATCGAAACCCGGCTCGCCGGCCAGTGGCGCACCACTTACGGCATGCTCGACGGGCGCGCCGATGCGCGCGCGATCATCGATACGCTCTATCCGCCGCTGGCGTAGCCGCCGGGCGGCCGGCCGTTAACCTTAACAAATGGTTTCAATTGCGACCTCCGGCGCGGGGGAGCAGTGTCGATCCGTGCAAGAGAGGATTCGATGCGGCTAGTTCTGACCCAGTTATTGGCCGGCCATTGGCTGCTGGCGTTTGCGCTTGTGTCGGCGACAGCGCTGGGCGCGGACGGCGCATTGATCGAGGCGGCGCGCACGACCATGCCGTTCACGGCGCACCAGCCGATGCTCGCCGCATCGCCCTATCAGGCGGTTCTGACCGGCGGCGTCGCCATTGCCGCCGCGATGGTCGCCGCGATGTTCCTGTGGGCGCTGCTGATGCTGTGGCTGGGCGAGGACGAAGACCCGGGCGAGGCGCATTCGATCGTGGTGCTGGCGCATGCCTGCGCCATGATCGCCGTCACCGCGATGATGACGGTCCTGTCGGGGCTGGGCGTCTCTGGCGTCATTTTGGCCGCCAGCGTGATGGTCGCCGCCCTTTCGGCGAGCTATGCGGCGGTTTCTTATGAGTGGCGCGACCAGGCCGACGCGTCGAACCGGCCCGATCTTGGCCAGGCCGCGGCGCGGATGATGGCGCTGGGGGCGGCGCACTCGACCGTCTTGTCAAACATTACCGGGCGCGGAAGGAGCGACTGAAGTGAAGTATCTTCTGTTTGCCTGGCTGACGCCGCTCGGCCTGTTCTGGGGCTGGTTCTTCCTGTCGCTCAACGACATAAATTTCGGCACGATGTTTTTCAGCCGGCAACTGCATGACTTGCTGTTTCAGATCTACGGAAACATTCTCGGCCTCGATCCGGCGACAATTCCGTGGCTGGTCGCCAAGGCCTGCATTCTCGACACGCTGATCCTGATGGCGATCTGGGCGTTCCGGCGCCGCAAGGACATCAAGGCCTGGATCGACGCTCGTCGCGGCCAGAGCGACGCCAGCAACGCTATCGCGCGGATAATCCCCGTAGCCGATCAAGCAAGCCTTGAAGGATAAAGGCGGCGGCGGCTGAATCGATCCGGGTCGCGCGGTTGCGCCGTGAAACGTCCATTTCGATCAGCGCCCTTTCGGCGGCGACCGTCGACAGCCGTTCGTCCCAGAAGATAAGCGGCAAGGACGTCAGCAGTCGAAGATTGCGCGCAAACGCCCGACTTGCCTGAGCCCTCGGTCCTTCACTGCCGTCCATGTTGATCGGCAGGCCGATTGCCAGCGCGTAGACATCCTCGCGCTCCAGCGCCGCCAGCAGCGTCGCCGCGTCCCTGGTGAACTTGCCGCGCATGATCACCGGGCGCGGATGCGCAAACGACAGGCCGAGATCCGACACCGCCAGGCCGATCGTCTTGGTTCCAAGATCGATCGCCGCGATCGGTTTGCGCAGCGGCAGGCCCGCAACCAGTTCGTCCAGTTCGATAATCGCCACGGCTGAGCCTTGTTTCGACTGCCTCCGGCTCTATCCTGAGACGATCAAAGGCTCAAGGAGAGACAATACGATGAAGCTGACCTGGCACGGGCATTCCGCCTTCACCGTTGAGAACGGGCGCGACAGGATCCTGATCGACCCGTTCATTGCCGGAAATCCCGCGGCGACTGAATCGGTCGCGGAGGTGGCGAAGGGCGTGACCCATGTCTTGGTCACCCACGGTCACAACGATCACATCGGCGACGCGGCCGAAATCTGCAAGATGTCCGGCGCCGTGCTGGTCGCCAATTTCGAGATCTGCATGTTCCTTGTCGGCAAGGGCGTCGACGAGCGCAGGATCAATCCCGGAAACTCCGGCGGCACGGTGGATTGCGGCGGTTTCACCGTCACGTTCACCCAGGCGGTGCATTCATCCTCATTTGGCGGCGAAGGAGGGAAAAACACTTATCTCGGCAATCCGAACGGCCTCGTCCTTCATTTCTCCGACGCGCCGACGCTCTATCACATGGGCGACACCGACATCTTTTCCGACATGGCGCTGATCCAGGAACTGCATGAACCGTCGATCGGCATCGTTCCGATTGGCGACCGCTTCACCATGGGCGGCGCCGTCGCCGCGCTCGCCTGCCAGCGGTTTTTCAGGTTCGACACGGTCGTTCCCTGCCATTTCGGCAGTTTTTCGATGATCGAACCAGACGCGAGCAAATTTGTCGACGGCATGGAAGGCTCGAAGACCCGGGTGCTGACGCCGGCCGTCGGCGAGACGCTGACGCTTTGAACCCGGTCGCCGCCGCCGTGCGTGTTGCGCTGCGACACCGCGGCGGCTATAGCCCGGATATTCCCCGGAGCTGAGCATGTCCGTCGATCTTGCAACCGTCAAACGAGTAGCGCGCCTGGCGCGCATCGCCGTCACCGCCGAAGACGCCGAGCGCATGACCGGCGAGCTGAACGCGATTCTCGGCTTCGTCGAGCAATTGTCGGAGGTCGACGTCGCCGGCGTCGAGCCGATGACCTCGGTCATCCCGATGCAGTTGAAGAAACGACAGGACGTCGTCACCGATGGCGGCAAGGCGGCCGACATCGTCGCCAACGCGCCGGTGAGCGAGGAAAACTTCTTCCTCGTGCCAAAAGTCGTCGAGTAACGGCAATGTCGGTGCGGATCGCGATTGAAAGCCCGTTGCAGGAAGCCGTGCGCGACCTGGTCCGGCAGCTCAATGCCTATATGATCCCGCTGACGCCGCGCGAGTTCCAGTTTCAGTTAACCGCCGAGCAGATGGCGGATCCTTCGGTGACGGTCCTTGTCGCCCGCGACGAAACCGGCCGGGCGGTCGGCATGGGCTCACTCAAGATCCACGACCAGAACCTTGGCGAAGTGAAGCGCATGTTCACGCTGCCGGAAATGCGCGGCAAGCGGCTGGGTTCTGCGCTGCTGCAGCGCATCGAAGTCCTTGCCCGTGACAAGGGCGTCGAGCGGCTGGTGCTGGAGACGGGCGAGGCGCCCGGCTTCGAGCCCGCATGGCGCGTCTATGAGCGCGGTGGCTTCAATGTCTGCGGCGCGGTGCTCGATTATCCCGATTCCGGCTTTTCCCGCTTCTACGAAAAGAACCTCGCCTGATGAGTGACCTGACAAGACTGACCATTTCAGACGCCCGCGCCAAGCTGCGCGCGCGGGACATCACCGCCGCCGAACTGACCGACTCCTATCTCGCCGCCATCGACGCGGCAAACGGGCGTTTGAACGCCTATGTCGCGGTGACCCACGACAAGGCGCGCAAGATGGCCGCGGCGTCGGATGCGCGGCTGGCCAAAGGGCAGGGCGGGGCGCTCGAAGGCATTCCGCTCGGCATCAAGGATTTGTTCGGCACCGAAGACGTGCACACCCAGGCTGCCAGCCGCATTCTCGACGGTTTCAAGCCGCGCTACGAATCGACCGTGACCGCCAATCTGTGGGCTGACGGCGCGGTGATGCTGGGCAAGCTCAACATGGACGAGTTCGCCATGGGCTCGTCCAACGAAAGCTCCTGCTACGGCCCGGTGGTCAACCCCTGGCGCGCCGGCGGCTCCAACAAGGATCTGGTGCCCGGCGGTTCGTCGGGCGGTTCGGCGGCGGCAGTCGCCGGCTGGCTGTGCGCAGGCGCGACCGCCACCGACACCGGCGGTTCGATCCGCCAGCCCGCCGCGTTCACCGGCACCGTCGGCATCAAGCCGACCTATGGCCGGGTGTCGCGCTGGGGCGTCGTGGCGTTCGCCTCTTCGCTCGACCAGGCCGGTCCGATCGCGCGCGACGTGCGCGACGCGGCCATCCTGCTGAAGTCGATGGCGTCGGTCGACGCCAAGGATTCGACTTCCGTCGATCGCCCCGTGCCCGATTACGAGGCGTCGCTGGGCCAGTCGCTGAAGGGCATGAAGATCGGCATCCCGCGCGAATACCGCGTCGACGGCATGCCCGACGAAATCGAGGCGCTGTGGAAACAGGGCGTCGAATGGCTGCGCGACGCCGGCGCCGAGATCGTCGACATCTCGCTGCCGCACACCAAATACGCGCTGCCAGCCTATTATATCGTCGCGCCCGCCGAAGCGTCGTCGAACCTGGCGCGCTATGACGGCGTCCGCTACGGTCTGCGCGTTCCCGGGAAAGACATCGTCGACATGTACGAGCAGACCCGCGCCGCCGGTTTCGGCCGCGAGGTCAAGCGCCGCATCATGATCGGCACCTATGTCCTGTCGGCCGGCTATTACGACGCCTATTATGTGCGCGCCCAGCAGGTGCGGACCCTGATCAAGAAGGACTTTGAGGACGTCTACGCCGCCGGCGTCGACGCCATCCTGACGCCGGCGACGCCGTCGGCGGCGTTTGGCCTGGCGGACGAGGAAATGAACGCCGACCCGGTGAAAATGTATCTCAACGACATTTTCACGGTGACGGTGAACATGGCCGGCCTGCCGGGCATCGCCGTTCCGGCGGGCCTGAGCGCATCGGGCCTGCCGCTCGGTCTGCAACTGATCGGCCGGCCCTTCGACGAGGAGACGCTGTTCCGCACCGCTCACGTCATCGAGCGGGCGGCCGGCCGCTTCGAACCGTCGAAATGGTGGTGACGCCGCCGCGTCGTGACCTTCTATCTGTCGAAGCTGTTCTGGCTTCTGGTCAATCCGATCAGCCTGACGCTGATCCTGATCGCGCAGTCGCTGCTGCTCGCCGTCGCCGGGTGGCGGCGGACATCGTTCGCCGCCGGGCTGGCGGCCTTTCTGGTCATGGCGATCTCGGCCTGGACGACCACCGGCGCGGTGCTGGTCGCCGTGCTCGAGGACCGTTTCGAGCGTCCGTCGCCGGCGCCGGTCCATGTCGATGGCGTGATTGTGCTCGGCGGTGCGTTCGAGGCGCGGGTGTCCGGCGGCAGGGGCGGCTATGAAATGAACGAGGCGGGCGACCGCATGGTCGAGGCCGCGGCTCTTGCGCTGGCCTATCCCAACGCCCGCATCCTCGTCTCGGGCGGCAATCTGGATCAATCGGACGGTCTGCCCGGCGACGCGACGCTTGCGCCGCTGTTTTTCCAGCGCATCGGCGTCGATCCGGCGCGGCTGATCCTTGAAGGCGGATCGCGAAACACGGTCGAGAACGTGGCGCAGAGCAAACGCCTGGCCGCGCCCAAGCCGGGCGAGACCTGGCTGCTGGTGACCTCGGCGTTCCACATGCCGCGTTCCGTGGGCTTGTTCCGCAAGGCGGGCTGGCAGGTCGCGCCATGGCCGGCGGACTACCGGTCGGCGGGCGTCGAAGGGTTCGGCTGGTGCGGCGACGACGCCGGCCGCTGTCTGCGCCAGATGAGCATCGCCTTGCGCGAATGGATCGGCCTTGCCGCCTATTGGGCGATGGGCCGCATCGACGATCCGTTTCCGGCGCCCTGACGCATATGTCCTGAAAAAGGTGGAGCCGGCCCCGGGGACAGGGGCCGGCTCCGAAACCCGGTCGTTGGGGACGGGGGTGGGGACTCGACCGGGTTATTCCAGAACTATTTGACGGAGCCGACCGCCGTCGCACGGCTGTCGTTGATCGACACCCAGACGCCCGAATTCTGGTCCGACTGCCGCTTCAGATAGGTGTAGTCGGTCTTCGTCCAGTCGAGCACCCGGCTCTCGAGATTGTCGAGAATGAAGTCGCCGAGCGAGGTGCGCACCGTCAGCACCGCATGGCCGGCGCCATTGCGCTGCCGCACCACGGTGATCAGCAGGCTGCCGGCGGGCATGCCGATCTCCATCAGGCGGCGTCGTTTCTCCAGCACATAGTCTTCGCAGTCGCCTTCGGCGCCGGGGTAGGACCATCGTTCCTCGATGCCCCACATTTCCTGGTCGGTCCGCGGCGCCACCTGTTCGTTGACGTCATTGTTGATCTTGACGATTTTTGACCACAGCGGCCGGGTCAGTTCGACGCTCGACGTCTGCCGGGTCCTCTGGCTGCATTCGACCGGATATTGCTGGCACAACTCGTAATGGCCGATCGGCTGCGTGGTGCGCGGCCCCGCCGTCATGAAAGTCGGTATGGCGCTCGCCTGTTCCGCAAACATCGCCAGCGGCGCCAAGGCCAGTGCCAGTTTGATTGCCCCGTATTTGTGCATGTCCCGTCTCCCCGCTATGGGAAGAAGATGACACGGTCGGATTTATTTGACGCGAAAGTGCGAAGTAGTATTTAAGTAAAACGACACGCAAATAAGTATAGAATAAAACTAAAACTGGCGTAAAATCCAATCTGTATTTGATGAGAATATTCCCGCGCCGATCAATCGATTGTTAGCCATGCGGGACCGCGCGGACGACGGTTGCGACCGTTCGCATCGGGCTAGAGCCTCGTGCCGGTATTCTGGTTCAATCTGCCGGCGACGGTTTGGGACAAGGTCGAGGGTTTTCGCGCAGGTCGGGCTGGTGGCCCGGCCAAGACCAAGCTCGATGGATTTGGCCCAAACCGGCCCGGCCCACCGATCAAACCCCGCTGCTGCGCAGCGGGACAGTTTTGATCGGCAGGAAATACTTGTCTGTCGAATTGCGAATGGCAATTCGACGGGCAGGGTTTGTGTTTGGCGGACGCCCACTGCGTCGGGCGGCTTGCGCGATGCGCCACATCGAGGCTGCGCCGCCCTCCTGCTGGTTCGTCTCACCAAACAACAAACAGATTGGACCAGAATATCGGCACGAGGCTCTAGATGACAGCGCAGGATTGTTCGGAGTTGGCCGACGATCAGCCGGCCGAAATCCCTGGAACGTCAGCGCGCGGCGGCTTCTCGCGCGCCTGTCGAAGGGCGGCAAAAAAATGCCGGGCGAGGGCCCGGCATTCTGGTTTGCTGGAATGGCTTCAGGTCCTGTGGGCAGGCCCTACTGTTTGCGCGACGCGCTGAACTCGGCCTCGAGCGTTTCCGGCCGCTGGATGACGGCGAACTCGATGGCGATGCCGTCCTCGAAGTGGCGCACGACCTGGCCGCGCATGGTGCCGAGCGTCACATGGGTGCCGAGCGCCGGCTTGACGTCGAGTTCGATGGCTGCGCCCGACAGCGACAGGTCGATGATGCGGCACTGATAGTTGCGGCCGTCGGCCAGGCGGACGGTACTCAGCGGATTGCGCGGCGCGACGCGTTCGTGGCGGCGGTCTTCGGGCAGATCCAGTTCATGCTTGTTGGCCAGCCATGTCAACTGCGCCGCCAGCTTGTCGCGCTTGCGGTCGGACGCCACGATCGTCATGGCGAAGCCGTCGGAGGTTGCGCGGGTGACCACGCCCTCGACGCGGCCGATATGATCTAGATAGGCGATGACGCGCTCGCCTGCTTCACCGCGCCGGTCGGCCCGTACCGCAACGCTGCCCGGCGACATATCGACCACCATGCAGGGATGCTCGGTGCGGTCCTCAAGCATGAATCGCCCGTAGATCTTGACCCGCACACGCTGGAATTCGCGGCGTTCGGGCCGGGCAGGCGAAAAATTCTGTGAAACTGCCGTCATGGTTGTCAGTTCGGTCGGTTCCCGGCAAGCCGTTGTTGCAAGCTATCTCGCTGCGACTTTACGCCCACGACAGTTAATAAGCTGTAAGCCGCGGGTGACATCTTTTCAGCATTGTCGATTTGCCGGCGGCGTCCGGTCTGGCGATCAGCCGTCCTTGCCGCCGTCGATGACGAGAAGGTGCCGGATGCGCCGCGCCGGCCTTGCTGGATCCGGTCCCGCGATCACGTCTCGATCGTGGACGTCGAGCGGCGGAACCACCACTTCGGGGCGGTTCTTCAGGAACATCGGCTCGCGGTCGGCGTCGATCACCCGCAACGAGGCGATCCGGACTTCCGCGACCGGATCGCTGCCGATCCAGAACGGCTTTTCCTGCGGGATCGACGAGCCGAGCGCGCGCGGACTGTCGCTGCCGCCATCGAGTGGCAGCAGCAGCCATTCGAGCGACATGCTGCGGCCCGACTTGCTGAGCGCCTCCGCATTGATGACGACGACCGATTTCTGCTGCAGCACGCTGTGCGCCAGCCGCGCCACGACGCGCTCGTCTTTTGTCGCCCACAGCGAACTGAACGAAAATCCTTTCAACTCGCGTCCGAACACGGCGCAGAACCGGGTGCCGGCGAGCCGGAATATGGCGCTGCCGCGCGCGTCGAGCTCGAGGATGAAGGTGTCGGCCAGCAGCGTCTTGATATCGGCCGGCTCGATTTCCGTGCGGCGCGGCGCGCTGCGTCCCTCGCGCAGTCTGTCCCAATACTGGAACAGTTCGATCGATCCTTTTGCTCTCATGCCCTCTGCTCTGTTCGGCTCGGTTTCAGTGTGCCATCCGGAAACAGGTTCGACTCGTCCAGTGACCTTCATGCAGGACGTTGCAGGTTGCGTGCCAGAGTGAGGGCGGGACAGTTCACAAGGCCGGGCCGTTAAGGTTAACAATTGCTTTACGTTGTGCGCGCCGCCGTCTTCTGCCATAAGCCATCCATCGACGAAGCCGTTGGCTTTGCAGCACTTTCGGCGAAAGCCGGAGCAACAACTTTCGGGCGGGTGGGGACTCGACCGGCCGTCCAGGGGAAACCCCTGGGCGGCATTTTTCTTTACCATTTGCATTCGGCCCGGTAGTCGATCAGGGTCCGGTGCGCGGCGGTTCGCGCCGCCGGCGCAAATGGTTGCGGGACTGCATGACAAACCACGAGAATGCCCAGGACGGCGAGCCGGATCTGGCCGCGCCGGCGCCGGTTCGACGCGAACCGCTGTTCAATCTCCCGGCCGTGGTCAGCGCGATCATCGCGCTGTGCGTAGCGATCCACCTGATCCGCCTCTACGTCCTGAGCGACGCGCAAAATCTCGCCGTCATCGTCAACGGCGCATTTTTCCCGCTCCGCTATTCGGGCCAGTACGCACTCGATGTCTGGGCGTTCACCAGCCCGTTCACTTCGTCGCTGCTGCACGGCGGCTGGATGCATCTGATCATCAACATGATCTGGCTGGCCGCCTTCGGCTCGCCGCTGGCCAATCGGCTCGGTCCGGCGCGCTTTGTGTTGTTCTGGTGTTTCGCCGTCGCGGTGTCGCTGCTGTTTCACTATCTGTCGAGGCCCGGCGACGCGGTCCCGGTCATCGGCGCGTCGGGCGCGATTTCGGGCATGATGGGCGCGGCGGCGCGTTTCGGCTTCCGCACCGACCGCCATGGCCGCGCGCCGAACTTTGTCGGCCGACGGCTGACTCTGGCCGAAACCTTGTCCAACCGCCAGGTTCTGGTGTTTCTCGGCGTCTGGCTGGCGATCAATTTTGCCGCCGGGGCGGGCCTGGACGTGTCAGGCGCCGAAGGCTCGATCGCCTGGGAGGCCCATATCGGCGGGATGGTGGCAGGACTGCTCGGAATAGGCCTGTTCGATCCCGGCGACAGGACGTCCGGCGAGCGCTGACCGCATATCGGCGAAGGTTGCTCCAACCTCTCTTGCAATAGCCCGATTTCAGACGCACCATTCGTTTGCGAGTGGCGGTGCGCGCGAGCGCGGGGCAGATGCATCACAGGAGAAACCGATGACGATAAGGTCAATTCTCGACAGCAAGGGCCGTGACGTGGTGACGATGAGTTCCACGGAAAATCTTGCCAGCGCGATCAGGACCCTTGGTCAGCATCGGATCGGCGCGGTCGTCATCAGCGACGGCGGCGGGCGCATCGGCGGCATCCTGTCGGAGCGCGACGTGGTGCGCGCCCTCGCCAACAAGGGCGCTGCGGCGCTCGACATGCCGATCTCGGCGGTGATGACGACCAAGGTCCAGACCTGCAGCGAAAGCGCCACCGTTCACGGCGTCATGGAGCAGATGACAGCCGGCCGTTTCCGCCATCTTCCCGTCGAGGAAAAGGGCGTGCTGGTCGGCCTGATCTCGATCGGCGACGTGGTCAAGCGGCGCATCCAGGAAGTCGAGCGCGAGGCCGAGGACATCAAGGCCTATATTGCGACTGTATGACCGTCGACGCCGCGCCGCGCTTGCCTGCCGGGCGCGTTTGCAATAGCGAAGGGCAACGCCCGCGCGGGCGTCGCTTCACCATTGCAGGCCGTCCATGTCCATTGTCGATACACGCACTCCCGATCCGAAACGACTGATTCCAGGCGCGACCGGCGACTGGGAAATCATCATTGGCCTCGAGGTTCACGCCCAGGTCCTGTCGGAATCAAAACTGTTTTCCGGCGCCGCCACCACATTCGGCGCCGCGCCCAACGCCAATGTCAGCCTGGTCGACGCCGCCATGCCCGGAATGCTGCCGGTCATCAACGAGGAATGCGTGCGCCAGGCGATCCGCTCAGGCCTCGGTCTCAAGGCCGGGATCAACCTGCGTTCGGTGTTCGACCGCAAGAACTATTTTTACCCGGACCTGCCGCAGGGCTACCAGATTTCCCAGTACAAGCAGCCGATCGTTGGCGAGGGCGAGGTCGTCATTTCGGTCGGCCCCGACCGCGAAGGCCGGTTCGAGGACATTCCGGTCGGCATCGAGCGGCTGCATCTGGAGCAGGACGCCGGAAAATCGCTGCACGACCAGCACGCCACCATGTCCTATGTCGACCTGAACCGGTCGGGCGTGGCGCTGATGGAAATCGTCTCCAAGCCGGACATGCGTTCCGCCGACGAAGCCAAGGCCTATGTGACAAAACTACGCTCGATCCTGCGTTATCTCGGCACCTGCGACGGCAACATGGACGAGGGTTCTTTGCGCGCCGACGTCAACGTCTCGGTGCGCAAGCCCGGCGGCGCGTTCGGCACGCGTTGCGAGATCAAGAACGTCAACTCGATCCGTTTCATCGGTCAGGCGATCGACTACGAGGCCCGCCGCCAGATCGGCATTCTCGAAGACGGCGGCAAGATCGATCAGGAAACCCGCCTGTTTGATCCCAACAAGGGCGAGACCCGCTCGATGCGCTCCAAGGAAGAAGCGCACGACTACCGCTATTTCCCCGATCCGGACCTGCTGCCGCTGGAATTCGACCAGGCCTATGTCGACGATCTGGCCCGCGATCTTCCGGAACTGCCCGACCCCAAGCGCGACCGGCTGGTCTCGTCGCTCGGCCTGTCGGTCTACGATGCGTCGATCCTGGTGTCGGAAAAGTCGATTGCCGACTATTTCGAGCAGGTGGCTGCCGGCCGCGACGGCAAGACCGCCGCCAACTGGGTCATCAACGATCTGCTCGGCCTGTTGAACAAGAACGGCAAAACCATTGAGGAATCGCCCGTTTCCCCCTCCCAGCTCGGCGAGGTTATCGATCTCATCAAGGAAGGCGTGATTTCCGGCAAGATCGCAAAGGACCTGTTCGAGATTGTCTGGACCGAAGGCGGCGCGCCGCGCCAGATCGTCGAGGCGCGCGGCATGAAACAGGTGACCGACACCGGCGCGATCGAAAAGGCGGTCGACGAGATCATTGCCGCCAATCCCGACAAGGTCGAGCAGGCGAGGGCCAAGCCGACCATGGCCGGCTGGTTTGTCGGCCAGGTGATGAAGGCGACCGGCGGCAAGGCCAATCCGCAGGCCGTCAACGATCTGGTCAAGGCGAAACTGGGGCTCGAATAGCCGTGCCGGCGCGGGCTCTCCCCGGCATGGCCTGCGTGGAGCGGCCGATTTGAGCGGCCGGGCGGACCTGACGCCGGCGCGCATACGCCACATGACCGCCGCCGACGTCGACGCGGTCGCGGCGTTGATCCACCGATCCTGGGTGGCGACCTACGCGCCACTGATGGGCGCCGACCGCGCGGCGGCCGAATCGGCCGTCCGGCACCGTCCGGAACAGATCGCCGACAGTCTTGTGCGCTCGCATTCCGAGAGTTTTGTCGCCGAAGCCGCCAACGGCTCAATCGTCGGCTATGCGCACGCCATCGTCGTCAAGGGCGCGCTGTGGCTCGACCGGCTGCATGTCGTCCCGGCCCGTCAGGGAACCGGGCTGGCGGCCAATCTGATGCACGCGGTGATGGTCAACTATCTCGGCGAGCCGGCGATTTCGCTGGAGGTGATCAAGGGCAATGACCGCGCCATGCGCTTCTACGAGCGCGAGGGCTTTGTCGTCACCGGCGAAACCGCTGCCTGCGGCGGCATTGGCGGCGTCGCCTCGTTGATCATGCGAAAACCTTTGCCGCGCGCCTGAGGCCGGCTATTCGATGACGATTTCCGCGCCGCTGGGGTCGTAGACGACGCCGGCGCTGCAATCCTGGATCAGCGATTTGTCCTGGTGTTCGCAGCGCAGCCGGCCGGCGGCGATCGCCGCCTCCTTCGACGGCCAGCCGCAAGAGAATTCCGACCAGTGGATGCCTTCCTTGTGCATGATCCCGATGGCGACGCTCCAGCCGGCGGGAAAACACCAGGCGACCCGCGCGCATTCCTGCGGCAGCGCCCCGCTCTCGGCGCATTTGGCCCGGGCGCAGGCGAACGCCTTGTCGGGCGATCCGCCGGCGCACACGCCCATGCCCTGTTCGGGTGCGTAGGCAAATGCAATGCCGCCATCATTGTCGGCGGCGATGGCCGGCGGCATGGCCGCCAGCGATAACGCAAGGCCGGCGGCGAGCAACAATTGGCGGCGCATGGCGGCTCCTCCGGAAAAAGGCGGCGATTTTGTCCACGGTGACACAAATCGCGCCGCTTGCAAGGCCCTGCGGCGCGGCGGACTATTGCCAAGGCGGGCGGGCGGCGGCATAACGCCCACGACACCCAAAGAGGGCCGAAATGGCTGGATTCTTCACGCAGTTCTTCACCTGGTGGAACGGGCAGACGCTGAACACCAGGTTCAACACCTGGCGTCACGGCGCGAAAGTCGGCGAGGACGAGTTCGGCAATGTCTACTACACCGGCGGCGTCGATTCCGAGGGCCGCCAGCGCCGCTGGGTGATCTACAAGGGATATTCGGAAGCCTCCGACATTCCGCCGGGCTGGCATGGCTGGATCCATCACCGGGTCGACACGCCGCCGTCAAAGGAAACCTATGCGCCGCGCGACTGGCAGTTGCCGCACCAGCCGAACCTGACCGGCACCTATCAGGCCTATCGTCCCAAGGGGTCTATCCTCGGCAATGAGGAGCGTCCGCGCGTTACCGGAGACTATGACGCCTGGACGCCCGGCGGCTGAGCGCCGGGGCGCGTCCGGCGCCGCCATTTATCGCCATAATTCGTGGTTAACTGGTTCTTGTCGGTTTGGCCGGCAGACTTGGCCGCTCG
>Ga0209793_1001340_pt1 | contig 16286 bp, 17 predicted proteins | sample EBPBio122009_DNA_FD_185863 | JGI IMG/M metagenome (GOLD analysis project Ga0209793, IMG submission 185863) | Wastewater treatment Type I Accumulibacter community from EBPR Bioreactor in Madison, WI, USA - Reactor 1_2/2/2009_ DNA (SPAdes) (version 2) | ecosystem: Engineered > Bioreactor > EBPR >... | reverse complement strand
GTTCGACTATCCGCGCGTCGATCCCGGGCGCAACACCCTGACGGTCGACGCCTCGGCCGCCGACAATCTGCAGAACCTCTACTGGGCGCTGGGGCGGATGACCAATTATGTCGGGGTGATGAACTATATGGGCGGGCGTTTCGTCACCGACCAGCAGGCGATGACGCCGCTGATGGCGGAACTGGGTAAGCGCGGGCTGATGTATCTCGACGACGGCTCGACCGCCCGTTCGCTGGCGCCGGAAATGTCGCTGGCCAATTCGGTGCCGCTGGCGGTCGGCGACGGCGTCATCGATGGCGAGCGCGAGCGCGGCGCCATTCTGAAGAAGCTCGACGAGCTGGAAGCGACCGCCCGCGCCAGGGGTTCGGCGATCGGCACCGGCTCGGCCTTCGACGAAACCGTCGATGCGGTCAGGTCGTGGGTCGCCGAGGCGAAGAAGCGCGGCATCGAGATCGTGCCGGTGTCGGCGCTGGCGAACGATCCCGAAAGGGGACGGTAGATGGACGGCAACAAGCCTGACAGGGACGAGATGCCCTACCGGCGCTGCGTCGGCGTGATGGTGCTGAACCGGGCCGGCCTGGTGTGGGCCGGTCGCCGCATCCGCTCTTCCGACAGCGAACTCGACGAGGCGGAGCCGCAATTGTGGCAGATGCCGCAAGGCGGCATCGACAAGGGCGAGGAGCCGTTGCCGGCCGCCTATCGCGAACTCTACGAGGAAACCGGCATGACGAGCGTCACCTTGCTGGCCGAGGCGTCGCGCTGGATCGACTACGACCTGCCCGACAACGTGCTGGGCAAGGCGCTGAAGGGCAAATATCGCGGCCAGACGCAACGCTGGTTCGCCTTCCGCTTCGAGGGCGACGAGAGCGAGATCGCCATCAATCCGCCGCCGGGCGGCCATTCGGCCGAATTCGACGCCTGGGGCTGGAAGCCGATGGCCGAACTGCCGGCGCTGATCGTGCCGTTCAAGCGCAAGACCTATGAAGCGGTGGTGGCCGAGTTCAGGCATCTCGCACCGTAAAGCGAAGACGTCTTGCGCAGATCGTTCAGGATCGCCACATTGCGGCTGTGTCCAACAGATGAAAGGAGGTGATCCGATGTCGAGTGATTTCGGTTTCCAGGGTGCGTTCTCGGCGGATTGCCGTGGCAGGGAGCAAACTTCCTGACCTCCGCATGATGCGCCGGGCGGCTCACGCCAGACGAGAGCCGCACCCGGAACGAAGCACGGAAAGGCCGCCGATCACCAGATCGGCGGCCTTTTTCGTTGGAAACGATTTACTTGACGATCGCCAGCCGTTCGATGTTGGCGGCGATTTCCTTGAACGCCTGGTCGAGCGCCGCGCCGGAAGAGACTTCGTAATAATGGGTGATGGCGGACACGTCGGGCGACGAGCAGTCCTTGAGGACCTGCTTGGCGGCGGCCTCATCAAGCTGGAAGCCGATGGTGAAGATCTCGATGCCGTCCTTCTTCATCGCGGCGCAATGCGTTTCGGCGGCGCTGCGCGATCTGGCCGGCTGGCTGTTCGGCCTGCCGTTGGGGCCGATATTGGCGAATGCGGTGTTGAACTCGCCGTCGGTCATCAGGATCGCGTATTTGGCGGCTTTCTTCGACTTGTAGGCGGACGGGGCGGACGAGGCCGGCAACACCGGCGCCCATTTCGGCGACAGCATGTAGCGGGTCCACTGCACGCCGATGCCGCCGCCGGTGTAGCCGCTGGCCCGGAAGTTTGCGATGGTGTCCAGAAGCTTGGCCTTGTCGGTGGTCAGAGGCTGCAGTTCCGCAGCCGGGCAATAGTTCAGCCGGAAGTCGCGATTGACCATGGCGACCAGCGGCGAGGCGTCGGTGAAGGCCTCCGATCCCTTGCGGTCGGTGGCGCAGGTGTCGCGGTTGGCAGACGCGAAGCTGGAGGCGAGGACTACCGGATCGAGCGCCGGAGGATTGCCGGTGGTGTAACCGGTCTCGTCGTAGACGCCGCGCGACAGGTCGCCGACATTGACCGAGTCGGCATAGGGCACGATGGCGACGCGCACGCGCGGCACGACGCCGGCATTGCCCGCCAGGAAAGTCTCGACCGCATTGCTGGCGGCGGATTTGAGATCCTTGATCTTCTGGCCGGACATCGAGCCGGTGATGTCGAGCATCATCGCGACCTCGATGGTGCGATCGGAATAGACGGCGGCGGAATCGACGGTGACGCGCTGGGTCGAAGCGGTGGTGAACACCGGGAAGGCGAGCGGGACGTCGACGCTTGCGGTCGCCAGGACCTGCCGGGCGATCTTGTCGAGCCGGATGTCGTCGAGGTTGAGCGAATCGGCGAAGGCGATGCCGTCGCGGGTGTTGGCCTTGAGGAACGCCAGGACCGATTTCGGGGCGTCCTTTTCCTTGATCAGGCCGGTGGTGATGTCGCGGGCGGTGGAGACGACCGCTGAATCGAGGGCGTTCAGCAGGTTGGATCGGGCGGCCGACAGCTGCGCGAAGTTGACCGCCATGCCGACCGCCATGGCCAGAACGGTTGAGGTGGCGGCGAACACGAGCGCGAAATTGCCGGACTCATTGCGGGTGAACCGCGCCGCGACGCCGCTGAAGCTCGACTGGGCCATGACTGTCTCCTTTTGGTCGATCGGTGGGGCCGATAGGGAGACAGGTGCAGGAAGCTGGCCACAATCGCCGGTAGGGCGGCAAGCCCCGGCCAGGTTGTTGATTTGTCTTGGTTTTCGCGGAAATCTAGGTGAACGGACCGTTAACGCGGCGGGCTGTGGCGGCCGGTGCTCCGGGACGGGCCGGCGCGGCGGTCGCCCTGCGTCCCATATTGCGACAAGCGGCGGCTGGCGATGCGGCGGCGGACGCAAGGTTCCAACGCGGAACCCGGATTTCAGAAATCGCTGGCGATGCCCTTGACCTCCCAGTCGCCGTAGCGGGCGGGGTCGGGTCCGTCGCGGCCGCCGATTTCCTTCGGCGGCGCGGGCTTGCGTTTCGCCGCGGCGCGGCGGGCGTCGGCTTCGGCCAGCGCCCTTTGGGCGGCGGGTGGCAATTGCCGCGCCGGCGCGGTCCCGGCGGGCGTGTTCGGGTCGTGGTTTTCGGGCATGGATCGTGACCGCTTATTGAATTGGACCGTCGGGTCCACCATCATATTGGCTGCAATATAGTATGTGGCGGCGGCCGACAAAACCCGCTGCGACGAGGAGAGCTGGATGAACACTATCCGCACGGCGGCGCTGCTGGCCGTCATGACCGCGCTGTTCATGGCGGTGGGCTACGCCATCGGCGGTTCGAGCGGCATGACAATCGCGTTGATCATCGCCGCCGGCATGAACCTGTTCAGCTACTGGAACTCGGACAAGATGGTGCTGCGCATGAACAACGCCGTCGAGGCTGACGAGCGCAATGCGCCGGAACTGTTCGAGATCGTACGCGGCCTGTCGCACAATGCCGGCCTGCCGATGCCGAAGGTCTACCTGATCAACTCCGACCAGCCGAATGCGTTCGCCACCGGCCGCAACCCGCAGAACGCGGCGGTGGCGGCCACCACCGGCCTGTTGCAGCGGCTGTCCTATGAAGAGGTGGCCGGGGTGATGGCGCACGAGCTGGCGCATATCCAGAACCGCGACACGCTGACCATGACGATCACCGCGACGCTGGCCGGCGCGATCTCGATGCTCGGAAATTTCGCCATGTTCTTCGGCGGCAACCGCAACAACAATAACGGCATGGGGATCATCGGCACGCTGGTGGCGATCATCGTCGCGCCGCTGGCGGCGATGATGGTGCAGATGGCGATCAGCCGCACCCGCGAATATTCCGCCGACCGGCGCGGCGCGGAAATCTGCGGCCATCCGCTGTGGCTGGCGTCGGCGCTGAACAAAATCGCCAACGCCGCCAAGCGGATCGAATATCCGGCCGCCGAGCGCGACCCGGCGATGGCGCATATGTTCATCATCAACCCGCTGTCGGGCGCGCGCATGGACGGGCTGTTCTCGACACATCCGAACACCGAAAACCGCGTCGCCGCGCTGCAGTCGATGGCTGCGGAATTCGAGGCGCCGCAAGGCGGCGGCCGGCCCGCGCCGCGCGCCGAGACGCCTCGCCAGCCGCCGCAAGTCGATGAAGCGCGCGACGAACCTCAGGCCGGTCCGTGGAGCCGGCAGGGCGGCGCAACGCCGGCCGAGCCGGGTGCCGGCCCGTGGGGCGGCGGCGGCGGCCGCTCGACGCGCGCGCCGGAACGGTCGCTGGACGATCTCAATCCGCCCGACGAACCGCCTTCGCAGACGCCGCCTTCGGGCGGCGCGTGGGGCCGCACCCCGCCGAAGAAGGGCCCGTGGTCGTGACGCAGCCGGCGTCCGGCCGCGCCAAACGCCACAAGCCAGGAGGCAGTTCCCGCCCCGCAGCCGGCGCGCCGGTGGCGGGGCTGGCGGCGCGCCAGGCCGCCGCCAGGCTGCTGGCGGCGGTGGTCGACGCCGGCACGCCGCTCGACGGCATGACCGATGCGTCGCACGGGCATCCGCAATACCGGGCGCTGGACGAGCGCGACCGGGCGCTGGCCCGGGCGATCCTGAACGCGGCGCTGAGGCGACGCCGCACCATCGAGGCGGTGCTGGCCGCCCGCATCGACCGGCCATTGCCGGCCAATGCCCGCACGCTCTTGCATGTGCTGCATGTGGCGCTGGCGCAGATCCTGTTCCTCGACATTCCCGACAGCGCCGCCGTCGACGTCGCAGTCGAACACGCCAAGGCGGACCCGCGCACGGCGCGCTTCGCCGGACTGGTCAACGCGGTGCTGCGCGGCGCGGCGCGCGACAAGGACAAGGCCTTGCCCGACGTGGCCGACGCGCCCGACTGGTTCGCGGCCCGGCTCGAAGCTGCCTACGGCAAGGCGCGTGCGGAGGCGATCCTGGCCGCGCATCGGCTGGAGCCGACGATCGACTTCACCGTCAAGTCCGACGCCGCGGACTGGGCGGACAAGTTCGGCGGCGTGACGCTGCCGACCGGCAGCGTGCGCGTCGCAAAACTCGACGGGCCGGTGACGGCGCTGCCGGGTTTCGAGGACGGGCAATGGTGGGTGCAGGACGCGGCGGCGGCGCTGCCGGCGAGGCTGATGGGCGACATCGCCCGCAGGCGGGTCGCCGACCTTTGCGCGGCGCCCGGCGGCAAGACCGCGCAACTGGCGCTGGCGGGCGCGGATGTCACGGCGTTCGACATTTCGGCGAACCGGCTGAAGCGGCTGCAGCAGAACCTGGCGCGGCTCGGCCTGCCGGCGAAGACGGAAGTCGGAGACATCGCCGGACACCGGCCGGAGCAACTGTTCGACGCAGTGCTGCTCGACGCGCCGTGTTCGTCGACCGGCACGGTGCGGCGGCACCCGGACGTGCTGTGGACCAAGAGCGAGGCGGATATTGTCAAGCTGGCCGGCGTGCAACGGGCATTGCTGGGCGAGGCGGTCAGGCTGACCAAGCCGGGCGGGACGATCGTGTTTTCCAACTGTTCGCTCGATCCGCTCGAAGGCGAACAGCTGGTCGCGTCGTTTCTGGCCGAAACGACCGGCGTGGCGCTCGATCCGATTTCTGCCGATGAAATTCCGGGGATCGGCGACTTCGTCACCGGCGAAGGTTATCTGCGCACCACGCCCGCCGGGCTGGCGATGGCGACGCCGCAACTGTCCGGGCTCGACGGGTTTTTTGCCGCGCGGTTCAGGAAGGCGGGTTGACCTGGCTGCAGGTTGGCCTTCTGGCGCGGCCGTTCGCCAGCGTGTGCTCCACCTTTCATCTGTATGACCCTCACCGCACGTTCCCCAGCAACTCCCCCACCCCTTACCCCTCCCCACAAGGGGGAGGGGGATTCCGAGGCGTTGACGCCCCGTTGGTCGTGTCGTGAAAGTTCTGCAAATTCGCTAAGCGAGGCCGGTCAGGCCCGGTGATAGGGATGGCCCGACAGGATGGTGGCGGCGCGGTAGAGCTGTTCGGCCAGCATGATGCGCACCATCTGGTGCGGCCAGGTCGCCGCGCCGAAGGACAGCACCAGCGCCGCCTGGCGCTTGAGGTCGGGATCGTGGCCATCGGCGCCGCCGACCGCCAGCACGGCGTTGCGCTGGCCGCCGTCGCGCAAGTCCGCGAGCTTTTTGGCGAAGTCCTGCGACGACAGGCTGCGGCCGGTTTCGTCAAGCAGGATCAGCGCCGCGCCGTCGGCGGCCTGGCGCAGCGCGCGGCCCTCCTCGGCCTTGCGCTGGTCGGCGGACTGGGCGCGGCTTTCGGCGATTTCGGCGACGCCGCCCCATTCAAGGCCGACAGCCGGGCCGGCCTTTGAAAAACGGTCGATGTAACGCGCGGCAAGGTCCCGTTCCGGACCCGCTTTCATGCGGCCGACAGCATGAATCGCAATGCGCATCCCTCGACGAGGCGCGGTTCAGTGAACCGTGCCGTCCTCCGCTTCCGGCGCCATCCACATCTTCTCGAGATTGTAGAACTCGCGCACTTCCGGGCGGAAGACGTGGACGATGACGTCGCCCGCGTCGATCAGCACCCAGTCGGCTGAGGACAATCCCTCGACGCGCGCATTGCCGTAGCCGGCGTCCCTGAGGGCGCTGATCAGATGATCGGCAACGGCGGCGACATGACGGTTCGACCGGCCGGACGCGATCACCATGTAGTCGCCAAGGCTGGACTTTGCGCGGATGTCGATGGGGATGATGTTTTCGGCCTTCGAGTCGTCAAGACTGGCGAGGACCCGGTTCAGGATCGCAGACGCGCCATCGGCGCTTGTCTCGATCGGCGAAGGCACGGGGTCGGCCTTCTTCCGCAGTTCGGTTCTCAGTGTCGTTCCTTTCCATGCGGGACCAAAGGGGAGGGTTCGTCCCGCGCGAACCTTATTCGCACCCCAAAGATAGGCAGAGTCGAGTCGCAGTTTCAAGACGGGCCGCCAAAACTGGAAATTCGGGCTCGAACCCGGCATAGAGCAGGTTGCGCAAATCGACGATTTCCCAAGGACTGTTTCATGAATGTTGACGTCAGCTCGACCATGTCGAGCATCCAGACAGCCATCGCCTCGGTCAGCGGGCTGCTGGTCTCTTATTCCTTTTCCGCCATCGGCGCGGTGCTGCTTCTGATCCTCGGCTATCTTCTCGCCGGCCTGATCGAACGGTCGATCAGATCGGCGTTGTCGCGCATCCGCGGCATCGACGAGACGCTACAGCAGTTCTTCTCCAAGATCGCCCGCTATGTGGTGCTGGCGCTGTTCTTCGTCATGGTGCTCGGCCAGTTCGGCGTGCAGACGGCGTCGATCATCGCCGCCATCGGCGCGATCGGCCTGGCGATCGGGCTGGCGCTGCAGGGCACGCTGCAAAACATCGCCGCCGGCATCATGCTGCTGGCGCTCAGGCCGTTCCGGGTCGGCGAGTATGTCGAGGTCGGCGACGTCGCCGGGACGGTGGAGGAAATCGGCCTGTTCGCGTCGCGGCTTCGCGCCGTCGACGGAATCTTCATCCTGGCGCCCAATTCGACGCTGTGGAACCAGCCGGTGCGCAACTACAACCGCAACGGCGTGCGCCGCAACGACCTGACCATCGGCATCGGCTACAATGACGATATCGATCTGGCGCAGACGACGCTGGCGGACCTGGCCAATGGCGACGAGCGGGTGATGCGCGCGCCGGCGCCGCAGGTCTATGTCGATGCGCTGGGCGACAGCGCGGTGGCGGTGACGTTGCGCTACTGGACATCGGACAAGAATTTCCTGTCGACCAAGGTGGACCTGACCAAGCGCGCCAAGATGTCGTTCGACGCGCGCGGCATCTCGATTCCGTTCCCGCAGCAGGAAGTGGTCTACCGCAATGTCACTCCGGTCGATCCGGCTCTTGCGGGTCCACAAGAAGCGGAACCTGCGCAGAAATAGGGATGAACTCGCCGGTTTCGTCGGTCCGCGCCGCCCCGGTCCGCGAGATGCGCCAGGCTACGAAGGCGCAGAAGACGAGCGCGATGACGACGGATACGAGCATGAACACCTGGGTGCCGTAGATCGCGGTCATCACGGTGCCGACGCCGGGCACGATGAAGCCGGAGACCGACCAGAGGAACAGCAGCGTGCCCGACAGCGTCACCAGCTGGTGTTTCGACGCGCGGTCGGCTGCGTGGGCGTTGGCGAGCGAATAGATCGAGTCCGACGCGCCGCCCCACACCAAATAGATCGCGATCATCAACGGCAGGGCAGCGCCGTCGAAGCGCCAGGCGAGGATGCCGGCGACGGCGACCAGCGCCGAGGCGGTCAGCAGCACATAACGCCGGTCGGTGCGGTCTGAAGCCCAGCCGAACGGCAGCTGGAACAGGATGGCGCCGAGCGGCATGGCGAACATCAGCGCCGCCACCGCCTGCTGGTCGTAGCCGATCGCGGTGGCGTGGATCGGGGCGAAGCCGCCGATCATCATCGACAGGCCGCCGACGGCCAGCATGCCGGCGACCGCGACCGGCGAAATGCGCCAGGCCTCGCGCAGCGCGATCGACGCGCCGGCCGGCGATGGCGGCTGCGGCAGCCGGGTCAGGCCGACCGGCAGGATCGACAGGGCGGCGAACAGGATGCACAGGAGCGGGGCTGTTCCGTCGCGCAGGTCGACCAGCGCAAGCAGGTAGGAGCCGATCCCCAGGGATACGACATAGGCGACATAGAACAGCGCCATGACGCGACCGCGAATGCCGTTGGCCACCGCGTCGTTCAGCCAGCTCTGGGCGACGATGAACAGGGCGCACACGGCAAAGCCGTAGAGCGCGCGGCCGCCGATCCACACCACCGGATCGAGGGACGCCGCGATCGACAGATGCGACAGGATGATCAGCGTCGAGAACACCATATAGGCGCGCGCATGGCCGACGCGGCGCACCAGCCACGCGGTCAGCAGGCAGCCGGCCAGCCCGCCCGCCGACAGGCCGGTGAGGATCGAGCCGGCCCAGGCCGGGGCATAACCCTCGACGCCGAGGCGCACCGGCACATAGGCGAACATCAGCCCGTTGCCGATGGCGACGATCGACATCGACAGAATGACGCCGGCGACCCCGGCCAGCGGCGTGGCGTCCGAATCCGTTGTCTGGTCCTGGCTGTCCATCGCGACAATGTGCGTCGCGCCTATTGCGTTCGCCGCGCCAAATGCGACATCGCGCGTCAGCGCTGCGAAGCCGGTCAGCCTTTCGCCAAGCCGGCCCGGATGGCCGACGACGACAGGGTGGAGCGCGGGCCGTGGATGAAGGTCCAGGCCGGCGCCGGCGCGGCCGCCAGCCGGGCGGCGAACTGCTCGTCGACGCGGGCATAGTCGAAACTCTTCGCCATCGCCGACGACAGGAAGGACAGTGTCGAGCCCGGCCGGTCGATGACGGCGATGGGGAATGTCATGGCGATCTCGCGCCAGCGCTGCCAGCGGTGGAAATCGCGCAGGCTGTCGGCGCCCATGATCCAGACGAAGGCGACGCCGGGGTTTTTCGCCTTGACCAGCGCCAGCGTGTCGGCGGTGTAGCGCACCCTGTGCGCCGCCTCGAAGGCCGTGACCTTGATGCGCGGGTCGGCGGTGATGCGTTCCGACAGCGCCAGCCGTTCGGCCAGCGGCTTCAGTTCGCGGGCGCTCTTGAGCGGATTGCCCGGGGTGACGATCCACCAGAGCTGGTCGAGGGCAAGCCGCCGCATGGCGATCTCGGCCACCAGTACGTGGCCGGCGTGCGGCGGATTGAACGAACCGCCGAACAGGCCGACCCGCATGCCGCGCTCGACATGGGGCATGCGCAGATAGCGGGCGGGGATGGCGTCACCGGTCAATGACCCCCCTCTGGCCTGCCGGCCATCTCCCCCCTTGAGGGGGAGATGGCCGGCAGGCCAGAGGGGGGTCGATTTCAAATGAGGACGTCTCACGCCGCACTCAACCCGGCCGCACCTGGCCGGCGCCGCGCACCCGGTATTTGAACGAGGTCAGTTGTTCGACACCGACGGGGCCGCGCGCATGCATGCGGCCCGTGGCGATGCCGATCTCCGCGCCCATGCCGAACTCGCCGCCGTCGGCGAACTGGGTCGAGGCGTTGTGCAGCAGGATGGCCGAATCGATCTCGTTGAAAAAACGTTCCACCACCGCCGGGTCGTCGGCGACGACGGCTTCGGTGTGGTGGGAAGAATGGGTCTCGATGTGGTCGATCGCGTCCGAAACCCCGTCGACCAGTTTTACCGAGATGATCGCGTCGAGATATTCGGTCGACCAGTCGGCGTCGGTCGCCGGCGTCGCTTGCGGCCAGGCCTTGCGGACCTCGCCGGAGGCGCGGATTTCGCAGCCTGCGCCGGCGAGCGCGTCGAGCAGGGGGACAAGATGGGTGGACGCAACCGTGCGGTCGACGAGCAGGGTTTCGGCGGCGCCGCAGATGCCGGTGCGGCGCATCTTGGCGTTGACCGCGAGCTTGACCGCCATGTCGAGATCGGCGGACCGGTCGACGTAAAGATGGACGATGCCTTCCAGATGGGCAAAAACCGGCACGCGCGCTTCGTTTTGCACCCGTTCGACCAGGCTCCGGCCGCCGCGCGGAATGATGACGTCGAGATTGCCGCCGAGACCTTTGAGCATTTCGCCGACGGCGGCGCGGTCGGCCACAGGCACGAGCTGGATCGCCTCCGCCGGCAGGCCGCCGGCCCGCAGGCCCTCGACCAGGCAGGCATGGATGGCGAGCGAAGAATTGAGCGAATCCGAGCCGCCGCGCAGGATCACCGCATTGCCGGCCTTGACGCACAGCGCCCCGGCGTCGGCGGTCACATTGGGCCGGCTTTCATAGATCACGCCGATGACGCCGAGGGGCGTGCGCACGCGCTCTATATGCAGGCCGTTGGGGCGGTCCCATTCGGCGATTACCTGGCCGACCGGGTCGGGCAGGGCGGCGATGGCGCGCACGCCATTCGCCATGGCGTGGATACGCGCCGATGTCAGCTTCAGCCGGTCGAGCATGGCGGTGCTCAGCGCGCCTTGCTCGCCAGCGGCCATGTCGACGGCGTTGGCGTCGAGGATCGTTTGCATGTTGCGCTCGATCGCGTCGGCCATGGCGACAAGCGCGGCGGTCTTGCTCGCCGCCGGGGCGAGGCCGAGCGGGCGCAGCCCCGCACGCGCCTTGCGGCCGATCCCGGCCATCAGCGTCGCAGTGTCGGTTCCGGTCCTGGTCAACATGTCCGATCTCCATCGGTGTCGGCTGGCTAGATGTAAAGAGGTCGCGCCGTTACCGCAATGAGCGGCTGGCGGGCGGCTTCGGCCTGACCCGCTAACCCGCTTCGCGCGACATCGCCAGGTCGTCGCGGTGAACCATTGCGGCGCGGGCCTGATAGCCCAGCACCGCCTCGATCTCGGTTGATTTCCGGCCGGCGATGCGGACCGCGTCGGCGGCGTCATAGGCGACCAGGCCGCGCGCTACCTCGCCGCCGTCTGGGCCGATGATCGCGACGGTATCGCCGCGCGAAAAATTGCCTTCGACGTTGCGCACGCCGGCGGCGAGCAGCGATTTTCCTGATTTCAGCGCACCGACCGCACCCGCATCGACGGTCAGCCGTCCGGCCGGTTCGAGATTGCCGGCGATCCAGGTCTTGAAACCCTTGACCGGCCGCGCCGCCGGCGCGAACCAGGTGTGGCGTTCGCCGGCGTCGATCGCCGCCAGCGGATTGAGCCGCGCGCCCTGGGCGATGATCATCGCCGCGCCGGCGGTCGTGGCGATCTTGCCGGCGTCGATCTTGGTGCGCATGCCGCCGCGCGACAGTTCCGACGCGGCGCCGCCGGCCATCGCCTCGATCGCCGGGGTGATGGCCTCGACCACGGGAATGAACCGCGCGTCGGGGTCCCTGGCGGGCGGCGCGGTGTAGAGACCGTCGATGTCGGAGAGCAGCACCAGAAGGTCCGATCCCGCCATGGTGGCGACGCGGGCGGCGAGCCGGTCATTGTCGCCATAGCGGATTTCGGTGGTCGCCACCGTGTCGTTCTCGTTGATGACCGGCACCACCTTAAGGCCGAGCATGGTGGAGATGGTGGCGCGCGCATTGAGATAGCGCCGTCGTTCCTCGGTGTCGCCGAGCGTCAGCAGGATCTGCCCGGATTTGAGGCCGTGGCGGGCGAGCGCGTCGGACCACGCCGTGGCCAGCGCGATCTGGCCGACAGCGGCGGCCGCCTGGCTCTCCTCGAGCCGCAGCGATTTGGCGGTGAGGCCTAGAATCGTGCGGCCGAGCGCGATCGCGCCGGACGAGACGACCATGATCTCGACGCCGCGTTCGGCAAGCGCGGCGATGTCAGCGACGAGCGACGCGAGCCACTCGCGCCTGACGCCGCTGGCGCGGTCGACCAGCGTCGCCGAGCCGATCTTGACGGTGATGCGCCGATAGGAGGCGAGCGTGCGGCTCATGAACGCCAGCGCTCGTCGGGCCGTGCCGGTTCGTCGGCCTGACGGGCCTGTTCGACCTCGCGCATCATTGCCCGCAGCACCGCCTCGACGCCCTCGCGGCTGACCGCCGAGAGCATCATCGGCTCCTTGCCGGCGGCGCGCTTGAGGCTGGCGGCCTTCTTCTTGCGTTCGGCGGGATCGACGGTGTCGATCTGCGACAGCGCCACGATCTCCGGCTTTTCGGCCAGGCCCTCGCCATAGGCTTCCAACTCGCGGCGCACGGTCTTGTAGGCCTTGCCAGGATTGTCCTCCTGCGCCGAGACGAGATGCAGCAGCACGCGCGTGCGCTCGACATGGCCCAGAAAACGGTCGCCGATGCCGACGCCTTCATGCGCGCCCTCGATCAGGCCGGGAATGTCGGCGATGACGAATTCGCGGGCGTCGATGCGCGCCACGCCGAGGCCGGGATGCAAGGTGGTGAACGGATAGTCGGCGATCTTCGGCTTGGCCGCCGTCACCGAGGCGAGGAAGGTCGACTTGCCGGCGTTGGGCAGGCCGACGACGCCGGCGTCGGCGATCAGTTTCAGCCGCAGCCAGATGGTCTTCTCGATGCCTTCCTGGCCGGGATTGGCGCGGCGCGGGGCCTGGTTGGTCGAGGTCTTGAAATGGGCGTTGCCGAAGCCGCCATTACCGCCCTTGGCGAGCAGGAAACGCTCGCCGACATCGGTCAGGTCGCAGATCAGCGTTTCGTTGTCCTCCTCGTAGACCTGGGTGCCGGGCGGCACCTTCATCACCACGTCCGCGCCCTTGCCGCCGGCCTGGTCGCGGCCCATGCCATGCATGCCGGTCTTGGCGCGGAAATGCTGCTGGTAGCGGTAGTCGATCAGCGTGTTCAAACCGTCGACCACCTCCAGCCAGACGTCGCCGCCGCGGCCGCCGTCGCCGCCGTCGGGGCCGCCGAACTCGATGAACTTTTCGCGCCGGAACGAGACGGCGCCGGCGCCGCCATTGCCGGACCGGATATAGACCTTGGCCTGATCGAGAAATTTCATGGTTCGCTCGTTACACGGCGGCGGCGGCGGCGCAAAGGGCCGCCGTCCAATTTCGCATCATTGCGACGTCCTCGACCAGCTGCGCAAGCCGATCCAGGTCTTGCGGTCGAGCCGGTAGCGCACCACCGTCACCTGTCCGGCGGCGATCGAGTTCAACATGCCCTGCCCGCAATACTGGAAGCCGCATTTGTGGATGACGCGCTGCGAAGCGGCGTTGGTCACCCGGCACGATGCGGCGACGCAATCGGCGTCGGACGCCCTGAACGCCAAGTCGACCAGCGCATGCGCCGCTTCGGTCGCATATCCCTCGCCCCAAAACGGTTCGCCGATCCAGTAGCCGAGGTCGAACCCGCCGGCGACCGGGCGCAGGCCGGCGCAGCCGATGAACGCACCGGTGGCGGCGAGGGTCAGCACATAGGAGGCCTCTGCGCGCGCCGGGTCGGTCGCCAGTTCGATGAAGGCGCGCGCTTCGGCTTCGCCATAGGGATGCGGCATGCGCGTCAGCATCTCGGCGATGCGCCGGTTGCCGGCAAGTCGCGTCAGGTCTTCGACATCGTCGACATGCGGCTGGCGCATGACCAGCCGCCGGGTCACCAGAACCGGACAGTCGATGCGGCCGAACGCGCCGCCTGTATCTGTTTCCGCGATCATCTCATCGGTCTCCCCTACCGGTTACGCCGCCGCGCGCCCGGGCGTCGCCGCACGGCTTGCCCAGGCGGCCGCGTCCAGGCGGGTCGTCAATGCATCGACCATCGCGTCGCGCGGGCGGCAGTAGATCTGTGTCAGGCCGGTGGTGACGAAGCCGAGCTTGCGCTGCACCTGCATGGAGGCGGGATTGTCGACGAAGACCGAGGATTCGACCGCCTCGATGCGGCGCGTCGAGATCGCGTGGTCGATCAGCGCGGCGGCTGCTTCGGTCATGAAGCCGCGGCCATGCGCCTCTTCGGCCAGCCAGTAGCCGAGCCGGGGCGCGGGGCCGCCGCCTTCAAGCGAGACGACGCCGATCAGTCTTTCACGATGGATCGTGTAGACGAGATCGTCGGGCCGGAAAGCCAATCCGGCGATCCAGTCATGCGCGTCGGCGGGAAAATAGGGATAGGGCACGACCGCCAGGTTGCGCGCCACCTTCCAGTTGGACAGGGCGGCGGCGATGTCGTCGGCGTCGAGCGCGACGAGGGGCCTCAGCGTCAGTCTCTTGGCGACCAGTATGTGCATGGCGGACTTCCAGAACGAAAAAGGGGAGATGGAAACCCATCTCCCCTGATCCTTTTTCTGGCCTGTCCAGACACCGGCTCCCGAGATGGGCGCCGGTGTTGTGGTGCGGAACCGGCTACTCCGCTGCTTCCTGAATCGGGTTTACCGACACGTAGGTTCGGCCGTTGGCTTTTTTGGCGAACGAAACCGCGCCCGGCTGAAGCGCAAAAAGGGTGTGGTCGGTGCCCATGCCGACGTTGACGCCGGGGTGCATCTTGGTGCCGCGCTGACGAACAAGGATGTTGCCGGCGAGAACGCTCTCGCCGCCAAACTTCTTCACGCCGAGGCGCTTGGATTCGGAATCGCGACCGTTGCGCGACGAACCGCCAGCTTTCTTATGTGCCATGGCTCAATACTCCTATGCGCCCTTGGGCGCGCTTGATCTGTCTATGATCGCGTTTGCGACCGAATTCAAGGCAGGATGGCGAATTACTTCGCCAGCTCCTTCGCCTGGGCCTTCCAGTCATGGATCTGGTCGGCGCTGAACGGCATGTTCGCGTCGATCTTCTCGATGTCGGCGTCGGTCAGCTCGGCGAGCTGCCTGAAGGTGGTGATGCCCTGTTCGGCGAGCTGCTTGGCCGCGACCGGGCCGATGCCCTTGATGTCGACCAGCTTGTCGCCCTTGCCGGCGGGAGCGGTGAACAGCGGCGCTGCCGTTGCCGGAGCCGCAGCTTCAGCCTTCTTGGCTGGCTTGGCGTCGGCAGCCTTCGACGGCTTGGCGCCACCGATCAGGATCTCGGAGATCCGCACGGTGGTCAGAAGCTGGCGGTGGCCGATGCGGCGGCGCGAATTCTGGCGGCGGCGCTTCTTGAACGCGATGACCGTCTTGGCGTGGCCCTGGGCGACGACTTCGGCGGCGACCGAAGCGCCGTCAACGAAGGGAGCGCCCAGCGTGACATTGTCGCCGTCGCCATGCGCCAGCACCGAACCGATGGTGACGATGTCGCCGACAGCGCCTTCGATCTTCTCGATCTTCAATTCCTGATCGGCGACAACGCGATACTGCTTGCCGCCCGTTTTGATGACTGCGAACATTTTTTTTGCCTTTCGCTTGTTCGGTCGGCTCTCAGCGGACAAAGCCGTCGGGCCGTCTTTTTTCAGTCTGCGGGGTTCAAAAAACCAAGCGGCGCGGGACGGGCCCACGCCGAAGGACGTGTGCGACTACCCGAAGCGGGCGATCGAGTCAAGGTGAGAGGCCGTGGCCGGCGCGTCGACCGCAATTGACACGCGCGAAGCCGCTGGCGCATCGTCTGCCGAGACTGTGATCAGGGGAGTGACGCCGCATGACGATCCGCGTTTCGATTTCAACGCTGATGCTGGCGGTGGCGCTGCCGTTTCACGCCGTCGCCGCCGATATTGTCGTCGAGGCGGGCGAGGGCGCGGCCGAACGTCTGCAGGAGGCGCTGATCAGCGTCGAACCGGGCAGCGCGGTGAAGATCGGTCCCGGCCGCTTCGACCTGACCGAGGGCCTGTCGCTCGATGTCGACAATGTCAAGGTGCAGGGCGCGGGCGCCGGCCAGACGGTGTTGTCGTTCAAGGGCCAGACCGGCGCGGGCGAGGGGCTGCTGGTCACATCCGACAAGGTGGTGCTGGAGGATTTCGCGGTCGAGGACACCAAGG
>Ga0209793_1001339_pt1 | contig 16339 bp, 22 predicted proteins | sample EBPBio122009_DNA_FD_185863 | JGI IMG/M metagenome (GOLD analysis project Ga0209793, IMG submission 185863) | Wastewater treatment Type I Accumulibacter community from EBPR Bioreactor in Madison, WI, USA - Reactor 1_2/2/2009_ DNA (SPAdes) (version 2) | ecosystem: Engineered > Bioreactor > EBPR >... | reverse complement strand
CTCAACACCGCACCAAGCTCCACAGCACCAATCCGCTGGAGCGGCTGAACAAGGAAGTGAAGCGTCGCGCCGATGTCGTCGGCATCTTCCCCAACGAGGACAGCATCGTTCGCCTCATCGGCGCGGTGCTGCTCGAAGCCAACGACGAATGGCAACTCCTCAGCCGATACATGCAGGTCGAGGCGATGGCCGAGCTGAATCCACCAACAATCGAGGAGGAAACTACACTTCAAATTACACCCAGAGCCGCCTGATCATGACGGCCCGGAACCCACCCGAAATTACACCAACTTGACGGACGCGGCCAATGGAATGGCTAGGCGCTGAGCTTGCACCACGCCCCATTCCCTATCGAAGGCACAACGCGTGCATCTACAAAGACGACGCCCGCAAGGCCGTCTCCAACCATCGGAAAGAGGGCCTCGCATGTGGCGATGCTTCCGCTCCGTTTCGCCAAATTGTGTTTCAGCGTGAGGTTTGCCCCACGATAGGCGCCGAGGTGTGAACCGGCGTAGGGTCCCGATGCCTATCGGCATGGGAACCCATTGATATGATGATCATGAACGGGGTCATTTGGCGTTGCAGATTCACAAGTGCAGCATCCACCCAAGCGGCGCATGCGTGACATGGTGATGGGTGATCATCTTCGTACTGCCATCTCCGCCGGCCCGCATCGTTCCCGTGAAGAACTGAGCCAACCCGATGCATGCCAACGCGCCGGCTGCAATCGCTATGGCCTCGTCGGTGTCGACCGCAGCTTCTATGGCGATTATGGCATCGAGATCGCTACCTGAATGCACGTTCAGTGTTGCTGCGGTTTCGCCCGGTGTGCTGGGTCGCTCCCAATAGCCGGCCGCACGCATCAGACACTTTTGTTCCGCTTGACAGAGGTCGAGGGCCGCAGACAGCCGCACGATCATCTCGCGGGTAGGTGCAGAGCGTCCCGTTTCGAGGAAACTTATATGCCGTGTCGAGACGTCAGCATCCAGCGACAAGGACAATTGAGAGGCCTGCCGCTCTCTCCGAAAGTGCGCCAGCTGCCTCCCAAACTCCTTGTTCTCCGCTTCACTTTCAGTCATCGATGATCAACTGGCTGCTATCTCCGTTTCAACGGCAACTTATCATTGTGTGCGTTCATACCGAACCGCGACTTGCGATCGGGAGCTCCAGTGGTGTTTCCCCGCCTGCCTCGTAGTGGTCATACCGACCACCTCCGCCAAACGGTTCGCGGCGACGTTTCCCGGCATGGTCTCGGCCATAAATGCCCGAACGCATAAACTTTCATTCGCCCAAGTAACTAGGCTCAGGACTTCGGTAACGGGGCCGTCTGAGTCAAGTACAACAAGTCGGCCGCAGTAGCGCAGTCATGCTGCCAAAGCGGCAAATAATTCCTATAGACTCCATGTTGCCGATGCCTGGCTTGCTTCGCCCTTCATTTGAGGTCACCCCGGGTTCATGCTTCGGTCCGTGGTCAGCGCGATGGCTGCCAACATGATGCTGGTCCAGTGCGGCAATTCCGATGTGCCCATCTCATTGGCGTGCTCGACCGAGGCCGGCGACAGTCCTGACCACGGCGTCATCGGAACCGCGTCCCGGTTGGGACCTCGAAGGTCTGCGCTCAGACAGACGTCAACGATATAGTTCTGATGTGAACGCTCAGGCCGACTTGGCGATCAACGGGACTGTGGAGAATTCAGTACCATCCCTCCACATCCGGTGAAGGATTGTGCCGATGCGCCTTGCCAAAGCCACCATCGCACGTTTTGCACCTCGGCGTTTGGCAACTTGCGCAGCCCAGCTTCTCAGCCATGTCGAGCGACCCCGATGTATCATGACGGTAGCCGCTTGGCACAAGGCTCTTCGTAGATTGGCGTCCCCAGCTCGCGTAATGCCGCCGATCACGTCGCGCTCCCCGGACTGGTTGCGCGACGGTGTAAGGCCAACCCATGGACCAACTTTCTTGGACGATGAGAACCGCGCGGGATCATCGACAGCGGATCGGAAAGTTAAGGCGACGACTGCCCCGATGCCTGGCATCGTCATCAACAGCCGGCACACCGCATCGTCCTTCGCAAGCAGACGAACCTGGCGTTCAAGCCCAGCTAATTCATGGCGCAGGCTCGCGCGTGCACGTAACATCGGCCCGGCCGCTGCTTGCAGCATGGCATTGCCATCCACCAATTCCCTAATCCGGGCGTCGAACTGGCCGCGTGAGATGGCGCCAACCTTCAGGCCAAAGTTTCTCAGCAGTCCGCGTAGAGATAGCTCCAGCGCGATCATGCCCTGTTGTATCGCCTTGCGGGCAGCCAAAAGCGCGCGAATCTCCTGTGCCGACACGGATTTGCAATGTACAGGCCTGAACCAGCCTATGTGAAGTAGTCGGGCAATTCCTTCTGCATCGCGCCGATCTGTTTTGATCGGCATTGCCTTCAGAGCACCTTTCACTTGCCGGGTTTCCATAAGGACAACATCCAGCCCGGCACCGTTCAGGCCGCGATGCAGCCATTGGGATAGCGGTCCGGCTTCCAGTCCTATGATGGCGACCGCTCCCTCCAGGGTGTTTGCAAAGTCCACGATCGCCTGGGGATCACTGGGAACCTGTGCCTCCTTTGCGATCTTGCCATACTCATTGATCACACAGACGGCGGTCTTCGCCAGTGATACATCCAGTCCGATAAACAGCTTCATCCCGTATTCCTCCGATTGAGACTGATACGGGAACAGCGACAGCTTGCCATGAGCAATTGCAAGATGCTTGGGCTGGTCGTGCACGGCGCAGGCCCCGTTACAGCATCTCGTTGATCAGAGCCAGAAGATGACGGTTGCCGCGAGAGCGATGGCGGAGAAGAAGGCCATTGGGCACCTGTCGTAGCGGGTAGCAACACGCCGCCAGTCCTTGAGACGCCCGAACATGATCTCGATCCGGTTGCGCCGTTTGTAGCGGCGCTTGTCGTATTTGACGGTCTTGTTCCGGGATTTCCTACCCGGAATGCAGGGAGTGATCCCCTTCGCCTGTAAAGCGTCACGATACCAGTCGGCATCATAGCCACGGTCGGCCAGCAGCCATTTGGCCTTGGGAAGTTCATCAAGCAAGGCGGCAGCACCGGTGTAATCGCTGACCTGACCTGCCGTTATGAAGAAACTGATCGGGCGACCATTCGCATCCGTTACGGCGTGAAGCTTGGTGTTCATGCCGCCTTTCGTGCGCCCAATCAGGCGGCCCGCGCCCCCTTTTTTACTCGCAGGCTGGAAGCCGTGCGGTGGGCTTTGAGATAGTTCGCGTCGATCATGATCGTTTTGCGATCCGCAGCATCAGGCACAGCCAGGCCTTCCATCATCTGGAGAAAGATGCCCTTGTCACCCCAGCGTTTCCAGCGGTTATAAAGCGTCTTGGAGGGGCCATATTCCTTCGGCGCATCGCGCCACCTGAGACCGTTGCGGTTGACGAAGATGATGCCGCTCAGAACGCGCCGATCATCAACGCGCTGACGGCCATGGCTCTTGGGGAAATAGGGCTGAAGACGAGCCATTTGCTCATCCGTCAACCAAAACAAATTACTCATCAGTCAGGCTCCTGCTCGCGAAGCCTGAATCACGGGCCGCAGCCAAAATCAATAGGTCCTGACCCTATGGACGCTTTGCGAAATCGGCTCGTCATTCATGAACCGATCGTTGAAGTCGAGCATGATTTCCCAGCAGGCGAGCGCCGCCTCCACTCTGCGCTCATCCTTGTCGACTTCGACGGGAACAGGTGTGCCGAAGGACTCGACGAACTGGCGGATTCTGGTCAGAGAATTGTGCCCGCGCGGGTCCAGGATGAAGCTCTCGCTCGGAAACTTGCCGTCCCGCTGCAGGTCGATGACGTCGCGCATCCGCTTGACGGCTGGGTCGGCGCCGGCAAGATCGGGAACGCTTGGCGATCGCCTGATGCCCTCGGCTGGTCGCTGGATCTCGGTCTCGGCCCGCATATCCTCGAAAAAGTCATCGCTATTCCTGCCGGCAATCTCATTTGCGGTCACCAGCATGATGTTCATGCCGAAACTGCCCGGGTTCTGCGAGGGATGCCGATACCACTCCAGCACCCTGATCTTTGCTAGGACTGTGGAGCGTGCAACGATATCCTTCAGAATGAACTCCCAGGATGTTTCGCTCAGGTCGACCGCAACCGTTTTTCCCGGCTCCTCCTGTTCGCACCAGGATTTCCAGACCCGCGCGATGATCCGGTTGATCTCGCTATGCGCAACAGCGCGCGACAACATATAGGCATTGGTGAGTTCGTGTGCCGGGATGCGCAAGTGGCACGCCGCGCCGCGGTCGCTATAGAGCAGCAGACCGCTATCGGTCTCGCCGGCGTCGAAGACATGCGAGAGCACGAGGCGTTCAAGCAGTGTCATGTCGTCGAGCGGGATTGCCGGCGTGATGACGACGGTCGTTTCAAGGTCATCCATGGGTTTCTCCTTCCGGAAATGGAAAACCCGGCGCTGTGGCCGGGCGGGTCGATGGTTTCGAGATGCAGGTGGGGCGCCTATTCGGCTTCACCAGCCGGTTATGTCGCGTTCACGCGGCAGCCGCATCAGGCAGGTAGCGCAGATGCACCGGAAGCTTGGCGGCGATCTCCTCGTCAGTCATGGCGTCGAGCAGTTTCGGGACGCAGCTCAGTTTGCCGCCGAAGAAATGGACGGTGCGCCGGCCGCGCGACGCATGGGGCCAGCGATAATCGGCATAACCGCGATAGGGCTCGGCGGTGCTGCTCCAGATGTGCTCGAGACGTTCTTCCCGCGTCATCGCCCGCACCGGCCGGCTCTCGCGTTCGATGATGGCGAGACGCATACGCTCGACTGACATATCGTCGGAAAGATCGCAGTAGCCATGAAAGTAGCGGATGGCATCGTCGATGCGCAGCGCGAGAAACACTGAAGTCACCGACCCGGTGAGGAATTGCCGCAGTGCGAACATCGAGCCACGGATCCAGAGGGGCGCTTCCACCGCGAACATATAGTCGTGCTCGGCCTCGCCGATCTCGAACTTATGTTGAACAGCACATAAGTTCGAAAATGTTGCGTAAACAGTTATGTTGCGGCAGTTCCGATCGGGTCAGTGCGTCAGCTTGCCGGACTGTATATAGGCAACATAATTTCAATCGAGCCACCCTGACGGCATGGTTGCGTTTCCAACAAGAAGGAGACGTACCAATGTTCGAAGAACTTTTCCTGATGCAGCAAACTGCTGACAAGCACCGGTCGGCACCGTTAGCAGAGGAACGCATCCGCTACCTCCGCCATCTCAAACAAACCGGTGCTAGCCGGCGCACACTTCTCGTACGAGTCAATGATCTGCTGAATGTCGTTCGGCTTCTGGACCTTGTTCCCGGCGACATGGTCAACATCAACCGGATTGAAGCGGCAGCAGCAATATGGTCGTTAGCGGGCGGACGTAGATGCAAGCGCGCCGCGGCGCCAAAGCCGCGACAGCGGTTCATTTACTGTGCAACCCAATGGTTGGCTTTTCTCGGCTGGCTGAACGAACCTCGTCAGGTACACCACTCCTACGACAATGTCGTTGTCGATTATCGCAAATGGCTACGGTCAATCCGCGGACTAGCTGATTCAACCATTGAACGTCACCGCAGATCAGCTGATCAATTCTTAGCCTGGTTCTCCAAAACAGGTGTTCCCCTGGCTGAAGCAGGCATGACCGATATCGATGGCTACTTCGCTTCCGAAGCAGTGCGTGCGACCTGCAGCCGGATGACGATCCACAGCAAGGCGCAAAGCCTACGTGTCTTCTTCCGTTTTTGCGAAGAGCACCATTTGTGCGCGAGAGGGTTGGCAGCGGGAATGCTGCCGCCCCGGTTTACGCCCGATGAGACGGTGCCCAAGGGTTTGAAGCGGCAAGACGTCCTGAGCTTGCTGGCCAATACCGAAGGTAACCGTCCGGCTGACAGGCGTGACCGCGCAATTCTTATGTTGTTCATCGCCTATGGCCTCCGAGCCGGCGAGGTCATTCGCCTACAACTCGACGATTTTGACTGGGAGAATGAACTGTTGCGTGTTCATCGACCTAAAACAGGCCGTACTCAATACTATCCCCTCTCTCAAAGCGTAGGCCAAGCCGTCATTCGATACATTCGCGACGTACGCCCTTCAGGATTTGGACGATCGCTGTTTTTCACACTAGTTGCTCCATTTCGCCCGCTCAGTCGTAGTTCGCTCGGTTCCATCGTTAGGAATCGCCTCGATCGTATTGGCATTTCCTCAGGCCATCGGGGAACTCACGCGTTGCGGCACGCCGCTGCGCAACATCTTCTCGATCAGGGCATTGCCATGAAAGTGATCGGAGACTTTCTCGGGCATCGTAACGCGACCACCACCGCCATCTACGCCAAGATCAATCTGAGTGCTCTGCGCCAGGTCGGCGACTTCACTCTGGGGGAACTCGCATGATGCTCCGCGATGTGGTCGAACAATATATTGCATGGCGGCAGGCGCATGGTGCGAAGTTCAAAACCGGTGGCCGGCTACTCCGTCTCTTCCTCAAAAACGTCGACGGGAACGCGCATTGTGATGCCGTCAGCCGAGCCCATATTCTCACGTTTCTGGCAGGCAATGGTCCGCTGACTCGCCATCGCGAGAACAAGTATTGCACGCTCAACGGCTTTTACCGCTATGCAATCAGCCGTGGCCATGCAAGCCGGTCGCCATTGCCCGACAACGAACCGCGACCACCCAAGTCCGCGCCGCCTCACATATATTCTCTCGAGGAACTGAAGCGTCTTTTCGAACCCAGAACCATGAAGTTGACCAAGCGCAGGAGAGGCCACCTGGATGCCGTGACCTTCCGCGCATTGCTCTTTCTGCTTTATGGGGCGGGCTTGCGCCTTGGTGAAGCGTCACGGCTGGCAACGTCAGATGTGGATTTGGCGCAGGGCGTTCTGACCATACGTGACGCCAAATCCTACAAAAGCCGCCTCGTCCCGATCGGTCCAGATTTGGTCGGCGTCCTGGAGAGGTACACGTCAGCGCGTGAGACGTTCCCGGTCGAACAGAGGGGCAGCTCATTCTTTCTGGCAACCAGGACTGGAGCGCCGCTTGCTCCCAGCACCGTCCAGGCCGCGTTTGATCGTTTGCGCCTTTCGGTCGGCATTGATGGTGGAAGCACTGCGTCCCGAAGACCGCGCCTCCACGATCTGCGCCACACCTTCGCCGTCCATCGTCTTACTGACTGGTATCGTCGGGGAGAAGATGTTCAGCGACTGTTGCCCGTGCTCTCCACCTATCTCGGGCACACCGACCTGGAAGGCACGAAGGTCTATCTGCCGATGACGCCAGAGTTGCTGCAGCAGGCATCGTCCCGTTTTGCAGGTTATGCAATGGGAGGCGGCCATGCATGATCTCACGTCGTTAGGACCTTGGCTTCGTCGCTTTCTCTGCGAACACATCGTCACAGAACGCAACCTCGCTCGAAATACCCAGACGAGCTATCGGGATACCTTCCGGCTGCTGCTACCCTTTGTCAGCCGAAAGTTGCGCAAACCAGTTGATCGCTTGGCGGTATCCGATCTGACATCCCGGCATGTGCTGGAATTCCTCGCCCATCTTGAAGACCAGCGTGGTTGCTCGGCCCAAACACGCAACCAGCGTCTCGCCGCCGTCCGATCCTTTGCCCGCTTCGTCGCCAGTCGTGATCCGGCGCATGTCGAATGGTGTGGTCACATCCGGGCGATCGTGTCGAAGAAAGCAACGGCGCAACCGGTAGGGTGGCTCACTCTGGCGGAAATGGATGCATTGCTCAAAGTTCCCGACAGAAAGACGCGTCAGGGCCAAACGGAGCATGCGCTCCTTCTGTTTCTATACAACACCGGGGCCCGCGTTTCCGAGGCAGTGCAAATGAAGGTCCGCGATCTTCAGATCGACCGCTCGGCTCATGATCATGCACTCGTCACCCTCCGCGGGAAAGGCGGCAAAGTACGCCAATGCCCGCTATGGCCGGAAACCAGGCGTGCATTGGCAGAGATAATTGCCGGCCGCCCTCCGGATGATGTCGTCTTCTTAAGCAGACTTCAGCAGCCGTTCACGCGCTTCGGCGTATACTTGCTGGTGGAGCGGTGCGCAGCCCGTGTGGCCGGGTTGCTGGAAAGAAAGATCACTCCCCACGTGATCAGGCACACGACAGCATGCCATCTCGTGCACGCGGGCGTGGACATAAACACCGTCCGCGCCTGGCTCGGTCATGTCTCGATCAACACGACCAACATCTACGCCGAGATCGATCTCAAACTTAAGGCAAAAGCCTTGGCCCTCTGCGACATTGGTGGTGTGCCGCCACATCGTCGTTGGCGAGAGGACAAGGATCTGATGTCCTTCCTGAAAGCCCTGTAGCCAACATTATGTTGTGGCGTCGCAGTACGTACCCACTGGTTAGCAAGGCTCCGGCTGCGTCGCCGCAACATAACTGCCTAAACAACATTTTCGAACCATTCCCCTGCATAGAGCGCCGTTGCGTCGTCAGCGTGGCGGTGGACGCGCCCGGCATGGCGGTCGAACATGCGATACATCTGGTGGCGGTCGGCGATGCCCTGGAAAACCTTGCGGATTGCGGGTGCGGTGGTCATGTGCGGCTCCTTCGGGGTTGTCGGACCGAAGCGCGGCGCAGCCTTCTCGACCCAGCCTTCTTCTTCAGCCCTCTGTTACCCCTCCTCGACCGCCGGCATCGCGACCGGCCGGGTCAAGGGCCGGCTCCGCCGGGCGAAGCTTCCCTTGACGCGGGTGGCGCGCATCCGGCAGGCCACCCCTTTTCCATTCCTCCCTTTTCCCCCTTTCCACTTTTGCCTTTTCCTGAAGCGCCTCGTTCCAATCGTCTGACGTCGGCCGCAGCCGCTGCCAGGTACAACCCGCGCTTTCGGCGAGATCGCGCAGGCGCTGGGCAAAAGTCTCGCCCTGATCATTTGCGTCGGTCGCCGCAACCAACGTAGCGCCGGGACGTGACGCCAGGGTCCGCAAAGCAGCATCGGTAAGGGGGGACCATCCCCCGCCGGTGCTGAGATAGAGCGAGCCCTCGCGGAGCCCTTCGAAGGCCGCGAGGCTCATGGCGTCGATCGCCGCTTCCGTCACGCACAGGCGCAGGGCATCCCTCGCGCCAAGACGGAAGAGAGTTTTCGAGCCCCCGGTCGAAAATCCTCGCCACTCCGGGCCGCGTTCCTCCCAGCCGCAGACAATGCCGGCATCGTCCGTGTGGGCCGCCCACATGCTGCCATAAGGGCCCTCGCGAACAAGGTCGGCTGATATCGCCGCGCGAACTACATTCGGAGGGATGAAACGGTTTCCGCAGAGATAGCGCCACGTCGATGAACTGGGCCACGGCCGGCGACGCGCCACCCATCGATCAGAAAGCGACATGTCGGGCGAACGACCATTGCAGTGCTTACGCCAAATCGGCGCGGTAGGCTGAAATCCCACCAGCAACGCAACGCTTTCGACACCCTCGACAAAGCCGACGTGATCAAGGCGCTCAACCAAGAAGAAGACATCGCCCTTGTCGTCGCTGAGGGGATCGAACCAGCCACGGCCCTCGTGCGTAACGATCACGATTTCACCGCCACGCCGGTATTTGACCGCGCGGCGCGTGCTTTCCTTGACGTCGATGCGGAAGCCGGCCCTTTCGAGGGCCGCGCCGCAACTCACCTTTTCTTTCAGGCCTTCTATTTCCGCTTTTCTCATTTCTTTCCGGTCGCGCACGCGGCCGCTCCCTCTTTCCTTCCGGCGGACTTCCCATCACCACCGCTGCAGGCCGCGACGAGCAGGCCACTGCAAGGGCGCGGCTGGCAACTCGCAAAACTTGCAGTGATGCCAGCCAGCCGCGGCGAAGCCTCCCTTGCGGGGGACCGCTCGCTTGCGGCAACAGAAAAGCAAAGCCGGCTCAGTGAGCCGGCCGAGGAAAGAATTCGCGGATGACATCCAGGTCGTCTTCGGCGCCGATTTCAGCAGTCTGAAGCCCCCCTTTCTCACCACCGAAAGGGAGCGAGGTTGCCCCTACCCACCGCGCTTCCGGGTGGATCGCACTAAGGAAGCTGGTTGGGGATGAATTGCCGAAGGCTCGAACGGCTGCCTTGTCCGGCACCCGTTCGGGGGAAGCGTCAGAAGCAACGAGTGTACGCGTCAAAGTGCCACGGAGAAATCGGCTTCCGTCTTGGCGCGTACGTCCTCGACGGTCACGCCGGGGGCGAGTTCCACGAGGGTCAGAGCCTCGTCGCCGCGCTTGGCTACCGTGAAGACGGCGAGGTCGGTGATGATGAGGTCGACAACGCGGCTGCCCGTCAGCGGCAGGGTGCATTGCTTCAGCACCTTGGATTCGCCGCGTGCCTCATGTTCCATGACGACCACGACACGCTTGACGCCGGCCACGAGATCCATCGCGCCGCCCATGCCCTTGACCATCTTGCCGGGGATCATCCAGTTGGCGAGGTCGCCATTGCCCGCCACCTGCATGGCGCCGAGAATGGAGAGGTCGATATGCCCACCGCGGATCATCGCGAAGCTGTCGGCGCTGGAGAAGAAGCTGCTGCCGGGCAGCTGGCTGATCGTCTGCTTGCCGGCATTGATCAGGTCGGCGTCCTCTTCGCCCTCATAGGGGAAAGGACCCATGCCGAGCATGCCGTTTTCACTCTGCAGCGTCACATGCACGCCGTCGGGAATGTAGTTGGCGACCAGCGTCGGGATGCCGATGCCGAGGTTGACGTAAAAACCGTACTGCAATTCCTTGGCGGCGCGTGCCGCCATTTCGTCCCGCGTCCAGGCCATCAGTTTGCTCCCACCTGTTCACGCGCCCGCACGGTGCGCTTCTCGATCCGCTTCTCGGCATTCGCCACCTCGATGAGGCGCGAAATGTAGATGCCGGGCGTATGGATATGGTCGGGGTCGATGATGCCGGGCTCGACCAGCTTCTCGACCTGGACGACGGTCGTATGCGCGGCGGTCGCCATGACGGGGTTAAAGTTGCGCGCCGTCTTGCGATAGACGAGGTTGCCGTCTGTATCGCCGGTATGGGCATGCACCAGGGCGAGATCGGCGAAAAGACCGGTCTCCATGATGTAGAGTTCGCCGTTGAACTCGCGCACGTCCTTGCCTTCGGCGATTTCCGTGCCGACGCCGGTCTTCGTATAGAAGCCCGGAATGCCGGCGCCGCCGGCGCGGATGCGTTCGGCGAGCGTGCCCTGCGGGTTGAATTCGATCTGAAGGTCGCCGGCAAGATATTGCTGTGCGAACAGCGCGTTTTCACCGACATAAGACGAGATCATCTTGTCGATCTGGCGCGTCTCCAGGAGGCGCCCGAGGCCGATGCCGTCGATACCGGCATTGTTGGAGATGACCGTGAGGCCGCGAACGCCGGATTCGCGCACCGCTTCGATGAGGGTTTCCGGAATGCCGCAGAGCCCGAAGCCCCCGGCCATGATGGTCATGCCATCCTTGAGCAACCCCGCCAGGGCCGCTGTCGCATCACTATAGACTTTCCGCATGCTGCCTCCCGCAGAGCTGATTGCGAGGAGAGAGGCTACATCTTGAACCAGCGCGCGTGTTAGCAGTATTTATACGGCATGACGCAATATGCCGCTTCCGCCAAAGTTTCTACCGAAACCGCGCATCAGCGCTTCGCGCTGGAAGAGATTCCCGTGCCGATGGTCTATGCGACGCATCGCATCATCCGCGATTGCAACGCCGCCTTCGCCGACCTTTTCGGCTACGATCGGGTTGACCTGATAGACCGCAGTTTCGCCATTCTCTATCCGAAGATTTCCGATTTCATCCAGACCGGCAGGATGTGGCTCGAACATCTCCCGGGCAGCCGCAGCTATTATGACGAGCGCATCATGATGTCGGTGACCGGCCAGCGTTTCTGGTGCCAGGTGACGGGCAAGAGCTTCCAGCATGACGACCCCTTCGCCCATGCTCTCTATTGCTTCCAACGGCTCAATCGGCCGACGACCAGTCCACAGCTGGCGTTGAGCGAACGCCAGCAACAGATCCTCACACTGGTATCACAGGGCAAGACCAACGCCGCGATCGCGAAGGAACTGAATCTTTCCGCGCGGACCATCGAATCCCACCGTGCCCGCCTGATGAAGCTGACAGGTTGCAACAATGCGGCACAGCTGACCACATGGTTTGTCCACGGTCCGTCCAATGACGGTAGATGAAGTTGCGGAGCGAAGCGCCACCCTGTTCCTGAAAGGTCGCGCCACACGCTCGGTTCGCGGATGGGCGATGCAAAATCCATTCATCCTTCGCCCTTGCGCCTCACAACATTATTCATTATATGATATTTGATATTGAATAATGATCAGGAGAACCTCCATGAAACTGGTGGAAATCAACGACCACCTGACGGTCGCACCGCAGCCCGAGCTCGATGCATTTAGCGAATTTGCCCGCAAGGGATTTGTCACCATCATCAACGCAAGGCCCGACGGCGAAGACGCTGTACAGCCCGGCAATACAGCGGAGAGCGCTGAGGCCGGGACCGCTGGTCTCGACTACGCTTTCGTGCCGGTGACGCTCGCGGGGGTCACCGAGGCCGATATCCGGGCGTTTCAGACGGCCCTGGCCGGAGCTTCGGGTCCGGTCCTTGCCCATTGCAAGAGCGGCGCCAGAGCATTGACGCTCTACGTGCTGGGCGAAGTGCTCGACGGGCGCATGGCGCGCGACGCTGTTGCCGGCTTTGGCAAACGCCATGGTTTCGACCTGTCGGGCGCGCTTCGCTGGCTCGAATGCAACGAGGCCGCGACCCCGAGGGTCAAGGGCTTCTATGACGCTCGCACCGGCAGCATTCAGTACGTCGTCACCGACCCGGCGACGAAGGCGTGCGCCATTATCGATCCGCTCCTCGATTTCGATGAGAAATCCGGCGCGATCGCTACCGCCCATGCCGACGCGATTCTCGACTATGTGCAGCGCGAGGGCCTGACCGTCGAATGGATCCTCGACACCCATCCGCATGCCGACCATTTCTCCGCCGCGCAGTACCTTAAAGGCAAGACCGGCGCCCCGACCGCTATCGGGGCGAACATCGGCAAGGTGCAGGGCCTCTGGAAGGATATTTATAACTGGCCGGACCTCGCGGTCGACGGATCACAGTGGGATCGCCTGTTCGCGAATGGCGATGTCTTCAAAATTGGCAGCCTGGAAGCGAGCGTCATGTCTTCGCCCGGCCACACGCTTGCTTCCGTCACCTATCTGATCGGCGACGCCGCCTTCATTCACGACACGATCTTCATGCCGGATTCGGGCACCGCACGCGCTGATTTTCCGGGCGGGAGCGCTATTGCCCTCTGGAATTCGATCCAAAAAATCCTCGCGCTCCCGGACGAAACGAGGCTCTTCACCGGGCACGACTATCAGCCGAATGGGCGCAACGCCAGATGGGAAAGCACGGTTGGCGAGCAGAAGCGCGCCAATCCGCATCTCGCCGGCATGACCGAAGAGCGCTTCGTTTCCCTACGAGACACGCGCGACCGGACGTTGCCCATGCCCAAACTGATCCTGCATGCGCTGCAGGTGAATGTGAATGGCGGGCGGCTGCCAGAACCCGAAGACAATGGCCGGCGCTATCTAAAATTTCCGCTCGACGCATTGGGAGGTGCGGCATGGTAACCGGCAACCCCTCACCCGAGGCGATGGAAGGCCTCGCCGGCAAAGTGGCATCGCTCCTGAAGACGCTGGCCCACCCAGCCCGGCTGATGCTCGCCTGCACATTGGCGGAAGGCGAGTATTCAGTCAGCCAGTTGGAAGACAGGCTCGGCATTCACCAGCCGGCATTGTCGCAGCACCTCGGTGTGCTGCGCGAGAACGGCGTGGTGGAAACCCGTCGGGAGGCCAAGCAAATCTTCTATCGTCTGACCGAAGAAAAGGCCGCTCTCCTTATCCAGGCACTCTACGGCATTTTCTGCCGTCAGGAGGAACAGAAATGACACCCTACCTACCCTCTTTGTTCGGTGGGATGCTGCTCGGCCTCTCCGCGGTCCTGCTTCTCGTCGCGAATGGCCGGATCGCCGGCATCAGCGGTATTGTCGGTCGCCTCCTTGGCGGCCATCACGTGCCGGGCAATCTGGCCTTCGTTATCGGCCTGCTCAGCGGCCCATTCCTTTATGCCGCAGCCTATGGCCACCTGCCGAACATAACGACGGTGACGCCCTGGCCGCTAGTGCTGATCGCGGGCCTTCTGGTCGGCGTCGGCACCCGCATGGGGTCCGGCTGCACATCCGGTCACGGTATTCTCGGCCTCGCCCGCTTTTCGAAGCGTTCGCTTGCTGCAACCGCCACCTTCCTCATCGCCGGGATTGCCGCGGCAACAACCATGGGAGCGCTCGGATGAACAAATACACTTACCAGCGTCTTTTGGTCGCCCTGATCGCCGGCGCAATATTCGGCTTTGGCCTGTCGCTTTCCGGCATGGCGGATCCCGCCCGGGTTCTCGGCTTTCTGAACCTTGCTAGCGGCACCTGGGATCCGAGCCTCGCCTTTGTGCTTGGCGGCGCAGTCGCCGTCGCAGTGCCGGGTGTGATGCTCCAGCACCACATGAGGAAGCCCCTTCTCGACCAGGAATTCCATCTGCCACAGAAGACAGCCATCGATGGCCGTCTTCTGACAGGCTCGGCGTTGTTCGGGATCGGCTGGGGAATTGCCGGCTTCTGCCCCGGCCCAGCTGTCTCCATACTGTTCGTGGGCTTGCCGGCCGTCGCATTGTTTGTCGCGGCCATGGCGATCGGCATGATCCTGCACGACCGCCTTGCCGCGGGGAGATCCCATTAATGCTCGCCTCAATTCTTGCAGCCGTCGCCTCCGGCGCACTGGTCGGCTTCATCCTCGGCCTGATCGGCGGCGGCGGTTCGATCCTAGCCACGCCGCTGCTTCTCTATGTCGTTGGCGTCACCAATCCCCATGTCGCCATCGGAACGAGCGCCGTTGCAGTATCGGTCAATGCCTTTGCGAACTTCGCGACCCATGCCCGCAAAGGCCAGGTTTGGTGGCGTTGCGCGATCGTCTTCTCGCTCATCGGCACCATTGGAGCGGTGCTCGGATCGAGCATCGGCCTGCTTGTCGATGGCAAGAAGCTGCTGTTCCTGTTCGGCCTAGTCATGGTTGTGGTCGGCCTGCTGATGTTGCGCAGCCGTCGCGAACAGGCTGAACAGAAGCGCCCAGTTGATCTGCGAATGTGCCTGTTCACGGCAACAGCGGCGATTGCCACGGGGACTGCCTCCGGATTTTTTGGCATCGGCGGAGGCTTTCTGATCGTGCCCGCGTTGATCGTGGCCACGGGCATGCCCACCATCAGCGCAATCGGCTCGTCGTTGCTTGCTGTCGGCACTTTCGGGCTTGCCACCGCGATCACTTACGCGAACGCTGGCCTGGTGGACTGGCAACTCGCCGCCGAATTTATCCTGGGCGGTGTTCTCGGCGGCGGCCTCGGCATCGTACTCGCAATGAGGCTGTCAACCAGAAAGGCGGTCCTCAACCGGATATTTGCCGCGTTGGTCCTGATTGTGGCGGTCTATGTGATCGTCAACAGTCTACCTTCCATCAATACGACTTGACGCCGCAGCCCCCCGCTAGCCGGTTTAGCGCGCCCTATTCTCAAGCACTAGAATTTCATATCGAGGCTCACCTTGACGGACTGACTGGAAGTACCGGACCCGAATTGACCTGCAACCGTTACATCAAGCTTAGTGCTTTGCGAAATGGCATATTCGATGCCTGTTTCGACCACCGCCGCATCGCGAATGATAGGAACACCGCTGATCGAGAAGGCTTCGCCGCCGGCAAGGCGTACCGTCGCGTCCGGTGTTTGGTCGCCGTAGGCGTGGCGCCATCCGAGTGTGCCATGTGCGGTAAGGATGCCGTTGCTGACATCGAGGCTTGTCGACGCACGCAGACCGAACGTCGAGAAGGTAGCATTCGTACCGGCAGACGAACCGGAGAGCGCTGCGACCCCGCCATCTTCCGCAAAGCCGTCCGTACGCAGGTTCACATAAGCAAGGTTCGCGAAAGGCTCGAGCCGAGCGTCGCCAACATCGAAACCATATGCCATTTCTCCAAAAATCTGTGTCGTCGCGGCATCATAGCCGCCCTTCAGACTGTCATTGAAGCCCGTGAATGTCCGACATCAGCGCCCTTGAGACAGAACTGGTTTAATTGAGAAGAGAGGATTTTCGGCTCATCGTAGAGAGGTGGCTCGGTTTGTCTGAACAGCTTCGGGCGTTTCGCTAAGTGGATTTCCGCCTCGATTATGCCGCCACCATCATTGGTGTCAGCGCGTTGAAGTAGGCCTGATCCGGCGTCCGCCGGTCAAG